>OGQD01000063.1_pt1 | contig 87261 bp, 69 predicted proteins | sample 1553091 | NCBI WGS metagenome assembly OGQD01 (sample SAMEA2580290, study PRJEB22360) | human gut metagenome | biome: human gut; feature: human-associated habitat; material: faeces | place: Denmark | collected 2008/2010
CTAAATTTTAAGGTTTGTAGTAAATATCCGCATCATTTCCTTCACCGCCAGATTTTCCATCTGCCCCAAAAGAATATAAGTCGTAGGCATGACCCTCGGTACCAGGAATCACATACTGAATATCATTTTCCCAGCTATCTTTCGGATAGCCCCCTTTGACATAACCGCCTGGCAACCAGTTTTTCGCAGTGGCAGGCTGAGTCACAAGCGCATCCAAACCACCTTCTTGCATAGATGGATAATGACCATTGTCTAGTTTGTATTGATCTAATGCTCCTGCCACACCTTTTAAGGTGATTTGTGTGGTATCGACTTTGGCTTTTTCACCACGCCCCATCACATTTGGAACAATCAATGCAGCTAAAACACCTAAAATTACGATCACGACCATCACTTCAATAAGTGTAAATCCAGACTGTTGGTTCATAATTTTATTACCCTGCATTTTCTGCTTATTCATTTTCATCTCTAACATACAACTCATTAAATCATATTATTCATATTTACAATTGGCAGCATGACCGCAATCACGATCACCAGTACAATGGCCGCCATAAACACCAGCATCAACGGTTCAAGCAGCGCCAATAAGGTTGAGATGAATGTTGTGACTTCACGATCCTGCATATCGGATGCTCGCTGCAACATTCGGTCTAGTTCGCCCGATGCTTCACCACTGCGTATCATTTGTACCATCATTGGCGGGAAATAACCACAGCGTTCAAGCTGGGTTGCCAAGTTTCCCCCTTCCGTGACTTTTTCCGCCGCAATATTAATCGCATCACGAATCACCCAATTACTACTCACTGCTGCCCCAATTTTAAGCGCATCGACTAAAGGAACACCCGATTGAGTCAAAATCGATAAGGTACTAGCAAAACGCGCCGAATTTATACCACGTGATAATTTACCAAATAATGGCAATCTGAGCGTTAAACGATCAAATGCATAATGGCCTGCGGTGGTTTTTAAAAAGCGGACAAAAGCAATAATGCCAATGATACTGATCAGCAATAGGAACGGCCATGTATGACGAATCAGATCGCTGGCTTTTATCAAAGCCACTGTAATCCATGGCAAGGCCTGTTTACTTTGGTCAAACGTTTTAACAATATCTGGGACAACATAGGTCATAAGCCCCATGACAATTGCAAAGGACATCAGCAATAAAATGATTGGATAAATCATCGCACCCTGAATTTTCTTTTGCATAGCAAAACGGTTTTCGGTGTAATCGGAAAGCTGATCGAGTATTAGATCCAAATGTCCAGAGCGTTCACCTGCGGCAATGGTGGCAATATATAAGTCAGGAAAACGTCCTGATTGCTGCATGCCCTGTGCCAGCGAATGTCCTTCTAGTACTTTGGAACGTACCGAAAGGAGTAAATTCTGCACATGGGCTTTTTCATTTTGTTTAGCCACGGCACGTAATGCTTCTTCAAGTGGAATCGCCGCTGCCACCAATACAGAAAGCTGCCTCGTCATGAGCGCTAGATCATAAGCACTAAACTTTTTTTGAAACCATGAACGTTGCTGATGTTTATCTTTTTGCTCAACGGGTTCAACGGCGATCGGCGTCCAAGTTTTATCTCGCAATTGCTGGCGAATTTGTCGTGCAGAGTCCCCTTCCAGCACCCCTTTTTGCTGTTTTCCCGAAGCGTCAATGGCAGTAAATTGATAGGCAGGCATGATCTTTTCTAATTTTTTCCAAAAAATAATCGGTTAGCTGTTGCATCTTTCCTACACAATCCCTCATATTTCGGAGCATTACAGCTTTGCACACTTTAGCACAGCACCTATCATCCGAAAACGAATCATCTTAAAAAATAGTGACGATACAGATTTATGCCAAACACGCCGCCACCTCAAACAGAGATTTACCGTATTCGGGTCGCTGTACCTGTCTATCTGTATGAGACCTTTGATTACAGCTTAACTCAGGCTCAATATCAACAGGCTCAGGTTGGCGCGCGCGTGGCAATTCCTTTTGGTCGGCAAAAATTGATTGGCATCATTACTGAGAAAATCGCGCCAGATGTTCCACTGGATTCACGGTTTCAGCTCAAAGCTATTTTTGAGTTGCTTGATGATGATGCCATTTTAGATGACAAAGTTTTAACTTTGTTGACATGGTCAGCACAGTATTATCAGTTTCCGATTGGGGAGGTGATGCAAGCGGCTTTGCCTGCACTGTTACGACAAGGCAAACCATTGGATATTTTGGCGCATATCTGGAAAATCAAACCTTGTGAAGATGCAGAATCCAAACTTAAACGCTCGCAAAAGCAATTTGAAGCCTATCAAATTTTAAAATTACACCCAACTGGAACGACCGAAAATATTTTAAATTTAAGTGGAGTAGAAACTGCGACTTTACGCGCTTTGGCAAAAAAGGATCTGGTCGAATGTCATTTAGAAACACAAGATTTTCGACCGACACCCGTTCAATTGGCACAAATGCCCCTCACGCCCAACGACGATCAGAAAAAAGCCATTCAACACGTGGTTCAGTCGCTCCATCATTATCAAGCTTTTTTACTGGACGGCTTAACAGGCAGTGGCAAAACCGAAGTCTATCTACACATCATGCATGAGGTGTTGAAACAAGGTAAGCAAGTGTTGGTTTTAGTGCCTGAAATCGGACTAACTCCGCAAACCATTTCCCGATTTAAATCACGTTTTCATTGTGATGTTGCGCTGATGCATTCGGGCTTAAACGACTCCAAACGTCTGCAAGCATGGCAACAGGCCAAAATGGGCAAAGCTTCAATCATTTTAGGCACACGCTCTGCTATTTATACGCCTTTGCATAATCTTGGTTTAATCATTCTGGATGAAGAACACGATATTTCCTATAAACAACAGGAAGGCTTTCGTTATCATGCACGGGATGTGGCGCTGTATCGAGGGCATTTAGAAAACTGCCCTGTTATTTTAGGCTCAGCTACACCAAGTATTGATAGTTACCATCTGGTCGAACAGGAAAAATTAAAACTGCTACAACTCAATCAACGTGCGGGTGTGGCACTCATGCCGAAAATGCATGTGATTGATTTAAAGGTTGCCAAGAAAAAGCAAGGATTGAGTCAACAACTGATTGAGCAAATCCAAAAAAAACTGGATAAAAAAGAACAAGTGCTCATTTTTCTGAATCGCCGGGGTTATGCACCTGTTTTGGTTTGCGAAAGCTGTGGCTGGCAAGCCAATTGTCCACATTGTGATGCGCATTTTACGCTGCATACTCAACCTTACACTTATCTGCATTGTCACCATTGCGGTACGATTCAGCGCTTACCCGATCAATGTCCAGAGTGTCAGCATCAGAGCCTAAAGACTCTCGGAATGGGAACAGGTAAAGTTGAAGAACATTTGAATGAACTTTTTCCAGATCATGATGTGATTCGGGTCGACCGCGACAGCACCAGTCGGGTCGGAAGCTGGCAGAAAATTTATGATCGGATTCAGCAAAATCAACCCATGATCTTGCTAGGCACACAAATGCTCGCCAAAGGTCATCATTTTCCTTATGTCACCTTGGTTGCGATTTTAGATATTGATGCAGGTTTACTGTCTGTCGATGTCCGTGCACCTGAACGTACTGCACAATTGATTGTACAAGTGTCTGGTCGCGCTGGACGTGGGGAACATAAAGGTGACGTTTATTTACAGACGTTGAGACCTGATCATCCCATGCTCATCACGCTGATCGAAAAAGATTATCGTGCTGTCGCCAAACATATGCTCCATGAGCGTAAAGCTGCATTATTGCCCCCTTATCGTTATGCGGTATTGATTCGTTCAGATTCTAAAAACCGTGACTATAGTCAGCAATTCTTAGCCGACATCGCTGCCCAATTACAGTTAATGGCGCAGGATAGCATTGAGATTTGGGGACCTATTCCCGCGCCGATGGAACGCAAAGCTGGACGCTATCGGGCGCATATGGTGATCTTGTCGCAAGATCGCGCACGTATGCACTTCTTTTTACGGCAATGGTGGGCGCAAGTGGTACATTTACCCAAACAGCATCAATTACGTTTATCAATTGATGTTGATCCACAGGAATTTAACTAAAATGTTCATGATCTGACATCTATCTTGTTTTAAATGATGTTTATACTGGTGAGATAAGGAACTGAGCTCAAAACGATCAAGGTAATCCATGTCATTATTATTACAAATCACTATATTTTTAGGCGCAGCCTTACTGATCGTGCCACTGGGTAAACGCTTTGGCATTGCCACAGTACTTGGTTATCTATTTACGGGTATTTTACTCGGTCCCAGTGTTTTAAATATCGCCAGTGATGCCAATGCCATTATGCATCTAGCAGAATTTGGCGTGATTTTATTGATGTTCATTATAGGCTTGGAACTTCGTCCACAACGTTTATGGGAAATGCGACATTCCATTTTTGTCATGGGAAGTATGCAAGTGGTGATCACGGGTGTGATTTTAATGCTGATCACACTACTTTTATTCAAGCAAAATCTAGCCAGTAGTTTTGTGATCGGATTTGCATTGGCACTGTCTTCAACGGCCTTTGTCTTACAATTATTAAGTGAAAAACAACAACTCAATACAACTTATGGGCAATCCTCCTTTTCCATTTTACTTTTTCAGGATATTGCCGCAATTCCGTTATTAGCCGTGATTCCGCTTTTGGCTGGCACACAGACCACACATCATGGAATTGCTTACTTTGCTGCCATTGTAGCGACCTTTACAGGTTTGTTTTTATTTAGTCGATATATTCTGCGTTATTTCTTTCGCTTTGTCGTGGATAGTGGTGCAAGTGAACTGATTACTGCGGTTGGTTTATTTATTGTATTGGCCGTGGTTTTGCTGATGGATTTATTAGGTATCAGTACGACACTGGGTGCATTTTTAACTGGAGTATTACTAGCTGATTCCGAATTTCGTCACGAGCTTGAAGCCAGCATCGCCCCGTTTAAAGGGTTACTTTTAGGTCTGTTCTTTATGACTGTGGGCATGACTGCTCAGATCTCGCTATTTGTCGATATGCCGTGGCTGATTATTGGGGGTGCAATCAGTTTAATGCTGATCAAACTGATCATTTTAACGGGGATTGCCCGATTTAATCAGTACAGTTGGAAAAATAGCCTGTTGATGGGCACCTGTCTGGCACAAGGGGGCGAGTTTGCATTTGTGGTACTCAGTGCAGCAAAAAGCGAGAAAGTCCTCAGTCAGGCATTAGTAGAGCCGCTCACCTTAATTGTGACTTTATCGATGATGTTGACTCCCGTTTTATACTGGCTCATGACCTCGAAAATTGTGCCTGTTTTATTTAAGGACAAAGCACCTGAATATGATGAAATACCCGCCAATGATCACCCGATTATCATTGCAGGTTTTGGTCGTTTTGGACAAATCATTGCGCGCATCGCACGGCTGCATCATTTTAGTTTTACCGCAATTGACAATAACATGCAGCGTATTGATTTCGTCAGACGTTATGGTGGAACGCTGTATTATGGAGATGTCACGCAGCCTGAGATCTTACGTGCAGCAGGTATTGAAAAGGCTCGAATTTTTGTCCTGGCGGTGGATGATGTAGAAGACAACATGAACGTCGCGCGACATATTCGCCTGAATTATCCTGAAATTAAACTGTTTGTCCGCGCTCGTGATCGACATCATGTGCATTTGCTGCGTGATCTGGGAATCGAGCATATCTGGCGTGAAACCTATTTATCCTCACTGGGTATGGCTTATCGGGTACTCTGTGATCTGGGCATCTCTGCCGAACAGGCCTATGAAAATATCGAAACCTTCCGTGATTATGATGAAAAATTGTTGGCGAGACAGCAAAGTATTTATACGGACGAACAAAAAATCGTTGAAACGCATCGTAATATGCTAGCGGAACTTGAACATTTGTTTGAAAGTGATGAAAGAAATCAGCCTGTCAGTTCAGGTGTGAATTTACAACGTGGTTTAGAAAACGATACACAAAAGCACCGTATTAATGTGACACGAGATGATCACGATTGACTTGTGTTTTACAATAAAGACACCATTAAGACAGGGTTATGGAGAAAAATATGTCTGATCTACGCCAACGTTTTTACATTGAGGACTGCCCTGTTCGTGGAGAAGTGGTTCATCTTGAAGAATCCTTGCAAACCATTTTAGCGCAACGTGATTATATGCCTGCGGTCAAAGCCCTATTGGGCGAAATGCTAAGTGCAACAGCGTTACTGGCCAGTACCTTAAAAATTAAAGGTCGTATTAGCCTACAAATTCAGGCTTCGGGAACCTTTAAATGGGCAATGGCGGAATGTAACCATTTGGGTGAAATCCGTGCTTTGGCAGATTATGAACAAGACCCACACTTTCAGGAAGGCACAGACAGCAGCGTAGTATTAGGCAGCCTGCAAAATCCAGTATTGTTTATTAATATTGAACCCGAATTTGGTGATCGTTATCAGGGTATTGTGCCGTTGGATCAACCAACGCTGGCAGGTTGTTTAATGCAATATTATGATTTATCTGCCCAGATTCCGACCCATATTGTATTGGCTACCACGCCGAAACGTTCTGGGGGGTTATTGATTCAACTGCTTCCGCGTAACAATGAAGAAGAACAACAGTTAATCGATGAAGACATTTGGCCACGTTTGACCATGTTAACTGAAACCCTCAAGCCAGAAGAGCTGACCGAACTTTCAGCCAATGAAATTTTGTATCGTTTGTATAATGAAGAGCAAGTTCGTTTGCCTGAAATTGAGCATCTCAAATTTGGCTGTACCTGCTCCAAAGAACGCTGTGCCGAAGCTCTGATTCAGATTGGTGTGGAGTCGGTACGTGAAACACTGACCGAGCAAAACCCGATTCGTATGGACTGCCAATTCTGTAATACACAATATAGCTTTACTGCAGAAGAAGCATTGGGTCTGTTTGGCGAGCATTTAAGCTAAAAGACATCGGATACAAAGCTAATAAAAGCCTTTAGAATTCTGAGATTCTGAAGGCTTTTTGCTGTGTTTCATTTTCCAAATCTCAACATTTTACTATGCTTATAGTCTTGTAATTGCTCAGTTCATCACCATAATTAAAAGAAATAAAACCCAATTTTAAAAGAGCTTTTATGGCAAAAAACTACTATGAAGAACTCGGGGTTACACGAAGCGCCTCAGCAGACGAAATCAAGAAAGCCTATCGTAAATTAGCAAAGAAATATCATCCTGATATTAGTAAAGAAGCAGATGCTGAAACCAAAATGCAGGCGATTAATGTCGCCTACGATACCTTAGGTGATGCCACTAAAAAGGCTGAATATGATCAAATGCTAGATCATCCTCAAGGCTTTGCAGGATTTGGACAAGGAGCTCAGGGTGCATCTGGTGGTTTTGATGGCGCACAATTTTACCGTCAAGGCAATGCCTCTGACTTTCAGGGCTTTGAAGATCTATTTGGTCGCTTTGGCTCAGGTTTTGGCGGAGGTGATTACCAATATCAACGCCAAAAGCGCAGTTATCGTGGTGAAGACCAACATGCCAGTATCGAAGTAGATGTCGAAATTGCCTACCATGGAACCACTCAGAATATCACGCTGCAAATTCCAACCGTCAATGCCTACGGTGAACCAGAAGTTCAACGTAAAACCTTACAGGTCAAAATTCCAAAAGGCATGAAAGAAGGTCAGCAAATTCGCTTAAGTGGACAAGGTCAAAGTGGCGTCAATGGCGGTGAAAATGGCGATCTTTATATCGAAATCCAGTATAAAGACACCGATCGCTTACGGGTAGAAGGCGCAGATGTCTATGCAACAATCGATGTTGCTCCATGGGAAGCGGCATTGGGGCAAAAAATTGAAGTGAATACTCCTGCGGGTAAGTTAGGAGTTAATTTGCCGAAAAATGCCAAAACAGGCCAACAACTTCGCCTGAAAGATAAAGGAATTCCAAATAAAACCGCAGGTCATCTCTATTTGGTCTTAAATATCGTGCTACCTACCGCCACAACCGCAGAGCAACAGCAAGCTTATGAGAGCTTTGCTCAAGCCTTTTCGTCCTTTACACCCCGTTCATAAGGAGCTGAATGATGCCTACTATTCATTATCGTGAAATCACATATAGCGGATTGAATGAAGCAGAAGTCATTGATGAACAGTGTACTTTTGATTTGACTCACTTTGCACAAGTCAGTGGTCAAAGTCCTGAATGGATTTTGCAATTAATCGAGTACGATATTTTATCGACTTCAGGTCAACCGCAACAGTACCGTTTCTCTGGTACAGATGTGATTCGCGCACGACGTGCTTATCGTTTACAACGTGATTTTGACGCCAGTCTTTCTGCGGTATCGGTTATGCTGGATTTAATTGATGAAGTTCATCAGTTACGTCGACAAATTCGTTCAAATCAAGCATGATCATTTTATATTCGCGATAATGCCACTTATCGCGAACTTTTCTGGACATAAAATGATTCAGAACTGAATGAAACTTATCTTCAGAGAATCATAATGGCTGTACCCCAAAATAAAAATGAATTATTAAATGCGATTGAAACCAATTTTAATAAACTCATCCAACAACTCGATAAAGTTCCCGTTGAACAAACGCAGCAACCAACCTTAGATGGACATGTTAAAGGCAGCCAGATGAGTATATGCAACCTTCTGGCTTATTTAATTGGCTGGAACGAGTTGGTTTTGAAGTGGCTGTCTATGGATGCTTCAGGAAAAACCATTGATTTTCCCGAAACAGGCTATAAATGGAATCAGCTGGGTCAACTTGCTCAGAAATTTTATCAGGATTATAGTGATCTTAACTACGCTTTGCTCATCAAACGACTCAGCTTAAGCAAAACTCGCATGGTTGAACTGATTGAAACAAAAACCAATGCTGAACTGTATGAAAAAAGCTGGTACAACCAATGGACTATGGGTCGCATGATTCAATTGAATACGGCTTCACCGTATCTCAATGCCAAAAACAGAGTCAGTAAATGGCTCAAAATTCAAAATTTTCAACCTAGGGTGTAATTCATAAGCATTAATGTTGTGCAATCCATTGATAAGATAATAATCCTAAAATGGTACAGATCAACGAACCCAGCAAATGAATACAAATCACAAAAATCGCGATGGAAAATTTTTGTTGTTGCAACAAACCCACGACTTCTGCCGAAAACGTCGAAAATGTGGTGAGTGCCCCACAAAACCCCGTGATGATAAATAATTTATAGTTTGGGCTGAGATTGGTATTGGCAAAAAATGCGATGGCAAAACCAATAATAAAACCACCAATTAAATTTGCCAGTAATGTTCCCAGTGGGACATTTTCAAAAGTTGCATTAAATTTTAAACCCAAAAACCAGCGTGACCACGCCCCTAATATAGAACCCAACGCGATAGACAAAAGTGAGTAATACATAATAACCACATGCTCCAAAATCATGTTTATTCAACAGAGCACGTACACCTACGCTCCTCTGTCAAATGAAAGGATCGTAGGCATCATTAGCCAATCACTGGCGGTTTGTAGCAGGAGGAATGCCATCTCCTGTAGCTCTAGTCTAACCGAGTAAAATTCAAATGTGAAGTTGAACCCTCATGCAGGTTTTACTTAAGCTTGGTTATCTTTTCAACTTCTTTCAGGGTTTGCTTTAAAGGCTCATAATCCAGAAACCAAAACAAATTGACGTTATGCTGTCGCTTTTGCTGCGCCAAAAGCTCAATCACACTTTTTTCACCACGTCCCACCAGATGTTGTCGATAAAAATAATATAGTAGTAAGACAGTACACAATAGCATCACGCCAAGCATCATCCAAAAGCCCAATGGCGACTTTAAGCCGGGAATAAATTCAAAGTTCATGCCGTAAACCCCTGTTAATAAGGTTAACGGCGCAAATACAGCGGTAATAATCGCCAAAATACGCATATTTTCATTGGTTTGATTGGCAATCGCATTGAAGTGCAAATCAATTGCAGACTGAATCGCCATACGCAAACGCGAGGTGTGTTTTTGAGTACGTTCTAAATGACTAACCAAATCATTCATACGGACTAATAACAGATCAGGAGATTCGGTGGCATGCTCACCCATCAAATGGTGATAATTTTCCACCAGTTCATCACGTAGTTCCTGCAACGTTTCAATCTGTTCTTCACACAAGTTTTCAACTTGCTGAAATGCCATATTTTCCTGAAAAAGTTGTGGCCATTGATTAAAGCGCTTTCGCCCCTGTAACAACTCTCTTTGCCAATGTTCAACACGACGAGTGAGCGGAGTTCGCAATGCCAGATAACCATCAATAATCGTATTAAGTAATCTCAAACTTAAATCAATCGGACTTTGAGGCAGTTTTCTGGGCTTATTTTGCTCTTGTATGCTGCGCTGTAAAATACTCTGAAAACGTTGCACATAATTATCTACAGCTTGATTACCCTGCTCTCTGACACTAACCAAAATATGCTGACTTACAATAAAGCTAATCGGTGTAGTCGCCAGTCCAAAGATACTTTCATGTTGCTCGCCTACACTATTATTGTTTTCGATATGATCTTCTGGCGTAATAATTTTTCTAAAGATCAGAACATCGTAATCTTCCATGGTGTCAAAATCACACGGATGATCAATATTTAAAATATCCCGAATATGAAATTCGTTAATGCTAAGATCTGTGATCGCTTTAATTTTTTTTTGCCATTCTTCTGCATGATTGACCACATCTTCACGTATGCAATCGACCCATTGAAAAATCAACGGATGATCGGTTTGATGTTCATGACTTAAAAACACATATTGTTCTGTAGTGTGCCGATAAAAATAATAAATCTGCATAACAGTATCTCTTAATTTCTACTGTTATTTTTAGCATAAATCTTTGAATAAAAACTTAAGTACCCAACAATTGAGGACAATATTCAATTTCAATAGATAGTTATCAAGATGGATCAAAGCGAGGATGCTCAAAAATTACAATGCAACATTACAAATTGATCAAATGTTACACAAATAAAAAAATATTCACTCAATAAGACTGACATATTATAGCATAAAGCCCTACTATTATTAAGGATTAAATCTGTATGGTTCGTCCATGCTTTTTACGATCATTTTTGGTGAGTTTCACGCATACTCAAATCAGAGAGATGAATTTAAACACAGTATCAAAGGTGAATTTATGTTCCCAGAATATCGCGCTCTTATCAGTCAACTCAAGCAAGATGATGCGCATTTTTCCAAAGTTTTTGAAGAACACAATGCGCTCGATCACGAAATCATTCGTCTAGAGCAAAACCCTGTAACCAGCGGTTTAAATGAAATTGAAAACTTAAAACGCCAGAAATTAAAACTCAAAGATGAACTCTATAAAATGCTGAAACAAGCAGAACAATAGTGGATTGATGAGCATTAAAAAAAATCCGCCGCGGCGGATTTTTTTTAATCAATTTTAAACAGCTTTATTTAAGCCTGTTCAATGTCTTTCATGGTCAGTTTAATACGACCACGGTTATCGACATCAGCCACCTGAACTTTGACTTCTTGACCTTCTTTCAATACATCAGTCACATTGGCAACACGTTCATTTGAAATTTGAGAGATGTGAAGCAAACCATCCGTACCCGGCATAATGTTCACAAACGCACCAAATTCAACGATACGAATCACTTTACCATCATAGATTTTGCCTGGCTCAACTTCAGCTGTAAGCGCTTGAATTTTGGCAATCGCAGCACGTGCAGCCGCTTTAGATTCACCAAATACACGTACCGTACCATTGTCTTCGATATCAATCGCCGCTTTGGTTTCTTCAGTGATTTGACGAATAGTCGCGCCACCTTTACCAATGACATCACGGATCTTGTCTGGATTAATTGTGATCACTTCAAAGGTTGGTGCAAACATTGAAATTTCTGGACGAGCACGAGAAATGACTTTATTCATTTCATTCAGGATGTGCATACGACCAGCATATGCCTGATTCAATGCAACTTCCATGATCTCTTCGGTAATCCCTTCGATCTTGATGTCCATTTGTAGCGCAGTAATACCGTTGGCAGAACCCGCCACTTTAAAGTCCATATCACCCAAGTGATCTTCATCACCCAAGATGTCTGAAAGCACGGCAAAACGCTCGCCTTCTTTGACTAGACCCATCGCGATACCCGCAACTGGTGCTTTTAATGGTACACCTGCATCCATCAATGATAATGAAGCACCACAAACAGAAGCCATTGAAGATGAACCATTTGATTCAGTAATGTCAGATACGATACGGATCACGTATGGGAAGCGGTCAGCAGCAGGAAGAACTGCTTGAACACCACGGCGCGCTAAACGACCATGACCAATTTCACGGCGTTTCGGACCAGATTCACGACCTGTTTCACCCACAGAGTATGCAGGAAAGTTATAGTGCAACATGAAGTTGTCAGTTTTAGTACCAGAAAGGGTGTCAACCATCAACGCATCACGGGTATTACCCAAAGTGGTCGTAACCAATGCCTGAGTTTCACCACGAGTAAACAATGCTGAACCATGAGCACGTTCTAGTACACCCACTTGTACATCGATTCCACGAACGGTTTTAGTATCACGACCATCAATACGCGGCTTACCTGACAGGATATTGTCACGCACAGTACGGTATTTAAGATCTTCAAAAAGTTCGTTTACTTCATCAGCAATACCAGTTTCGTCATTTTCAGGAACGAATTGTGCAACGGCTTCTGCATAAAGTGCATCAAGCGCTGTGTAACGGTCTTGCTTGACTGCAATGGTATATGCTTCAGAAATTTTCGCTTCAAAAGCTGTTTTTAATTGCTCAAGCAAAGTTTCATTTTTAGTTGGTGCAACCCAAGTTGACTCAACCGCGCCCGCAGCAGCAGCAAACTCTTTAATCGCCTGAATTGCGATTTGCATTTCATCATGACCAAACAGAACGGCACCCAGCATTTGATCTTCTGAAAGCTCTTTGGCTTCAGATTCAACCATCAGCACCGCAGATTCAGTACCTGCCACAACAAGATCAAGATCAGACTGTGCCAATTGCTCATGATTTGGGTTTAAAACGTATTCACCATTGATCAGACCAACACGCGCACCACCAATTGGACCACGGAACGGCGTACCTGCAATTGACAATGCAGCAGATGTACCCAACATTGCTGCAATATCAGCATCCATAGTTTTATCAGAAGATACAACAGTTGCAGTCACCTGAATTTCGTTGAAGTAACCTTCTGGGAACAATGGGCGAATTGGACGGTCAATCAAACGAGAAATCAAAGTTTCTGCTTCAGATGCACGTCCTTCACGCTTACCATAACCACCTGGAATACGACCAGCAGCATATTGTTTTTCTTGATAGTTTACAGTCAATGGGAAAAAGTCTTGACCTGCTTTTGCTTTAGGTTGAGCAACTACAGCAACAAGTACCGTTACACCGCCCATGGTGATTAATACGGTATTTGCTTGACGTGCCACACGACCTGTTTCTAAAACAACTTGATGCTGACCGAATTGAAATTCTTTACGAACGATATTAAACATTGACATGTATTATATTTTCCTAGTTCTTTTTGAACAATTATTCTAGTGGAGACCCCTAAGGTTTGGCATTCAAACCATTGCGATCAGATGATTACAAACAATGGTCAATGACAAAGCTTAGAAGCCGACCTCACTAGAGAATAAACACAAAGAAGGAGCGAACAATCGCCCCTTCTAAAGTCATTTAGTGACACACACCAAATGATACTTTCTTTTCAGCACTCTCTTTTTAACGCTTAAACACCACGTCATATAAATACCGAAAATCAAGCCTGAAATCGAATTAACGACGTAAACCTAGTTCGTTAATTAGACTTACATAACGACCGTGGTCTTTACCATTTAAGTAGTCAAGTAATTTACGACGTTGGTTAACCATACGGATCAAACCGCGGCGGCTATGGTGGTCGTGTTTATGTTCTTTAAAGTGACCTTGCAAATCATTGATTTGAGCAGTCAATAAAGCAACTTGTACTTCTGGTGAACCAGTGTCGTTTTCAGCACGAGCAAATTTAGCGATGATTTCTGCGCGATCTGTGTTAGTTAAAGCCATTCGATTTCTCCGAGATGCTTAAATAAAATAAATTGATACTGATCAATCGATTCAAGGAGAACCTAAAACCAATTGACTGCCGTGCATCACTACAGCAGTGACGTATTTTAAAGGATTCAGGTTGAATTGACAATTCTTAAATCATACAGCTTATCCGCTTGGCAATATTTCATTGCACATTACACATGCATGCTGGTCATTTTAGACACTGACATTTGTCTCATAACGCTGCACACTCATCTGATATAAAAAGAAAAGATATGGAATGACTGTGAAATTATTATCAACCAATACCTGTTTTGTACCCCGTAATCTTGCTGCTGTGATGAGACAAGAGGATGAAGTTCACCCAGAACAAGGGGCAATGACCGAGCAACAACGACAAAAAATATGGAAAAGTGTAGAAAGTGCTTATAAAACTGGAAATTATCCCTTCATCAGTTTTTGTTTACGCCGCAAAGGTCAGATTTTACTCAACCGTAGTCTGGGTTATGCCTCTGGCAATTCAACTCGGGGATTAAGTAACACGGCAAAAATCGGTTCAGCTGATACGCCTGTCTGTCTGTTTTCTGCCTCAAAAATGGTTACAGCAATGCTGATCCACATGCTAGATGAACAAGGCGAAATTAATTTACTTGACCCGATTAGTTATTATATTCCTGAATATGCCGCACATGGTAAACGTCGCACCACGATATTCCATTTGCTGTCACACCGTGGCGGTATTCCCAAAATTGAAGGCGAGGTAACACCCGAATTACTGTTCGATAAAGATGAAATTTTAAAACGATTGTATGCGGCCAAGCCAGTATCTGTATCAGGTTCACGGCTAGCGTATCATGCCGTCACGGCAGGTTATATTTTAGGTGAATTGATCGAGCGCGTAACTGGTCAGGATCTACGCCGTTTTCTACATGAAACTATCGAAAAACCTATGAATATGACGTATTTCAATTATGGTTTAAAACCAGAATATCGGGAACAAGTTGCCTTAAATTATCCAACGGGTTTACATCCTCGTCTGGGAACGGATCATTATCTCAATCATGTGCTCGGTGGTGGTTTACAACTGGCAGTCGATGTGACCAATGACACGCGTTTTATGGACACGATTTGTCCCGCTGGCAATATCTATACCAGTGCTGAACAAGCAGGCCGCTTTTTTGAAATGTTGTTGAGTGGCGGTCAATATCAAGGTAAGCAAATCATGAGTCCCCGCACCGTATTTCGAGCGACCTTACCCACCTCAGTAACCAGTCTGGATCGCACTTTACTCGCCCCGATGCGTTATGCACTTGGCCCAATGCTCGGAAGTAATCCTGTCGGATTATTTGGCCCGCAAACAGCACAAGCCTTTGGGCATATCGGCTTTTCCAATATTTTGTGCTGGGCTGATCCTGAGCGCGATATTAGCGTGTCATTTTTGACCACAGGAAAGTCGGTGATTGGCACCCATTTACCTGCTTTAGCAAATGTACTTTACCAAATCTCGATGCAATGTCCACGAATTCCAAAGCAATCGCGTCGTTCGCTTTTTGGTTCAGGTCAAGCTGAACATGAGTGGCTACAAGCCATTTAGACAAAAAGAAGCCCAAGCATAACTTGGGCTCTTTTGCGCTGTATTTTTATTTTGAATCGTTGTTGTTTTATTTTATTGTTGTCTCAAGGTCTTACAACCTTTTACTCCATGATGTATATACGAGCTAGACATCATCAGTTCCTACACTTGTCATTCTGCCACAACTCATTATGTAGAAAAGTAGTATTTTACGTATCAATATGTAAGTGAAAACTTACGCAATATTTTAGAGCCTTTAATCATCCATGATTTATCCTAACTATTTGTAATATTCTGTATTTTTTATTTAAATTTTGATCACTGTAAATGCTAATCTAAGAATCAGATAAAAGACAATAAAAAAGCCCTGTAGTCTCTCCCAAAACTACAAGGCTTAGCGGCTGTAAGTTTCCTCGCTTATCACTTACTTCACTGTAAGTTCGCTGTTTTTCAACTTTATGGTTATTGTTTTGCGATTTTCTCAGCATTCCTTGCTGAGCTTTTTGTGCAGAACTATGATCTCAAAAAAAAGGTAGCGGCTCTATCCGCAAATTTCTCGAAACCATGTAAGCATTTTCGTACAGATCTGTCTACCGCATAGACTAACTTAACAATGCTAAATTTTTATTAATTTTTCTAAGCAATCCACTTGTTCTGGTGGTTTTTACGGTTAAAGCTTTACTCCACGCAGTCCGATCCACCAGTAAGCTCACTACTTTTTTGGCGCGAGTAATCGCGGTATAAATCAGTTCTTGGCTGAGTAATTTTTCTGCGGAATGATCAAATACCACTGCTGTATGGGCAAATTCTGAGCCTTGTGATTTGTGTATCGTTAAAGCAAAAGCGGTCTGAATATTTTTCGGTAAGCGATGTGCAGCAATCCAGAGATTCAAACTTGGAAAATACACTTCAAATTGTTCAGGATCGGTGCGGTGACGAAAACATAATCCAATATCGCCATTGGAAATACCCAGTTGATAATCGTTATAAGTCATCATCACAGGACGCCCAATATACCACCCACCGACAGCTAGAACGGATAAGTGCTGAGTCAACCATTGTTCAGCATAAAGATTAATTTGTTCCAAACCGAAGTTACCAAAACGGATTGCCACCAAAATACGATATTGATCAAAGGCTTCGATCACAGAATTTATATTTTCCTGAGCGTAGTCCAACTGTTGATAGGTTTTTAATTGTCGCAAAAACGGAATAAACCCTGCCATTAATTGTTCATAATAAGGTATCAGATCGGTGATTTGATCAGGCAAATACTCGAGCTGAACCACATCATTCATCGCAGCAGTGAGTTCAATGTTTTGTAAAGTGGCAGGAATAGCAATCTGCTGTTCAAATTGTTGAAGAAGCCGTTCGGCAGATTGATCTCGCTTGACGTTTTGAATAAACCCCGCCAATTGACCAATTTTAGCCTCCGCACTAAAACGGCGACTACTGATCAGATGAACCAGATGTTTCTGTAGTTCAGGCACTTGTTGTACATCTGCCAATACCGAGCCAACATCCACCGAAGCAAGCTGTTTGGCATCTCCCAATAAAATCAGACGACAATTCTGGGGAATCGCTTCGAGTAACAAGGTCGCGAGATTTAAATCCAGCATGGATGCTTCATCAATCACGATCACATCATAAGGTAGAGGTTGTTTGGCATGGAATCGTGGAATCTGCCGATGACCCAGACCAAGTAAACGATGCAGGGTTTGCGTGGTTTGCTGTTTCAGCGTGTCAGTGACCAGACCCGAGGCCAACAGTTTTTCGTCATTAAATGAGGTTTGTAAAGCTTCTTGCATCCGCTGTGCAGCCTTACCTGTTGGAGCCGCCATCGCAATCCGAATATTTGGAATAGATTGGTTTAAAACTGCAATAATTCGCGCCAGCGTATAGGTTTTACCTGTTCCCGGCCCACCTGTAATGATATTCAGCGCTTGACTCGTGACCATGTGCAAAGCAGCACGTTGCTGTGGATCTGTTAATAAATCCAGATAAACATCAATCGCTATCGGTTGAATCTGTTGCGTACTTAAACGGGCAATTTGGTGAGCAAGGCGTTGTTCCAATGACCAATAACGATATAAAGCCAATAATTCACCATCATAGATCATCGGGGCAACTTGAGTTCTCGCCTGCTGTTCATCAATGATAAAATCCTCAACTTCAGGAACATTTGACGAAGAAATCGCCAAACCGCTATCGCCCTGTAAACTTGCTTCAATTAACGCTTGCAACAGCTCGGCAATTTCGGCAGAATTGCGCTCCCTGAGATTGAATGGTGCCTGAGCCAAATACTCGCTCCAATTTTTCAACCATCTCAATTCTGCATTTTCAGCGTCAGTTTGCTTTTCCACACAGTTATCCTCAAGCTTTTCCACAAGCTTATTAACACACTTATCCACAAAATAACAATTTGATTAATATCAGTTTATATCAATTATCCGCATTTTAGGCGTGATTTTATCCTCAAGCATTTACCCGAAGCCATCTCAATCAAAGTAGCCTAAAATTGCATCCAGACGCAAAATAAACTCGGTGTCAGGTCGCCAGTAATAATATCCCTGATCAGCTTGTCCATTCATGCCGCGTAAATACAAATAGGTTGCGCCCCCCAAATGCTGCTCAATCTGATAATGTTGCAATTTCACTTTTAAATAACGATGCAACGCTACCAAATACAGCGCAGCCTGTAACCAATAACTGGACTGGCGCATATTCTGCTGAATTGCATCTGCCCGATAATCGTTGAAGTCTTTGCCCAGATAATTACTCTTATAATCGGCAATATGAAACTGTGAACCATCAAAATACATCAAATCAATTGAACCATTTAAGTAACGCGCGGCATGAGAGTCCAGAAAATCAGGCATTTCAATCTGGTACTCTATAAATAACTGATGAATGCGACGCATCGCCAGTACACGATCAGATAAAGCCAGATAAAAAGGACATTCCGATAAGAACTGCCCCGCCTGTAATTGTTGTAGTTGAAAATTTTGATGTAATGGTGTGGTTAATACTTGCTTTAACCAATCTGCTAACCATTGATAAAGCTGACTTTCATTCTGTTCATTTTCAGGAAAATCCTGTTGATAGATGCTATAAAGCTGATCCCATAAACTACCATAATCGTTTTTAAAACGCCGACGAATTTCAGTAATCCATTCACTTTGATCCTGAAAATCGACATGTTCAAAAATCTCATGCAAAAAATTCCCAGCCAATGTGCCTTTAGGAAAATTGTGCTGAATCCAGTGAATGGGTTGTGTGAGCGTGGATCTTTCAACGATTAAATGACCTTGTTCATCTGCGGCTTGTTCCAGTTTCTGATCCTGTGCAGCCAACTGATCGCTGGCGATTTGATGCGGTTTTAAGTGTTGCGCCAGATAGCTAAAACTGGTTTTGCCACGTGCATAAAAACGCTGTGTCGGCAAAGGCTGTGCCTGTAAGTTGAGTTTTGGCTCGGTGATTTTCGCTTTAAACGGCGGTGGACATTCTGCCAACTCCTGTTCATCAAAACTAAATGGATGCTGAAAATTCCCGTGTTGATATTTCCAGAATGCCAATGCATCCAGTGATTTTTGCTGCTGATCCTGCATCAGGGCATAGACGCGATGGCTGGCACGAGTCAGCGCCACATACCAGAGTCGATTTTGTTCGGCACGACTGCGTTGCTCATTTTGCGCCAAGGCTTCAGGACTTAAGCGTTGTTTATCCTGAATGGCGATCACGCGCTGTGTAGTCACTTGTCCATTTTCAGGATGAGCAACATTTATAGTTGAAAAATTTAAAGCCGAATTTTGATCTTTAAAAGGTTTATCCGCTCCCAATAAAAATACGATCTTAAACTCCAGACCTTTGGACTGATGAATGGTCATCAGTTGAATGCCTGCATCACTGGAAAGTTTACGCTCCATTTCCCAATCGCGCTGGCTTGGAGCTTGGAGCTGTTTTAAATACCAGTGATAGAGATTTTGCGCACCCTGATAATGTTCACTGTGTTGACTTAAAATTTCACTTAAATGTCGTAAATTCACCACATCGCGTTCATGGTCTTTACTGTGCTGCGCCACCAGATTTTGCCAGACATTAAACTGGTTCATACAGGCTTGCCATGCGCTTAGAAAGCCCTGTTGCAACCAAAGCTCACGCAAATGATCAAAGGCCGCGATATAAGCACTCAAACCTTCTGTAGTCTGTTCCTGCTCAACCAGTTGCTTTAAATTCAGTCCAATGAGACGACTTAATAATGCACGTTTAATTTTGGCTTCATCGTAGGGATGCAAAACTGCGGTCAGTAAAGCGGCAACATCTTGTGCTATCGGATGATCAAATACGCTTTTTCGTGATGGTCGATGAACCCGAATCCCTAAATATTCCAAAGCAGACTGTACTGCATCGAGCCCAGCATGATTTCTAGACAGCACTGCAATATCATCTTCGATTAAGAGCTGTGCTTGCTCGGCTTGCAAATATAAATCACCCGTCTGTGACTGATTGAGCAGCGCACGGATTTTCCATGCCACCTGCTCAGCCTCTTTAGATTTATCACTCAGCATCAACCAGCGTAAAGGTGCAACATTGGGCTGACCTTGATCGATCAAGGCTGGATGCGGACGCGAGCCTGCCTGAATCGGGTCATAAATAACCTGTTCGCCAAAATCAGGTTGCTGTTGAAAGAGATGATCAACAACTTCCACCAACTCCTTGACCGAACGGTGATTAAAACTGAGCTGATATTCTCGTCCTTGCTTGGCTTTAATATCTTGATGTGCCTTGAGAAAAGTCAGCATATCGCCGCCGCGAAAGCCATAAATCGCCTGTTTACGATCCCCCACCATAATCATGCAGCCTTTTTGATAACGCTGCGGATGTCGCCAAATGCTGGCCAACATGTCATCTTGATCTTGATTGGTATCCTGAAACTCATCCACCAAAATCAAGGGATAACGAGCCTGCACAAAAATCGCAAAGCGTTGTCCCTGCTCGCCTTGTAATGCTTCCGCAAGGGTACGAATCTGCTGTGAAAAGGTGGTTTCGCCCTTTTGTTGAAGGAGTTGCGGTAAACGCTGTTTGACCTCCAGACACAGATAGGCTTTTAAATACTGTTGTAATTGTTCAAGCTGATCTTGAATGATGCCTAAATGACGAATGATCTCCACCCACTGCTGAATTAGTGGATGATGATAGAATCCATCGCTCACCTCGGCAGGACATTTTTTAAATATTTTACCCTGTTCAAATTTATGCAGAAATTTAAATGCAGCCTCACGCGCGCTCGCGAGTGGAGCATCAAAAATCTGTAATACATTTTCACCAGCCAAGACTCGAGCCAGCTGGGGTAAATGCACGGTAAATAAATCATGAAATGCGCCATTTCGAAATGAGGTGCCATTGATGCAGGTATAGTATTCGCCATCAAGCTCGTAATACGCATGTAGGTCACTCAAATCCGAATGCTGTATAAAAGATTGAAATTGAGTCAACACCTCCCAATTCAATACAGGCATTGGTGCCGACTGAAATTGTGCTGAAGTAAAGTTCAACGAATTTTCAACCACATCCACAAACGCATCGACACTTTTTAAAGCGCCAATATTATATAGACCATCGATCAATGCTTGCGGTTGTGCCTGAATCCATTCACGTAGCACATCATGAATGAGTTGGCGGGTATAACGTTTGGCATCATCCGTAATTTGCGCACGCTCGATTTTGCCGCTTTCAAATGCAAATTCGCGTAATAGTTTTTGACTAAAACTGTCCAGAGTCCCGACAAAGAGTTCATCCAACTGATCTAGCACTAGTTTTAAACGTTCACAGGCATAGTCAATTCGTGTCGCAAAATGAAGCAATACATGCTGCATTAAAGGATCAGTTTGTTGTTTGGCTTGCGCTAAAACCTCTTGTTCCGTCAGACCACGATAGGCTTGTAAATCACGATACATGTCTTGCAAACGCAGCCGTATTCGAGTTTTCAACTCTGCTGCTGCTGCACGGGTAAATGTAGTCGCGATGACCTGATTGGGTAAATATTTTTCCAAAAAAATACGTACCATCAAACTCGACAAAGTAAAGGTTTTTCCTGTGCCTGCGGAAGCCTCGATTAGATGTAAGCCTGAGAATTCAATATCGGTAATCGGCTGATAAGACACGGCTGAGTGAGATGAGGTCAAGGCTTACTCCGTGCGTACATATTGAAAAATCGGGGCATATAGAGCATAAGAAAACTGTATGAGTGCAACATTGAGTAAGGCTTGAGCATCTTGCTGCTGTAAAATAAACCTCCAATCCTGATGCCACTTACTACTTTCATCCTGTGTCACATCTAATGCGCTAAACGCCCCTGTTTTATTCCATTCTTTTAAAATATTTTCACGATCTTTTTCAGCCAATACAAATCCTGTCTCAGTCTCTTCCCAATGATAGTGTTTAGCCTTTTCCAAAGGTTGCAGTATTAGTGCCGCAGGCAGCACCAATGGCTGCTGTTGCGCATAGTGCCATGCTGTCAACCATTCATCGAGGTATTGACGCGCCTGACCCGATGAAAGTCCTTCACAAATCACGGTTTGATCACTAAACACCACGATACGGCGCTTGTCTTGTACATGCTCGCCCTGATTTAAAAAGCTCAGCCAAATCAAATATTCCAACCAAACTTTAGCGATCCGTTTCGCTCGCGCACTTGATGCCTGCACACTGACCCAATCCTGAACATCATCTTCAGGAATTTGAATATTCAGATGTAAGGCTGAAGATAAACGCCAAGTTCGATAGGTGGTTGGGGTTTCCTGCATCGCATAATCGTGCAACCGCGATTGTAAACGTTGCTGGTCAAATAAACTTTGCTGCCATGCACTGTATTTAATTTTACTGACAGGGAGTTGATCTAATAACAAATCTGAAGCGACATCAGTTTGATGCTGATGTAAAAAATCACGAATCGCATACTTAGCTAAACCATCCAAGAACAAAGGCTCATCCTGATCTAATAATGCCTGTTCATTCCAATTTTCAACCCCTAAAGTTTTTAAATACAACCGTGCAGGAAAAGTGATATCGGCTATCCACTGTTGACTATCAAGTAATAATAGATCTTGCGATGGTGGCTGATAATCGATATTCACCCACGGCAAACGTGTCCCTTGTGGCTGTTGAATATGCTTGGCCACTTGATACCAGTGGTCCTGATAACGCTGTAACGCAGGTTGCTGAGTAAAACCCGTCACATCGAAAGGCTGTAAACTATGAATCCGATAAAGCGACGCCAGTTGTGGTGCTATGCCCAGTTGTTTAAATGGCAAAGCGGATGCAGTTGCATGCTCAGAGAGATCGGCACTAGGTTTAACAATCTTCGCCAAATGTGTGGTGAGTTCCTGCACAATACTGGAAGGCTCTCGCACCTCGCCATCATTCACATCAAAGCCATTATAAAATAACCAGAGATGATCTTTCGCCAACAACACCGCATCCAAAAATGCACCCTGATCATCTTCCAGACGCGAGCGATCACCGAGTTGCGGACGCAATACATCCATCAAATCAAACGGAGTGTGATTGTCCCGATTTGGAAATTGCCCCTGATCCAGATTGAGTAACACCACCAAACGATAGGGCAATGGACGAATCTGACCAATTTGGCTAAAGGTAATCTGACCTGTGGGTTCTGCCTGTGCAGATTGATTTTCCAAAGTACGCTGAATTTCTTCAAGTAGATAAGGTAATGGCAAGGCAATCTGACGCAAATGCTGTGTATCAGCTTCGCCATAAAAACTGGCCAGAGTCACCATCGTTCTCTGCTTTTCAATCGCGTCACGGGCAGGTTTTAAAGCCGTTACGCCTGCTTGTTCAAATTCGCTGACATCTACCATTAACCGTTTTAACCAGATTTCGACAGCCAGTTGCTCACCTTGTTCGTGTGCTATTAACCAATCACGACGCTGGTCAAAATCCCGATAAATCTGAATCAATTTATCAATAATTTCAAAATCATCAGGTTGTACCTGCGCATAACTTAACGTACCTTGAAATAGCACATGATCGGGAATCGCAATGCCTAACGCCAATCGATCCAGTGCAAATTTCAAGCTATAGCGATAATCCTCATCCCCCTGAACAAGACTTTGTTGTAAATGAGTTGCATCAAAGCCACGTTTAAAACCTGCTGCGGCTAACAACGCCAATAAGCGTGAGACTTGGCTGTCATCGAGTCCATAACATAACTGCGTTGCAGTAAGACTGAGCCAATCGGCGAACTCATCATAATTAAAACGGCTGTGTAACAGTTGAATACGACCTAATACTGCATGCCATGCATTCAAGACATCAAGCTGCGCTACTCCTGCAATTTTTACAGGTAAGAACACGCCCTCAGCACTTGGTGTCGCTGGAAAAACACTGCGAATCTGGGGTTCTAATTCCTTAAGATTCGGCGTAAGCACCAGAATATCACTCGGACGACGTGGCTGTTCTGTTGTTCCTTGAGATAACCAGTAGATTAGTTGATCTCGCAATACTTCCAGTTGTCTTAAACCAGAATGACAGACATGAATCTGTATCGATTCATCGTTTAGATCAACGGCATAATCCGCTGCTTTGGGTTCAGCCAAATGCAAAATATCAGACTGCACATGTCCCAATAAGGTTTCTGGAAACTCATCGACAAAAGCATCGACCCAATGCCCTTCTTCTCCCGTCGATAAATTGGATAACAATGAAAAATGATCACGCGCTTGCTTGCCCAAACGGGTTAATAAAGGATGTCGTGATTCACGAGCTTCGGCATTAAAATGCAAGGTGAATTGCTGAAAAAATTCCGCAATTTCAATATCTGTTGCTTTAGGGTTCTTGGCAATAAAACGTTCTTTTACCCCGACATCATAACGCTGTTTCCAGAGTGGATCGACGCTATCGGCCCAGTATTCCTGTGACGGGTTATAATGAAAAATATAAATTTCAAGATATTGCCCTAAACGACGTAAAAACTGTAACTGACTGGGTGGCAGATCCAGTAAAGTAAATAGCACCACTTGTTGCGGTAACCGTTTTAACGCCTGCACACGTGTTTGCTCATTCTCAAGCTGCTGCCAAAACAGCTCATCAATTTTCTCTATCTCTAAAAAATCCTGATGGAAATGTTCTTTCCATAACCAGCGTTGCCACGCTTCTAACTCTTGTGCTTGTTGTAGTTGAAACGCTGAAACACTTTGATCTTTATGGACGATCCATTTTTCAATTTCTAATGCCTGATCACGTCCCCATGCATCGAGCCAATTGCTGGCACATGTACATGGTACGATACAGTTTTTAGTGCAAGAGCCACGATACAACATGTAATTGCTAAATAATTGTGAGACTTGCTCTGCAATCCAGTACAACATACTTTGCTTTTTAAGCTGTTTTTCAATGCCTTGTGTCAGACGATCTGCACTGTCATAAATGCGGGCAATGATCGAATACAACGGATGTTCAATTGTAAGTTGCATCTGTTCAGACTGAATATACGAATAAAGTGCCTGATAAATTCGCCATTTTAAAATCAGACGCGGAATATTGGCTTTACGAACCTGATCCTTATGCTCACTTAATACTTGTTGATAGGCATACCACTGAAAGCCACGAATACGTTGATGAAACTGGTAATTGGCATGAATCCCTTGCAGCTCAGAGAGTTTTTCAGTCAGCCATTGCTGCACCGCGGCATTAGGAACTATAAAATGCTGGGTCGCCAACACCTGAAAAGGTTGTTCATGGCGAGATTGTGAAGTTCGCGCCATTCCTTGCAATAACACATCGATACGTTGACTTTGAATGACATGTATGGCCATGTATTCCTTACCTTACTAAGCTATGCTTTTATGCACAAAATCATAAACATTCGTCACTATACATCTAAATCCAACTATGTCACGTTGATGGCATGAAATAAAAATGTGAACATCATTTAAAATACATGCTTGAATGATACAAAAGGAACCGACTTGAGTATAAGCCCAATGAAAATAGAAAATATTCCTGATTCAATTGATCCAAAACTTGACCTTGAACAAGTGCGCGAAGAATGTTTAGACATGGTCAAAAAACGCGCTTACTTTTCCGCAGGCGCGGCTGTGGTTCCAATTCCATTTTTTGATGTGGTCATCGATATTGGAATCTTGTCACAATTGATTCCAGATATTAGCGCCCGTTTTGGTTTATCGCCCGATCATATTAGTGTCTATGATCCAGAAACTAAAAAAATTCACTGGAATGAACTACGCAAACGTGGCTTTGAATTTTCAGGCTTGGTCGTGGCACGAACTGCGGTAAAAAAATCCTTAAATGGCATTGTGGGTAAAGTCATTACCAAACAAGTCACCAAATTTATCCCGCTAGGTGGGTCAATTGTCGCGGCCAGTTTGGGCTATATCGTGATGAAAAAAGTGGCTGAAGCGCATGTGCAAGATTGTTACCAACTGGCGAAACGCATTCAACAAAAGAATGTAAATGGAAGCATTGTCGCCTAAATTCAAGTAAATTCCTCTAAACTGATCCTGAGTAACATGGCTTGGGATCAACTCTCTTTTTTAGATTTTGTCTTTAATTAGGTACAATTCATATAAATTTTCCTACAAACAATTCCATATTTTTAAGTTTTATTAAATATTTGACTTTTACCCTAGTCCAACGATGACAAAAACTAGGGAGAGTCGTTGTGCAACATGGATCTTCTTCGCGCCTACGCGCCATTTTTAATGTAACCAGCGGTAATTTTCTCGAACAATACGATTTCTTTTTGTTTGGTTTATATGCCAAAGCCATTGGTGAGACTTTTTTCCATTCTGACAGTAGCTATGCTGCTCTGATGAAGACATTTCTGATCTTTGCAGTGAGTTTCCTGATGCGCCCGATTGGTGCTTTAGTTTTAGGTCCTTATGTCGATCGGATTGGTCGTCGTAAAGGTTTGATGGTCACGTTAAGTATTATGGCGGTGGGTTCACTTCTGATCGCGTTAACACCCGGCTATGCCACACTCGGGTTTGCCGCTACAGCATTGATTTTTATTGGTCGTTTGGCACAGGGCTTTTCAGCAGGTGTAGAGCTTGGCGGTGTTTCGGTCTATCTCTCTGAAATTGCGGAACCACATAACCGTGGTTTTATGACCAGTTGGCAATCTGCCAGCCAGCAAGTTGCGGTCATTTTTGCAGCAACATTGGGCTATATCGTGAGCCTCGCCTTTACCAAAGCGCAAGTGGATGCTTGGGCATGGCGCATTCCATTTTTTGTAGGTTGTGCCATTATTCCTTTTATTTTCTGGTTACGAAAATCCTTACAGGAAACCGAAGCTTTTGCATCACGCAAGGAACATCCAACCACTCGCCAAATTCTGTCAACACTGGCAGCCAACTGGAAAATCGTGTTGATTGGAATGTCGATGGTCGCAACCACCACGACCATGTTCTATTTTATTACGGTTTACACCCCGACTTATGGTAAAGAAGTTTTGCATCTGACGACCGCAGAAAGTTTGATTGCAACGGTGATGGTCGGTGCGAGCAATTTTATTTTATTGCCAATTGGCGGTTATTTATCTGATAAATTTGGACGTAAACCGCTGTTGATTACGACCACCACCCTGATTTTTATCACGGCTTATCCACTTCTCAGTTGGTTAACGCAAAATATTAGTCTAAGCCATATGCTGATGGCATTGTTGTGGTTGTCGCTACTGTATAGTTTCTATAATGGTGCGCTGGTGGTGTCACTGACTGAAATGATGCCAAGCTCGGTACGTATTGCAGGGTTTTCGGTGGCTTATAGCTTGGCAACGTCTGTGTTTGGTGGCTTGACGCCGATGATTGCGACGTATCTGGTGGAACAAAGTGGCAGCAAAAGTATGCCTGCTTTTTGGCTGATGTTTGCTGCAATTGTGAGCCTGATTGCAACATTGATTGTGTTTCGTCAACGTCAGTCAAAAACGACTCAACCGCCAAAAATTAAGGCACAACTAGCATCCACTCCATCACATTAATTCACTGAAAACCTCTGACTTGAAGATATCATTCAAGTCAGAGGCCAGATACAAAAACTGATTTCTTTAATCAGCCTGAAGCTGTTTTAAAATCGTTTTCAGTACCTGAATACGTGCCGTGTATTTATCGTCAGTTGCCACAATCGTCCACGGTGAAAATTCGGTACTGGTTCGCTCAAACATATCTGCGGCAGCATTTAAGTACTCATTCCACTTACTGCGATTGCGCCAGTCATCTTCGGTAATTTTAAAGCGTTTATGCGGGGTTTTTTCTCGGGCATGAAAACGTTGTTCTTGCTCATCTTTACTGATCGATAACCAGAATTTAATGATCACAGTCTGGCTATCAATTAAATCTTTCTCAAAACGATTAATTTCATCATACGCACGTTGCCATTCTAACTCACTAGCAAAACCTTCTACACGTTCCACCAAAACCCGACCATACCAACTTCGGTCAAAAATACGAATATCACTACAATGATCCAGCTTTGTCCAAAAACGCCATAAATACGGATGACGCAACTCGTATTTTTCTGGCGCGCTAATGGTAAAAATATCGTACTCACGCGGATCAAGCCGTTTAATAATCCGCTTAATCGAGCCACCCTTTCCTGCGGCATCCATCCCTTCAAAGACAATCATGACCTTACGCTCATCGTAACGCATTGCTTCAGCGACATGGCGGCTCAGTTTTTTGAGTTTTTTCTTATATTGTGCCTTTTCCATCTTCTCTGTATCAGGATGCAGCAGTTCATGTGGAATTAAGGCCTGTGGCCAATGTTCCTGCCCCTGTGTGGGATGCTCAGGTAAATCCTTCATTGCCTGTAAAATCGACTGTGCAAAGCTTTGATCACGAACTTCTGGCTCTTCACCATCGATGATGATCCAATCTTGTGTAAAACGTTGTCGCAACTTTTGCAAATTGTCATATTGCTTTTTATTACGCCAATCCAGACCGTGCAATTTATGCCATTGTCGCTCAGAAGCATCGATATGATCTAAACGTTTTTGGAGTGATTTCCACGACAAATCGAACCAGACTTTGATCACATCAACCTGATTATTTTTTAGATCTTGTTCAAAGGCTCGCATGTTTTCTGCGTAGGCATCAAACAAAGTTTCATCCAATGGTTTAGAGACATGCATCGCCGTGGTTAATAAATCGCTATACCAGTTACCAAACATCACCGCAATTTGACCTTCACGCGGAATAAAATTGACATAAGGCTGCCAAAATGCCTGATCATTTGACAACATATTCGGCGGATCTGCTTTGACTTTTAAATATCTTGGATCGACCCATTCTCTGAGTTGTTTAACGGACTCACCTTTTCCTGCCAGCTCTATTCCGCTTACCAGTACCAACACACTTTTAGCATTTTTTTGGCCCCAGCTATTTTTTAAAGTGTATTGAGCTTCGATCAGATCGATAGATAAACGATGTTCATCAATTAACTCACAATGTACTTGTTGTTCACTCATGATCTATACATTTTTTTGCTTATTTTTTTGAGTATAACCAAATGTTCGGGCAGCTTGAGGCAAATGCATGTACTATTTATGTCAATTGATCATCTATTGAATCGGACTGACTTCGAATTCATTATTTTAATATGGAAACGTCATAGCGCTCTTGATTCAAGCCTTTTATGCTTTTGATAAACTGATTATTTTGAGTTATTTGAATGTCCAAACTTGCTCCTTTTGACAACTTACTTCAACAGTATAATGCCTTTGAATATCATCACGACCCTGTATTATTAAAGCGTTTAAATGATGCCCAGCACTGGCTTAAAGAGCGGATAAAACACACGCATCAAGCACATTTTGATCAGCCTAAAAATCAGTTAATGGCACAGTATTTTCTTAATCGTCTATATGGTGGCCCAGATTTTGATCCACTGGCGTTACAAATTGAACGTCTACTTAAATATGCCCACAAAGCAGAAAAACTGTTACCAGACAATGCCATAAAAACGGGAACTAAATCTGTCAGTTTAGCTGTACTCGCCATGCAACTGGATGAGCAAATCGCCATTCAATTACTTAAAGATTATCCAGCAGATGCACCAATCACAGATGAAATGATGCGCCAGACGTTGATCAAACTGGATCAAAAAGAGCAACGTTTGATCCAGCTACAACTTCTGGATGACTTGGGTGAGGCCCTCGATAAATACATGCGGTCACTGATGATGTATGCTGCTTTTAAAATGTGTAAAGGCGCAGCACATAAATATCAGTTTGACTTGATGTATGAGTTTATTCAGGAAGGTTTTGTTGCCATGAAACCGCTTAGATCCGCAGAACAATTTATTAAAACCTTTAGTGCAGTTGAACGTGATATTATCGAGAAAGTGCATTCGGATCATCCAGATCCTTTTCGCTAATTTCTGATCTGCATGCGCTGCTAAAAGAGGCATGAAATGCCTTATTTTTATCATTTTCGGTATAGTATTAATTACGATTGTATGATGATGACTGTAAAACCATACTAAACTCTGTCATCATGCAGATAGCCATAATCACTTTATAATGTGTTTAAATTTAGGAGCGACAAGATGTCTAACGAAAATCAAAAGCCCACTTTTTCAACTGAGCAGGCATCGCGTTCAGACAACAACAATCCTTTCCTAAATGAACCACTTCCGCAAGGTACGCCGCAAGGTCAGCAACAATCATTACAACAAGGTTTTACTGATTCGCAAAGCCATCATGTCCCGAAATACAATCTCCCGCGTGGTGCAGGTCGGACAGGTAACGTCGGTGAAACTACCCACTTCGGCTATCAAACCGTAAGTTCCGAAGACAAAGCACAGAAAGTGGCAGAAGTGTTCCATTCGGTTGCCAGCAAATACGACATCATGAATGACCTGATGTCATTTGGTATCCATCGCCTCTGGAAACGTTTTGCCATCAATATGTCTGGCGTTCGTCGCGGCCAACAGGTATTAGATATTGCAGGCGGTACAGGTGACCTCGCCAAAGTCTTTAGTCGTGAAGTTGGGCCACAGGGGCATGTGGTATTATCTGATATCAATGAATCGATGCTGAATGTGGGCCGTGATCGCTTACTCGATGCGGGTTGTACCAATGTCGATTTTGTACTGGCAAATGCTGAAACATTAGAACCTTTTGCAGATGAAAGTTTTGATCTGGTGACGATTAGTTTTGGGTTACGCAATGTCACGGATAAAGATGCCGCACTTGAAGCAATGTATCGCGTCCTAAAACCAGGCGGTCGATTACTGATCCTTGAATTTTCAAAACCTGTATTTGAACCTTTTTCAAAACTATACGATTTATATTCATTTACTGCATTGCCGATCATGGGCAAACTGGTAGCAAACGATTCGGAAAGCTATAAATATCTGGCTGAGTCCATTCGTATGCACCCTGACCAACGTACACTTAAAGGCATGATGGAAAAAGCGGGCTTCCAAAGCTGCGACTATCATAATTTAACGGGTGGTATCGTTGCGGTACATCGTGGTTTTAAACTTTAAAGGTCAATGATTATGTGGTCGATTCTTGCGCTCGGTGCAGTCGAACGCGGTATTCATCATTTTATTAATCTGGATGCCATTTCCCGCATCCAGTTGAATCAACTACAGGGGCAATTGCTGCGAGTCGTGATCGATAGTCCGCAGCTTTCGGTTGATGTTTTTTTTGATGATAATAAAGTTCGCCTTGAGCCTACTGTGACGGGTCACAGCTCAGCACCATCTATATTTGAAACGCGTCCTTTTGATGAACAAGTCAGAATCAGCGAGGCCACCGCCACGCTACATGTTAAAAATGTGGTGGAATTACTCAAGCTTTTAGTCGGCGATGCTGATCAAATTGGGAATATCCCTCTGACAGGTGACTATCATCTGTTACAGGATATTCAACGCATTATGCAGCAAGCTGAACCAGATCTGGCAGCCCATTTAAGTCCGTGGATTGGTCCAACCTTGGCGCATGAATTGGCTAAAATCAGTCTGGTGCCGAAACAGATTAAACGGAGTCTGCAAAGCCATCTCTTTTTTGCAGAAGATGCCATTAAAGAAGACAGCGGCCTTTTTGCACCCCGTTGGCAAATGGATGATCTGAATCAGTCCACACGGCAGCTTAATCAGGAAATTGATCGCCTTGAAGCCAGACTGCATCAGCTTAACTCTCAATTTAATAGAACAAACGATTAGGTAATATCCCATTATGATTCCGCACGTTACACGGTTATTCGAACTTTGGCGCATTGCAGCACATTATCGACTTGACACCTTGTTCCCTGCGGAAGAATTGCCCCCAAAAGCTCGGCATGCTTTGGCTTTGATTCGCTTACATCCAGCCGCATGGTCGAGTCGTGAACGAAAAAATCCGTTGAAGCTCAAACAAGCGCTTGAAGACATGGGGCCTTTGGCGATTAAATTAGGACAGTTATTGTCCACACGCCGCGACTTGATTCCACCTGAAGTCTTATCGCAACTGGTTTTATTGCAAGATCAGGTCAAACCTTTCGATGCACAAGTTGCCAAACAACGTATTCAGGAATCGTTAAAAGCTGATGTAAATACTTTATTTGCACGTTTTGATGAGCAACCTTTAGCTGCTGCTTCAATTGCCCAAGTCCATACCGCGGCTTTGCATGACGGTCGTGAAGTGGTGGTTAAAGTCACACGTCCTGATATTCGTGTGCAAATTTTACAAGACTTTGAAATCATTACCTGGTTAGGCCAATGGTTAGAAAGTCGATTGGAAGCCGCTCGTGCCTTACACTTGACTGAAATTATTCAGGATTATCGCCAGATCATTTTAAATGAACTAGATTTAACCATTGAGGCTGATAATACCCGTCGTATGCGCCATTATTTTACGGGTTCTAGCATGATGTATGTGCCAGAAGTCTATATGGACAGCAAAGATGTCATGGTTGCAGAGCGGATTACCGGTGTACCTATTTCAGATACTGCCACTTTTGATCGTTTAGGCATGGATCGGGCTGAACTGGCAGAAAAAGGCTTGATTATCTTTTTTACCCAAGTCTTTCGTGATAATTTTTTCCATGCCGATATGCATCCTGGCAATGTCTTTGTCGAAACCATCAACCCTGTTTCTCCGCGTTATATTGCACTGGATTGTGCGATTATGGGCGAACTCTCCAAACAGGATCAGATGACCGTTGCACGGATGTTGCTGGCGGTCATGAATAATAATTTCATGCAACTGATTCAGATTGTGCATCAGGCAGGATGGATTCCACCAGGAACCGATCAGGATGCATTGGCTCGAGAAATGCGTCGTACCGTTGGCCCGATGGTGTCAAAGCCGATGGATCAACTGGATTTCGCTGGGATTTTATTGCAGGTCATGGATATTGCCCGACGCTTCCGTTTGGAAATTCCACCACAATTGATGTTACTCCTGAAAACACTGGTACATGTAGAAGGATTGGGAACAGATCTTTACCCTCAATTAGATATTTGGAAACTGGCAAAGCCGATTTTGACCGAATGGGTCAAATCCAATATGAATCCTGTCAAAAACATGAAAGAAATTGGTCAGCAAATTCCAGATTTATTACTGGGTGCGCATGACTTACCGACTTTACTGATCGACAGTTTAAATGGATTAAAAAATCAATCTGCATGGCATGATCGCCAAGTTCGGGAAATTCAACAACTGCGTATGCAGATTCAGCAGCAACAGCAGCGTAGTTGGATATTTGGCAGTATCATATTGATATTACTAACTATCGCCATTATTTCACCGTGGTATATTTCCATTGTTCTGATTGCGATGACTGCACTATTCGCGGTTTGGCGTATTATTAAATAACTGGTATTAAAGATGGGGAAGTTATATTTTTCCTCATCTATCTTCAAAATAAAAGATCGATAATAATGAAAAAAATCAAGAATATTGCCATTATTGGTGCAGGAACAGCGGGTTTAGCCACCGCCATTTTATTTGCCCGACAGAATATTCAGGTCACTTTATTTGAAAAAGTCGATTGCTTACAACCTGTCGGCGCAGGCTTGTTATTGCAACCTGCTGGATTGGCAGTTTTTGAGCATTTGGGAATTTTAGCAGACACCTTAAAACTCGGAGCAATCGTCACAGGTCTGGAAGGTCGACTCGCCAATCAACGTTTGTTAGTAAATAGTCATTATCATGAAATCGATCCACAACATTATGGTATCGGGATTCATCGCGCAACCTTGTGTCATTTACTGAGTTCAAAATTACAAGACTATGCAGCATCTGTAACATGGAAAATGGCACATGATATTCATCGCTTACAAGAACATCAGCAGGGCGTCACAATTTTCGGTCAGCATCTTGGACTACCCTTTGAGAGTAATTTTGATGCGGTCATCATTGCCAATGGTGCACGTAGTCATTTACGCCCTACGTCTTGGGTAAAGGTCGATAAGCCTTATCCGTGGGGAGCGGTGTGGAGTATCGTTCCTGAATGCCAAACCTTAGATCCACAAATTTTGCATCAATTTTATGACTGTTCACAAATCATGATGGGCATATTGCCTACAGGCGCAATTCCACAAACTCCGACTCAACACCTTTCGAGCGTATTTTGGAGTTTGCCAGCTCAGCAATTACAACAGTTTTTAGATAATCCTCAAAAGCATGATTTTTTACTTCGTCAAATTTCATCTCGCTGGAAACCTATTGCTGACTGGCTTGAACAAGTCATGCAGAAACAAGACAGTTTACAATGGTTATCTGCTCAATATCGCGATGTAGTGATGACAAAATTTGGACAAGGTCGTATAGGGGTCATTGGTGATGCAGCACATGCGATGAGCCCTCAACTGGGACAAGGTGCAAATATGGCTTTACTAGATGCTTGGGCATTAGGACAAGCCATGCAACATTTTCCAGATCAGCAAGTCGATTGGACCATGTTCTGGCAGCATTATCATCAGTTACGCTATCCTTCCACTCAATTTTATCAAATGTTAAGTCGGCTACTCACGCCCCTCTATCAATCTGATTCAACTTGGGCAGGTTCGTTCCGAGATGTGAGTTTTTATTGGATGTACCAAATTCCTTATTTACGCAAACAAATGGCACTCACTATTTCGGGCTTAAAAACCTCTCCGCTCCAGCATATGAATTATGCGGAAATTGCGCAATCGCAGTCTCAATCACCTATTCTAAGTCAAAACTAAATTTAGAACTGGTTAAGGCTCAACGCTTCCCATCATAAAAAAGATGAGTTTTTTTCCGAAATGATCAACAGATGCCGTACACTATAGAGTGCGATGAATAACCGCAAATGAACTTATTTAATCCATAATTCTGGTGAATCTTTATGAACAACGTGCAATGGCTCGATGAAGTAAAATTTAACGAACAAGGTCTTATTCCAGCCATCGCACAGCATCATCTAACCGGCCGTATTTTGATGGTGGCTTGGATGAATCGTGAATCACTTGTTCTAACCGCAGAAAAACAACAAGCGGTTTATTTCTCACGTTCTCGTCAAAAACTCTGGCACAAAGGCGAAGAGTCTGGTCATTTCCAAACCGTGTATGAAATTCGTCTGGACTGTGATGGTGATGTGATCGTGTTGCAAGTGGAACAGCATGGTGGAATCGCTTGTCATACAGGTCGAGAGTCTTGTTTTTATCGTAAACTCACACCGCAAGGCTGGGAAATTGTCGATGCGCAACTGAAAGATCCGACAGCCATTTATGGTGCCTCTGCCAAAACTGAAGCGCATGATCACGGCACCCGACAAGAACAGGTCGATGTCTTGGCGCATTTGGGACAATTGATGCAACAACGCAAACAAGCGGATGCTGATAGTTCCTATGTCGCAACTCTGTATAAAAAGGGCTTGAATAAAATTTTGGAAAAAGTCGGCGAAGAAAGCGTTGAAACCATTATCGCTGCCAAAGATTATGCCGTTCAGCCGACACAGGAACATTTAAATGATCTGATTTATGAAACTGCCGATTTGTGGTTCCATAGTATCGTCATGCTCGGTCATTTTGATCTCGATCCCAAACTGGTACTGGAGGAATTGGCACGTCGTCAGGGACTCTCAGGTCTGGTTGAAAAAGCCAATCGTACGCAAGGATAATTATTGACTGTGTCTAATTTTGAGAAACCCAAAGCGACGTATGAACAGGCAACAGCTATCGATAATGCGCGTCTGGGCGAATCATTTAAAGTTATCGCGTATGCAGGCACAGGTAAGACCACCACATTACAATTGATTAGTGATGCCATGCCTCAGCGGCGTGGTATGTATCTGGCATTTAATAAAGCCATTGCCAGTGAAGCACAGCAGAAATTTCATCGTAACATTGACTGTCGTACTTTTCACTCTTTAGCCTTCCGTAGTGTTCCACGTGGTGTCACCGATAAATTACGCTTACCCCGTTTAAGCCCAAGTTTTATGGCCAAAGATTATCGCTTGGAACCTGTGACCCTGCGCCGTATGATGGGCGGACGTTATGAAAAATATGTATTGATGCCCAGCCGTCTGGCCAGTTTGGTCGCCAATGCCGTCAGTTATTTTTGCTCGACCAGTTCGCAATACCCCGCGCCACGTCATATTCAAGCACCCAGTTGGCTACATCCTGATGATATTGAAAGCCTGCAAAAACATCTCTATCCCGCAGTGGAACGACGTTGGCTAGAATCGATTGATCAAAATCATCAGGCAGGAATTGGGCATGATATTTACCTGAAACTCTGGGCACTCTCTGAACCGAATATTCCAGCGGATTATGTGCTATTTGATGAAGCACAGGATGCCGATCCACTCATGCTTGGGATACTGCTTAGACAACGTAGCACACAAGTGATTTATGTCGGTGATGCACATCAGCAAATTTATGCTTGGCGCGGTGCAGTCAATGCCATGCAGCAACTACCACTGCCCGAATCACGCTTGACCACGTCCTTTCGTTTTGGGGAACAAATCGCCGATGTTGCCAACTATTTATTAAGTGGTTTGGATGAAACAGTTCCCTTGTTAGGCAATCCAAATCTCAACTCAAAAGTCGTCAATAAACCCCATACCAAACAACGTGATGCCATTCTTTGTCGTACTAATGCCCGTGCAATGGAACTACTATTGGCAGGTCTGGTACATGGCGATAAAGTCAGTTTGCAAGCCGATCATAATAAGCTCAATCGTTTTGTCGATGCTGCAAGTCTATTAAAACAAGGCAAACGCGTCACTGATGTGCCAGAACTAGCTTGGTTTAATTCATGGCATGATGTGCATGAATATTGTGAAACCAACGATGGTAGTGATATTAAACCACTGGTCAAACTGGTCGATGATCATGGAACTGATCCTCTTAAACGCGCTTTGGCAAAAATCACCCCTATCGATCAAGCTGATTATGTCATTTCCACTGCGCATAAAGCTAAAGGATTAGAATGGGATCGAGTACATCTGGAAGATGATTATCAATTTAAAATCAATGGATTGGAACATAAAATAAGTGATGAAGAACTGCGACTACTTTACGTGGCGTGTACACGTGCTAAAGTAAGTTTAAATATTCATCATATTTATGACCTTGTTCAGCAGCTCAAACTGCAAGCACCGCAAAGTTTACGCAAATCCGTAGCGGTCTAAAACATCGCGTTCCAACTCTGGTGGGCATATGAAACTTGAATCTATTCGTCTTAAACATACAGGCTTGTTTAGTAATTTACAGGTTCAATTTCTTTATCCACACAAACCCATCACCCTCATTTTAGGTGAACAGGCGACAGGTAAGACCACGCTCCTTAAACACATTTACCAAGCCTTGAGCTGGTTTCCAGCACGATTAAAAGATAGTCGTACGGCGGGTGTGGTCATGCTGGATCAGGATATTTTAAATTCAAGAATCCAATCCAGAATAGAGCTGAGTGTTAAAATTCCAACCGAAATCGGACAACTTCCAGAAGGCAGTCAATCTCAGGAAAGTGATGCCTCAATCTGTACATGGAAACTTTATAAAACCCTGAATAGTCAGGGAATTGGTATCAGTCAGGCAGAAACACAACAACTGGAAGAATTAACGGCTCTATATCAAAAAGCCATTAAACAGGATCCTTTACAAGGTCTACCTTGTATTGCCTACTATCCATCTGACCGATTTATCAATGAAATCAATTTACTCAGTAAAAATATTCCTGCGGTATTTCAGGCTTCTTCCGCCTATGATGTCGCGGCAATTCCATTTACCACCTTTGCCCGTTTCTTTGAGTGGTTCCGCGAAATCAGTGATATCGAAAATGCTCAAAGTGCACAGTTGCTACAGCATATTTTAGATAAATTTAATGCGCAGAGTTTGCAACATCTGGAACAGGAAATTTTTCAGACACATGCGCAACTCAACTCTCCCAATTTGCAGGCATTAAAAAGCAGTCTAAATACTGTTTTCCCTGATATTACCGATATTTATCTACAATATCAGCCAAAACTTCAGCTGATGCTCAGCTATCAAGGACAAAATCTAAGCTATCAACAACTTTCCAACTCCATGAAAACATGGATTGCATTGGTAGGAGATATTGTACGTCGCTTATGCTTGCTGAATCCTTTAAGTCTTTATCCCTGTCTTGAAGGTGAAGGAATTGTACTGATTGATCAGATCGATACCCAACTCGATCAAACTTTATGTCGTGAGATCCTGCCGCGTTTACATCAGGCTTTTCCACGTTTACAACTGATCGTGACTGGAAATCGTGAAGAATTGCTCGAACATGCATTTGATTATCAATGTCTGCGTTTGTCTAATAAGCAAATTTCACCCTTAGTGCTCGAAAATACCCATGATCTCTATGACCATGTTTACCAAAATTTATTTAATCATTCTTCAGAACCTGATTTGAATGATCTAAGTCCGATACTTTCCAATGAACCCGATGTAGATCAGCTGCTTGAATTATTAGCGCATTTAACTGATGCACAAAAACAAGAAATTCTGCAATATTTGCAATCAGATACCAAGCATTTAAATGAATCAAGATTGTCCGAAAAATAAAGGATTTCATAATTTAGGCATCAAATCATTTTTCATGTTATGATTGAAAATAACTATCAATACACTTGAAAGAAAGTGTTCCGAACACATCTTTAAGTGATTGATATTTTGTTTTTTTAATGTAAAAACAGTAAACAGATGCAGGGTTAGCGCTGTATACTTTTTCACACGTTTTTTTTGTTTCTTGCAAGTCGCGCAATACAACTTGTTTTTTCTTTTTACCTACATTTATGGTTTTCAGGTGTCAAACTTTTGGAATTCTCCTTGATTTCCTTTACATCCTGAAAAATAAGATTCACGCTTAGGTTCCGACCTAAATCACCACATGGATACGAGTGTGCTACCGATTATTATCTTGCTACCGTTAATATTAGGCACCACCCTTGTTGCATTGCTACAGCGTTTTTCGCGGGAAGCAACGGCTTTAGGGGCAATCGCAGTCAGCTTGACCTGTTTTGGGTTATTGCTGACTGAGGCAAAACAAATTTTTGCTGGTGCAGCCATTTTACAAAGCTGGGACTGGTTACCACAGCTTGGACTGAATTTAAGCTTTCGTCTGGATGCACTTGGACTCTTGTTTAGCCTACTGATTACAGGCATTGGCACTCTCATTTATATTTATGCTTATTATTATTTAAGCCCTCGTAACTCACTTGCCAAGCTCTATATGCTGCTCATGGTTTTCATGACAGCCATGCTCGGAATTTCACTCTCCAATAATTTAATCTTACTCTTGGTGTTTTGGGAATTAACCAGTATTTCATCTTTTTTACTGGTGGGCTATTGGAGCCATTACGAGGCCGCACAACGCGGTTCTCGAATGGCACTGACCATTACAGGCATGGGCGGTCTAGCCATGCTAGGTGGTTTTATTTTAATTGGGCAAATTACTGGAACCTATCAGATTGATCAACTGGTCAATATGAAAGAGATGATCCAGTCTCATGCCTTATTTGTTCCTGCACTACTTTTAATTTTACTGGGTGCATTTACCAAAAGTGCTCAATTTCCTTTCCATTTTTGGTTACCAAATGCGATGGCAGCACCAACGCCTGTATCGGCTTATTTGCATTCCGCCACCATGGTTAAGGCTGGAATTTTTTTACTGGCTCGTCTTGCTCCGATTTTTATAGGGGCGGCGATTTATCACAATATTGTCACTTTTGTCGGTTTATTTACCCTATGTATGGCGGCTTTTTTTGCCATTTTCAAAGAAGACCTCAAAGGCTTATTGGCCTATTCGACCATTAGCCATCTTGGTTTAATTGTATGCTTATTGGGGATTGGCTCTCCCCTTGCTGTTGCCGCAGCCATTTTCCATATTATCAATCATGCCACATTTAAAGCGGCGCTGTTTATGATTGCAGGCATTGTTGATCATGAAACAGGAACCCGAGATTTACGCAAACTCAGTGGCATTTGGCAACTGCTGCCTTTTACTGCCACCCTGACCATGATTACGGCGGCATCGATGGCGGGTGTTCCGCTGACCAATGGCTTTATTTCCAAAGAAATGTTCTTCACAGAATTGGTTTCAAGCCTGAATGGTAGTGCGTTAATTTTCTCGACGATTGTGGCCATACTGGCAGGCATTTTTGCAGTTAGTTATTCATTACGCATGGTGCATGGCGTATTTTTCGATGGTCCCGTCGGTGAGAAAGTTCCCAACAAGGATGCACACGAACCCGCTTGGGGAATGCGTCTTCCTGCAACGTTACTCGCCATACTTTGTATTTTAGTGGGCATTATTCCTGCCTTACTGGTTGAAAATATAGTCAATGGTGCAACCCGTGCCAGTCTGGCCATGCCTGAGTTTGCAGGCGTACATCTGGCGATTTGGCATGGTTTCAATTTACCTCTCATCATGAGTCTGATTGCCTTAATCGGTGGCACAGTTTTCTATTTCGCTCTCGCGAAAGATGGACGTATTCGCCATATCGATCTTGACCCTTATTTGGGGAATTTTCAGGGCAGAATTTTATTTGATAAATTTTTAAAATATTTGTTGTTGGGCAGCCGTAAAATTAAACGCAGTACTGAAACAGGTTCTTTACAACTTTATCTATTCTTAATCGTACTGTTCAGCATCGCTATAGTCTCAATTCCTTTATTTAATCAAGGTTTGAGCACAGGATCACGTGAACTGACTCATGCGCCGATGATCGCCATTGTGTTATGGCTGATTTTATTCTCAGCCTGCTGGATGATGCTCTGGTTTCATCATGAGCGAATTAAAGCCGTGTTGATTAGCGGTGCGATTGGCCTAGTCGTGACCATGATCTTTATTGGATTCTCTGCACCTGATTTGGCGCTGACGCAAATTACCGTCGATGTTGTGACCACTGTTTTATTGCTGATGAGTTTATCTTTACTGCCACAACTCACCCCCTATGAATCCAGACGCTCCAGACGTTGGCGTGATGCGATGATTGCCATTATCGGTGGTTTAGGTATTGGCTGGATTGCGTGGTTAATATTGACTCGTGATCACAACTCTTTGTCATGGTTCTTTATGCAGCAATCGCTACCTTTAGGCGGCGGCTCCAATGTAGTGAATGTGATTCTGGTCGATTTTCGTGGTTTTGATACCTTTGGGGAAATTACCGTTTTGGGGATTGCGGCTATTGGTGCGCTATGTCTCATGGATGGTATGCGGATTCATGGTACCAGTGTGACGCAAGGTCTCACCTATCGTTTTAATCCATCACCCTTGATGTTACGAACCACAGCCTCATGGGTGTTGCCAATTGCTTTAGTGGTCAGTCTGTATATTTTCTTGCGCGGACATAATTATCCAGGTGGTGGCTTTATTGCAGGTCTAGTAACCTCGATGGCGCTGATTATTCAGTATATTGCACAAGGTCAAGATCAAGCTGAACAGATGCTAAAAGCCAAGTCAGGACGTTTATATGAGCTCTGGATTGGGATTGGCTTGCTCATTGCTGGTCTGTCAGGCATGGCTGCATGGTATTGGTCACGTCCTTTCTTAACCAGTGCACACATCTATGTCGATATTCCAGTGATAGGAAAAGCACACCTTGCTTCAGCGGCACTGTTTGATGTCGGGGTCTATGTCACGGTGGTAGGTGCAACCATGCTGTTAATTTCGGTACTTGGTGATTCACGTCATTCATCCATGTCTGGCCCTGTTCCACGTGAAGGAGATACGTCATGATTAGTCTGGAATTCCTACTTGCTTCCGCGATTGGCCTACTCGTCGCGTCGGGAATCTATTTAATTTTACGTGCCAGAACTTTTCCTGTGGTACTGGGGCTTGCCATGATTGGCTATGCAGTCAATCTGTTTTTATTTGCAATGGGACGCATTCAGATGAATGCACCTGCGATTTTGACCGAAACGGTTAAAACGACCGATCCTCTGCCACAAGCTTTAGTCTTAACAGCGATTGTCATTGGTTTTGCCACAACAGCATTTATCGTACAGCTTGCAATTCGTAGTCGTTATGAATCAGGTACAGATCATGTGGATTCCAAAGAAGACCCAGCCCTAAACTATGACCCGCGTGAGGATGAACCTTGATGATTGACTTTATCAACTTCTGGAACATGCACGCACCTATTTTTAGTATTCTGATTCCTGCGTTTACTGCTTTTATTCTCATCATTTTAGGCAATCCCGGTTATGGTGCTTTAGAAACTGATCGTCGACAACCGTGGCGCAGAGCCATCAGTCTCATTTCTGTTTTATTGGGTCTTGCCACCGCAATCAGTTATTTTTTTATTGCCCATACCGGTCAAATTACGGTTTATCAACTGGGTGAATGGTCTGCGCCATTTGGCATTGTATTGGTACTCGATCAACTTTCTGCTTTTATGCTGCTCTTAACCTATGTACTGGCCGTTCCTGTACTCTGGTTTGCGAGCAAGGAATGGGATACCCGCGGTCGTTATTTTCATGCCATGTTTCATTTTCTACTCATGGGAATTTGCGGTGCCTTTTTAACTGGTGATTTATTTAACCTATTTGTATTCTTTGAAGTGTTATTGATGGCTTCCTATGTGTTGCTACTACATACACAAGGCAAAGCACGTTTCCAACTCGGCATTCATTACGTCACCATCAATTTACTGGCTTCAGCGATTTTTTTGATCGGTCTGGGTATGATTTATGGCAGTGTGGGTAGCCTCAATATGGCTGATGTATCACGCCTATTGCCGACACTTGAGCCTGACCAACACAAACTCGCGATTGCAGGCGGGATGTTGTTATTTGTCGTCTTCGGCATCAAAGCTGCAATCTTGCCTGTGGGTTTATGGTTACCCAAAACCTATGCTGTTGCCACAACACCTGTTGCTGCTATTTTTACCATCATGACCAAAGTCGGTATTTACGCGATCTTAAGGGTAAATGGCACTGTCTTTGATGATGTATTGGCGCAGAATATTTTAAAACATTGGCTGTTGATCATTGGCTTAGTCACTTCTTTATATGGTGTGATTGGAGCAATTGGGGCAGATCGTTTACGCCGCTTCGTCGGTTTTATGGTGCTGTCATCCATCGGGACAATCATCATTGCAATTTCCATGTTCAATACGCAAGCATGGGCCGCCGCATTATATTATTTGGTCCATAGCACCCTGATAGCCGCTGCGTTTTATCTACTCTGTGGCTGGATCACCTCACAACGTGGCAGTTTCAAGGATCATCTCAAAGTTGCGCCAAGAATGAAACAGGGCAAAACTGTAGCGATGGTTTATTTTATTATTGCCATGATGATGGCAGGTTTACCGCCCTTTAGCGGTTTTCTCGGTAAAGTTTTTATTTTACAAGCGACCCATAATCAATCTTATCAGGCATGGATGATTGCGATTATCCTGATTGTCAGTTTGCTGAGTATTATCGCCTTAACCCGCGTTGGGTTTGTTTTATTCTGGCGCTCAACTGCGCCAGAGGAAAATGAAAAAGAACCTGCTTTTATTGCCTATCAAAAATTACCTGATCATGCCCCTGCCCGTAACGATTTGACTATTTATGCACTCCTAACAGGCTTAATAATTTATGTTATTTGTGCACCTTCGATCTATTCTTATAGCTTAAGTACAGCCGCACAAATTCAGGATCATGCCCTTTATACAAATTCTATTTTGAGCAAAGATCGTTTTGATCAGGTGATTAGTGTGCAACCTTATGATCCAAGCTATGTGCCTGAAACCAAATACGGCGGTGAAACGATTGATCCATACGCGCATTATATCCCTGATGTCATTTCGGATGATACGCTTGAGGGTGAACACATTTCAGAGTACAAAAAACGTCAAATTGAGCAGGAACAACAGGATCAAGACATCGTGCCCAATGAAAGCGAACTCAAACCGATGGAGCCTTAAAAAATGAAAAAAAAGAGTGCTTTACTGGAACGCTGGTTTCCTCATCCGTTGGTTTCAGTCATTGTGGGTTTGAGCTGGATCATGCTGGCACATAGCGTTTCAGCTGATAACATTCTGATTGCTGTTATTCTGGCAATTCTGATTCCTCGTTTGGTACAACCCTTTATTACCCGTACCCCGCACATTCACTGGAGACAAGCGATTCATCTGTTTTTTGTGGTGCTTTGGGATATTGTTGTTTCCAATATTCGTGTCGCCAAATTGGTCCTCGGGCCTACAGATCGGTTACACCCTAAATGGTATCGTGTACCGTTGGAAACGCAACATGAACAGGTCAATAGTATCTTGGCGATGATTATTACCACCACACCCGGTACAGTGTCTGCGGGCATCGATCAGGAACGTGGCGATATTCTGGTTCATTCACTCAGTACTGACAATGAAGAAATGGATATTCAGGACATCAAATCTCGTTATGAAGCGCCATTGATGGCTATTTTTGATGTAAAAGCTGATAAAGGAGGAGAAGCATGATTATCTTACCTTACGCTTTGGGCATTTGTATGGTCGCCATTACCATTTCAATGTTTCTCTGTCTGATTCGACTTGTAATCGGCCCATCAATTGTAGATCGATTGCTGGCCTTAGATACTCTATTTCTCAATGCGACCTGTTTGGTCGTCGTTTTGGGGATTTACTGGACCAGTACCAATTTATTTGAAGGGGCGCTTTTGATTGCCATGCTCGGTTTTGTATCCACCGCAGCGTTGGCACGTTATTTCACTACGGGTCATGTGATCGATTAAGGAGATGCTCATGCAATTGCTTATGGAAATTCTAGTTTCATTCTTTCTGTTGGTCGGTGCATTCTTCATGTTAGTCGGTGGGATCGGCATGATTCGACTTCCAGACTTATTTATGCGCCTACATGCGCCAACGAAATCCAGTACACTCGGTTTGGGTAGCTTCTTGCTAGCCTCTATTATTTATTCAGCATTTCATGGGCGATTTGGTTTTTCAGAGCTTTTAATTACTTTACTGGCGTTTATCACTGCACCAGTTTCGGCAAATTTGATGGCACAAGCCGCATTGCATTTACGTTTACGTTCCATGAGTGGTGAAGTCCCTGAAGCCCTCAATCGCCCTTTACCGTGGGATCGTTATTCTTTTTTAAATCGTAGAAGAAATAGCACGCTGGATTCTCATTCAGAGCCACCGAAAGAGTGAAATTTAATATCATAAAAAATGCCACCCGAAGGTGGCATTTTTTATGTGTTCAGATTTACTGCTCTGAATCATCTTCTTTTTTATGCTCAGGTAAGTCCTGTACTGCTTTTTCAATCAGACCAAACATATAGTTGCCATAAGCATTGGTCTTGTCATAATGAAAACGCAAACGCGGTGTAATACGCGTTTTAATACGACGACTGAGTTCCTGACGCAAAAATCCAGACGCTTTGTTTAAAATATCAAGCGTTTCCTGATGAGCGATTTCATTTTGGTCATCTGCCAGTTCACGTCCCATCACAGTGACATAAACATCTGCATATCCCAAATCTGGACTCACCTTAACGCCTGAGATGGTCACCAGACCACCCAGACGCGGATCTTTCAACTCTTGACGAATTAACTCTGACAACTCACGTTGTACCGAATCCGCCATGCGTTTCAAGCGTTGTCCACCCGCCATTAAAGACTCCGTTTCACCATTTGAACATCATACACTTCGATCTTATCGAGTGGTTTGATGTCATTATAACCTTTAACTGCAAGACCACATTCCATGCCTGCGCGAACTTCATCTACTACATCTTTATAGCGACGTAACGATTCAAGCTCACCCTGGAAGACCACTACGTCATCACGAAGGACACGGATTGGTTTATTACGGTGAATGACACCTTCCATCACCATACAGCCCGCAGCCGCACCGAACTTACTAGAACGGAACACTTCACGAACCTGAGCCACACCCAGAATCGTTTCACGATGTTCAGGCGCAAGCTTACCGCTCATCGCATTCTTCACATCATCAATCAATTCATAAATGATGCTGTAGTAACGAATGTCGATACCATCTTGATCGCTCTTTTGACGCGCAGTCGTATCAGCACGGACGTTAAATCCGAGTAATACTGCTTCTGATGATTCAGCCAGTGTAACATCAGATTCAGTGATTGCACCGACACCTGAACTAATCACACGTACTTTCACTTCTTCAGTTGAAAGCTCATCCAAAGCAACCGTCAAGGCTTCTAACGTACCGCGAACATCTGCTTTTAAGATAACGTTCACTGCTGGTACATCTTTTTTGCCCATAGAGGCCATAATGTTTTCAAGACGCATCGCACTTTGACGATCAATCCGTTTTTGACGTTCACGGTCTGCACGAGCATCTGCCACTTCACGTGCTTTTTTCTCATCATTGACAACAAGAACTTCATCACCTGCCATTGGTGCATCAGGTAAACCTAAAATTTCGACTGGAATTGATGGCCCTGCCGATTTAATTGGTTGACCATTTTCATCCGACATGGCACGTACACGACCATAAGATGAACCTGCAAGAACAAGATCACCAATATTCAATGTACCGTTTTGTACCAGAATCGAAGTCACTGCACCGCGACCTTTGTCAACACGTGCTTCAATCACCACACCTTGAGCCGCGCCTTCGCTTGATGCTTTCAATTCCATCAATTCAGCTTGAATCAAGATCAAGTCAAGTAATTCATCGATACCTTGACCCGAGTGTGCCGAAACCATCGCGACTGGAACATCACCGCCCCATTGTTCAGGTACGATCTGCTTGGTGGTTAATTCATTCAATACGCGATCTGGATCTGCCGATTCTTTATCCATCTTGTTGATGGCAACAATAATCGGTGTTCCCGCAGCGCGTGCATGGTCAATGGCTTCTGCTGTTTGTGGCATCACACCATCATCCGCAGCAACCACCAATACCACGATATCCGTTGCTTTCGCACCACGTGAACGCATCGCAGTAAATGCTGCGTGTCCTGGTGTATCAAGGAAAGTAATAATTCCTTTATCGGTCTCAACGTGATATGCACCAATATGTTGAGTAATACCACCCGCTTCGCCTGCTGCTACTTTAGAGCGACGGATACGATCCAGTAATGACGTCTTACCGTGGTCAACGTGACCCATGATTGTGACGACTGGTGGACGAGTGGTTTGCTCACCACGTGCTTCTTCAGCAGCGACAAGTAAGTTATCTTCGGCTTGTGTATCAGAAACCAAAACAGGGTTATGTCCCATTTCCTCGACCACGAGTACCGCAGTATCTTGATCAATCGCTTGGTTTTGAGTCACAAGCTCACCCATTTTCATGAGCGTCTTAATCACTTCGCGAACTTTAATCGCCATCTTTTGTGCTAAATCAGCAACAACGATTTTTTCACCAATCTCAACATCATAAATTTGCTTTTTAACAGGTTTTTCAAAACCGTGTTTATTCGCCTGACTGGTTTTTAAGCCGCGCTTATGATGGCTTTTGCTAAAGCTTTGTTCCGCTTGTGCATCACCACCACGACCGCCTTTTTTACCCGCACGTGGATTTGCAGTAGCACCACCACGTTTGATTTCACGGTCTTCTTTATTGAAAGAATCTTCGTATGCTTGACCGACAAGTCCAGCAGCCAAAGGTGAATCATCAATCACACGAATGGTCGTCGTTGCATCATCATTTGAATATTTCGATGCCATTTGACGCATTTGTTCAAGCGTACGCTGTTGCGCTTCTTCAGCTGCTTTACGACGAACTGCTTCTTCCGTTGCTTTCAACTTCGCAGATTCAGCTTCACGCGCTTTTTTCTGTTCAGGCGTTTCTGTTGGTTTTACAACAATCGGCTTAATCGGCTTATTGGTTGAACGACGCTTCACCACAACTTCTGTGGTCGAGGTTTCCGCTTTTACTGTTTCTTTTTTCTGAGCAGCGCGCATTGCATCCAATGTGGCTTGCGCTTTATTTTCAGCTTTTACTTGAGGCTGCTGCGCAGTTTGCTGGCTTACTTTTTCATCAGTACGCACTTTCGCTTCCGCATCAACACGCGCTTTCGCTTCTGCTGCAATCTGTTCAGGGTTCGGCTTGGTAAACGTATGTTTCTTACGAACTTCTACGTTAATCGTTTTTGCCTTACCTGAAGTACTCGCGACTTTCGCTGTACTGGTTGTTTTACGTTTCAACGTGATTTTTCCTGCGCCACTGGCATCCTGACCGTGTACCTTTTTCAAATGGTTCACAAGCGTATCTTGTTGCTCAGTGGTAATAGTGTCATTTGCGTTACGCTGTGGTAGACCTGCTTCACGAACCTGTTCTAGAAGCTTGTCGACAGGACGACCAACTGTTTGAGCCAAGTCTTGAATCGTTTTGTCTGTCATACGCTACTCCTTAGTTAAACCATGATTCGCGTGCTTTCATAATGAGCTGACCCGCTTTTTCATCACCAAGACCTTCAATATCAGAGATATCGTCGGTTGCCTGATCGGCCAAATCATCGACTGTAATCACACCACGCGCTGCAAGGGCATAAGCAAGCTCCTGAGTCATTCCTTCCATTTCCAGAAGTTCTGCACTTGGTTCCTGAATATTTTCTTGCTGTTTTAATGCATCTGTTAATGCAGCTTCTTTTGCACGACTTTGTAATAACTCAACCAAATCTGCATCAAGTTCAATTTCGTCAAAAGTTTCAGCTGGTACATAGGCAATTTCTTCAAGTGAAGTAAAGCCCATTTCAACCAATGCCATTGCCAAATCTTCTTCAATATCCAGACGTTCTACAAACATGTCCAGATATTGCTGTGCTTCATTTTGCTGACGTGCACGGTATTCATCTTCTAGCATCATGTCGAGTTTATAACCCGTCAATTCAGATGCCAAACGTACGTTTTGTCCTTGAGAACCAATCGCACGCGCCAATTGATCATTGGTTGCAAAAATGATATCAGCACTACGCGCATCTTCATCCAGTACAATCCCTGATACATCAGCAGGCTCTAAAGCACTAGCAATATACTGCGCCGGATCATCCGACCACACCACAACATCGATGCGCTCACCATTGAGCTCCGACTGTACTGCCTGAATACGCGTACCACGCATACCAATACAAGCACCGACTGGATCAATACGGTGATCATTGGTTTTTACAGCAATTTTAGCACGCACACCTGGCTGACGCGCTGCTGCTTTAATTTCGATGATTTCTTCAGAAATTTCTGGAATTTCTTTTTTCATCAAAGCAATCAGCATTTCAGGCTTAGCGCGTGATAACAATAATTGCGCACCACGACCTTCACGGTTGACATTATACAAGATCGCATTCATACGCTGTTTAGGACGAAGTAATTCTTTAGGAATCATTTCTTCACGTGCCAAATACGCTTCTGCATTATCACCCAAGTCAATGATAAAACCGTCTTTGGTTTGCTTTTTCACTTCACCATAGATTAATTCACCGACTTTGGCTTCATAGGCATCTGCCACCAAAGCACGTTCAGCTTCACGAATTTTCTGGACAATGACTTGCTTGGCAATCTGCGCTGCGATACGACCAAACTCGATCGATTCAACCTCAAGTTCACGAATATCGCCAATGGACCATTGTGCAGGATCTACATCAGAAATCGCATCCTGACAGGCTGGCATTTCATGATCTTCATCAGCAACGACTTCCCATTGACGGAAAGTACGATAATCGCCAGTCTTACGGTCAATTTCAACACGTAACTGTGCTTCTTCAGAGTGTGTACCTTCGTAAAATTTCTTCTTCGTTGCAGCAACCAGTGCCTGTTCTAATGCTTCGAAGATCGCTTCACGACTAACACCTTTTTCATTACTAACCGTTTCAACAACGGTAAGAATTTCACGGCTCATAAGTCACCTACAGATTCTTATAAATTTAAATGAATTTAGTCCTGATAGATCAAATTTGCTTTATCAATATTATGACTATCAATTTCAAGCACATGGTTGCCTTCAACTTCCACTTGAATGACTTCATTTTCAAGATCAACGCTGAGCAATTTTGCCTGGAACTTACGACGATTTTCAACCGCAGTAATCAGTCGTAATGCAACTTGCTGCCCAAGATATGCAGGCATTTGTTCAAGCTGAAAAAACGGACGATCCCAACCTGGAGATGATACTTCAAGTGCATATTCACCAGAAATTGGATCATGAACATCTAACATTGCGCCGACTTGTTGGGTGACCAGCACACAGTCTTGTACACCAATTCCACGACCCTGTTCCAGTTCACCCTCTTCATTGATGACTGGTTCAGCATTATCATCGATCGCTTTATCGATATAGATACGCAGTAAGGAACGCTTCCCTTGAGGAATAAATTCGATTCCCCATAGATCAACATTGCAGGCTTGCACTGCGGGTGCAATTAAATCATGCAGTGCCTGAGTTTTATTTGATAGCTTCATTTACTCTCGTCATTCTCGCGCGGTTCAATTGGCACATAGCCAATTCAGACTAATCTATAGTGAAGCATGACTATTTCACCTTTACGACATCTTATGTCTTGTGTCACCGCTACACGATAGCCAATAAAAAAGGGCGTTAAATCGCCCCTATATTTCACACAGAAAACTATAGCTCACTGTGCAAAAAGGCCCACCTATTTGTGAGCCCTCTTAGAAACTTGGTAGCGGGAGCTGGATTTGAACCAACGACCTTCGGGTTATGAGCCCGACGAGCTACCAGACTGCTCCATCCCGCATCAACGTGCAAACATTATATACAATTATTAGAAAAAGTCAATTTCAATAATTGCTGACTAAGTTGTTGCCCTTAGTCATTTAAAGATGTAGTGAAGCTAGATTCAACAAATTTCAATACACTTTAAAAAAGTGGTAGCGGGAGCTGGATTTGAACCAACGACCTTCGGGTTATGAGCCCGACGAGCTACCAGACTGCTCCATCCCGCATCAACATCACTGCAACACCAACTTTCTTTCTGGATCAAGTTGGTGCGGAAGGGGGGACTTGAACCCCCACGCCCGAAGGCACTACCACCTCAAGGTAGCGTGTCTACCAATTCCACCACCACCGCAGCTTGTGGGAGGCATTCTATTCGCTTCAATCGTAAAAAGAAAGCGTTAATTTGAATTATTGACTCGTTTTAGGTGCAGTTGGTGAAGTTTCAGGCGAAGTTGGTTGCTGAACTGGTGCGGTTTGTACAGATTGTAAGCTATAGGCTTCTGTGGTTTGTTTCTTGGCAAAAACCGCAAGAGTCAAACTGGTAATAAAAAACAAAGCTGTACAGATAGCGGTTAAACGCGTCAGAAAGTTACCCGAGCCTGAAGCACCAAATACTGTTGCCGCACCACCACCGCCAAATGAGGCACCTGCATCTGCACCTTTACCATGCTGAACCAGCACCAGTGCAATAATCAGAATGGCGAGAATAATGTGTACCACCAGCACAAACGTATGCATGCTGAACTCCTATTGTTTTGATTGGGCAAATGCCTGAGCAATTTGATAAAACGATTGGGCATTAAGCGATGCACCGCCAACCAATGCACCATTAATATCTGGGCAAGCTGCCAACTCTACCGCATTCTCAGGTTTAACACTACCACCATATAACAAGGCAATCTGTGCACCATGTGCGGTAATCTGAGATAAACCTTCACGAATTTTGGCATGCATCGCTTGTGCATCTTGCGGTGAAGCAGTTTTACCCGTACCGATTGCCCAAATTGGCTCGTAAGCAATCACGATTTGTTTTAACCATTGTTCAGTGTTTACAACACTGGCGATATCACAAATTTGCTGTAAAACCACTTGTTCTGCCAAGCCTTGTTCACGCTGTTCAAGACTTTCACCCACACAGTAAATGACAGTCATACCTGCCTGAAGTGCATTGTGGAGTTTGGCTTTTAAAATTTCAACTGAATCACCCAACAGGTCACGACGTTCAGAATGACCAATCAGGACATATTGAATCTGGCTATCAACTAAAAGTTCAGCACTGACTTCACCCGTATAAGCTCCCATTCTTGCAAAACGGGAAATATCCTGTGCGACAGTATAAACGGCGCGTGGCGCTGCATTTAAAGCTTGAAAGGTACGATCCAATGCGATCGATGTAGGCGCAACTCCAATGTGGCAGGCATTTGCCTCTATTGGAGATTGTGCCAATAAATTGATAAGTTGTTGAATGAGTTGTGTGGCATTAGATTGTATTGGGTTCATTTTCCAATTGCCAACCACCCAAGGAATAATTGTCGAACCCGACATACTGCTACCCTTTTATCGAAAATGCTGCATATTCTACACGTATTTTAGACAAACTTAGAATGTTTTCTTTTGGTGAATTTTAGATTGCTTGATAAAGCGTTTAAGATAATTAAAATACAATTGGAAAAATTATATTTAAAAAAATATTCAAATATTTCTTCACTAATCCCAACTACTTAAAAAAAACAGTCCATTCTGATAATTGTTAAACAAAAGATGCCTATAAAAGAATGATGAAGCCTACTCCGATTTAAGTGTTGAAGATTGTTTAATCAAGATAGTATACGTATAATTTCACAATAAAGTTTTTAAAAAATTCTTATACATTTGTAATTTTTGGGGTCCAGCTGATGGCAGATGATGAGCTAAAGTCAAAATATCCAACTTACCTGGATCGCTTAGTTGCGACTGGATTTCTGACAAAAGAACAGATCCATCGGATGTTTTATGAAATAAATAAAAATAACAAATTTATTGTTCAGTATCTTGTAGAAGCCTTTGATATAAAGCCATCAATTATTGCTGAAGCTATTTCTATTGAATATGAAGAACCTCAATTTGATCTTAATACATTTAATCTCTCTTTGATTCCTCATGGTATTATCGATGAAAAATTAATCACAAAGCATAAAATTTTACCTCTAAGCGTAAAAGACCACACCTTATATGTTGCTGTTGTAGACCCCTCTCTTACTCAAGATTTAGATACAATTCGCTTTAATAGTAAGAAAAAACTAGAACTTGTGATCGTTGAACATGACAAATTGGAACGCGCACTTGAAGAGGTTTATGGTACAAATGCCCAACTTGAATTTCTGAATAGTTTACATAATGAAGACAGCGAAAATACTGACGACATCTTAAGTGAGTTTAGTTTTGATATAAATGCAGACCATGAGAAAGACGACACTATTGTTGTTAAATATTTAAATAAAATGCTTTATGATGCAATTAAAATGGGGGCATCCGACCTTCATTTTGAACCTTATGCCAAAATCTATCGCGTTAGATATCGTATCGATGGTGTTTTACATGCAATTTCATTCCCACCATTAGTACTCGCACCAAGACTAACTGTTCGCCTAAAAATTATGGCGAAGATGGATATCTCAGAACGGCGCTCTCCACAAGATGGTCGTATAAAATTACCAGTCTCACAATTTAAATCTATCGATTTTCGTGTCAGCTCACTGCCTACATTATATGGTGAAAAATTAGTGCTACGTATTCTGGATGCTTCTAGCGCAACATTGGGTATTGATGCGCTTGGCTACGAGGAAGATCAAAAAGCATTATTTTTAGAAGCACTGAACAAGCCACAAGGTATGTTGCTAATTACAGGACCAACGGGTTCTGGTAAAACAGTTTCGTTATACACAGGCCTCAATATTCTTAATACTGAGAGTTCAAATATTTCCACAGCAGAAGATCCTGTGGAAATTAACCTTGAAGGTGTTAATCAGGTGAATGTTAACCCCAAGGTGGGCTTGACCTTTGCCGCTGCGCTAAAGTCTTTTTTACGTCAGGATCCTGACATTATCATGGTGGGTGAGATTCGTGATCTGGAAACAGCAGAAATCGCAATCAAAGCCGCACAAACGGGTCACATGGTCATGTCTACGCTGCATACTAACAGTGCGCCAGAAACATTAACACGTTTACGCAATATGGGCGTACCTTCATTTAATCTTGCAACGTCCGTGAACTTAGTAATTGCTCAACGATTGGCCCGACGTCTTTGTAGTAAATGTAAAGAGCCAATTCAGATCCCCAGAAATAGTTTGATCGAGATGGGGTTTACAGAGGAGGATCTATCTCACCCTAAACTCCGTATTTACCAACCTGTGGGATGTTCAGAATGCCGTGAAGGCTACAAAGGTCGTGTCGGGATTTACGAAGTCATGAAAGTCACACCTGAAATTTCGAGAATTATTATGGAAGATGGAAATGCAATACAAATTGCAGATGCATCGGAAAAACTGGGGTTTAATAATCTTCGTCGCTCAGGTCTTAAAAAGGTGATGCAAGGGATTACTTCTTTACAGGAAGTCAATCGTGTCACCAGTGAATAATATGAGACTTTAAAAATTAAGGATAAAACTATGGCAATTCAAAAAACACAAATGATGCCAACTTTTGCTTATGAAGGGGTTGATCGAAAGGGAGGAAAAATTGTAGGAGAATTATCCGCAAGAAATATAGCCCTCGCAAAAGTAACTTTGCGTAAGCAAGGTATCACCATTAAGACAATTCGCCAAAAACGTAAGAATATTTTAGAAGGGCTATTTAAGAAAAAAGTCACTACATTAGATATTACGATTTTCACGCGACAACTTGCGACCATGATGAAAGCAGGTGTTCCTTTAATTCTAAGTTTTGAAATTGTTGCTGAAGGCTTAGAAAACCCAGCGATGCGAGAAGTAGTAATTAACCTAAAACGTGAAGTTGAAGGAGGAAGTACTTTTGCAGATGCTTTACGCAAATATCCCCAATATTTTGATTCATTATTTTGTTCCTTAGTGGAATCTGGTGAAATATCTGGTGCGCTTGAAACCATGCTAGATCGTGTCGCGATTTACAAGGAAAAAAGTGAGCTTTTAAAACAAAAAATCAAAAAAGCCATGAAATACCCGATTACGGTCATTGTTGTTGCTGTGATTGTCACGATTATTTTGATGGTAAAAGTCGTCCCCGTCTTTCAGGATTTATTTAGCTCATTTGGCGCAGAACTTCCTGCTTTTACCCAGATGGTGGTGAATATGTCAAAATGGATGCAATCCTACTGGTTCATTATGATTATAGGGATTGGTGTCGTCATTGCTGTATTTTTAGAAACAAAGAAACGAAGTAAAAAATTTCGTAACGCCTTAGATAGAATGGCATTAAAACTGCCAATTTTTGGTGATTTAATCTATAAATCAATTATTGCACGTTATAGCCGCACCCTTGCAACTACTTTTGCCGCAGGTGTACCTTTAATTGATGCTCTAAAATCAACTGCGGGTGCCACCAATAATGTGATTTATGAAGATGCTGTTATGAAGATTCGTGAAGATGTTGCCACTGGACAACAACTACAATTTGCCATGAAAACATCCAACTTATTTCCTTCAATGGCTGTTCAAATGGTGGCTATTGGTGAAGAGTCTGGTGCATTGGATGCCATGCTCGACAAAGTTGCCACGCATTATGAAAATGAAGTCGACAATGCTGTAGACGGACTAACCTCCATGATGGAACCTTTGATCATGGCAATTCTCGGCGTACTAGTCGGCGGTCTGGTCGTCGCCATGTATCTTCCAATTTTCCAGATGGGTTCAGTGGTTTAATGTCCGAAATTCTTAATTATTTTATCCAAACCCCAACTGCGCTTTATCTTGCAGTTGGGATTTTTAGCTTGTGCATTGGTAGTTTTTTAAATGTTGTGATTTATCGCACGCCAAAAATGATGGAACAGGACTGGCACACTGAGTGCCAGATGTTGTTACATCCTGATCAAGCGATCATTGATCAAGATAAACTGACATTAAGTTCACCACCTTCAACCTGCCCCAAATGCCATAGCCGTATTCGTTGGTATCAAAATATTCCATTGCTCAGTTGGCTATTTTTAAAAGGTAAATGTGGCCATTGTCAAAATCCGATTAGCATCCGTTATCCTTTGATTGAACTGCTCACGATGCTATGTTCACTGATGATCGTGGCTGTCTTTGGCCCGAGCTTTCAAATGCTGTTTGGTCTGGTTTTAACTTGGGTGCTTATTGCCCTCACGTTTATTGATTTTGATACTCAACTGTTGCCCGATCGTTTTACTCTGCCGCTAGCAGCATTAGGTCTAGGGGTTAATAGCTATAGTCTTTATGTCTCACCAACCGCCGCGATTTGGGGCTATCTGATTGGTTTTTTATGCCTGTGGATTGTCTATTATTTATTTAAAATCATTACAGGTAAAGAAGGGATGGGCTATGGCGATTTTAAGTTACTTGCTGCTCTCGGCGCATGGATGGGACCTTTGATGCTTCCACTGATTGTGCTACTTTCTTCACTGGTCGGTGCGATTATAGGGATTATTTTACTCAAAATTCGTAAAGAAAATCAGCCATTTGCCTTTGGCCCTTATATCGCCATTGCTGGATGGATCGCCTTTTTATGGGGTGAGCAAATTATGAAAGTTTATCTGGGAGGCTAATGATGAGTTTCATACTTGGTTTAACAGGTGGCATTGGTAGTGGCAAGTCCGCTGCCAGTCAATGGTTTGAAACTCAAGGTATTACTGTGGTGGATGCCGATGTGGTCGCCAGAGAAGTGGTTGAAATTGGGCAACCCGTACTAAAGAAAATTCATGACAGCTTTGGTGATTGGGTACTCAGTCCTAATGGTAGTCTAAATCGCCGAGCGTTAAGAGAGCATATTTTTCAGAATCCTTCTGCACGCCATCAATTAGAACAGATTACTCACCCTGCTATTCGCCAATCTATTGTTCAGCAATTACAGAATGCGACCAGCCCTTATGTGATCTTGGTTTCACCATTATTGTTTGAAACAGATCAACATCAACTCACTGATCGTACTTTGCTGATCGATGCCAGTGAAGCTATTCAGATCGAACGAGCCAGTCAACGTGATGTTCAAGATTCAGAACAGATTAAAAAAATTATTGCAGCACAAATGCCACGTGAGCAAAAGCGCAAGATCGCAGATGATATCGTGATCAATGATGGGCATCTGGATCATTTATATCAACAGCTTGAAAAACTACATCAGAATTATTTAGAATGTTCCTGATCCTTTTGGCGTTGCAGTTGTACCGTCAATGTATCTTTAAAACGCCAACGCCACGGTTGTAAAGCACCGATTCCCATCCCAACAAGACCACATACAATCGCAAGACTTAAAGGTTCACCCAATAATGGCACAGCAATCACTGCGGCAATAAAAGGTGCGAGTGTAACGATGCTGCCTGTTTTAAATGCACCTAAACGCTCAATTGCCGCGACATAGGTAATGGTGGCAACAATCACCACAAAAACCCCATGGAATAAACCTTGAATCGCTAAATGTAATGGCTCAACCTCATGATAATGTTTAGGAAGAAATAGTAGGTAAATCGGTAAATAAATAATGGCTGACCAAATCGCGACGCTCGCCATCGAATGCCATGCAGAAAGCTTCCACTGTTTCAATAAAACAGTAAAAATACCCCACCAGATTGCACTCATCACAAATAAAATATCGCCTAGACCAAAATGAGACTGTTGATCCCGTGACATCAAATAGCTCATCAGTGCAATTGCAGCTAACATAATCCCGACACTCCACCATGTGTGCCGATCAAAAGGTTGTTTGAATAGTAAATAAGCTGCAAGCGCAGTACACAAAGGAATGCAACCATTTAAAAAGATTGCTGCATGCGCCGCAGGGGCGTAAAGAAAGGCACTATAAGCCGTAAGGCAATAACCCACTCCACCGATTAAAGCCAAAATCACCGACTGTTTGGTGCATAAAAAAGCCAAATCTTTTTTATAAATTAAAATCGGCATTAAAATTACAAATGCAATGGCAAAACGCAGTGCGGTAATATCCCATGCACTGATATGCCAGTGTGCATTTAAACGGGAAAAAATAGTAAAACCGCCCCAGATGCACATCGTAATGGCAATAAAAACATAGCCTTGGGATCGCGGAGACATGGCGTTCTTCTTTAAAACATCGGATCAGCTTAAAATGATTTTATGCAGGATGACGTTGGCGACTTGCTTCATAGAGTGCCATACCTGTTGCGACACTCACATTTAAACTTTGCAGGTTGCCGCTCATTGGAATATAAACGGTTTGATCACATTGTGACTGAGTAATTGGACGCAGTCCTGTATCTTCAGCACCCATCACAATCACCACTCCCCCTGTTAAATCACACTTCTGGATCGGCAGCGCTTTTTCATCCAGCATAGTCCCAATGACGCGCAGGAAAAACTGTTCTTTGACGTGCGCTAATGTTCGTGCCAGATTGGTCACCTGAATAAATTTGACCTTTTCTGCACCACCTGCTGCAACTTTACGCGCAGTAGGTGTCAAACCTGCGGAACGATCACGAGGAACAATAACCGCCTGCACCCCCATCGCTGCGGCAGTACGAATACAGGCACCCAAATTATGTGGATCTGTGACTTGATCTAATGCTAAAAGTAATGCATCAGGCGTAGCTTGTAAGAGCTGATCCAGATCTTTTTCATTTAAGGTGGGATGTGGACGGACGGCTGCCACCACGCCTTGATGAAACGGCATGCCTGCCAATTTTTCTAAACTGTCACGACTGGCTTTTTGCACACTAATCCCAAAAGGCTCAGCTAGCTCCAGAATCTTCTGTAAGCGTTGGTCATCCCGCCCTTTTAAGGTAAATAACGTCAAAACACGCTCAGGTTCAAGTTCAAGCAATGACTCAACCGAATGTACGCCATAATAATATTCTGGTTTTGCCATGCCTGACCTCTATCTCAACTTTATTTAACTCAAAATAAAAATCCCGTAAAGCCAACTTCACAGGATTTCTTGATTTACTCATCTATGCGGCTAGTTTAACCGATTTTCAGGCAAACAGGTTAACCTTCTAAATGGCAAACGTAATCGAGCACATCATCTGTCTCAATTTTAAATAAGCTATTGCCTGGGACATAAAATGACTGCCCTGCACGAAATAATTCGCTTTCTGTACTGTCAGCAATTTTAACACGGCATTCACCCGAAATAATTTCCATACGTTCAGGCACATGAGTTTCAAAGGTCAACGCCTGTTCACTTGGTAAAATTACGCCAAGTGTCTTTTTTGTTCCATCTTCAAATTGAACCGTATGGCTAATGCACAAACCGCCAAAATAAACATTTGATTTTTTTACTACCGTTACATGATCAAACTGAGCTGAACTCATGCGTAACTCTCCAATTTCGCCGCATTTGTATTAGGGGTGATGACTGACGTAGTTTAATTCTGGGCAAATAACTAATCAATCTCTTTTATCTACAGTCTGCTATCCAAGCAAATTTTATACCTGTCTCATTTTTTTATTTATTCTATATCCATACATGAAGTCAGTTGCTTATTGTGTTCTGTTCATCATTCAATAGACTTCTTTCATACTTGTTTAAATCCTTTCTATTTTTGCATCATATAGAGAGAAAAATAAAGAATTTATGCAAGCGGTCTAATAAAGCTGACATCTAAATTTGTTTTGATTATTTTACTTTGAAAACAAGACATTCTCATGACAATTTTGTCATATATGAACTGAATTTCCACGGCATTTCTATTCAGTCTAAATCTTGCTACACTGCATCAAGCATAAGATTTACTGATGGCTTTTATTCAGTTCATAGCTTGTGGCAACGATAAAACTTCTCTATCTTAAACAAAAAAGACTGACGCTCTGGACGCGTGTATGCTGACTCATTTAACTCTGATTAACTTTGCACTTGCTGATCATCTTGTACTCGATATTGAACAGGGATTTAATGTCTTAACAGGTGAAACTGGTGCGGGTAAATCCTTGCTACTCGACGCACTGTCTGCCTGCTTAGGCGAACGTACAGATACCAACTATGTGCGTTATGGCGCGGAAAAAGCCGATATTACAGCAAGCTTTAGCTATCAACCACAAAGTCCAGAATCGCAGTGGCTCAAAGAACATGAGATGGATGAGGATACGGGTGAAATTCACTTGCGCCGTGTCATTTTTGCCACAGGTCGCAGTAAAGCATGGATTAATGGTCGTCCAAGCAGCTTATCCGAACTCAAAGAAATTGGCCGTTTGCTGGTACAGTTATATAGCCAACATAGCCAGCAACAGTTGCTTGAACCACCCTACCCTAAGCATTGGCTAGATCGTTATCGTAATTTTTATCAGCCTGCACAAGAGGTCAAAGAGGCTTATCAAAATTGGCAAGCCACAATTCGCCAACATCAATCAGCACTAGATGCTCAGGCAACTCGTCAGCAGCTCATTCAAACACTGCAACTACAACTAGAAGAAATCGAAGAGATTGTTCAAACGGATTATCAAGAAATTGAACAGGAGTTCGATCGACTCAGTCATCATGAACATATCATGCAGGACTGTGCGTATAGTTTAAATGCGCTAGATGAAGCTGAACCAAGTATTAATCAGGAACTGGCGTCTATTTTAAGACGCATTGAAACGCATTCGGGTCGTAGCGAGCAGCTTTCTGAGATTTATAATTCGATCGTCAATGCACAAAGTGAGTTGGACGATGCAACCGCCAATCTACGTCAATTTATGGATCGTCAAAGTTTTGATCCTGAACGAATGGAGGAGTTAAATACGCATCTGGAAGTTTTCCATCGACTGGCTCGCAAATATCGTATTCAGCCTGAAGAACTTAAACAGGAATATGAACACTGGCAACTTGAGCTAGAAAAGCTGCATCAGCTTGAAGATCCAGAAACCCTAGCCGAACAAGTCGAAATTGCACATCAGGACTTTTTAGAAAAAGCCCAACATCTGGATCAAATTCGTCGCGACGCCGCCATTCCATTGGCCAAACAACTGACGGAACAAGTTAAACCACTGGTGCTGCCTGAAGCGCATTTTGAGTTTAAGTTTGAACCTTTAGAACAACCGAATGCTGAAGGTCTAAGTTTTATTCAGCTTTTATTTACTGCGAATAAGGGGATGCCTCCACAGCCTTTGGCTCGCGTTGCTTCGGGTGGTGAATTATCGCGTATCGCGCTGGTCATGCAGGTGATGAACGCTGAAAAAACCGAAGCAGAAACGCTGGTGTTTGATGAAATTGATGTCGGGATCAGTGGCGGTACAGCCGAAGTCGTGGGTCGCTTACTGGCAGATTTAGCGCAGCACGTGCAATTGCTGTGTATTACCCATCAGCCTCAGGTTGCGGCGCAGTCTGATCAACATTTACTGGTCAAAAAACAGCAGACTGATCCGGCCAGCAGTACCATTATTGAGCTTGATGAACCTCAACGGGTGCTTGAGCTTGCCCGAATGTCAGGCGGGGTTGAAATTAATGAGACGACCCTGCAACATGCCAAACAATTACGCCAGCTCAAATTCCAACACAGTTAAATCCTTTCAAAGCCAGTTTCCTGTCTTGATCGCCAATTATTTTTCTGCAATAAATCACTGAAAAATGATTGGCGAAATCCATTTACTCTTGTATGTTGATAAGAACATCCTATATCAATACAAAAGCGACCACGTTTTAAGGAGAACCGCTTAGGTGACCAAACAATATTTGACACACCGTTGTCTGATTGCTCCTCCAGAAATGGCCGATGATTTTTTTGCGAATACCGTAATTTATTTAGCACGTCACGATGAAGAAGGCGCACAGGGTTTAATTATCAATCGTCCGTCTGGGATTCAAGTCAAAGAATTACTCAATGATCTGGATATTGATGCTGACCATGTGCAACCTCATGAAGTATTACAGGGCGGGCCGTTACGCCCAGAAGCTGGATTTGTGTTACATACTGGACAGCCAACGTGGCATTCCTCAATTGCGGTCGGTGAAAACCTGTGTATTACGACCAGTAAAGATATTTTGGATGCGATTGCACATAACGAAGGTGTCGGTCGTTACCAGATCGCACTGGGCTATGCCAGTTGGAGTAAAAACCAGCTCGAAGATGAAATTTCACGGGGAGACTGGCTCGTGTGTGATTCCGATATGGATTTAATCTTTAATTTGCCTTATGACGCGCGTTGGGACGCTGCCTATAAAAAGCTAGGTGTTGACCGCACATGGCTTTCTTCCGAGATTGGTCATGCCTGAAATGCTAAGCATGCAAATGATTATGGCCTTTGACTTTGGTACGCAAAAGATGGGAATGGCTGTGGGGCAATCTACGATCGAAAGTGCCAATCCATTAGCCTTGTTTCCCATGAAAGATGGAATTCCTGACTGGAATCAATTGCTCAAGATTGTCAAAGAATGGCAGCCGAACCTATTTCTGGTCGGCTTACCATTAAATATGGATGACTCTGAATCCGAACTTTCGACTCGAGCACGCAAATTTGCACGGCGCTTACGTCATCAAACTAATATTGAAACTTGGATGGTGGATGAACGTCTAACCACACGTGAAGCACGTGATGAATTAGATGCTTATCATGATCAGGGACGTGGTAAGCGTCTTTCAGCAGATAGCTTAGCCGCAGCTCTTTTGATTCAGAGTTGGTATCATCATCCTCAAGGGATTCAACCCTAAAAAAATGGCTGATCAACATCAGCCATTTTTCAAGTCAACGATATTTTTATGTAGACTTTAATTTTCGATCCGCACTGTTGCTGTACGACCCGCTACAAATGCCAACGCATTTTTCGGTGTTTCATCTAACACAATCTTAACGGGTACACGCTGCGCTAAACGTACCCAAGTAAAAGTCGGATTCACATTGGCGAGTAAAGTTGAACTACTTGAACGTTCGCGGTCTTCAATCCCGCTGGCAATCCCTTGTACATGCCCACGGATTTTTTGTGAATCACCCATCAATTGAATCGTGGCTTTATCTCCCACATGAATGTGATTGAGTTTGGTTTCCTCAAAGTAACCCACCACATAAAGCTGCTCACGATCGACCAGTGCCGCAACTGCATCACCAATTTTGACATAATTACCAACACGCAAGCTGAAGTTGGACAATGTACCATCCGCAGGCGCAACCACCTCTGAACGTTTTAAATTCAGCAATGCCAGATTGAGCGCACTTTGAGACACTTCGATTAGCGCATGTTGCTGTTTAATGGTCGCCTGTGCCTGTTCAATCGAGGCGGTCATTTGCGCATCTTCAGCTTTGGATTGATCACGTGTCGCATACATTTGATCTTGTTCCTGCTTGGAAATCGCACCATCCATCAGGTTTGAATAACGTTCTGCATTTTTTTCAGCTAACTGCGTATTGGCACGAGATTTTTCCAGATTGGCTTTGGCTGCAATCGCATTGGCTTCTGCTTGAGCCAGCCCCGCTTTGGCTTTGGCCAGATCAGAACGTGCCTGTTCGACATCGAGTTGCTGACGTGCGATATCAATTCGAAATAAGGGCTGTCCTTTTTTGACGGTCTGGTTATCTTGCACCAACACCTCGGTCACCAAACCCGACACATCAGACGAAACCTGAATCACATCACCACGAACTCGCCCATCACGTGTCCACGGTGCGGAGTTATAGTAATTCCACAAATGAACAATCACAAAAATCGCGAGTATTGCGATCACCAGTGTGACCAACGGACGGACAATTTTCCGTGCATCAAAAGAATTCATGTTGCTTACCTTAAATTTCGCCTTAAACTTTCGTTAAAACTGATGTGAATCACGTCATAGAGCGTACATTGATTTTAGATACGGTTGAGATCTTAGGTCTGAATCGCCAGAAACATCCAGTGTACGAGCATCAACATCAACACATATAGACTTAAATTAAAAATGCCTGGAAATCCAATCCATCCCGCAGCAATCCATCGATTGCTCACCAAAGTCACGAGCTTGAAGAATAAATAGGCCAAAATCGCCTGAATCAGCAATGTCGGCACATAAACGCCATACAGATTGAACTCACCCATGTACAGCTCCATCTAACGCTTGATGGTCTTCGTCATTTTTTTGTACATGGAAAATGCTACTACGAATATTATTCATACTCATTTGAATCCGATGTTTCACTTCAATATCTGGTTCATTGAGCACCAGTGTTTCAATATAGTCCATTTGCGCCAATACTTTATCTTTTAAAACCGTATTCAACGCAATATGCTTTTCCTGATCACGAAAACTGGCTTCCAAAAACTGTTGTAAATGCTTTAATGCCTGTTTTAGCTCGGGCAAAGTTTTACTATTTTGGCTTAACTCGGCAATCCGGCTGAGATTAACCACCGCACTGGTTTCAATCAGTGCCAGATTCATGGCATGCTTTAACTCATCAGACTGAACCAGCTTGGTATTTAACACCCCGATCCGATCCAGCATACTGCGTAAATGAATGCGAAACGCTGAACCATAGGGAATATACAACGCTTCCTTTAAGGCGCGATAATGTAAACTCAAAATACGACGAGCACTGGTTTCAGGCGACATAGCACGAATAAAATAAATCGCCAAAATAGAAATAATCGGCCCAACCACGCCCGCCATTGCGGTATCCATCAAGATAACCGCATCCATCGCATAGCGGTTTTGCAAATTCAAACTCATAATAAAGTTAATCAGCATCGGCAATGCCAACATCATCAACATCGGTGTAGGAAACATACTGGCCAGATAAATCACCAACGGAGCCAAGACCACCGCTAACTGCCAAAATGCGTGAACTTGCGGCATGATGGTAAACGCATAAATGATGGTCAGGATTGCCGCGTAAACCGAACCACGAATAAACGTCTTTAATGCTGGAATCGGATTATCCATTGTAGACAAAATACAGGCACTGACCGCAGTTAATTGCGCCATCATATACCCCGCATGCCACCCCGTATAAATCCAGAGTAAAAAAGACGTTGCTGTTGCAACGGCAGCAGCAATCGAACTACGCACTGCAATACCATGATCACGATGCAGACTCGGATATTGTGTGGTAATGGTGGCAATCGTATCTGGAATACGTTTTTCACCTTTATTGATCAGTTGCCAAAGTAACTTCACCGCCATCACATTTTGAATAAAATGACGGATATCCATTTTTAAGGCATCCAGCATAATTTCTTGTTGTGGCTGGCTAAGTACCAATAAATGTTCAAAATCGGATTCAAACTCTGGCGGCAATTGATTCAATTCAGATTCATGGATATCGGTCTGCGCACGTAAGAAACTGACCACATCATGATGCAGTTGCTCTAAGCCTAAACGATAATGTTGATCAATTTGATCCAATTGAAAAATACGTTCTGACATTGAAACCAAGTTGGCAACCACCATAGTCAGTTGATGCAATAACTCCTGTATCGGCTTGGTCATACCATGCAATTCGCCACTTTCATAGGCTAGATGCACCGCAAGGCCATGAATATCGGTCGTATCGCGGGCAATATGCCCCAAAAGTTGAGTATAACTCTGGCTGTGCTGTTGATCGGTTAAAATACTGGCAAAGACATCACGCGTATCATCCAGCGTTTTCTGAACACGTTGCTGAAGTTGTGCACCCAAGTGTGCAGGGAAAATGGTCGCAGAAACGACCGCACTACAGATCACCGCAATAGAAATTTCCAGTACCCGACTTAAGGCCATATCAAACACACTATGGCTATCAATATTATAAATTGAGCTACAGGCAATCATGACCGTGGTATAACCCGCCAACATAAATACATAACTTCGCGGGGTACGATCCAGCAAGGAAATATATAAACATACGCCTACCCATATCGACAAAATACAGGTAAACAGGATGGGCATATCAATTAGACGCGGGGTAAAGAAAATCGCCAGAATACCACCCAGAATGGTTCCAGTAAGACGATACAAGGCTTTGGATGAGACCATGCCTGCATAAGGCTGGGCAATGATAATCACCGTACCTGCTGCCCACATGGGATAAGTTAAATCCAGTACAAATGCGGTATACAAAGCAAGCATCATCGCGATAAAGGTTTTGACCGCAAAAATCAAATCCATGCGCGATGGTCTAAACGCCAGTATCTGTTTAAATAACATGAATTGATCTCAAAACCAGTATTCCCTAGTGAGTGCTTGATCTATACGCATAATCCATCGATGTCATGCTTTTTTTCAATCGCACAACAGCCACAATCTGCTGTAAACGTTGGTTTACACTCAGTTCAGAAAGATCATTTTATAATCAGATTATCGCTCAACAAGCGTTTAGAACTACAGCTTTTACCTGTTGTTGTAAAAGGCAGTCAAAACATTGGTTAAGGATGAACCACAGATGGATGAAAAAATTTCACAGCGTGCATTTGACTTGATGAAAACTTCTTCATTGGATATTTTATTTGGATAATTTTGGCAAAAAAACAAAAAATAGTCAACAAAATATCTTATTATGATAATTAATTGTATTTTAAGCTTGGTTCAGCGTTGTTTTTTGATGAGATCAATTAATTATTAATTAACGCTGACTAATTTAGACTGCAAGGTGTGTCGCAATTTGTTATAACAGATAATTCCGCACGTGTTTCTGATGGTTCTTTAGCAAAGTAGGTAATCATGGCGCTTTCAAGCTTTGGCAAAATTTTAACGGTTCTGGATTTATTTTCGGTATCACGGCCTGTGATTAATGTCGATCATATTTGCGATGAGCTAGGTCTGTCCAAACCGACCAGCTATCGTTATTTAAAAGAACTGGTTTCTGCCGATATTCTACAGCGCATCAGCGGTACATCAGGTGATTACACCCTCGGTTCAAAAATTGCAGTCTTGGACTATATCTCGCGCACCACTGACCCACTGGTGCAAATCAGCAGTCCGTTTATGAAGGATATTGCAGAACGTACTGAATTATGTTGTTTGTTAACCCATCTCAATCGTGATTATTGTATTGATTTGCATCATGAAGTGTTTCGCAATACAGACTTGCTGTCCTATGGGCGCGGCTGTCCACGACCTGTGTATATGGGTTCGTCACCTAAAGTGATTATTGCCCAGCTCCCAAAACGTCAAATTCAGGATTATTATCAACGTTTTGCAACACAGTTGACTGAGGTTGGGTTTGCGCAGGATGAAGACAGTTTTCTGGCCCGTATGAAAAAAATAAAAAAACAAGGGTTTTATTTATCTCACGGCGAACTTGATCCTAATGTTTCAGGTTTATCTGTGCCGATTAAACTGTCCACCAATAAAGAGTCGCCTTTGGCACTCACCATTGTGGCCTCAAAAAATCGTTTTGAATTTATTCATATCGAGAAATTGATTGAAATTTTAAAAAGTAATGCTGCTCAAATTGAACATAAGTTTCTGACGCTTTCACAAAATGAACGAAATCCAGTCAATAGCTTGATTTAACACGATATGAAAATTTCATTTATTTTTCATAGCAGCGATGTTTGAAATTTCGATCAAATTCTCATATAATGAAATTATTCTTCATTAAAGCTTAATTTTCCATGAAATTAAGTCGTTTTCATCCGAAGACACTCCTCCTCAGAGTAAAAAGCTCATGTTGATCTCATGAGCTTTTTTCTTGTTACATAACACCCTCTTGAACATCTTATTTTTGCTTTTTAGACTGAAGCTAATGTAGATTGACTCTAAGCCATACAACAATAAATACCACATGAATTTCTGGCATCTTTTTCAACAACTACGCCCTTTTGTACGACCTTATCGGCTATTGGTCATCGCCACGCTCATTTTAACGTTGATTGGCGCACTCACCGCTCAGGTCAATGCGCTCACTCTGCAATATGCAGTCGATCGTATTAATGCACTGGTCGAAGCAGGAAAAGGACTCAATGAAGGCTGGGTGATTTTAGCCACGATTTCAGCGATCTTACTGGGGAAAGAAATCCTCAATGCCTTAGTTCAATTTGGACAAAAATATTACGGTGAAAAACTACGTATTTATGTTTCACAGGATTTGGCTCAAGGCATTATTGAGAAGTTTCTGACGTATCGTCTGACTTTTTTTAATCAGGAAAAAAATCAGGCGGGTAAATTACAAACCCGTATCGATCGGGGCATTGGTTCACTAACGCGTCTGGTACAAATTTTCTTTATTGATATTTTACCGCTATTTACCAGTGCGATTATTGCTTTAGGACTAATGTTCTACGCCAATTTCTGGATTGGCCTAGTCGCATTAATGATTGTCCCGATTTATTTCTGGTTGACCTTTAAGCAGGCACAAAAACTGGGGGGATGGCGACGTCGTTTACGTGATGGTCGTGAAAAAAAGAGTCAGGGTATTTTAGGTATTATCCAGTCAATTACCGTGATTAAATCGTTTAATCGTGAAGAAATAGAAGCCGAAAAACAACTTAAGCTACAGCGCGATCTGACTGACAATCAAATGCATACCCGTCAGACCAGTTTTATTTTTGATGGCGTCAAAACTTTTCTTGAACAGATTGGCATTGTGTTGATTATTATCCTGACTTCTTATTTTGTTCTGGCAGGACAAATGAGTATTGGAATGATCATGTACCATATTTTATTGTTCAATAATGTTTCTGCCCCGATTCGTTCACTACATCGCATTTATGATGAAGTGAATGATGCCATGATTTATTCAGAAAGTTTCTTTCAAATTTTAAATGCCGATGACGAAATTGAAGATAGTGGTCATCTCAAACCGATCATTCACGGACAATTTGAACTTAAGCAGGTCAATTTTAGTTATGAAAATGGGCATCAGGCATTAAAAAACATCAATATGCTGATTCAGCCAAATAAAATTACGGCGTTAGTCGGACTATCAGGGGCGGGAAAATCTACGTTGATTAGTTTACTCGATAAATTTTATCAACCTGAATCAGGCGAAATTCTACTGGATGGAGTCAATCTCAATCAGATCGATACGCACTATTTACGTGATCATATTGGCCTAGTACTGCAAAAAAATCATATTTTTCAGGGTTCCATTCTGGACAATATCCGCTATGGCAAAATGAATGCCAGTCTGGATGAAGTGATTGTTGCGGCAAAAAAAGCCTCTATTCATGAACAAATCAGTCATTTGGCACAAGGTTATGATACGGATGCACTGATGCTTTCAGGTGGACAACAACAACGTATCGCACTGGCACGGATGTTTCTAAAAGACCCACCGATTATTTTTCTGGATGAACCCACGGCGAGTTTAGATGCGATTGCCACCGAGCAAATTAAACAAAGTCTGGATGAAATTAAACAAGGTCGTACTGTGATTATGATTTCCCATAGTTTGTCGCAAATTATCGATGCCGATTATATTTATGTGATGCAGGATGGCGAAATTGTGGAACATGGTGAACACGAACAGTTATATTTACAGACGGGGGCGTATAAAGACATTTTTGATGCGATGGCGAAAAGTTTAAATATCGACAAAATTGCCAAAACACTAGAAGATGAAGAAACCCATAGTTAAAACGTCTCGTACAATGATTTAAAGCAAAAACTGTCTAAAAGTTAAATTGATACGGGGTTGCAAAATTTTTTGTGACTTCATAATCGCATGCTGCCAGTGCTGTTGAGTGACACCCCGCATGACAATGAGCTGACCCGATTGCAGCAGCATTTCAATTTTTTCTTTGGTACTGATATGCCGAAAACAAAACTTTCGAGTGGCGCCTAAACTCAAAGAGGCAATCGTGGTTTGCTCCGCCAAAGACATATCTCCATCACTATGCCACGCCATTCCTTGTGTCCCTTCTTCGTATAAATTAGCCAGACAGGAATTAAACTGCTCGCCAAGCAATTGCTCAATACTCTGCTTGAGTACAAATAACTGCTCATCCCACGGCAAGGAATCACGCATGACCCCTGAATATGCATAGCGATAATGTGCATCGCCATACCATGCGACTTTACGCGGGGTAATAAAATGTTTTCCATAAAGTTTGGCTTCATCATGCCGCCATGGCAAATGTTCAAGCAAATAATGAAAATAAAATTCAGCCTGTTCAGGGTGGAGGAACAGACCATAATCCTGCACTTCCCCCTCATAAGGCAGCACATTGGTCTGTGGATCAGGTGCAAATAAGTCCAGCGTCATACCGCTTGCTCCTGTTTTGCCATTTCCCACGACAACAGTGCCAATTTACGTGCCTGAGTCCAATGATATTCACCAATCACACCTGTAGATCGAATCACACGATGGCATGGGATTAAATACGCGATTGGATTTTGCGCGACGGCACTAGCCACTGCACGAACCGCTTTGGGATGGCCAATTTGCTCGGCAATCTGTTGATAACTGCTCAACTGGCCTTCTGGAATCTTTAACAGTGCTTCCCAGACTTTGAGCTGAAAAGGCGTCCCCTGCAAACGTAGTGGAATTTTTTGCTGCAAATTAGACTTAAAATCGTGCTGGAACCATGCACTAACCTGCTGATGAAGTTCAGTGGATTGCTGTTGAAACTCAGCCAACGCAAAGCGCTGCTGTAATTCATCAAGTGCGGTCAAATCAGTCAATGCATCTGATAAAAACTGAATTGAACAAATGGCTTTATTTGTACTTGCAATGAAAATCTCACCAAACGGCGTCGCTTCTATCGAATAAATAATCCGTAGAGATTGCCCTTGTTGTTTATATTCTCCGGGTGTCATCCCTTCAATGTGTACAAATAAATCATGCAAACGTCCAGTACCTGACAGCCCAGTTTCCAGTGCAGTTTCCAAAATACTATGGCGCTGTTGTAATAAGGCTTTGGCACGTTGCAGACTCAAGTATTGCACAAATTTTTTTGGGCTAATGCCAACCCATTCCTGAAACTGGCGCTGTGCATAGCTCGGGCTTAAACCCACCCTTGCAGCCATTTGTTCCAGACTGGGTTGGTCATCAAAATGCTGGTAGGCATATTCAATCATGCTTGCCATCACAGTAAACTGGCTGGAGGATACGTTTTTCATCATCAACACTCCTGTATTCAGTTTTACTGTAAATTAAAGCATAGACCCTGACGACCCGATTCTTGCACGACATTGGATATTTCGTTAAAAAAGCCTTTCATCAGAAAGGCTTTAGATGCTTAAGGCTGTTTCAGATACGGCCAAGCTGCCTTTAAATAAATAAACATCGACCATAAGGTTAAAATCACCGCTGTATATAACAATGCATAAGCCAGTAATTCAAGCGGCTGCCAATTGAGTAAAAATACACTAATCGCAATCATTTGAAAGGCGGTTTTATATTTACCTACGGTTGACACCGCAACGTTGGTTCTTGCCCCTAATTCAGCCATCCACTCACGCAAGGCAGACACGGTAATTTCACGGGAAATGATCACAATCGCAGCAAAGGCCATTGCGATCGTAGGTTGCCATTGCACCAGCACAATCAAGGCTGCTGCCACCATCAATTTATCCGCAACGGGATCTAAAAAACGCCCAAAAGCAGAGCTTTGATTGAGTGCACGAGCCAGATAACCATCAAACCAGTCGGTAATTGCAGCGAGCACAAAGATTGCAGTCAAAATAAGATGCCTAAAAAAGCTCCCCTCATGTTCATTGATCCCAATCGCAGGGGGCCAATAAGCAATCAATAAAAAAACTGGAATCAATGCGATACGTGCAAGTGTTAAAATGTTCGGGATATTCAGGATGCGTCCTGTTGTCATAGACATCGCCAGTTTAGTCCCCTCATTGCCGCCACAAGGCGATGCAACATTTCAGATAAGGCAAAATATTTTCTACGCCCAACTTTATACGAAATACCCAACAGTGTCGACTAGGCAAATACAGTAACCGTCTGACGGCAAATCGCCAGTAATTGATCTTGTTCATTCCAGACATAAGCCTGTTCTGTCGCATATCCATGCTCAGCATATTCAGTCATCACTTTATATTTAAACCAGTCGTGTAATTGCTCTTTTAAAGAATGAATAAACGTGATGTGCCAAGTCAGTGAACTTGCTGGTGCAAGTGTTTTAAACATGCTGAGTACACCGGGTGGCCAGATATCAGTCAAAGTTACAAAATCTGCCAGAGTCATTTTACGATTCGCTTCCTGCTCAGGGGCAAATCTGGCCCATCCACCAAAATCTGGACTTGGACTTCCCATCATTGGAAATTTCCCTTCGGCCCACCGCAGGTCAAAATGTTGATAACACTCAGGCATCATTTTAGCAAAAGGTAAAGGCGCTAACTGATCCGCGAATGGATAAGCAGGGATCACAGGCTCCTGACGCACATGAATACTCGACTCACGATCTGTACCAAAACTCGCGATCAAAATACTTTGTACCGCATTTTCCTGCCATAGGCGTACTTCAAGTGTAGTGACCGACTTGCCCTGACGCAAAATTTCAGCGGTTATACGTGCTTTCCCCGCTTGTACTGGCCCGACAAAAGTAATACTACAGCTCAATAAACGCTTGCTTTCATCCCCAATGGTGCACAGCGCTTTATGCATTAAAACGCCTGCGGCCAGACCTCCAAAAATCGTGCGCCCCTGTAACCAACCCTCTGGTAAATCAATCCATTCCTGTTGTTCAATTTCACGAAATAACCGTGTAAGTGACATATTATTTTTCCAGTTTATTGATCTTTCACATAGTGTGATGCTTTTTTATAGATGTAAATGATCATTGACGCATAAGTCATTGAGCATTTTGGTCACTCTTAAACAGGATCGTTATTGCTAAAAAGTAATCGAAAATTATTCATGCAAAATTTTATAAATGGTTCGTGCCATTGCTGGACCAAGCCCCGGAACCAAAGTCAGTTCTTTTTCCGAGGCTTTGAGTACGCCCTGAATCCCACCAAAGTGTGTCAATAAATCACGGCGACGTTTGGGGCCAAGCCCAGGAATCGCTTCTAATACTGAACCTGCACGGCGTTTATCACGTTTAGCGCGGTGTTTGGTAATCGCAAAACGATGTGCTTCGTCCCGCACCTGTTGAATCAAATGCAATGCTTTATGATCTTCAGCTAATTGAATTTTGGTGCCATCTGTAAAATGTAAAGTTTCAAGTCCGGGTTTACGCCCTTCCCCTTTAGATACGCCCACCATAAAGGCATCCAGTTGTAAATCCTGCATCACCTGCATCGCCATATGCAGTTGTCCTTTACCCCCATCAATCAAAAGTAAATCTGGCAATAAATGCTTTTTATATCGGCGTGTTAAGGCTTGGCGCATGGCTGCGTAATCGTCACCGCCCGTGATATCCTGAATCGCAAACTGACGATAATCACGCTTACGCGCTCCACCCTGATCAAACACCACGCAAGATGCAATGGGGGCTTCACCCATGGTATGGCTGATGTCAAAGCATTCAATCCGATCAATCGGTCGTCCCACCACTTGTTCTAATTGGTGAAAACGCTCATTCAGTTCCAGATGATTACTGAGTTGCCCTTTAATGGCATGCTGCACATTCATTTGTGCCAATTCTAACCACTCGGCACGGGTTTCACGGACATTATGTTTAATCTGTACTTTCTTCTCAAATTCGGTATGGAGCGCCTGTTCCAACTCTTTACTGTCAGGCAATACGACATTAATGATTAACTCACTCGGAACTTCATCGGCGACCTGAAAATAAAAGTTAGCCATAAAGTCACTCAGCATTTGTCCCAGATCATCACTGAGCATATCTGGAAAGTAACTTTTACCCCCTAACATGCGGCCATTACGGACATGCATGATTTGCACACACGTCACACCCGCTTGATGGGCAATCGCCAGAATATCGGCCTCGCCTTTCACTTTAAATACCGCTTGCTGTGCCTGAACTTCACGTAACAATGCCAGACGATCACGATAAAAGACTGCTTTTTCAAATTCAAGCTGTTCTGCCGCTTGCTCCATTTTCGCAATCAGTTCCTGATTGAGCTCGCGGGTATCACCCTGTAGAAAACGAATGGAGTTATCCACATCTTCCTTATAGTCTTGTGGAGAAATCAAACCGACACAAGGCGCAGTACAGCGTTTGATCTGATATTGCAGGCAGGGGCGTTTACGTTGTGAAAAAAAGCTATTTTCACACTGACGCACATTAAACAGCTTTTGCAGCACCAATAAAGTATCCCGGGCATTGTAAGCGCTTGGATAAGGCCCAAAAAATTTGCCGACTTGATGCTTCCCTTTACCGCGCCCACTGGCGATCCGTGGATAAGGTTTATCAGCCGAAACAAAGATATAAACATAAGATTTATCATCGCGCAGCATAATATTGTACGGCGGGCGATGCAGCTTGATCAGGTTTTGTTCGAGTAATAAGGCTTCAGTTTCTGAACGGGTGACCAGTGTTTCGATATTATAGATACGCGCCACCAAGGCCTGAGTTTTCGGATGCTCAATAGTTTTGACGAAATAACTCGACACCCGATTTTTTAAATTCTTGGCTTTGCCCACATAGAGCAGTTCACCCTCTTTACCCAGCATTTTATAAACGCCGGGTAATTGGGTCATGTGAGCAAGAATTTTTTCAATATGTGGGCGCGCGGTTGAATTCACTATGTCTTGGCTTTCCTTTGGCTACATCAGTGTATGTTGTGCTCAAACATTCTCTTTTCAAGCATTTATATGATTGTTTGCTGTTAGAGCAACATTTTCACCAAGAAAAAGAGACTCACGGTTTAATGATGAGAACGGTCCAACGTTAAGGCTTCGATAAATTTCTGCTTATTTTTTGGTGAAATCAATACAGATTTGTTTTTCCCATCTTTTTGATAATCAATCTTGATTCGATCCAGTGATAAAGCTGGTGCAGATACTGGATTATTGGTTGGCGTCATGCTCCGGATTTCACTTCGTGAAATGATCCATTTTAAAAACATACTATGAATAATCACATGATCCTGAGTCACGATATAACGAGTATTTACCACAGGCCACCACATAATGAGTATCACCAATGCATATACAATGCCATGCTCAGGATATTCTTGCAGAGTTCCGCGAAGCTGCATGCTCCAAAGCATTTGCAATAAAATTCCTGTTGCGGCAATGATAAAACCCAAAATCCACCAGTCTTTTTTTGAACGAAAGGTCTGCATGCGAAACTCCCCAATAAATAACAAATCAATCTTTAAAATTTTATGCGATATATAAATCTGGGCTTATCTTCTCATGAACCTCGTGGAAGGGCAAAGCGTTGCAAATGGCCAAAACCACCATCCAAGACAAAATCGATGACAAATATAAAAAAACGCCCTTAAGGGCGCTTATCTCATAGTATCTTTTGAAAGAACTCAATGATCTGCGGCATATAAGGACGAATAAAAATCAGGAAGAAAATGCCAAGCATCAAAAACCATTTCAGGAAATAGTATAATTTTCGGTTTTTCGCTTTTAAGGCTTTGGCTTTTAAACGAATTTGATAGACATAACCAAAGGCTTTGTTTAAGCCTCCCGTCTGGTCGCCTGTTTCATTCGGCGAGCTGGCAGCCGTCATGACATTTTTACCAAACCAGTGATTAAACTTTTCCATTAAACGAGTTTTCAACGGACGTTCAACATCCGCAAAGAAAATAATACGGTTTTCATCGGTTCCGTTTTCGGCATAGTGAATATAGGTTTCATCAAACACCACACTTTCACCGTCACGCCATGAATAAATTTGACCATCGACATCAATAAAGCAACGATCATCATTCGGCGTGATCAAACCCAAATGATAGCGTAATGAACCTGCATACGGGTCACGATGCCGCACCAGACGACTATGTGGCGCAAGTTCAGTAAACATGGCCGCTTTAATCGTGGGTAAAGTTTTTAATAAAGCTGTTGTTTTCGGACATAACTCAGCTGCTGAGGGATGCGCAGAGTCATACCATTTTAAATAAAAGCGTTTCCAGCCTGTCTTAAAAAATGAATTGAACCCCAAGTCATTATAAGTACTTGATGCCTTGATTCCACCCTGTGCATATAAGGCTTTTGCCTCATCACGGATCATTTCCCAGTTTTCATCCAGCACTTTCAAATCTTTAAAATGCTGCGTATCGATATAAGGTTGATTCGGCACTTTTGAAAAGATGTACATCAAAAAATTGATCGGTGCCAATATCGTAGAATGATCAAAAAATTGACGATAAAACGAATGTCGTACTTTTCCGCGATTTTGGATATATAAAGTTGAAATCACAAAAATCGCTAATATGATCCATTTAATCATATCGCTACTCTTTCAAAGGATAGAAAACTCGGAGCAATCATACTCACAAGATCGGCCACTGATCAGTGGCTAACGGCGAGAGATTTTAACAAAAGCAATGACAAAAAAGCTATTTTTTGTCAATTTAACCTAGCTTGTCCCAGAAACTGGCAATTAAATAATTCACTTGATTGACCTTTTTGACAGAATGGTTACAAAAATAGGGCTACTTTTTTGACACTGAATCTATTATAAAAATACAGGTTTGATTAAAAAAAATTGAATTGAAACAGGAAGTTCATTATCTCAATCTATGCTTATGGAACGTTATTTACAAAAACGCGCAATAACAGGTAACAAAAATAGATGACCCTTGCGTCACGGCTTGATACAACTTGTTATGCTGTTTTTGGATATAGTTATCGTAAGATTAGCGGAGCATAACTGTGTGCAGAAAATGCATACACGCTTCATCACATCAACGTAGAAGTCCTCCAAAATAAAGGAGATCAGGCATGATCCACGCTGGCAATGCCATTACCGTCCAAATGCTTTCGGACGGAATTGCAGAATTCCGCTTTGACTTACAAGGTGAGTCAGTCAACAAATTTAACCGTGCAACCATTGAAGATTTTCAGGCGGCAATTGCTGCGGTTAAAGCCAATGCTGAAATCAAAGGCTTAATCGTCACTTCTGCAAAATCAACATTTATCGTTGGTGCAGATATTACCGAGTTTGGACAAAATTTTGCGCAAGGTGAACAAGCCATTGTTGAATGGTCATTGCCTGTACATGAAATTTTTAGCAGTTTTGAAGATTTAAACATCCCTAAAGTCGCTGCCATTAATGGTATGGCATTGGGCGGTGGTTTTGAAATGTGTCTGGTCTGTGACTATCGCGTGATGTCAGAACAAGCGCAGGTCGGTTTACCAGAAATCAAGCTCGGTATTTTCCCTGGTTTTGGCGGTACAGTGCGTTTAAGCCGCGTAATTGGTATCGACAATGCAGTTGAATGGATGGCGATGGCTGCTCCGAAAAAGCCTGCTGCTGCACTCAAAGATGGCGCGGTAGATGCTGTGGTTGCGGCTGACAAGCTACAGGACGCGGCAATTGATTTGGTGAAACAAGCAATTGCGGGTCGTTTAGACTGGAAAGCAAAACGTCAGGAAAAACTTGATCCAATCAAGTTAAATCCACTTGAACAAATGATGGCCTTTAATACGGCGAAGGGCGCAGTTCTGGCGAAAGCGAATCCTGCACAATACCCTGCACCTAAACTGATGCTTGATTCCTTACAAGCAGGCGCAAGCTTAAGTCGTGATGATGCACTAAAAGCAGAAGCGCAAGGTTTTGCCAAAGCGGCGATCACCCCACAAGCTGAAGCACTAATCGGTCTATTCTTAAATGATCAGATCGTAAAAAAAGCCTCTAAACAACATGAGAAAGGTGCACACCCAGTCAATCAGGCTGCGGTTCTTGGCGCTGGGATCATGGGCGGCGGTATTGCCTATCAAGCGGCAAGCAAAGGCACCCCAATTATCATGAAAGATATTGGTAATGCCCAACTTGCACTCGGTATGAAAGAGGCCAATGGCTTACTTACCAAACAAGTAGAACGCAAAAAGCTTACTCCTGCAAAAATGGGTGAAACTTTAGCGCGTATCCGTCCAACTTTAAGCTATGACGAGTTTAAAGAAGTCGATATCGTGATCGAAGCGGTGACTGAAAATCCAAAAGTCAAAGAAGCGGTTTTGGCCGACACAGAGTCTAAAGTCCGTGATAACACGATTATTGCCTCGAATACCTCAACCATTTCAATCACACGTTTGGCCAAAGCGCTTAAACGTCCTGAAAACTTTGTGGGTATGCACTTCTTTAACCCAGTTCACATGATGCCATTGGTTGAAGTGATTCGTGGTGAACAAACCTCTGAAGAAGCAGTTGCTACTACTGTGGTACTAGCTCAGAAAATGGGTAAAACACCAATCGTTGTAAACGACTGCCCAGGTTTCTTGGTGAACCGTGTGTTGTTCCCTTACTTTGGTGCATTTGATCTATTGCTTAAAGATGGTGCTGACTTCCAGCAAATCGATAAAGTCATGGAAAAATTCGGTTGGCCAATGGGTCCTGCATACTTGATCGACGTGGTGGGTATCGATACAGGTGTTCATGGCGCAGAAGTCATGGCTGAAGGTTTCCCAGACCGTATGAAGCCAGACTACAAAGGTTCGATCGAAGCGATGTACGAAGCAAAACGTTTAGGTCAAAAGAATGACGTTGGTTTCTACAAATACGTGTTAGATAAGAAAGGCAAGAAAGCGAAAACTGTTGATCCAACAGCTTACGAAATCATTGCACCTTTCATTACTGGTGAAAAACGCGAGTTTGATAACCAAGAAATCATTGACCGTATGATGCTGACTTTCTGTAACGAAACCGTTCGTTGCTTAGAAGACAATATCGTTGCCACTGCTTCTGAAGCAGATATGGCGATGATCATGGGTGTAGGTTTCCCTCCATTCCGTGGCGGCCCATGCCGTTATATCGATCAGACTGGTGTTGCTGAATACGTTGCGCTTTGCGACAAATATGCACATTTAGGTAAGGCTTATGAAGCGCCACAAATGTTGCGTGACATGGCTGCTAACAACAAAAAATTCTACGGTTAAGGAGCGACGTGAATGGCTACTTTAAATCCACGTGACGTTGTGATTGTTGATGGCGTTCGTTCTGCCATGGGCAAATCACGTAACGGTATGTTCCGCAATGTACGTGCCGACAGTTTATCTGCTGAATTAGTACGTGCACTGGTTGCTCGTAACCAGTTTGATACCAATGAAGTTGAAGATGTCATCTGGGGCTGTGTCAACCAGACTTTAGAGCAAGGAATGAACATTGCTCGTAACATTGGTTTATTGGCTGATATTCCAAAGACTGCGGGCGGTCAAACCGTTAACCGTCTTTGCGGTTCTTCTATGCAGGCCATCCACACGGCTGCTGCACAGATTGCAACCAACCAAGGTGATGTATTCATCATCGGTGGTGTTGAGCACATGGGCCACGTTGGGATGATGCACGGCATCGACCTTAACCCAGAAGCCTCTAAACACTATGCCAAAGCCTCTAACATGATGGGCTTAACAGCTGAAATGTTAGGCCGTATGAATGGCATTAGCCGTGAAGAACAGGACAAATTCGGTGTTGAATCTCACCGCCGTGCTTGGGCTGCAACACAAGAAGGTCGTTTCAAAAACGAAATCGTAGGTGTTGAAGGTCATGATGCTAATGGTTTCAAAATCCTGTGTGACATCGACGAAGTGATTCGTCCTGATGCTAACCTTGAAGCATTCCAAGCATTGAAACCAGTGTTTGATCCTAAAGGTGGTTCAGTGACAGCGGCAACGTCTTCTGCTCTGTCTGACGGTGCTTCTGCAATGTTACTTATGTCTGCTGAACGTGCTCAAGCATTGGGTTTAAAACCACGTGCGGTGATTCGTTCAATGGCGATTGCAGGTTGTGATGCTGCGATCATGGGTTATGGTCCAGTGCCAGCAACGCAAAAAGCACTTAAACGTGCTGGTTTAACCATGGCAGACATCCAAACCATCGAGTTAAACGAAGCATTCGCTGCTCAAGGCTTATCAGTCATGAAAGGCTTAGGCGTTTATGATAAACAAGACATCATTAACTTGAATGGTGGTGCAATTGCACTCGGTCACCCATTGGGTTGTTCTGGTGCGCGTATCACTACAACTCTGTTGAACGTGATGGAACAGCAAGATACACAAATTGGTCTTGCGACCATGTGTATCGGTTTAGGTCAAGGTATCGCGACCATTATCGAACGTGTTTAATCGACACTGAGATAAAAAAATCCCCGCTAAATGCGGGGATTTTCCATTTATAAATAAAGTATTGCAATATCCATATATTTTACATATACTTAAGATGCCTATGTAAAAGTACATAGGGAAGGTAATCTGTTGTCAAGTGTTGCTCCACTCAATGTTAGAACAATTTCTAATATTTCTGGTGAAACGTTGCATATTGTTTGGAATAGAGTACAACCGATGTATATTGAAATCCACAGAATGTAATCAATGCTTCTCATAGTATAATCCTTTCGTGATCTAAAGACGATGTAGAAGGTTTCTTCTAGAGGGTACGTAAAATTGGGTACTTGGGTATGCTCAAGAAATTCTATTCATAGAGTAGAACGTGTTATACGAGGATTATCGTCAACCTTTTCTTGAGTTTTCTAATAATGATAAAAATAGACATTAACTTTTTTCAAAATCGTCAACGAAAGTATTTGCACTTTGACCATCCAATCCATCCTCAAAAAATTTATGATTATGTAACCAATCCTCAGAATATTGAAAGTCATGCTTTCCATCCATTCATACATTTTGAACTAAAAACACGGAAAATAAAAAAAGATAAAAAGAAAATTATTAAGATCAAAGGCCACAAAGATAGATATGCCATTATCAAATGTCCCCCTAAAATTAGACCTATCAAATATTCTTCACATATAGATGGCCATATTTATGCTTATTATGCTGCCTTACTTACCCCTAAATATGAAGAACTGCTGGAAGAATCAAATTTATCAGAAAATATTTTAGCCTTTCGTAAATTACCTAACTCCCCTAATAACATTCATTTTGCTAAGCAAGTCTTTGATGAAATTAAAATAAGAAAAAATTGTGTTGCGTTATGTTATGATATAAAAAGTTTTTTTGATGAGTTAGATCATACAATATTAAAGAATGCTTGGCTTCAAGTCCTTAATACAGACATTCTTCCAAAAGATCATTACCAAGTTTATAAATCAATTACAAAATTTTCGTATGTTGAAAGGAAAAAAGTTTACGAAATTTTAGGATTATCAATTAATAAAAATCATAAAAACCTAAAAAGATTATGCTCTAGCAATGATTTCAGGAACAAAATTCGGAAAAACAATTTAATTATTAAAGAGAATAAAACCAAAGGGATTCCACAGGGTTCAGCTATAAGTGCTTTTTTATCAAACATTTATATGTTTGATTTTGATAAAAATATTAAAATTTATCTATCAAAATATAATGCTTCATATTATAGATATTGCGATGATATTTTAATAATCTGTGATATAGATTTAGGAATAAAAATTGGTTATGAAATAGAAAAAAGAATTCAGAAATTAAAGGTACAAATTCACCCAGAGAAGACTAAACGTGTTTATTTTCAAGATGGTTTACACGTTTATCACAGACCACACATGAGTAAGGAACCACTCCAGTATCTTGGTTTTACGTACAATGGCACAAAGATATTATTACGTGATAATGGCCTAATCCAATATCATCATAAGGTATCAAAAGCCATTAGAATGACAAACAAAAAACTATTAAGGATAAATAAATCAAGAATCAAACGTGGCGAAGAACCCTTAGAAAGGCATAAAAAATATATTTATAGACGCTTCTCGTATATTGGCAAACGTAATTATATTAGTTACGCATTAAGAGCTGCATCAATTATGAAAGAACCCTCTATTAAACAGCAAATAAAGCCTCATTGGCTTAAAATTAAAAAAAATATAAGGAAATATGATGTAATTAATAAGGAGTATCATTTAGCTGAATCGATCATTTCTAAATAATCCATTTAACGTGGAAACCAAGGATTTTGTGGTGGATTTAATCCATCTCTAATTTGTTGCTGGAGTCTTAATACATCCTCTACATTCACTTTGATTGTACCATCACGAAATGCATCGACATTATTTCGGTTGATATTTAAAGGTGCAAGCATATTAAATATGCCACTGGTCGGGTCAGATGATTGTAATCCTGAGGTAATCGATAAAAGATACTGCTGCAAAAATGGAGAAAGTTGACTCATATTAGGTGAAGTTGTAGGCTGATAATCAATTGCGATATAAGGGTTCTGATTAACTTTGGGATTTTGTATATCATTTTGAATTTTATCAAGATGATGTCTAAGCGCCTGACGTACTGCTTTATCTTCCTGAAATGGAACAATACCAGCTTCTTCTCGCAATTCAGATTCCGCCATCGCATGAATACTGGGCAATAGTGCAACATCTTCAGCTTGCACAGTTGGCACGTTCATCATCATGAAACTTATGACCGCCAGATATTTAACCAGATTCATAACATGCTCCCGAGATGCCACATCACAATAAAACATGATGAATAAAATATAAGCGATACTAATAGGCTACAACAAAACAGATTTTTATTCAGTAGGACTTGGATAAATGGTCATAAAGTTTAAATATTCAAATTACATCTAGCTTTGAAATAAGACTAAGATAAAAACCATTGATTAACGTCCAAATAATCAATTCAATAAACTTTCTTATGGATGCTATGCTATTTTAAAGACCAATTTAACCCATTCAAAATGCTGATGAAAAATTTAAAAATAATCTCCTTATTCACTGTAGTTTCATCTTTGTTTTTACTTTCAGGCTGTACGTCGAATCAGACCATCGGTGGAAACACACACGATCTTTTTACAAAATATGAGTACGGAGACCGATGGAAAACGTTGGTTGAAGATGAAGTGGTGGCTTTTGGTAAGCCAATAACATTTTTAGTCAATGAACCCAAAGACGCGATTGTGATTGCAGGAAAACAATATAGTTATGTGCTTAATAAAGGTGGCTCAGATTTTTTCAATTTAATTAGCCAACTTAACCCAGATGATATTCAGCTTCGCCAAGATTTAAACTTTGTTTCACCTGATAAAGACAGCCATCACTTCACAGGATATTTAAAATTTTCTTATACGCCATCAACAGGCAGTTTAAACCAAAGAGAAACACTTTTATTCAAACAATACGGTATTTTACCCTGTGATTGCGGGGAAGCAACAGAACAAAATCAGCATTATATTTTTCAGATTAAACTGGAAGGAAATCTCTACCCTATCGTAGAAAATTTAGATTCTTTAAAACCCTTATCCAAACCGTATAAAGTTAGGATTCAATATTATCAAGACAAAAGAGAGAAAGTTACACTATCTACTCAAGAAAAATTAACACGACTTCCCCTCGTGCCATTTACTTTAGCCATAGATGCTCTGGTTTTACCAGCACAAATCATGGGAATTAGCTATCAGCCTTAGATTTTCATTCCAAAAAATTAAAATAAGGTTGGTCATGGCGCCTGATGATTTTTCTTGCTGATAAATTGATAAGATCCAGCGCCCTCATGATATTTAAGTGAACTGGATCTTATTTTTAGCGCTTTTTCTCATCTTCACCATAAATGGCTGAAGCTGCATTTTCCGCACTTAAGTCCTGAAGCGTATAGCTTTCATGATGCAACATATTTAAGTAATATAAATATTGACCTGCTTCGTGCGCCTTACCATTTGCCAATAGAAGCTGTGCATATTTATGCAGGTTATAAGGTGATGCCCGATTTTTCACCATTTGACCGAGTTGAGTTAGTTCATCCTCACTTAGTTGTGTCGTCGGATTCATTTGCAGCCACAGCATACGGTCTTTAAATTGGGTTAACACATAAATATCGGTACTTCCCCACACGGTTTGTGTAGGCTGTTCGCCACGAAAAGCCAAGCCATTATTGATTTTATACACCGTATAATCACGCCAAATCAGCAACATCAAAATACTACCGATAACAACAACACCCCTCACTACATACTTGGATAAAATTGATGCTTTAAGCTCAGGAGCTTGTGATTGTACAAAGCCAAGTAAGAAGCCCAACGGAAAGAGAAAATAGGCATAACGCAACGGAAACTCAAGCAAAGCATGAATTAAAATTGCTCCCACCATGAGCAAAGCAATAATTGACTCTAAACTTTTGGCTTTTTGATTTAACCATAAAATCCAGCATGTCATATAGCCAATGATCAATAAACCAAGCGGCAAACCATTCCAGACGATAATATCCAGCAAAATATTATGTCCACTGGTCACCCATTCATGCGATGGATGCAGATTGAAAATAGTAAGCTGTGCCAGACTGGTTTGACCCCAACCATAACCACTCAAAGGATGCTGTTGAATTGCTAGTAACATTTGCGTCCAGATATCAAAACGCAAATAGCCCGAAGTTGCTCGTTCGGCAACCGAACTGGCTTCCACCACTTTTTCTGCACCTAGAGATGCAATTAAGCCAGATAAATTTGGTAGCAAGCAGATTATCGCAACAAAGCCGATCACCCAAAGCAGCATATATGGCATACGTAAACGAACGGGATATTTATAAGTTTTATACGTCCAGTAAACCATAAAGAATAGGCACACTACCCATGCGGTACGCGACTGACTAAGAGCAATTGCAAATAGAATCACCACCGATGCTAGTGTTAAAAGTGGTTTTTTAAGTTTTTGTTGTTCAAATAAATACAAACATGCCATCAGTCCCATAACCAGAAAGGTCGACATATTGTTCGGCTGGGCAAAATTGGCAAATGGTCGATTGCCTGCTCGAAGCTCCATGACTCCATAAAGATGCTGATCCAGATTAAGCCATTGCAATACCGCTATCACACTGGAAATAGTACTGGTAATAAGTAAAACATAGCAAATACGAATAAAAAGCTTTTTTCGATCATTTTGTATAGCAAGGTTATAACTTGCAATCGTAACAAACCAGAAAGCCAGTAAATAAAAGCTAAATAACAAGGCACTACTTAGATCCAGAACCAGTCCGCACATCCACTGAAGCAGTGGAATGGCGACAATAGGTAAAGCCACCCACTGAATTTTAGGAACTCGTAGATTTTGATCACACAGTCCTGCCAATAAACTCAATACTGCTGCAAAACTCAGCATTTCACTGGAAAATGTCAGCCACGGAAAAGCATGATCAGGAGATAGCCATGCAAGGCTAATGAGGATAGACGCTAAAAGTAGGAAAAAAGCGCGCATAGGTATAGTGCGAAAAATAGAGTGTGGGGATTATACACGGATTTTTCTGATGGATGATGAGAGGAAAATCCCCTCTTACCTCCATGGCCTTAAATCAACAATTTTAACCACTTTGCCTTTTTCTTTATTCATTAAAACGACCATATCGACTGCATTGGCTTTTAGTGGAACCCAACTATCTGCTTCAGGATATTGCTTTAATATTTTGCTTACATCCTGTTTAACATTATATTGGTTTAACTCATTTAAGTTCTGGACGCGTTGTTGTATCTGTTTTTTTACTTGAGTTAAAGCGACATAGCGCTCAGGCTTTTGTGCCAGAGAGATACCACCTAAAGCCTCAGCAAACATATCATCATTGCGTGTTTTAATGTCTTGAGCAAATGTAGTCGCTACATATTGCGGTTTAAACCATGAAGGATGCTGATATTCTGGTTTCGCGCGTTGGATATTTTGATCAATAATTTCATTATTACGGACTAATTCAAAACGATCAACATTATATACCAACCACGCAGGGCGACCTTGACCAATGCTATAAACTCCATAACAAAGTGCAGAAAGTTGAATCAAAATAATGACACTTAAATCAAATTTAAGGGTCTTTTTACCTTCTTTATAAACAATAAAACCAAGAACTGGTCCCACAATTACATCGATTGCCAGCATCATTAAAAAGATGTGAGTCACGCCCACCGCTTTAGCCAATGGAGATGGATACCAACAAAAAAATACCCACATTAAAATAATGACAGCTAATGACAAAGATAAGCCCAAATGCCCCAAAAAGAATTTTTGTTTCTTCGATAAACGATCAATCATGGTTTAGATCCACTCTTATTTTGCCATTCAAAGGCTAGCGATTGATTGACTTGATATAAAGACTCAAAAGTATATTTTTGACCATGCAATTTTTCTAAAATTAATAAATGTTTTCTTGCAAGTAGTGGTTGATGGTTGAGTGCTAAAGCCTGTGCATAACGATACAAGGCTGCTGGCGTTGCATAACGATAAGCCACTTTTCGCATCCAATCCAACTGCTCAGGGGTCATATTTTCTTTAGGTTGAGTACGGATAAATCTTATTTGCTCTCTTAGTTGCGTGAGTAAAATCACATCTGGAGCAGCTTGTTCAGCATGTAATGTACCGATATTCAGTGCCTCAAAACGAAGTAACCGCACATCTTCTTCAATCATTCGATATTCAATAAAGATCCAAAAATACAAAGCAATAAAAAATGAGAGCAAACTCATGACTACTTTTCTTGGAATTTGAACCATTTTAATGGTTTTGTCTTCAGCTTGTACCAATCCCAACAAAAAACCTACTGGCAATAGAAAATAAGCATATTCCAATGGATATTCAAGCATGGCATGCACCAATACCGCTCCAACCATTGAAAGTGCAATAAAGGCTTCAACGGATATTGCTAATTGACTTAAACGATATAACCACCATGTAAAAAACCCAATAATTAAAATCCCCAATGGAATACCATTCCAGATCAGTAAATCCAAAAGAATATTGTGACTGTGTTCAATCCACTCTGTCGTTGGATAATCTAGATAAACCGATAGTTGAGCAACACTGACCTGATTCCAACCATAGCCCAATAACGGCTGTTCTTTGATTGCCAATAACATTTGATGCCACATTGGGATTCTTAAATAACCTGAACTTGCTCGTGTAAGCGCATCTGTTGTATTTGTGACACCTAAATAATCGGAAATATAAGGAATAGTAAAAATAAAAAAGATAAATATACCGACAAAATAAAACACTGAATATTTAGACAATCGCGTCTGAAAATATCGGGATTTCCAAAACCACCAAATTAAAAAAGCCAGTGTAAATACCCATGCTGTACGAGATTGAGTCAGAGCAATTCCAAATAAAATAAAACTCGCAAGCAGTCCTCCACAAAAGCGATGAATATATTTTTTTTCATATAAATATAAGCATGCCATTAGTCCCATGCACAGAAAAGTCGCACAGTTATTCGGTTGACCAAAATTTGCAAAAGGACGACCATTAGGGGGTAAATCAACTATCCAAATTCCTCCTCTTGTTAATAAAAAAAATTGCTTTAACTGTATAAATATGACAATTAAAGTTGTTATAACAAAAACAAAAATCAATAGAAGAAAGTCATAATTCAGAGTGAATTTTTTTTTACAATTAAAACCTATTAAAACACTAAAAAAGAAACCTGATATATACAGATATGATATTAAAATATCTCCAAAAAAATCATCCCTATTAATACTCTGAATAAAGAAAAAAAATAAAATAAATATGAATAATAAAATATTTTTTCT
>OGQD01000067.1_pt1 | contig 86210 bp, 67 predicted proteins | sample 1553091 | NCBI WGS metagenome assembly OGQD01 (sample SAMEA2580290, study PRJEB22360) | human gut metagenome | biome: human gut; feature: human-associated habitat; material: faeces | place: Denmark | collected 2008/2010
CAGTTCAATACTGCTTGGGTTTTGAGAAAACCCTAAACTTGGCTCAGCAATCGCATGCTCAATTTAATGAGCTAAAACTCTCGAATTCACGAGTGTTACTTGCGTTGCTGATAATCAGTCGATCATCAGTCTTACATCACAAGCACCCACACGAATTGCTTGATTCAACTTGTTAAAGAGCAGTTGGTTAAGGCTTTCGTCTCAACCGAGGCGCGCATTCTACGCTAACCTCATCTTTCGTCAAGCTTTATTTTTCGAAAATTTCTTTTCTACTCAATCGCTTGGGCTTCCGAGAAGTCAAACCTCTCATCAGCGGGAGGCGCATTCTACAGCGATCAAACTCGCTGTCAAGCACCTCGGCGACCTTCTTTTCAGCTCGCTGCCGGAGCAGCTAATGAAAAGCGGCAAGTGAAGCACTTGCCTGATCACCACCCCCAACCTCTAATCTCTGTAAGTACTTGATTTTCAAGTTCTTTCAGCGCTTCGTCGCTGGGAGTGGTGCGCATTATAGGGAGTTTAAATCGAGCGTCAACGACTTTTTGCAGAAAGATGACAAAGGGACCACTCCCCTCTCCCTCTAATATAGAAAGCAGCACCTTCCTGCAGCCGCGCCAAGCCAGGCACCGCGGCCCCAGCCATACAGCTGAGTCGTTCTACCTATATAGAGGAGGCGCTGCCGAACCTCCCACTTCAAAGCACGCTTGCCAGATTCCTACGCGCTTTGCAGGTTGCCGCCCCGGAAAGCCCTCCTCCATCCTGCGCCCGTCACAGTCAATCCTGTGGCCTGGTTTGACGACCGGAAATGAGATGGCGCGAAAACGCTGAAAGCGCGTGCGGGCAAGAGCGACGGTTTCCAGTAGGCGCTTTCATGCCTGTAGTATTCACTACTGGCTCTATGGCGGATCGCGCGGGGAGACCCTCGGGTCTGCCGGCTCCATCTCCCGGCTCGTCAACCCTGCGCGGTCCGCCACCCTTCGCTTGACGACGACGCGTCGCGGCTCCTCAACCTCGTAGATGGAGCTTCACCATGCAAGACGCTTACATATCTGTCGTATTCCAACGCCACACCTACCAACTCCGCGCCGTCCTGATCGACCGCCAACCGTGGTTCGTCGCCCACGACTTCGCCCTCCTGATCGACGCCCGCCGCCCCTATCGCCTACCCAAGCGCATGGACCCGGAACAGAAACGCGCCGTCATCCTGGAATACCTCAGCGGCTTCCGCTAGGAAGTGGAAGTCATCAGCGAATCCGGCGCCTACAAAGCCCTATACCGCCACTAGCATCCCGAACACCGCAACATCGCCAAATGGCTCAGCGACGAAGCCCTCCCAACCCTCCACGACTACCAGCACATCCCCGACAGCCCCCCCCTGCGCGCCTTCATGATCTGGGCCGACCAACGCATCGGCGTCCTCAAGTAGCAAGGGGAAATCTGGATAGCGCGACGAGACCTACCAGCCTTCCTGGCAGCGCAGGATGATTGGCCACTGAGGGACGCGCCGAGCTGGCGGTCGATATAGGGAGTTTTTGAGGGAAGAGAAATGCAAAAAGGCCGGTTGATTGCTGAACCGGCCATTTCAAATTTGGTCGGGACGGAGTGATTCGAACACTCTACCCCTTGCACCCCATACAGGTAATAACCTTTCCGAGGGCATCCGACTCAATCCAAAGCGCACCTGGAAACCCCTTGATTTTACTGGAATACAGCCGTTTTATCGTCCAAAATGGCCCGAAGCAATTCGAAGAAAGCCGATCTCAATTGGCAACGAATTGGCAACCAGAGAATCTTAATTGGCAACCAATTGGCAACGGGGAAGCTGACTATATGGCCAAAATTACAGACCGCCAGATGACAGCCAAACCTGGTACGAGCGACAAGTGGCTGAGCGAAGTCGCCATCTGGGGTCACGGCAGCTTGGTGGCCCGTATCACCCCAAGCGGCGAACGTCTCTTCTATTTCCGCTACACCAACAGCAGCAGTGAGCGCATCACCTTCCCCATCGGCACATACAGTCGCGATGGCAGCGAAGGCACTATGACACTCGCTGAAGCAGGTCAGCGAGCCAAACAGCTCGCAGGGCTTCATAAGTCAGGTGTCAGAGATGTGAAGGAACACCTCGAGGCCGAGGAAGCCGCTCGCGTGGCGGCACGCGATGCTGAGTTTGCACGGGTCGCCGCAGAGAAAGCTGCATTGGAGGCGGCCCAGGCCCGACAAGCCGCCAGAAAAACCGTCCAGCATCTGTTCGACCACTGGGCGAAGGTCGACTTGATCAACCGCAAGGACGGCGGCGCCGAGGTTCGCCGCATGTTTGAGAAAGATGTTCTGCCTTTCCTCGGCAAAATGGCCGTCGAAGATGTGAAAAAAGGTCATATCACCGAGGTAACTGACGCCCTGCTCGCCCGTGGCGTCAACCGGATGGCGAAGATGATCTTCAGCCTGATGCGTCAGATGTTCCGATTCGCCGTAGACCGGGATCTGATTGATCACGATCCGACTGCGAGCATTCGCAAAGCCAAAATTGGCGGCAAGGATGTCGAACGAGATCGTGTATTGAGCGAGGAAGAAATCCGCGCATTAGCAAGGCTCACTCCGCAAGCTGGCCTACTCCCCTCTTCAGAGGCTGCAATTTGGATTGCTTTGTCTACCTGCTGTCGCATCGGCGAGCTGCTCAATGCCCGATGGGAAAACATCGACCTCATTAAAGGCAACTGGCACATACCCGCAGAGCAAAGCAAAAACGGTAAGGCCCACAACGTAACCCTCTCACCATTCGCGATCCAGCAGTTCAAGGCCGTCATGGCATTCAGCTCTGCCAGCGAATGGTGCTACCCCAACACCCAAAATAATGGACCTGTCTGCTCGAAGACCGTGACCAAGCAGCTCGGGGATAGGCAACGCTTGCCAAATCAAGGGATCTTGAGTAACAGAAGTGCCAATGCTCAGGCGCTACTCCTCCCAGGAGGAAAGTGGACTCCACACGACCTGCGTAGAACAGGCGCCACTATCATGACGGCCCTTGGCGTCCTCCCGGAAGTGGCAGAACGCTGCCTTAACCACACTGAGGAAAACAAGGTTAAGCGAACCTACCAGCGCCATAGCTACGCCAAGGAAATGGCTGAGGCGTGGCAGATTCTAGGCCAGCACCTAGAGCGAACGGCCCGCAGTGCGTAGCTTCAGATCGAGTTACTAAGAATCACTCGGGCTAAGCTTATCGGCCATGATCGACGTCTCAGCTGCCGGGAGCGATAACTGCATCAGTCAACGCTATGCAAACGCTGTTGCACTCGATCGGCTATGAAATATATAACTCACCATGGTTTCCGTTCAACGTTTCGCGATTGGGCAGGTGAACGCACACACTACCCAAGAAAGATCTGTGAAATAGCACTTACCCACGATGAGCGGAGCCAAACCGAGGGTACTTACTCTCGAACTGACTTTTTAGAGAAGCACAGAAACCTGATGAAGAACTGGGCATCATATTTGACGAAATCGCCCAAAAATCCTCAGCCGGCATAACAGCAGGCCAGTTCCCCGAGAGGATAACTGACCAGCACCACACTTTCACATGAAAAAAAATGACAGAAATTAAAAAAAAACGAAGCGCACCTAAATGGGAAGCAACCTTTATACCAGATCCATTTGGAAACAGTGCATTTCGCAGAAGCATAGAGCAAAAAATAGACATACTCGATGAAGGCTTGAAACCAATACTCAAAGAAATATTACCAAACCACAATTATGAGAATTTTAGAAAATCTGCAATAGCAGATATTAAGGAAGGAAGAGCAGCCGACGCATCCCTTCCCGTCTTGTTAGAGATAGCCAATTCCGATGACTCACCAGAAACCTCCAACGCAGTATTCGCACTCTATTACACAGCTCTCGCCGAAATCGAGAACTCTAGTGGAAATACCGAAAACGCACTTAAGGCATTGTTAGAGGCTAATTACTCATATGGCTTTATCGCCGGCCATCAATACGTCGCCGCTGAACTCAAGGAAGAAAAGAGAAGTAACCTAGGAAGACCCGGTGGAAAAATGAGACAGGAAATGCTAAAAAAAATAACAGAAGAAGCAGCCAGATTATTAGCCGACCTAGCTCCGCCAGAAGGATGGAGACTTAAGACAGAAGCAACAAATGCTATTCAACATCCACTTGATGAGTTCATCCAAAAGGAAGGTCTGGGGAAAGTAATGACACAGACTGCTGAGTTCTTAAGAAAGGGATACTCCACTAAAGATTTAATCAAGGAAGCCTTCAAGCTAAATAGCGCCAAAGGCCGTAATAGCGATCAGAACTAAAGTTCAACAAACCATTTTCAACAATGACAATCATGGGGCCATGAACGAGCCTCTTGAAACACAGGACACAGCTCCCCCTCACCAGAAGGTGATAGCCAATGGCTGTGTTTATGACTATCAGTAAAGACAAAACCACCGAAGTACTTGGCCAAGAGCGGCGCCGCCGCTGGAGCGTCGAGGAGAAGCGGATCATGGTGCGCGAGAGCCTGGAGCCCGGGCAAAGCGTCTCGGTGACGGCTCGGCGCCCAACCAACGGTTCCACTGAAGGACGCTCTACCAGGGCGGCAGCCTGTCGGCGCTCAACGCCCGTGAACCTCTCCTGTAATTCATGCCCCTGCCTGGTCTCTCATCCTCACCGCAGAGACACTGTCCAAAAATGTACGCGTATAAATAGAGTGCCGGTACCTGCTTAGATAGAGGCAGACTCAGGCCCGAACCTCCCATATTTCCTACCTCCTCGCATGGCTCCCCTCCTCACAGCAGCAGTGACTCCGCCAAAAATGTACGCGTACGTAAAAGTGTTAATTTTTACTGCACGTACATGCATTTCCCCCGTGCAGCTCCTTCCCTAACCTCCCCATCGTCATCCAACAAGCTCCGGAGAACGACGATGGTGTCCCCCTCCCCCCTCAAAATTCTGCGCATAAAAGACGTTCAAGCACGCATCGGGCTAGCACGCTCGACGATATATGACCGCCTGGACAGCAGATCCCCCCGCTACGACAGCTCATTTCCAAAACCTCTAAAAATTGGAAGGTCGGCCATTGGCTGGCTTGAGTCCAGCATCAACCAATGGATTATGGAAAGGACAGAAGAAAGCATGGAATAACCATTCACACTGCGATCTCCCAGGTAGAAGTGCACTAACTTCTATCCGAGATGAAAATAGAAAAAAGCAGAAATCCATAACCTTTCGAGGACGCAGATGGCCATTTGACGCAATCTGCCACCCTGTACCTTTTTGGTTTTTATGTTATCTAACTCAAACAAATACACAAACCAAGAAACAGAAGAACAAGACACCTCACCCACTACTAACGAAGGAATAGAAGAACAGTTCATCCAAAGAGGAGTAATCCTAGAAAGCACAGCGACGGGGGAAAGGTCAACAATAACCTGTAGCTTTGAAACCTACAAAGAAATAATACAAATAGAGAAAGCAACCAGCACAGTAGCGGGCTCTAACGAAGGAATATTTAAAATTATAAACACAAAAAAAGGCCAACATCTAGAGCTAACAAACATCGGAGCACAACTATTTCTTGCATCAAGGATAGACACAGAAAAAATACTAAATGAACTTGAGAACCACGCACTAAGCCCAATCTTTAACGCATTCAAAGAGGCATGTAACGAGACCCAGATAAAAAAGGAATTAGCACATAAAAAACCACACGAAAAATGGACCCACGGAGAGTCACTCGACTTAATAGAGTTAGCAACCAGAATAAAAGAAAAAACAAAGAATGGGGATTTTAGAACCGCACTAAACAACCATAGAAGATCGTCAAACAAAAACACCAGAGAATCCAAAAAGTACATTAGAAGCCTATTCTCAAACCACTCAAGAATACTAGCACTCAGGATAGACTTGGGACACCAAAGTAGCATCAAATCCAAATACCAAAACTCGGAGCTATTAGAGGCTGCCAAAATACAAAGATCCGAGCTATTCAAACACCTAAAAAAGAAATTCAAGAACTCCCTTCTCGGCTACATATGGAAGTTAGAATACGGGTTGGAAAAGGGCTATCACTACCATTTAATGCTGTTCCTTGACGGTTCACAGAACCGACAAGATGTGACCATTGCCAAGTTCATTGGAGAGCACTGGAATAACGAAATAACCAAAGGCGAGGGGAACTACTTCAACTGCAACGCACAGAAAGAGGCGTATGGGAAATACCTGGGAATAGGCATGATAAGCCACGCAGACCATGAAAAGATCAGAAACTTAGAAAAGGCAGCTACGTACCTTTCAAAGGCAGACTATTACGCAAGCCTTATAACCAAAGGAGGGAGAACATTTGGAAAAGGAAATATGCCTTCAGAACGTGCTAACCCCCTAGGGCGACCTCGAAAAAATAGCTAGCAGACCTGCTGCCTCTCAAAATTCAGTATTTTTGGGGAGGCAGCATAGCTAGAAATTAGTTCTTCCGATGCCTGAAACTTAGTTCCTTGCACGGATTTAGACGCCTCCTAAACCAAGGCGTTAGCAGCAGCTTCGGATCAAGCTTAGCCGGCCCCAGAGGGCAGTTATTGGCTGGCCACCTCTGTGGAAGCACACCGCGCCTACCAGAATCAAATCTAAAAAATCTCAGAAATATATAACCAATCCGAGTCACCCCCGGACTCTGATGACCGTTAACTTAAAGAGCCACTTGGAGAGAAACATGGTAGAAAATTGCAAACTCTGCGGATCAAGCAAGATCAAAACAAAGGGTACAGCCCGAAAGATTGGCGGATTAGTCGGTGGAATTGGTGGTGCTGTCAGTGGCGCTACCGGTGCAGTTAGCGGAGCGGAAGTCGGCGCTGTTATAGGCGCGCTGGGTGGGCCCGCGGGTATTGCGCTCGGCAGTATAGCCGGAGCACTACTGGGTGGACTCTTTGGGGGCGCGGCTGGTGGTATTGCTGGAGCTGCGGTAGGTGAACAGGTTGATGAGCGGGTACTAGAAAACTATCAATGTTTAGAGTGCGGTTATTCATTCACTAAGGACCGCACGTAGCACAAAGAGTTACAGCCCGGCCGCAACCATCAGATCAGATGGCCTGCACTGAAGCGCTTCAGCTATACGAGCGATGTTGAGGAAGGTGACATTGCGCTCCCCTCGCTCGATTTTCCCCATGTGAGAACGATCCACTCCAGCCAGATCGGCGAGCGCCTCTTGCGAGAGGCCTAAGGCCTGCCGCCGTGTGCGCATGACAGCTCCCAATCGAATCAGAGCGCCATCGATGTCCGTCAAACCCGAGACTCTTGCCATGTCTCGAATGGTGTCGATATGATGCCAGTATGACCACGGTATTTACGACCCATTCCAGGAAGATAACAGCTCAAATATAAGGAGATCGAATGTGAAGAAATATGTGGCTAGCTTGAGTTTTCTATTGGCATCTGTGCATGCCGAAGCTGCGCAATTTGATCCAGTACAACATCCTGTCACCGAGCATGCTTGCAGCTATGCAGAGTCATTCGTAATCAACGCATATACCAATATCAACAAATCAAATATTGACCCCTACTACAACATCTCCTCAAACATCAATAACACGACAAATTTGGAAATGCGCGTCGGAGCTCGCGTAGCGAATAACTTCATTTCAACGCATCAGATCTGGGCTCCGCAATATGCTCAATGGGCAATGCAGAATATTCGCCCTTGGTGCAGAAAGCACATTGGATACAACATCTGACACACTAAAAACGGACTAAAATATGAAATACATAATCACCATCATTGCCACAAGCGTTGCCCTTGCGAGTAGCGCTTATGCCGCTAGCAGCAATGGGCAGTGCGTCTATCCTAAAACCACAATTCAAAAAAACGGCAACCTTAGCTTCGCAAAAGAGATTCAGCTACACGAAAAGCCACTTGCTGGAGCTCCAAAACAGAAGCTATCCACACTCTCCGCATTTAAAGTCAGTGCCGAAGCCGATGGATACATCCAGTTAACTACAGTTCCTGATTACTCTAAGCCTACCCCTGAGGAAGGCGCAGGGAAAATAGTTGGCTGGGCAAAGCTGGCGGACTTTGAACTGCAAGATCCCCGCAACTGCAACTAATATCTCAGAGAACAGGACTTTACGCACGTGAGAAATAAGCTCAGCATATTCGCACTATGCATAATCTCTCTTACAGCTGGATGCACTCAAAAGAAACCTCCAGTAGAGGTTTCAATTGAAGAAATACAGGGAGTTCCGGTTCTCCATGTGGTATCGACTGTAGATAGTGTTCACATTACGAGCTTCAAGATAAATCGCGGTAACTGCAATGGTTCCATTTCATACCAACTACCAGTAGAGGTCGTATTTGGAGGCGATCTAAAAGTATTTGCGCATGGCTGCAATGTTAAGGAACTATTGCTAGACACTGATCATGGCAGTTTCTCCTTCTCTTTTTAGCGCCAAATAAAAAAGAACCAGCCACGAGCTGGTTCTTTTGCTTCTGCAGACAAACACGTTCTGTGACCATCTAACTGAACGAAAAGCTCAGATCGGTGCAGCTCCACGGCATGCGGTCAACACTCGCTGGGGACCATCCACTTCCTCACTAGTACGCACGACCAAGAGAGCACGAAAATGAGCGTGCATGCGCTCACCTGCAACTTCCTCCGCCCACCACATCCCAGCAGTCGTCATTGCCTTGAACGATCCACGAAGATCGCCCTCATCAAGCTTCTTGGGCTGATTCAGATTGCCCTGGAAAGCAGGATAGTTCTCGGGATCAGCTCACTCGGCCTTTTAGATCAACGCCAACGTGATCGCCTCTTGCTCACTCACAGCCGCTGCCTGCTCTGCAGTCATCGCTTCAACCTGCCGACCTGATCGGCGCACTCTCCTCTCATTTCATTCGTCCGGACAGTGCTGCGCCTCGCGCAGCGCTTTATGCCGGCTATTGCTCAAAGGAAATCGCTCATGGCACATCTCGTCGAAACCATGGCCTACGCTGGCGCCACTCCGTGGCATGGCCTGGGCAATCAACTCACTCAAAAACAGTCCATCGAAGTCTGGCAGCGTGAAGCGGGCATGGACTGGCAGATCCTGGAGAGCCCCGTGCATTTCAAGTCGGATGCCGTTGGCCACCTGGGCGCCATTCACTCTTTCCCCGAACTGAAAGTACTGTTTCGTTCGGACAGCAAGGCACCACTGTCGGTGGTCTCCCAGCGTTACCACACCGTGCAGCCGCGCGAGGTGCTGGAGTTCTATCGGGATCTCACCGAGGTCTCCGGCTACGAGCTGGAAACGGCCGGCGTGCTCAAGGGTGGACGCAAGTTCTGGGCGCTGGCGCGTACCGGGCAAGGCGCCGCGCTGAAGGGCAACGACCAAGTCAATGGCTACCTGCTGCTGGCCACCTCCTGTGACGGCACCCTGGCCACCACCGCCACACCGACCACCGTGCGCGTGGTCTGCAACAACACCCTGACCATCGCCCTGGACGGCACCAACCGAGCGATCAAGGTGCCGCACAACACCCGCTTCGATCCGAAGGCAGTGAAGAAGCAGCTCGGTATCGCCATCTCCCAGTGGGACGACTTCATGTACCGCATGCGCGCGCTGGCCGAGCGTAGGGTTCAGAGGCATGAGGCATTGGGCTTCTTCATGAGCGTGATGTGCGAGACCAGCCCGACCGGCGCTCTGCCGGAGCAACTGCCCAACGAACGCGCCCTACGCAAAGTCCAGGAACTGTACGAAGGCCGTGGTCGCGGTAGTCAATTGGACTCGGCACGCAGCACCGCCTGGGGCCTGCTCAACGCCGTGACCGAGTACGTCGATCACGAACGGCGTGCGCGCAGCAACGAGTACCGCATCGACTCGGCCTGGTTCGGCCAAGGGGCGAAGATCAAACAACGCGCCCTGGATGCCGCGCTGCAGCTCGCCGCTTAACCCTCACTCACATCCACCCTCGCGCCCGGCCAGCGTTGTGCTGGCTGGGCGTTTTTATCTGCAGGTGAATACCATGAAAGCAACGTCATTGAACGGTGGCACCGGCAAGAAACGCCCTGCCCTGCGTTTGGTTAGCACCAAGGAGCTGCCGCGCGAGGACTGGCTGCAGATCCGTAAGCAAGGCATCGGCAGTTCGGATGCCGCCGCTGCCGTAGGCCTGAATCCCTACAAATCGCAGCTCGAACTATGGCTGGAGAAAACCGGCCGCGACACCACGCTGCCGAAGGCCGATCCCCAGGATGAGGAAAGCCCGATGTATTGGGGCAATGTCCTGGAGCCCATCGTCGCCTGGCATTACAACAAACGCACGAAGAACAAGGTCCGGCGCATCAACGCCGTGCTGCAGCATCCGGATCCGGAGCTGCCCTGGATGCTCGCCAACATCGACCGAGAAGTGATCGGCGCCGACGACGTGCAGATCCTCGAATGCAAGACCGCCGGCATAAACGGGGCACGCCTCTGGAAGGAAGGCGTGCCCGAGTACGTGCAGTTGCAGGTGATGCACCAGCTCGCCGTTACCGGCAAGCAGGCGGCGGATGTGGCCGTGCTGCTCGGCGGCCAGACTTTGGAGATCCACCGTATTGGGCGGGACGAGCAGATGATCGCTCGCCTGATCGAGCTGGAATGCAAGTTCTGGCGCTACGTGGAGACCGACACGCCACCGCCAGCCGATGGGACTGCATCCGCCGAGGCAGCACTTCGCTGCCTGTATCCGGAGGACAACGGCCAGGTCGTCGACTTCAGCAGCCATGCAGGGTTGACCGCTGCCTATATCGAACTGAAGGCCCTGCGTCAGTCGATGGCCGACAAGGAGAAGCGCGAGGCCGAGCTCAAGCAGATGTTGCAGCAGGCCATCGGCAATGCCAGTCGGGCGGAGTTCTCCAGTGGCTACATCTCCTGGCGCAAGGCCAAGGACAGCGTTGGCCTCGATGTCGCTCAACTGCTCAAGGACAAGCCGTACCTGCAGGCCAAGTACCCGCTGCTGAAGCCCGGCGCGCGGCGTTTCCTGGTCGGCTGATCTCCTCCTCCATCAACCCTTCCCCCTTGGCCAGTCCATGCAGTTCGCGCTGCGTGGCTGGCCTTTTTTCATTTCAAGGAGCACCACCATGTTGAAAGGTCTCGCGCTCATCCCTCCCGCGCTCGGTCGCATCTCCATCGGCAAGGTCATCGAGAAAAACGGTAAACGTCTGCCGGAGAAGGACGACCAGTTCACCATCACCTCACAGGTGCAGGGCAAGGATGGCTGGCTGTTGCACCCGCTCAATGAAGAGCTACGTCCGGGCAAGGACGACAAGCTGCGCAGCATCCCGGTACGCCTGCTCTTCAACGAACCGGAACTGAATTTCCGCGCCGACTACACCTTGTTCAACCGGCAGTCGGGACGACCGCTGTGTGTTGGCAATGGCGAAACCTGCAAGCGCATCACTCAGGACGGCATACAGTCGTTGCCCTGTCCTTCGCCGGATGCCTGCCCGCAGGCGAAAGGCGGTGCCTGCAAACCGTATGGCCGGCTGAACGTGGTCATTGGCGAGGAGGATCCGCTGGGCACCTTCGTGTTCCGAACCACCGGTTTCAACAGCATCCGCACACTGGCGGCCCGGCTGCACTACTTCCAGGCCATTTCCGGCAATCGCTTGGCCTGCCTGCCGCTGGAGCTGCGCCTGCGCGGGAAGTCCACCCGGCAGAGCCACGGAACGCCGATCTTCTACGTCGACCTCACGGTACGCAATGGCATGGACATGGCCGATGCGCTGCAGCAGGCGAGCGAACTCGCGGCGCAACGACAAGCAGCAGGCTTCGACCAGGTAGCGCTGGATGAGGCTGCCCGCCGGGGCTTCGGCAACGGTGCCTTCGAGGATAGTGAGGAGGACAGTCACGCCGTGATCGAGGAGTTCTACCCAAGCGAGGAAAACCAATCAGCAACCACCAACACGCCTCAGAGGTCAGCGAACACCAGCCTAGCCGCGAAGCTGGAAGCACAAGCCCAACGCCATACCCCAGCGATTAATCAACACCAAGGAGCCCAGCATGCGCTTGCACAAACTGAAGGCCAGTGACTCGACCGGCACCTACCTGGTCGAATCACCGGTCACCGAAACCGACATTCTGCTGATGGCCCAACAGTTAGCGAGTCTGCGTTTGCGCCGAGGCCGAGCACTGACCTCACCGAAGGAAGTGTTCAGCCACCTGCAGACGCTGCTGGCCGACTACGAACACGAGGTATTCGCCCTACTCCTGCTCGACAACCGTCACCGGGTGATTGCTTTCCAAGAGATGTTCCGGGGCACCCTCGACGGCGCCAGCGTCTATCCCAGAGAGATCGTCAAGGCCGCGCTGGAGCACAACGCCGCAGCAACCGTACTGGTCCACAACCACCCATCCGGCGATCCAGCGCCCAGCCAAGCGGATCTCACCCTGACCCACAAACTGCAGGAGGCCCTGAACCTGGTCGGAGTGCGAACGCTGGACCATATCGTGGTGGGCCACGAGGGCTGCTTGTCACTGGCGGAGCAAGGCTACCTGTGAGGAAAAAACGAAGATGAATCTATTGTTTGTTGCCGTGTTCATCTTCGCCGGCATTCTCACCCGCTGCTTGCCTCTTCTACTGCTGGTGATTCTGATTGTGCACTTTCCGCCACTACTGAGCGCCATCCTGCTGGCACGCTGGATTTTCTGTCGCCTGGTGCAAGCGTTGGCACCTGGAACAGCAACAAGGAAGCCTGATGTAATCCATCGCTGCGCTACCAACGCAGCAGGCTAGCGCTCTGGCTGCACTGCTGCCGCTCAACCGGGTATCCGCCGGCAATGGGCAATGGCCGTTCGCTTACGGATGATCCCGCAATTTCTGCCTAAAAAAGCCCTCTCCTTACGAAGAGGGCTTTTTTATGCTGCGCGCTGAGGAGGTGTTTTTTTTTGCTACAGACGCAAGATGTGGGTAGCCGAGCCGATTGACTCTGGTCTAGAGCACTGTAATCCCTACAAGCGACAAGTGATGGCGCACTGGCTCAGCCCGTCAGTGCATTGCAGAGGATAAAGGGCATCTCAAAATTCACTACGAAACTTTTAATTGAAAATTTCGAATTAAAAGGGCACACTTCACCCACCTTCACTTACACTAGGTGCTCCCCATGCTGCCGTCTGCAACCTCCCCTGACTTTCCCGCCGCACTGAAAGCTCGGCGCGAACTCCTTGGAATGAGTCGCGCCGAACTCGCCCGCAAGGCCGGAATTCATGGCGTGATGCCCCGTCGCTATGAAGAACCTGACTGCGGCGAGTTTGCGAGCCCCCGCGCCGACACGTGGAAAAAGCTGAACGAGATTCTTTATCCCAAGCTAACCACGCCTGCATTGGGACAACAGGAGTCGTCTGAGTCAACTATCACCAATGAAACGTCAACCGTTTCTAGCGGTGTCCGCGGCTTGACCCTCGCGGAAGCCAAAGCAGGCTTGGCAATTACCTTCGGCGTGAGCATCGACTGCATCGAGATCGTCATTCGCGGCTAAAACACTGCTCTCACCACCAGACCATTACAACTTAAGGGCAACTTATGAAGTTTACGCAGATCACCGAGTGGAATGAGGCTTCGCGAGTCCTCAGGCAGAACGTCGCTGCAATGCCTTCGGGGCAAGAGCACACCATTCGGGAGATTATCGGGGAAGAAGCTTGGGAGCCGTTGCAGCGTACGACGCGCCATCACTTTGGCAAGCACGTGCGAAGGAATCTTGAGCATTACGGACTGGTATTCGCCCGCATGGCCGGGCGTGTCGCCGTATACAAAAAGTCCACTATCTGAGACCTCGCGCTAGGCGGATCGCCCAACCCCTAGGGGACCAACCTAAGTGTTTGTCATCTGGGCCAGAGCAAGAACGGAAACGAGCACAGAACCATATGCCCCAAAGCAGGCTTAATCTGCCCTGCCACCATAGCCGACGAGGAGCAAGGACATGCACCGCACTCAATACCTTGGCACCCACACTCTGCACACAACGCCCCATGTAGTTCGCGACTTCGTCAATTGGCTGGGTGCCAATCTGAGCAACCAGAGGCTTTTTGCGCATCGCTATATTGATCGGCGCACCCAGCACCCTTGGCAATTCAATGGGCTCGAGGATGCCTGTAGGCAATATCGCTGGAAGCATAAGGGATTGATTGGGGTTCCGGCAGGGGACGATTTGCCCAGTAACCATGCGGCATTGAACGCCCTGCGCATGGCCCTGCAACACAGCCTCAAACTGGACGCTCCCGCCAGCGATCAGGCGGCCTGTGCTGCCGCTTCGGCCGTCATGGTGTGGGGAGGTGTCCAAGCCAAGAATGTGAGCTGGCTTCAGGCAAACATCCGCGGGCTTGCTCCCATGCTGGTATCGACCACCACAGCCTTGAACAGCGCTAGTCTGATCAATCCGATCCTTCAACGGGCAGGGCTGCGCTTCAACGCCGGCATGACCAAAGTGTATGCATTGCTGGCCGACGATCTGATCATCTACGACAGCCGGGTCGCAGCAGCTCTAGGGTGGATTGTCGTCAAATACTGCCAGGCCCATAGGTTGACGAGTGTACCGAGCGAACTTGCCTTTCCTTGGGCGCCCGCCAAGGAAGCTCGCACTGCGGCATCCCCCAAGAACCGTAACCCCGCGCAGCATGGATTGCTGTTTCCGCGCCTGAGCGCCGGACCGCGCTATGCCGAATGGAACCTCAAGGCAAGCTGGGTTCTGCAAGCGGCATTGGCTCAGGACACGACCAGCCAGTTTGCGCAGCCCTCCACTATTTCTGCCCTGCGCCGCCTAGAGGCCGCTTTGTTTATGATTGGCTATGACTTGCCGCAGCCAAATAAACCCACACTTGGCAACTCCATTCACCTGGATGCCATCCCGCACAAACACTCCTCTATAGCAGCCACCGAGGAGTGTCTGGGTGAATGAGCTCAAACGACAGCAATTGCTGCTGAATATGCTACCGCCCAAGGGATCCGGAGTGGACACAGCAACCTTGCATGAACGATTGAGCAGGCAGGGGATCGTGGTAAGTCGACGGGCAGTGCAGCGAGACTTGGCTGTGCTCTTGAAGGAGCATCGCCCCCATGTTCATCGTGAGCAGGATGGTCGCGGATATCGGTGGTCAGCGACGCGAACGCTGCCTCGTCTGAGCCTCCTTCCGACGGATGCCATGAATCTGATCATGATCATGGATCACGCCGCACGGTTTGGCATGCAGGCGCAGGTAGACAACCTCGCTACCTTGCGGGACTACGCCAACTCACTGTTGAGGGATGCGCGACCGAGTGAAGATTGGTCTACGAAAATTGTCAGCACTACCCGCTTCATCACCCTGCACCCGGGCAAAGTCGATGCAATCGTACTGAAGAACTTGCAGCAAGCATTGCTCGATGGCCAATCGGTGAAGGCGCAGTACATCCCGCGTGGTGCGCTGGAGCCCAAGACCTATATACTGAAGCCGCTCGGCCTGTCCTACCAGGATTCCAACATCTATCTGTCCTGTATCTTTGAAAATCATCGATCTGACGATCCACCCCGCGCTCTTCCATTGCACCGTTTCGTATCCGTCCAGCAGACAGTTTCTACCCTCAGGGTACCTGACGGTTACGACATCAACTCTGTCGCCGCACGACGCAGCTTGGTGGATTTGAAATCGGACATACCTGTTACCCTCCGGCTGCGTCTGAGTAAAGGGATGTACGAGCGCCTACTCGAAAACCCGATGACGGATGACCAACAGCTCATTCAAGAAACCGACGATCGCTGGCTTATGACTGGGAGCCTGCTCCCCAGCCAGGGCCTCAAACTGTGGCTGCTGAGCCAAGGCGATATGCTGGAGATTTTGGAGCCTCTCGAGATGCGAGAGGACATCGCCGCCACTGCGTTACGCACGGCCGCTCTCTACGAAAAAACGACCGCGACATGAGATGACGCAGGTCGAACCGATACTGTCTCCGACGCCTATCAGGAGACGTGTCATGAAGACCTACAGTGCCTTTCTGCAACGTGTGACCCCGAATGCGGGACAAAAAGCCAACTTCACGGTAACCGTCCAGGCCGTCAGTTCGGAGATGGCTCGAGTGACAGCAGAAGCCCAGTATCCCGGTTACAAATGCGCTAGCGCACCGGTTCAAGTGCGCTAAGCCATGGCCAAAGATGACCTAATTTCCCGCAGCGCCTGGTTTTGCCTAGCAGCAGAGGGACAGATCGATGATACGCCAGCGACCTGGCGCGCCCACACGCAGGAACGACAACTCAACATAGCCGTGCTCACGGCAACGAATGAACAAGCATGCATCTGGTCTGACCGACTAGAGACGGTCATTGCGACATCTGAGCCCCCGCGTTGGCCCGCAATGTCGATCCAACTGCATGTACAAAGCTGGAGTACTCCCCTCACTGGAACGTATGACGAAATCCACGTCATGGGTACTTCTGCACTGGCGTTTGAGCTGCATGAGGAGCTGGCAGCACACACCGAACTGCTCAGTCTTCATTGCTTCTTGCCGCAAAAAGCGCCTTCTGGATTCAGCTGGAGGTCTGAGGACGAACTGGCGGCTTTTCTGGTCAATCTGGTCGCGGCGTTGAGCGGGAAGGCCCACTTCGGCCTGCTGTGGGACGACTATCGTCTGCATCACACGCAAGTGGGGCTTCGCCAAGGCACCGCCGCCCGAAGTGAGCATTGGGACGCCCTGTTGCAGGAGGTAAGCCGCTTGGTTATAGCATCCTCCAGCGCAACGTCCGCGCTACTCTTTCTTGACGGCCAACAGCTGACAATTGGTGAGTTTGCGGAAGCGTATGGCGTCCTTGAGCAAACTCTGCCAGCTAAATGCCTTATAAGCGTAGGCACGTTACGTGGCCAGAATCAGCAATACGGATTCTCCCTTTTGCTGACAACCTCCGAAAAAGTGCCAATACCGGTTAACACACAGGATCAAGACAATACGGCTTAACGCCATTCAATCTGCACACCTCGAACCGGCGCAGAGTAGCAGTATCGATTGCCGCACCTCCGAACAGGCTCGATTGCTCACGTCACCTGTGTGCATAGCCTCAAACTCAGGCCTCCTCCCTTTACGGGAAAGGGCATCCGCCGGGCAGTCTGCAGCGACGCAAACTGTCGTAAAAAATCGCAGCACTCATCACCTTATCCATCTGGAGACACCATGCGGGATAAACAAAGTGCGGTAAAGGATTCGAGTAATAGCCTTGATAGCCTTTGCGAAAATACGGGGGCAGCTCCGCATAACGACGAGCACTTGAACAACGCGGGTGGCTGGACAACGGAGCCCGCCGAGTACAGTGAAGAATTTGCCGAAATGATTATTGAGGCAGCTGCCGGCGAATTTGAAGAGATGGATATTGATGCGTTTCTGGCTGAGCTGGATCGTCAGATTGCAGAAGTGCAGGAAGAGGAGCAGAACCGCCAGTCCAGCAAAGGCGCAAACTAGAACACCAGGGAAGCCCTGGAGAGGACTTCCCGAGTCTGGTGAAGTGCGCCGGCCTGGTTGATCAAGCGACCACTGGGTAACAAGCATCGCCCCACAATGTGTCTGGGTTATCCAGCATGATCAAGATGATCAGGGGCACCAATTTGCGCAGCAGATTGCAGCAGTCACGTAGTTGGCTGCGGTTAATGCTGCTGTTCCAGGTGGCACCACCATGGACAAGCTGGTTGCGCAGGGTATAGATGCGATTGAACAGCACGCCCAGCACCGTAGGCGTATTGCGGCTGGCGAGTGCTGCAGATGCGGCACGCTTGCCGCTAGCAAAGCGCTCTTTCCACTGTTCTTCGTTTATTTTGCCACTCTGGTGATCCCAGAAACTCTGGAACACGTAGGGGTTGTCCAGAAGCACGCGGATGCTGCCAGAAAACTCGGACCAGACAAGCTTCTCGATACTGTACGACTTGTCCAGCGAACAAAGCTTCTCCAGAAAAGCCTTGAAGGTTTCCTGCTCAGAGAGTCGTCGCTGCTCGTCGATATCAGTGGCATAGGCAGCGTTAAAAGCAATCCACAGGAAGATGAAACGGCCGTCGGCATCATCGGCCTGTTCGGCGCGGTTCAGCCAGCTGAGGGCACGGTGAATACGCAGGCTAAGATTGGGGTGCTGTTGGTCTCGCTCCTGGCGATGACGTTCCTTCAATACTTGGTACTGCATGCAACGACTTCCTGTGACAATGGCACAATGATAGCAACCCTGCTCGAGCACCGGAACTGTACTGAGGTGCTGTAGTGTCACCACGCATAAACGTGAGAACTGATGATTGACGGAGCGGATCGATTCTCCGGGCACGGCTAAACGAATCGATCCGCACCACTGCCCTGCCCCATCACTGATAGATCCACTGCTGGAGTTCCTCCAGGTTCGCTACCACGATCTGCTGCGCAGCGGCCTTGGCCTGGATCTTGTTCGGATCGATCTGATAGCGCTGCAGCACGTATTGCACCAGAGCACCGCGGCTGGGGATTAGCAGCTGCTCCTGCTGCATGCCGTAATCCTGCGCGACAATAGCCTTTTGCTCCGGCTTCAGGCGAGGGTCGGGCTCAATGATCACAGTCACTTCGGCGGACCAACCTGCGTCCTCTTCTCGTCCGTTTTCGGAGACATCCAATACGTCCGGCTCACCGCGGAAACGACTGAGGACAAAGTCGCGATAGTCCCGGTTCTTCTCGCAGAAGGCCCGGACATGCCAGCGCATGCCGGTATAGATGAGGGTGTGCGGAGCGATGAGGCGCGTCTCTGGCACCGGATTGGCCAGAGAGACATATTCGCACTCCAGGCGCAGTCCTTCACGGCAAGATCTTACCAAAGGACGCAACACCTCCGGACGTACAGAGCGATCCGGTACCTTCAGCACTTCGGTATGCGCATAAGCCAGCGCCAGGCCCTCGATGTGCGGCGCTCGCTCCTTGTTCTGGCTCAACAGGTGTAGGTAGGCGCTGGCGCTGTTGTCGATGAACTTTGGCGAGAACTTCAGACCGGGGACATAACCCTTCAGGTGCTTGTCATATGTCAAGTTTTTAGGCGCATGCTCGGCCATGTAGGTGTTGATGTCCTTCGATGCCTGCTGCCGACTGATACCGAAGCTCTGCATCAGATGTCCCGTAGTGAGTCGGCCCTCCCACCAGACAACGGTTTCGATCAGGCGATAGCGCAGCGCCAGATCCCAGCGGACAGATTCGATCGACTGCTTCCGTTTCATTGAACCTCCTTGTGTTTGAAAACTTTACCTGTACAGGTAAACACCATGGATATGTCGCTCAAAGCTACATAACCTGACACCGTCATTCAACAGATTCAGCAGGGAGCTGAGATAAATGGGACTGACTGCAGGTATCTGGATTGCGCTCATACCGGTCGCCTTGGTGGTACTGCTGATGTGGGGAGCGTGGAAACTCGCACGGCCAACTCAGCTACGTCAGGAACTTAACGCACAGTTCAAAGCAGTGCTCGCTGTACATAGCGCAATAGTGATGCGCGACCAGGAGTTAAGCGCCGCCTTGCGCGCCGAGCGTACCTACGTCCAGCAGTTGCAGCGCCAGCTTGAACTTTGTCAGCGCGGCTGAAGAAATCTAAGGAGCGGAATATGAATCGTCTGGACAGGATCAAGGGCTGCCTGCTGGGTGGAGCAGTCGGAGATGCCTTGGGGGCTCCGGTGGAGTTTCTCGATTGGGCGACCATTGAGCGGAAGTTTGGCTCGTCAGGTATCCGGGATTTTGCTCAGGCCAATGGCGTCACAGGAGCAATTACCGATGACACGCAGATGATGCTGTTCACGGCCGAGGGACTGTTGCGCGCCCATGTCAGACAAGCATCGCGTGGCCTCTGTCACCCTCCGTCAGTGATCCACCACGCGCTATTGCGCTGGTACCTTACACAGGGCGGAGAACCTGCCACCGAGGTGGCGAAAGACGGATGGCTGATTCTGGAGCAAGCGCTCTGGTCCCGTCGAGCCCCCGGTATGACGTGTCTTTCGGCACTACGTGAATGCAAGTCATATGGTGAGCTGGCGCGTAACGACAGTAAGGGCTGCGGAGGTGTCATGAGGGTAGCGCCCCATGCTTTCTTCCCTGAACCCTTCGAGCTTACGGTTGAGTCAGCTCGCCTCACCCACGGGCATCCAACCGGGTATCTCGCAGCCGGGCTGTTTGCAGACATCCTCGCCCGCCTCCTGCTGCCCTCCTGTTCGCTGGAGGAGGCCATCCTGGGTAGCCTCCAACAATACGGAAATCGCGAAGGCATGAGCGAGACCCGAGAGTTAATCGAACTCGTATTGGCATTTCATGGGAAGCGCGTTCGGCCCAGCCCCAAAGTCATTGCACTGTTGGGAGGTGGATGGACAGCCGAAGAAGCACTGGCTATCGGACTGTGGTGTGCATTGATGGCCGACAGTTTCGAGCAAGGCGTGACCTGGGCCGTCAATCACAGTGGCGACAGCGATAGTACGGGAATGATCGCCGGGAATTTGCTCGGCATCCAGCTCGGCCGCGCCAACATTCCCGAGCGTTGGCTAGCATCACTGGAGTTGCGCGAAGTGATCGAACAGGTCGCCGTTGATATTGATGAGGTGCCGCGCATTTACGGTGGCGAGTATGGTGAGGATCGCGTCCACGACGAGCAGATCTGTAGGCGATATCCGGATTGGTGATTAGGGAGGTCGCCATCCAAGCTTGCCCGATCACTCGACAGTGTGACGCACAGTGAACCTTGCATCAGCGACACACTGTCGCTTGACGCGCCTAGATTGCTGAATAACAAAGACTGAAGGTTCCCCCCAATGCCTATACCACCGCTACCTCTCACTTTTATCTGCCCACATTGTTCGTGGCAAAGAACGACCCTGCCGAAGAGTGATGTACTCCTGATTGGTCGCGACTGCTACACCTCGTGTCCGAAGTGCGGAAAGGAACCAGTAGTGAGGCGGGTTGCAACATCAACCGAAGTGATGAAGGCCAAGCTCGAACACTTGCTTGGGCTTGATCGGCATTAAAAATTTCTGAATCTAGGACACAGACACATGAAAAATCTTTTTGCGGTTATCGGCTTCATTGTTGTCGCCAAGAAGGGCTACGAACTGTATCGAGAGTACAGCGAGATGAAGCGCGAGCGGGAGACGCGGGCCGAGTGTCCAGATCGCCAATCGGAGTAGCTATTTACTGTACCACTACTCCTTTTTAGCCAGGGTATAGGCAGAAAAAATCAGTCTGCCATCGACATAATGGCCTCTAGAAACACGGCAAAAGCCATGTAATAGAGCACGTTTGACTAATTTATTTCGTCAAATTATTTACGAAATAAATTAGAACTAGAACTAGAACAGATCAAGGTAGAACCATGTTTGAAGCGAAGAACTCACTGCTCAGACGCTTTACTCGGCAATCCCATTTCATGCCAAAGCCTTCCGCGGCGCATTGCAGATGGAGCTGGAACTCAAAGAACCCTCTCCTTCCCGCACCTTCGTCGCCCTGCATTGATCGGGACGACTCGTCGTCCCGATCCCACCAATAGCCAGTTGCCACCTCTGACAACTGCCGCCATTCTATACCCTTTCAGACTCGCCAAGGACGACGACAATGCCCACTACAGCTGCCGGCCAATATGTGCCCGACGAGAACTTGCTAATTCAGCTTGCTCATCGATACCCCGAGTTCAAACGACTACGCCAGGAACTGGAAGAATCGGCCAACCTTGGCCCCCTGCCGCGCATCGCCGTCTGCGGCTTGATGAATGCTGGCAAAAGCGCCCTGCTCAACGGTCTGACCGGAAACCTGGAGAAGGAGTTCTTCGAAACCAAGGTCATACGTGCAACTACCCAGGTACAGGAGCTAGAGCATGAAGGCCGCATCTACTTAGATACTCCGGGCATTGATGCCTGCGATGAAGATGACCAGCAAGCCTGGCTTGGCCTAGCCAATGCTGATGTCATCCTCTTCGTACACAACCTCCGCACCGGCACGCTTGAAGAAATCGAAACCACATTTCTTCGCGAACTCATACGACGTCGCCCGAACCTGGAGCAACACCTGCTGGTCGTGCTCACACACGCCGAAAGCGCTACTCAGCAGCAAAGACGCGAACAGGCGATCCGGGACATTCTGATACCCCTGTTCGAGTTAGCGCCTCCTATATTCGCGACCTCCTTCAGCGCCTTGCGTAGTGGCGTGCAGAAGCGCAACGCGAAACTACTTGAGCTCAGCGGTTACAACCGACTGAACGATCATCTGGACGCTCAACTAAACCTGTCGACCAAAAACCTGCGCGACCAGCGTATCGACCGGAACAAATATCGCTATATCGAGTTGGAACGCTTCCTCAACCAGCAGATCGCCGAGCGCAAGGAGCATCTACTGAGGATTGAAGAGATCCAGTCGTCGACCCTCGACCAGTTGAAAAGTAGTGTCCAAAACCTCTTCACCTCAACCATCCAAGGACTGGCTCGCTGCCAGGCCGATTAATGTCATTCAAGGAGAACCCAAAGGATGTGGTGGTTGCTGATACCAGTGATTGGCACCGTGGTTGCCGCAGTCGCGAGTTCGGACAATTCAGAAAAGGAAGCGGCCGAACGCCGCGCCCGCGCGCAAGAGCGGGCTGAGGCCCTGGCGCGGGAGAAGGCACGCCAGGAGCTGCAAGCGCAAAGGCGGCAACAGTTGGCCAGTGATACCGACAGACAACTGGACAAGCTGATGGAATTGCACGCGGACATTGTTCAACGCCCAGCCAATGCAGCACTCGGCGTCAACGAGGAAGCCCTTCAGGCATTCGTCGCTAGTACGCCGCTCAGTACGCCTCAGGGTCAGCTCAGAGCATTGTGTCTGCTGGCACCGGGAACCCGATTCAGCTCGCCCTGGCTCGACCGCGAACTCGAGACCAAGACATTGCGCAAAGAAATTCGAGCTCTCAAGCACCTGAAGCAGGAACTACTGGATAAATCGATATGACAACACCTCCCGCAAGCCGCACCGAACTGCTGCAAGTCTTCGAGCAAGTCGCCGGTGAATTCAACCAGGTGCAGCACCAAGTCAACCAACGAGAGCAGACCATCAAGCAGACTCTGGACGAGCTAGACCGGCTCCGCGGCATCGCGCCCTGGAATCAGTCCAGCCTTCCGAGCGAGCACCCGCTCCTGTCGTTTGCCAAGGCCTGTCAGCAGAAGCTGGACAAGCGCTTTGAGGACTGGATTAGGCAAGTTAGGAGCTACGACCGAAACACTCACTTTCGCAGCACTTTCGGCGACTCCCTGCTGATCTTCGTCTACGGCAAGGTCAAGGCAGGCAAATCGTCGCTGGGTAACTACCTGGCCTACGGCAGAACCGAGCCCAATCCGCAACTAATCGCCGACGCGATGCCCAAGCCTGCCTTCTTCAGCGAGACGAGTACCAACCTCTGCGAACAGACGGACGATGCGAAAATCCGCCAGAATGGCTGCTTCGGCGTCGATGTGGTGGAGGCCACCAGTTCCATTCAGGGCTTCCGCCTGCCTGGACTGACCTGGATCGATTCACCCGGCCTGCACTCGGTCAACGCGGCCAACGGCGACTTGACCAAGGAATATGTGGATTCCGCCGACCTAGTGATATTCCTCAGTAACTCCGAAAGCCCGGGCCGCCGCTCGGACCTGGACGAAGCGGCGGGCCTTTTGCGCAAAGGAAAAAACCTCATGCTGCTGATAACCGGCAGCGACACCACCGACGTTGACGTGGATGACGACGGCAACCTGGTGGAAAATCTGGTCATGAAAAGCGACAGCGATCGCCAGATGCAGATCAACCATGTCATCCGTGCTCTACGCGAACGGGCTCCCGATCTGACACTGGATGACGTTAGGATGCACTCCATCTCCGTGTGCTATGCGGAGGAAGGTACCGACGAGGAACAGGTGGACCGTTGGTACGACAGCGGCCTAGCGGGATTCGCCACCGACATCGAGCGCCTTGCTCGCGCCGAGGGCCTGCAGATTAAGCGCCAGGTACCACTGAAGAACCTGCAGACCTTCTGCCATCAACTGCGAGACTCTATCGAGTTGCAGCAAGGTATCTTGACAGACATGCATTGCGAGCTGGCCAATGCGCGCAAGGAACTGCAAGGCAGCACTGACCGAATTCTTTCCCAACTGCAGCAACGGCTGCCCGCGGAAATCGACAGACTCGCCGATGAGCACGCTCTGGATGATCAGAGCTTCTCCACTGCCTGCTGGGCCTTGTTCGACCAACAATACGCCCAGCATGTCAGCGAACTGTGTGAGGCGATCGGGCAGAAATTTGAAGATGTTTCCCATGCTGCCCAGAGTGTGGCCCCCGCTGGCAAGCCTCTGCCCGGCTTCACCTCACGCACCCAAAGAGTCGAATACGAGTCACACCGAAGCGAGAACATCGGTAAGGCCGGAGGTGCGGGCCTTGGCGGCTGGGGCGGTGCCGAGGCCGGCGCAGTGCTGGGCAGCATGGTAGCTCCCGGCGTGGGTACCGTGATCGGTGGTTTTATCGGCGCTGCCGTTGGCGGCTGGCTGGGCGCAAAGGCCGGAGGTGCTGCCGGGAGCCAGTTCAACGAATCAGGCGCATTCGACATCGTCGTCGGTGACAACCGCGACGAGGTTTCTCTGACAACACGCGAACACTTCATCAACCATGCGGAAGATCGCCTCAACCGTCTCTACAACCAGCTCGACCAACTCTGTTTCGTCGATATTTCGAACTGGTTGCAAAAAATCCGCCAAGCGTTGAAAGACCTAGATACTCTGGCCACCCAACAGATCAAAGAAATTCAAAAGGAATTGAACCATGGCACTGCCTGATTTCACCCGGGTACTGGACACCTACAAGCATGTCGCTGCCCCCCTGAAGCGCTGGCTTCCTGCCGAGCGCTCAAGCGAGCTCGGCAATCGTCTGCAAGACAAGGCAACACGGCTGCGTCCACAAATCATGGTTTTCGGCCTCTACAACGCCGGTAAGAGCACGCTGCTAAATGCCTTGATGGGCCGTGCCGAAGCCCCTATGGCGGACCGTCCTGAGACATCAGTGGTAGCTCAGTATCCCTGGCAGGGTTACATTCTCTTAGACACTCCCGGTATCGATGCCCCTATCGAACATGAAGACATCGCGACCAAGCAGTTGGAAGACAGCGAAGTTGTGCTGTTCGTCGTGGCCGCCGGCGGCACCACCGACGAAGCAGCGACCTGGGAACGATTGGTGAGGATCCTCGTCTCCGGACGCCGGGTAATGCTTATAGTCAACAACAAGGCGGGAATACAGCGAGACAGCCGTGACTTTATCGGCATCAACGACAACCTGCGCCAGCACCTGCAGCACGCCGCACAGGCTTATGACATCACCGATATCCTCGACCAAGTTCCGATTCACTGGGTAAATGCCAAGGCGGCGCTACGTGGTCGTCTGGAAAACAAGGAAGCCTTGGTTGACTTCAGTGGGATTCTTGAACTGGAGCAGGCCTTAGGCGAGTTTCTAGCAAACAGCGATACCGGTATTATCTTCGAGACCTGCCGTAAAGAACTGCAGGAAGCCATCGAGTCCGCCCAACTGCGCTTGCATCAAGCCAGCGGCGATGCACAATCAGAGGCCCTTGCCAAAGCCCGCACCCAGGTCGATAGCGAGCGGGTTAGGCTAGAGAGCATCCTGCAACATCACCTCGATAGCCGTTGCCAACGCGCCAAGTCGAAAGTCATCTCGCTGATCAATGAGGCCCATCTACAACCTGCTGGCCAAGGCGAACAGGTAATGGAGGCTGGCGCCTCGGAAGTAATCGAGGCGCTTACCGGTGACATGATGGCCGCACTCACGGCAGAACTACCCAGGACCCAGCGGAAACTGGAGGACATCGGACAAGCGCTAGCCGAAAGTGCCTTCGATGCTGCCAGCGCATCCTTCAACAACGTGCCACGTGATGGCAGCGACAGCAGTGAGGATGATGGCTTGTCGCCCGCTCTCAAGGAAGCAATGCGAAAGGTTCCCCTGGGTGACTTGAAGACGTTGACCGAGCAAGGGGTGAAGAAGGCGCTGGAGCTGGGCAAGGAATTACTGCCCTCCTTGTTCAAGGGCATCGGCAAGAAGACCATGGAGCGCTGGGCATCAATGGCCGGGCGCTGGGCTGGTCCGCTCGTGCAGGCAGGCATGGCCATCTATGGCATCTACCAAGCATTTAGCACCGAAAAAGCCGAAAAGGCTGCTCTGGAGCGTCAGGCCAAGGCGGTGGAAGATGCGGCGAACACTTTCATCGATGACCTCCGGCAAGCCTATCTAGCCCAGATCGCGCTGGTAATAGAAGAAGTGTTCAAGCCCATTGACGACTGGATGACAGCACAACGCTCGCTGCTAGCACAAAGCCAACAAGAGCAGACGCAAGATCAGCAATTGTTCGAGCAGGCATTGCTGACGCTACGTCACACACTCTAGGCGAGAGGTGGAGCCATCGGCCACGGTGGCTCCATTGCCTACCAGCGTCACAGACTGTGGAAATTCGTTGGCCCCCATGAGCTTGTATATGGTGGACCGAGCAAGGCCTGGCGCCCTGATGACTTCTCTCAACCGTATCATTCTCATGGAAGGTCCTCTAGCAAAACTTAGGACACTCACCGTGCAAAAAAGCTTTTGCATAGTCATGCCCTACCAATGCCCCAGCTTAGCTGAGCACATAGTCAAACCAACGCTTCAAAAGCTCCATCTCCTGCGTTTGGATATCGTCGGCAGGATATACAAGACGAACCTGCAACCGATCAGCGCCTATACCGAACTGCAGCATTGGAAACAGGTTACTCAGCTGCAGTACGGCTTTAGCACCCAGCTTCAACTGCCTCCCTCCCAGGCGGGCGAAGACCAACTTAGACAAAATGTCTTGCTGAACTTCTTTTTGCATTACTGCAAAACGCTGTCCTCGGACGTCAACCGTTTCCCAAATCATCTCTGCAAGGTTGCTACCAGCCAGCTCTGTCGATTCGCCACAGATCTCGCGAAGCGTACCGAATTGATGCACCGGCAAATGTTCCTTCCGCAGGTCCTGCTTCGCACCAAACAACTGCCATTCCAGGCTATCCGAAGCCATTTTCAACTGATCAACAGCAGTCTTTAGCTCATAACCCGAAAGGTGGCTGTGTCCGCCATCAAGCACAAAAATCGGCAGGTCAACACGAAGCTGCAGATAGAAGTGACTTCTTTCCTGGCGTGGATCCATTGCCAGTCTCACTAGTGGGTAGTCAGCCAGTGCTTTGCTGTCCAGTACATCTTGCAAGTGATGGAGCTCATGATGCTGTAGGGTTGCCAAGGAGGCGAGCGGTGATCGCAAGGTCAACGTGTACACGGTGCCCGTGGCCAGTGAAGACAGCTCAGACGAAAACAACAGCTCGGCAGTCAACGGTTGCTTGCGAGTCAGTCCATCTCGACAGATATCTGTTTCAGCGAGACTCAAGACACCTGGATGGTGATCGTTATGGGGTACATCCAATAATGCATCTGTCTCCGGATCCAAGACGCTGGCAAACAACTGGCGCAAATGCTCGATCAGGTCGATTGGCTGAACATCAAATGCTTGGTAGGGCACTGCCGGCTTGCGCACAGAGTCGAAGCATGCAGGGTAAGGATCAATGCTTTCCTGATTCTGAACAGGCTCTCGCAGGTAATGCTCCCAGTCATCCCTGGCATTGCGAATGTCAATTTCATCGTTGAACTCGGCCAGTCTGCAAGCATCCATACGCGCTTCGACCGCATGCTTGAGCAATACAAACGATGCCAACTGCTCCTGATCGAACGAGCGCGTTAGGTAGGGATAATGAATCGCTAATTCAGCCTGCCCGCTTTCACGCAACTGTCCGTTAACCAGACCAAAAAGGCGGTCCACTCGTCCGACACGCTGCTCGTTATCGCCCGGAGTCCAGGCAATGCCGTAATGATGAACCTTGCGGCATTGCAGATGCAGATTAACCCCCTCCTGGAACACTGAAGTCGCCACCAACACGTTCGGATAAAACGGGCTGTTGAACCCCAGAATCAGACGCTGACGATTGGCTGATGCGCCGCTGGCGAACCAGGCAGGACTCTGCAGACTGGTCAAAGCCCGCCAGCCCTGCTGCCAGTCATTGAGGGCGTGATCGGTGATCTTTTCGCAGATCTGCTCGAAGCTATCCAGGGCAGCACTGAAGTACTGCAGCGCCAATGAGCCCGGCAGCTTCGGCCCCAACCAGTGCATGAACTCCAGATAGCGTTGCTGTGCATCGGTGGCGCTATTGGAGCGTGCAAACGTAGTAAACCAGCCATACAACTCAACGATGACCGGGCTGGCAAACAGAAAGCCGGTACGCACATAGCTGCCGAAGTTCTCGGCAATCCCCAGGTCGCCCTGCGACCTATCGAGCCAGCGATCAAGGAGGTCACGAGAGGACCTCTGCAGCAACGGATACATCAAGCTCCAGAGTGTCGGCAAGGGCTGGCGATACCTGTGCTCTTCCCGATCCGCGTCGTGGATAAGCTCGCTCTTGCGCACATAGCTGTCGTGCAGAGCTAGACGAGCGTCCAGAGCTGCCCCAGCATAATCATCCCGCTCTCGTTCTCCCACACGCTTTCGATAGTGGCTGAGATAGGGGCCCTCGCGATAATCACTGGCCGGCTCCAGGAGCAATGAAAACAGGCTCTCCGGCTTGCGCAGACGCAAGCTGAAATTGGAGCAGTCCGTACTACGCCCACGCCCTACCTTCTTAACCACGAACAGATCGGCGATGCGTGAGGTTAGCTTCTCGTCTTCGGGAAGATCGTCTTCCAAGTCGTTCTCAGCCTGCTCCTCCAAGAGCTCGGCGTCGGTCATATCCATGCTGCCGGGCTGACTGATCCAGCGATTGAAATACTCACGGGACCAGTTCTTCTCCTCCCACTTGCGCAACACCTGCTTCGGCTTCGGCAGTTGCCAGGCATCGATGATGCGCTGAGCCAGCAGACGGTCGTAAGCCTCATTCACTCTCTGGGTGATTTCCCGCACAGAGGGAATACGCCGAACAAAGACCAGGTGTTTGTGCTCGTGGAGTCCCACACTGCTGTCGAATACCGCCTTTGGCAGGCATTGTCGCACCAGGGTGCTGTACTTGGGATGTTCCGGATAGCGGCTGAATGCCTGGACATGCATCTGCGTCAGTTGCCGAAGAATTTGGGTATCCGCTGCCCCCTCAAAAGCCTGGGCAGAAACCTCGGAAGTGATCTCGGCAGCGGGCTGCTCATCGGCTGGATCGAACTTACCAACCGACTCGAACCCCTCCAAGTAACCATAGAGATACCCACGCTTGTTACCCTGCTGACCCTGCTGCTGCACCAGCTTCTTCTGGTACAGGGCGAAAAACATCTCTGCTTCAGGATTAGCATCGAAACTGGCCGGCACCGCCAGTTCGCGTCGGTAACTGTATTTGCTGTGATAGTGCTCCTTGCCCCGCATCAGCCGCAGTCGTCGCAAGGCATATTTCTGCAGCAAATCAGCTGGGCTCGGCGACTCATTAGCGGATTGAAAATCGGCAAAATAGCTGAGGATACTGGCCACATTCCCTAATGAGGAATGGCTCGGCGTAGCCGTCATCAATAGGGCCTTCTGTCCCAGCCGGCTGTCCGCACCACCGAAGAATTTGATTGCCGCTCTGGCGCGCTGCGAATGCCCCTGAGCATTACGAAAGTAATGCGCCTCGTCCACCACGATTAGGTCAAAACCCTTCCCCCCAGTGACCGCCTTCAGTGCAGCATGAATGCCCTGCGCAGCAGACTCCGCCTTTTCCAACACATCGCCATCCTTGTCCTGTACCAGGCCGCTGAGCGAATGAATGGTAGTCAGATAAAACTGCGCAGCACCACTTTCAACTTCGGCAACCAGCTCATCCAGTCGACCACACAGTTTGGGCTCATGCACAGCACCTCCGTTCGCAGCATTACGCACCCGGTGATCTACCTCGCGGTAGTGATCACGCAGGAAGGCCCGGTACTCTCGCATCCAGTGCCGACAGATATCTCGGTTCGGGGCCATCACTAGCACCCGCGCATCAGGATTCATCCGCCACAACAGAGCCATCACCCCCAGCGCCTGGAACGTCTTACCCATACCAACTTCATCGGCCAGCAGGGCCACGTCGTGCAATGCGAGGGTATTCCATAAGCCGGCAACCCCCTCGGCTTGGCGGGCTGGCATGGATATCGGGGTACCATTGCTGTAGTGCCAATCTGGATCCTGGCGATCAAAATTGATCCAGTCAGCCACCTGGCCAGGCATCAGGGCGCCCCACTCAGTGCGTTGCATAACCGCACTCCTCCAGCACACGACGCAAATAACGCCGTTGATTGCTCAGCTCCTTAGGAAGTTTCGGTAACTTCACGGTCAGGCTTTCCCAACGCTCAGGCACTTGGCGACGTGCATAACGCTCACGCCAGCGCTCCAACTGCTGTACAGCCACCGAATACAACGCATTGACCTCCTGAGCCAGGAACCAATTGAACACACTCGGCGGGCTGTCCTGAATCTGCAGACGAGTCTTGGCCGCCAGCTCCTCCACACAACCGGGATAGCTGAACAGCCACTTGTCCAGCTCCTCCCGGCTTTTGGACTGCTGCAATCGCTGACAATAAAGTTCGATGGCCTGGAACAGGCGAAAGTAGGACAAGGCATCCTGCTCCACCTTCACACTGGGCTGCGGCACATCTTCATCGGGACCACCACTGCCCCGCAGGCTGCCACGAAGTACCGCCATATCGCCCCCCGTTGGATCAACGCCAGCAATCACGCAGTCGAATAACTCCTTCAGCGAATCGAAGCCTTGGGCACGCCGATATTCCTGCCCCGTTTCCAGAATCACTCCGCGATAGAGCGTCTCTCCCTTGAGAATCACGGCATAACTGTGATCCGCCAGCAGCGACTCGTTCTCAAGACTGGTCAGCTCAAAGGGCTCCAGAGGGTAATGTTTACCAGTCCGACGCCCTTTCCAATGCAGCACCAATGGTCGCTCCACTCCGGGTAGCCTGAGCTGGTATGTTCCTGTCGGCTGACCGCTATGCCAATTCCCGGTGACGCTAAACACCGCCTGCCGCCAGTCGAAACGTACCTGCACATCGAAGGGCAATTCCGGCGGAACTTGCAAAGAGTCCTCCTGCAATTGTTCCTGACTGGCAAAGTCCGTTGCGGTCACACTCAGTCTTTTCCCGACGACCTCAGTTGAGGGAGCACACTCGAAAAGGATGCCAGCCTCGACATTCCGCTTATCGAAACTACTGGTACCCGACTGCGTGAAATTCCATGAACCAATGGCCAGACGGGCCGTATCAGCCAGGTGGGCCAGCCAGACTTTGGCGTGAGTCATCTCGGTGTTTTCATGGCGTTGGCTGGGGTTGTCGAAAAAGCAGACAGCTCCCTCCGCGAGGGTCGTCGCCAACGCATCGCTCCAGGACGTACGGAAATAGCGCCCCTCTAGGCGGTCAGCGACCAGTTGTAAGACCAGCTCCTTTTGCTGCACCACCTCGCTCAGCTTCCCCAGCAAGACAGGAATGTCACCGGCCAAATAGGGCGACCAAACAGACAGCCGCTTAACCCCACCCGCTCCCAACAGTTGCTCAATAAACGTCTGACGCTGGAAGCTGTGCACGAACTCCCAATGCGGATCGCTACCAGAAAACTTGCGCTTCTCCGGCAGCTCCAGCCCTCCCCCCAGGTGCTCGTCCAAGCTGTCGAAAAAGCGCCTAATCTGCTGATACTGGCGGGAATGACTGACCTGGCGAAAGGCAAATACCTCCTGGTTTCTCCCCCAGCCGCTCACGGTGAGGTTAGCGCTGCCAGCCCCGAGGACAGCTTCACCTTGCGTGTTCTGCAGGAAAATCACCTTGGGGTGAAACAGGCTCTCCTCACCCATCCCCTCGACATCGATCATTAATCGCGGTGTCACCGGATGAAGGCTGATGGCCGTGCGTTTGAGTTGATCTGGCTGGAGCATGCGCTTGTCATAGAACACTCGGAAGTCAATGCCACGTTGAGCTAGCTCCCACTGGAACCCTTCGTAATCCAACCGGTTACGTGGAGGATCCATCCCCAAAATGACCGGCAGTAAATGTCTTTCCACGAACTCAATATTCAGGTTGAAGGTTGTCAGCCAGACTCGCTTCACCTCGCCCAGAGATTCGACCTGCTGTTTGAATGCTTGCAGGAGCTTCATGCCGCACCGCCCAGCAAGCCACGGAGCAGGCTGCGAAACTGCGGGATGTAATACGGGTTGATCCAGCTACCGAGTGGCCGATCCTCGTTAGTCGGGGAACGACGCGGAGCCACATGTAGCTTTAGCTGTCCCCTATCATTCAGCTTCAGCCAGGAGGACTGCCCACGCTCTTCCATTAAGCTCTCGTGATAAGCCAGCAATGCCCGCACCTGCTGCGGAACATCGGCATGCTGCGCCAGCGCCAGGAAACGACTTAGGCGCGAGCGGCCAGCGGCCGAAAGCACTGCAAAGATTGGTGCATCCTCGACGAGGGGCTGCGCCTGACGAGCGAGAGTCTGCGCATCTCGCCCCATCGCCTGCCAACGCAATTTCACATCATCCAGAGATTGCTCCGGCTCGCTCAGCATGAGAGTGAATAGCAAATCCAGCTCGGCAAGCAGTGGCTCCAGCCGCCGAATATGCTCCAGTTTGATCCTTTCCTCGGCAGGCAAAGGCTGGAGTAATGCTTGGGCAAACAGATCAGCCGTGTTTGCTGCATTCAAGCCTTGCTCCCCACTCATTGGTAGCAATGCCCGATAGAGAGCACCGGAAGCCCCTTGATCCAACTCAGTCACGCTTAACCAGAAATGGCGGGCATAGCGCCCCACGGCAACTGGCGAGGAGAACGCCTCTGCCAGTGCCTGCTTGAGGGTGTTCGGCACTTCGAAAAACTGCCGACGCAACTCGCTGCGTGAATCTGCCAACAACTCGCGCAAATGAGCCTTCATCTGGATGGCCAGTTTTTTGAGGGCTGAAGTGCTATCTACCAGTGAGGTGGCTTGGGCCCATAAGGACTTGGCCATGGGCAGGTCGTATTGATAGCTACGGTCAAAAAAACCGAGTTCCACTAGTGGTGTCTTGTAGCGGCCACTGACGCCAAGGAGCAGTTGGCGCACCAGCACCTGGGCCTGCGACTCGTGGCTGAACAGCAGAGTCGGATTGCTTCCGCTCTCATGCCACTTGCGTCCAGCATTGCTGATGCCCAACACCCCTACAGTCTCTACCGAACGCTGCTGCGCCTCGGCGTGCAGCATGCTGTAGACGAAGAGGTTTTCCAGATACAGCAGGCAGGCATACTTGAAGTTCAGATCCTGCTTCCCGGCGTAGCGTTTGGCCAAAGCTGTGCCAAGCACCACCCTCTCATCCTCGATCAACTCACGGACCAACCAGTGGTTGAACAGGTTCAAGGTGTAGTTGCGCACATCGTTGGAGATGGAGCTAACCCGGCTGCGGAAGATCTGCTGGCCAAAGGCCGACCAGATCACCAACATGCCCAGCGGATCGACCTTTAGCTCACTGCCGATACCATCGTCATACTCGGTCAAAAACTCACTTAATCCCCCACTTTGCAGTTCAAGCTGCCCGCCACCACCCGTCTCTTCGCACATTTTGTTCACGCGAAATCCTTTCTCACAGCTGCAGAGAATCTGCCCAAACGCCCCTGACAAGATGCCCACCCCGCACCGGCTCCCCAGTGTTTCCGATGTGGTAAGACGTCGTAGAACGAGCGGAGGAACAACAAGCCAGGAGCTCCAAGCTAAAATCGATCAGTATCCCGCTCGCCCAATGACAGAGCTGCCACTGCTCCAGATAAGGCCCAACCGTCATATCTGGTTGCTGGGCAGGACACTCCTGCTCGGCAGCAAGTTTGCGGCTAGGCCTTCGCGACCACTCTCGTAAGCCGAGCGGCAACAGGGAAGTACAGCCACTGCTCCAAAACCATCTTGCCGGTACAGGCCTGGACAGCTTCGGCGTATGCAGAGAGCTGCGGACCGTAATCTTGCAGCAGGACTTCATCCCGAGCTTGAGTGCCGGGATTCGACTTGTGGTCTACCAGGATCCACCCGCTGGGCGTATCGACCAGCAGGTCAATGCGGCCACGCAATCGAGTTCCATCCGGTCGGCTTGCCTCAATTGGGACTTCTACTCGGATTCGGCCGTTTGGCCATCGAGAGCGCACCCACTCGTAGAAGGCCCGGACCTGCTCAACTACTGCCGACCTGTCGACAGCATGCGCCACCCCCCACGTCTGGAGGATATGCTCAACCGCTGTCTCGGCCACCCGGCCCGTAACACCTGCTTGAGCAATACACAGGTGCAACGCACTCCCCAAGAGGCTCATCTCGACACTCGCGCTAATTGCGATACGGGCTCCCACAGACTCCGACTGGACAGCCACATACGCGCCTCCAGTAGCGCTGCTCGGGCGAAACCAGAGAGGCTTGGGCTCAAGCACTGCGTCAGCAACAAACCAACTGCACGTCGCTGCTTCCTGAGTCGGCGGATCAATCGCACAGGCCGCAGCCGCCCAAGCTCGAGACTCCCTCACGATCTGTCGGCCATCCGCAAGCGTAAGAGTCCCACTGTCACCAAACAGCAGCGAACCAGCACCAACCTCGTTGACCCAGTCCAGATTGGGGCCAGACTTGCGACGGCAGGACACCAACACATTGACGTCCCGTGCTCGCGTCATGCTGACGTAGAGAAGGCGCTTGTTCTCCGCCAGGGCATCAGCAGCCATTGCCTGGCCCATGGCACCAGCCTCAGCATTGACGGCAGCCTGGGGCTGCCGGCGATTGCCCCATGTTTTTGGCCAGAAGTGCACAAACCGATTATCGAGCGGGCGTTCAGGATCGAATTTACCCTCGGTTCTGGAGCGAACTTCCCACAAAGCGCTGCGAGCTTCAGTTCCGAGTGAGGTCAGCACGACTACGGGCCACTCCAGGCCTTTGGCACCATGGTGCGTCATGACACTGACTGCATTGTCGACCGTCGTCGCACGGTTGTCGTCTTCCGAAGCGGCCATTGCATCAAACCATTGCAAGAGGCCACTCACCGTAGCCGGACGCTTGGCTGCAACACACTCATCCTCGTAGGTCAAAGCAAGATCCAGGAGGGCTTCAAGGTTGGCAATTCGTGATCGAGCTTCCTGCGGTGAACTGGACCACTGGCTGGCGACCCGCGCGGCATGAGATTCCGCCACAACAAGCCTTAACGCCTCCCTCGGGGTGAGAGCTTCAAGGCGCGGCCTCAATGCCTCCAGGCGCGAGAGCAGTGGATGCGCCGAGTTCCCAATTGCCTTCCACTGTTGTGGGAGGGCGCCATCTTCGGCAAGAAACTCGAGACGATCGGCCAACCACGCCTGAATGGGCATGCTGTCAACCAGGGTGAGCACGAGAGCTGAAGCAACAGTGTCGCCAGCATTCAGTAATCGACGCAGACACGCCAACGCAAGGATGGCCTCAGGTGTACCCAGCAACCCGGCTCGTGGACTCGCAGAGGGGATACCCCAACGAGTCAGCGAGGTCACTGCTAATTCAACCTGGTCATTGGTACGGCACAGGACAGCGATGTCTCCCGGCTCTACGTCGCGAATTTGCCGGGCCGCCTTGTCCTCCACCTTGAGCCCCGAATCAATGAGCTCTCGAACTGCAGGCCCCAATCCCAGGTAATCCGTCTCATTTTTGCTGCTCTCGAACTCCCAATTGAACAGCACAGGCTGGTCAGGAATTTCGCCGCGGTGTGCCTGAAGTACTACGGCATCCGCCGAGAGCTCGGGCAGGAAGGCCTGCTCGAAGACTGCGTTCGACAACGACACCAGCCCCGGAACCGAACGTCGCGATATCGTCAGCGGCTCACCAATCGAGCCACCCCATCCCGTGATAGCATCAAGCACGCCGGCAATGAGCCGGGCATCAGTTCCACGAAAGCCGTAGATAGCCTGCTTGGGATCGCCCACCCACACCGAGCGCTTTGCCAGCTTTGCGAACTCAACAAACAGTGCCAACTGCATCGGGCTCGTGTCCTGGAATTCGTCAACCATGACCAGATCGAGTTCGCTGGCCAGGGCATCACGTACATCCGGATTCTCACGCACGGCCCTCAGCAGTAGAGCCTCCTGGTCACCAAAGTCGACCGCGCCAAGCATGCGTTTAGCTTCCGCATAGGTTTCAAGAGCATCGGCGGCCAGATTAAAAACCAGATCCAGATATCGTCGCACGTCCGAATGAAAGACCGGATGGGACTCATGCACCTGAGCTGCTTCGGCAACAGGCACAAGAAGGTCTCTAACCTTGGCCCCAGCGTCGATATTGCTTGCCGCTATCCAGTCAGGCCAAGCCCAGCGCCCGTCACGAAAAATCCGCTCAAGGCGCTCCAGTTCCTGCAGTCCCTTTTGCAGATTCTGCGCAACTGCACCTCCGCTCGCCTGCGTTTGCTGGATGAATGCCGATACGTCCATCACAGCCTTGGTCAGAGACGACGACAGAATCTCGGTCACGGTAGCCGTCGCCGAAGGCGCAGGCCAATTCGACAGCATCAAGTCTGCATTCTTTTCTCCCATCGGTCGCAGCTGCTCCGGGGAAATGTCGTTGTCGCGAGCCGCCTTGACCACGCTCTCAATAAACCGCGACCACTTATCATGCTCAATACCTAACCGGGCCGTGAGTCGTACAAGCTCCGCCTGCCCTTCGCGATCGAGCGTCTCGGACAAGGACGTCGCCAGTAGGCGCTTTACCTGCCCATCACTCAGTACCGTCTGGTCCGGTGACAGTCCCAGCTCGAAGCAGAAGCGCTGGAGCAAACGACCGCACACGCTATTGACGGTGCCAATCCTGGCTTGGCCAACGGCTGTGGCTAGATCGATACGCCCTTTTCCCAGAAGCCATGAGCGGGCCCGCTCACGCAACTCCTTGGCCGCTTTGATCGTAAACGTGGTCGCAAGGATGGCATCTGGACGAGCCGCTCCAGACTCCAGAGCATCGGACAGCGTGGCGGTAAGCTTATAGGTCTTTCCGCTACCGGCCCCTGCGCTGATGAATTCGACGCTATTCATTGCTCCCATCCTCCGAGCAGGACCAGGTAGTCTTTTTCCCACTGCCGCGGCCCTTTCACAGGCAGTGTTCCTTCGGGCCCCTGGTAGTCATCTCCGGCTTCGATCGGAACAACATCGATTTGCCCATCTGCCAACTGCCGGGAACGCCATTTCCAGCTCTCCCTCGCCTGCTGAAGCAAGACACCAGTCGCGCCCACGGGCGGAGTACGCACCTGTGCCTTGGGCATAACGTCAGGCACTGTGACGAACATGGCCCCGGACCCCAGAATGAAGTAACCCAGCGCTGCCGGCGCCAACCCCGTTTGCTGCTCCAGAAGTGTCGAGTAGAACGCCAATTGCAAGTGCTGGCCTTCGCGCAAGTAATCCGCGTAACGCTTTTCCCCTCCCCACTTCATATCCAGAATCACGCTCCGACCATTCGGCAGTTCAACCAGCAGATCAGCCTTACCGATGAGCTGGACATCTCCAAGGCACCCTTCAAGCTCTACCTCGGTGCGAACAGCCGTCGCCCCTGCCGCCTGCAGATGGTCGAGCAACGAGCAAATGGCGTTCTCGCACACAGCCCTGAAACGATGCTGGCTGACTCCTGCACCCTGCATCAACAGCTGGGCCCCCTCAGTTTTGAGAAGCTCATCCACACTGTCGCGAAACCACTCGACAGCCTGTTTCTGGGGCCATGCTAAAGAGCCGGCCTGCAGGAAGAGCCTTTCAAAGACTCGATGGGCCAACGTGCCCAGCAGCCTGTTGTCCTCCTCCGCGGTAAATACAGTCGTTGCCCGCAAGCGTGCGATGCGCTTGAGTGCGTAGAGCGCCGGATCGTCATACAACTCTGAAAGCGAGGAGTACGACTGTCCTTCGGTGGGCAGCGACAACGACCGGCCAAGCTCGATGTGCCTGGGAGCCCTAGGAAGCTCCATACGCATCAAGCCTGTCGAGAGCTCTCCCACGAAGTCACTGCCGAGCTGGAGATCCAGGTCGATGCTGTGACTCAATAAGTCGGGGACCAAGCTGCAGAGAAGTTGCTGAAAGGGGTGCTCCTCGGCACCGGCAGGCGGCAGTACCAAAGTGAAGCGCTTCCTGGCCGCCAAAAGTGGCAACAACCATTCCCTGGCCAACGCATCGAGCTCCTGCTGCGGGTCGCGAAGTACCACTCCCTGCTGTTTCAGTGCGGTCAGCTCGATCTGCGACCAGGGAAGTGACAGTGGCAAAGTGGGAGTGGACGGCATCCACCAGATGACCTCATCCGCAGCCTCGATACAGGCTCCCGCTTCCACCTCTGCACGCAAGCCGCCAACCTGAGCAAAAGAACTCGGATTCGTACATCCGGCCGGTGTCGCATAGACGATGAGCTGCTCCACCTGACGCGACGAGAGAACGGCGACGCCCTGCTCCTGAAGCCCGGCCATCCCCGCTCGCAACGCCATGCACTGATCAATGGCTGGAAGCAACGCGGCGCGAACGACCTCATCGCCGCTCAAGCGCCCCCGGAGTGCGGCGACAAGGCGGTCAACACGGGCAAGGAGCGCACCAAGCGGTGCTCCGGCATCCCGGGACCAGCGTTCGCCTTCAAGCCAGAACTCAATGTTCTCAAGAAGTGCCGCCCCTCGGTCATCTTCCGGAATCTCGCGTTTGAACGCCGCCCACGCCTCACCGCCAATACCTGGCTGTTCGTCCACCACCCGGGCAAGCGCAGCCCTGGCCTTTCGGCTGAACGGGCCAACAGGATGCGAGAGAAACTCGATGAGCCGCCCCACGTCTATTGGCGCCCAGCACATCTCCAGCGCCAGACCGACTGCCTGAAGAGGGGGACGCAACGCACTCAAGTGCGGGAACCCGCTACCTGCAGCTCCAGTCGCCATCATCGTGGCATCCAGGGAGTCGCCTCCACCCTCACAAAGCAGCAGCCTGTCTATTGCCGCAGACCGACAAGACGCGCTGAGCCACTGTTCGGCCACCTCCCGCGTGGATGCCCTAACAAGCAGCACGCTGCCATCGGTCACCGGGGCATCGAGCGCCTGGACTTTTCCATCGCGCAGCGTGCCGAACGCACGTTCCTGCAGCTGGCGAAGCTGATCCTGCCCTTGAGGCTCCGGCTGCCAAAGGACAACATTTGGCAGTAGGGCAAGTACCTGGCGCCAGCCCAAGGGAAAGCTTTCCAGAGGGTCCACCAACAACACGGATTCAATTGGCGTTGTTTCGCTCGCCATCGCCATGGCCAACGCCACATCAGATAGGCGCTCGGCCTCCCCCGGCTCGATGCTTACTGCAGCCGATTGCTCAACCAGCGACATCTCCCGCAGTCTCTGCGGAGCATCCGAAGGCACCGTGCCATCCCATCCCGCCAAGCGCCACTCGTCACGCCAGCTCAGTAGCATCGCAGCGGTACCGATGCTGTCGGCCTGCAAAGAGCGACTGTAGAAACGAGCCCCGTTGTCGTGCTGCCGTAGATGTCCCAGGTAACTCGTGACTCGACGAGCCCACGACACATCCGGCCGCTGGAGCCCCAGGTAAGTCTCGAGAAGGCCAAGAAAACCTAATCGCCCCAATATGGGTGCGTCCACAGCATCCGCCTGCGATGGACCCAGACGCCGATCAAGGCAAACTCCAAGCGTGACTTGCATGTCAGCTCCTAAGTTACGGCGGCACAACTGCCCGCCTCGACACAAACACCTGGTGCCCGAGCCCAAAGGCTTAGAGCTTCAAGCTCTGACCAAGGTGCATCACGCATCTCAGTAGCGGGCGACTTTCAGACTTCACGAACCGGCTCTTGGTCATCAAAGCGGGATGTCATCCAGCTGCCGTAACGCAACCTATGTCGGCCATCCATGGCCTCGCGGAATCCTTTCCTGCCGGCTTCCTGCCAGGCGTGTAGAAAGGATATGTCGTGCAATTTGACAGGAAAATACTGGGCACCTACACAGGTCAATTATTGGGGCAGGTTCGACGCCAAAAATTTAATTTGATGGCTTTTGGCGGGCCGGGTATGGATCGATGCGTCAATTATTCGCACTGATGCATCTGGACCGACTCCTGACTCCCTACTGCACAGCCCTGACGCCATGAGCACTATTCCCTGGCACTACAACGGAGGCTGTGGCACGCCACAAAGTCTCGGAACAATAATCTCCCAGCGTTGGCACTTCTGCAGAGACCGATATTGCTCCTCGCTGTCGTCCAGGAACCGAACCACCACACCCACAACCTCACATCGCTCAACCTCCAGGTCCAACTTAAAGGACTGAGAAGTCCGCCCGACAACTCGCCCCTGAACATCCCGTACGAGGTAGCGCTCGCCCTGCTTTTCAAGCTTCAGCTCAGCCCCTGGCTCCAAGCACCTCAGTGCCTCATGGATGGGATCTGTTACAGGGCGACGTCCGGCAAAGCCAATATCGATGTCCTTCAGACTGAGCTGCAGGTAACGCCGCTCCAAGGCTGCACTGTAATCGCCGGTAAAAGCCTGCTGCGCGATGTCAGCCGACAGGCTCCCACTGAAAGGATTCGCTGTGCTGAACTCACACAGCGTCAGCGTCTGCTCTGCACGCGTCATCCCCACGTAATACAATCGGCGCTCATCGTTGAGCCCCTCGGACTGCACACTCCAACCACCATCAAGCAGAACGACATGCCTGAATTCGAGGCCTTTCGCTGAATGCACAGTGCCTAGATACAGGCCATTCTTAGCCTGCTGCCGCATCTCCCGAGCGTAGTCATAGAGCCAGTCCACGATTGCAGCACTGTTGAGCAGGCACTCACCCAGCTCGACCTGTAATTGGGTGAACGCCTCCTGGAAAAAGCTACGCCAGCTCTCACTCATCCCCGCAGACACTTGCTGCCTCGCCATAGCAGCAGAAAGCGTCTCGTTGATTTCGCGAAGCTGATCAACAACAGCCACGAAATCACGTTGCCGAGTGATGGGCAGCGCACTGTCTTTATCCGAGGCCAGGAAGTACGGAATTCCCCCAAGCTCGCAAAGCGCCTGGACGGGCCATAGGTAATGATGGGTACGGGCAAGTATGGAGCACCCGTTCCAGTCGCCCGCCTCCAGCGCCAGCAATCGCTTGAGTTCAGCTATAGCAGCCTGTGCTTGAAGATTACCGACAGCTCTATCGCTGGATTCAATGGCCAGTCGCGCCACCCGCCCCGATCGGTCTGAATCAAGTGTCTGCCACTGGCCACCGAGAGGATCTGACTGGCGCTCCCGGTTGATTCGGATGGGATAGGAAGCCTTCAAGCGCCCTGGGTTGTTGTCGACCAGCTGATTTGCTGCGGCAATGATGCGTTGAGTCGATCGATAGTTCTCGACAAGGTAGCTGGTAGCGGCGGAGTAATCCTCGCGGAAGCGCTCGATGTAGCGATTGTTGGTGTCGCGCCAGGCGTAGATGTTCTGATCATCGTCCCCCACCGCTAAAATGCACAAACGCCCTTCTTCACCGGACTGCCTGCCGGCAAGCGCGCTCACCAAGCGGTACTGCAAGGCATCAATGTCTTGGTATTCATCAACCAGGATGTAGCGGTAACCACGCAACAACTGCTCACGTAGGTCGTCCTCACCATCGGCAGTTCCTGTCCCCTCCAGAAGCTCAACAGCATCCTCCAGAACCTGCTTCAGAGCCCCCTCGTCGACAACATCCCTACGCTCAAAGCGAGTGCCTGTCAGGCGCATGGCCATGCTGTGGTAGGTCATGACGCTGACGCCATAGGCATCAGCTCCAACCAGGCTCAAAAGACGCTTACGGATTTCATTGGCCGCATGTCGATTGAAGGTCAACGCCACAATGGCATTGGCTGGAACTCGTCGAACACGCAGCAGGTAAGCGATACGGTGAACGATCACGCGTGTTTTTCCAGATCCTGGCCCTGCCAACACCAATCGATTAACGTCGTCGTCATCGACCACGATGAGTCGTTGCTGAGTACTCAGGTCCTCAACAATAGATCTCCAGGACGCCTCACTGGTGGCGTGCTTAAGCACTTCCTCACGACCAGCGAAGTAGCGCTGTAGAAAGGCATCTTTGGAGTCCGTGAAGTAATGCAGCACCAGCTTGAGCGCGTTCGCCATCTCCGTCAGTGCAACCTCGGCATACTCGCGCATTACATGAACCTGAATACGCTTCTCGCTGTAATGCTCATCGAGCCGTAGGTAATCGTCCTTGAGATAGCTCCCCTTCTTGTCGGCATTAACCTCAATGGTCATTGCCCGACGCATCACGGTCATCCCGTGGTTGAGCGTCAGCACCTCCTGCTTGTGCAGATACAACAGCACATGCTCAATTGCTCTGTGGCGTTGATTCGGGGAAATGACCTGGGAGAGCTCCAGATCCGACTCGATCACACCGACCAATTCACCGAAGGTGGACTGCACCATCAGATCCTTGCCCTTGGAGGCCGGAGCCAGCTTTCCGATCAAGAACTGAAGCAGCTTGCTGGCAATGACTCGGCGCTTTTCGCCAAAGCGCTCAATCTGTGACCAGCTGTACTTGCCTTGAATTTTCAGCTTGATGTAGTCGTGATTAACCTGCTTGAGCTCAAAACTGCTACGCGGCTGACTGTTGCTTTCACGATCTTGAGAGAGGCTGCGCAGCAGGCGAAGCACTTGCAACGGAATGACATCCTCTTGCTCCAGCTTGGCTTTGAGCCCCACAGTGAGAGCTGCGAGGTTAAGATCCTGCCAACTACCGTCCTCGGCATCCGGCGCCAATTCGCTGAGCGTCTCGAACAGCGCCCCCTCTAATGCCAAGGTCTGCTCCAGGCGTTGAATGGAAGCTCCCACCACACTGTGACGCAGCAATACGGTCAACTGGGTGTCGTTTACGAGCAGCCCCAGCTCTTCCATCTGCTTTAGGGTGCTAACGACTTCCTCAGACGTCAGGCTGGTGAGCGACATCAGGTTGTCCGTATTCACCCGCTCATCGGCGTCGGCCTGGTAGAGGTATTTCAGAATTGCGCCGAACTCTTCCCGGCGCCGCTCCGATAGATTGGCCTTGAGCAAACGCTGCTCCGCGTCCGCTTCGCCGAGGCTCAGGCGCGCCGGAAAAATCTGTGTGCTGTTTTCCTCTCGCTTGAGGTATTGCCCTCGCTCCAGCCAGGCAACCGCGGTGACCACTTTCGTTTCAGCATCGCTGTCATCCGCGTCGAACGAGGTATCGACCGTCTCATCCATGAGAATCTCGCCGGCAGTGATGACCAGTTCGCCGCCTTTTCGCCTGGCATACTCGAAACGGAGCTTGCGCAGAATCTGTTGGATGTCGCGCAAGCTGAGCTTGGAGCGCTCACACAATCCAAACTGGGTTTCAATATCCTGCGAGTCATAAAGCAGCACACAGCGTGCTGCATCCTGGTCACGCCCTGCTCTACCGGCTTCTTGAAGGTAGTTCTCCAGTGAACCTGGGATGTCTGCGTGAACTACCAGACGGATATCGGACTTGTCGACGCCCATGCCAAACGCATTGGTGGCGACGATGATGCGCAGCCGCCCTGCCTTAAAGTCGTCCTGGATATCCTTCTTGTCATTGGGCTCGAGTCCGGCGTGAAAATGGCGGCACGGCCATCCTTGTCCGATCAAAAACTCTGAAAACTCTTCAGCGCCCTTGCGGCTTGCAACGAAAACGACCGCACCACCGCCCTGGCTTCCGAGGTGATTCTCAAGCAACTGATGGGTTCTGGGCCACTTCTCGCCACGGCTACAAGGCAGCACTTCAAAGCTTAAATTTGTCCGCTCATGCGTTCCCAGGAACTGATCAAACTCAATCTCGAGGCCTTCCTTGAAATGCGCTCGAATATCAGCCAACACGTCCGGCTTAGCCGTTGCAGTGAAACAGCCAATGGGGGCTAAGGGTTGATCGCCGGTGTGCTCGCGAATGAAGCGTGAGGCGTACATGTAATCAGGGCGGAAATCATTCCCCCACTTCGACAAGCAGTGGGCCTCATCGAAAATCCAAGCACCGATCTGGCGCTGGCGTATCGCACGCCGAAAAGCCTTGTTTCGGAACTGTTCAGGAGACACTAGTAGGATGCCAACATCGCCCATCTGGATCTTCTCCAGAACGTCAGCGCGTTCAGGTATCGTCAACAGGCCGTTTAGCGTCGCGGCACACTGCACATTTCGCTCAAGAAGCCCGTCAACCTGATCCTTCATCAGCGACTGCAGCGGCGAAATGATGATGGTCAGGCTGCCGTTGCGATGAAAACGATTCAGCGCCGGCAGTTGGTAACACAGCGATTTACCACCACCGGTTGCCAGGATCGCGAGCACATGTCTGCCCTGCATGCCTGCCAGAACCACATCGTGTTGCAGGCTCTCGCCGGGTCGTTCGTAGCGGAAATCAGCAAAGCCGAAGTAGCGCTTCAGCTCATGGCGCGGATCGTGGGTCGTGCAGCAGTAGCGGCAGTCTGAACGGCCGCAGGGAACGTCCCGGAGCTCAGTAATCAATCGCCCAACAGCAGAGAACTGATGCCGCACCCAAGGAGCAAGGACAGAGTTGCCCCCCGACACCCTCAACCACGCCAGGGCATAGGCCAAGGGCAGATGTAAACCCGTCTGCTCAAGGTCCTCAGCCAGGAGAGCTTCCAGTCGAGCTCTACATACCTTGAGATCACGATCCAATGATGGATCGGTTTCCGCCAACAGGCTCGGAATGAGCCGCTGCAGATCCGAAATCGGAACTGCAGTCTGTCCCGTTAGCGAAGCGAAGAATGATCCCAGATCGCTTTTTATGCTTGGGGCAAGCAATGCCTGATAGCAGAGCAGCTCAGCACGATTGGTCTCATTCAACTGCGCAAATGCATCCCGCTGATCTCTAAACAGCACCAGCGTTGAACGACAGTCTGCAAGCGGCGAGTTGAGGCTGTCCCGGATGAGTTTGTAATCCTTGACCAGCCGGTGATACGGGTTCTGCGGAAAGGCCAGAGGGGACAGTCTTAAGGTGTCGATGACGGGCAGAGAATGCAGAGCAAGCGCAGGTGCCTGCTGCTTGAGGATGGGCAAGTCATGTTCGATGACGTTATGCCCCAGAAGAAAGCCAGCACCATCGGACAGCGCATCGACTTCAGCAAGAATCTCGGAGAGATTTTTCGAGACCTTACGATCAAGCTCGACACCGAGGTCAGGCCGCGCAGCCCCGACCTTAAAGATACGATCTGGATGCACCTCCTTTCCGGGAACGACTTCCAGATCGATGACCAAGCTCTTGGGGTGGGGAACTGAGGACATCCCTGACGCGATCCCTGCTACTGCAAATGCCTGATTGCACTTTAAAGGCAAAACGCCAGGAACAAAAGCGTGACACGGTGTTCACAAAGCGCGGCAGTCACTGACATCATAGAGCGAACCGTCAACACCACTACTAATTTCTGCCCAGATCAGCCAAGCCTCCCAAGTACCTTGGCTTATTCTCAAAACTGTACTCATCAAGAACAGACCTAACCAGCTCCTCAACTTGCTTCACGCGAGCCGGATCCTCAGTAACATAGCCAAATGGAATTGGCACAGGGTAACGGTCAGGCATCACAAGATGATAGATAACAGCTGCAAAGCAGCCGCTTAGCATAACGACCTCTAGAGGCGCCAAGGCTTCAGACTCAACAAAACCATGCAAATACTCTTTCGCTTCTGCGCAATCGTTATTAGCAGCCTTTTTCGACTGCCAATCCTTGCTAGACGACAGGGGAATCAGAATCTCTGCCTCGAAAGCACTCCTGTCACTCCGTTTGCTTTTTAAACCCGCAAACTCAACGAACCTACTTAAAGCCTGACCATGGCGGGAGCTTTTACCCCACAACCCATGAGAGCACGGAGCGAGCCAGGTAAGTCTTGTAGCATCTTCTCGCTCAGAACCAGAAACTTTCTCATGGTGCTTTTTCAATAGCGAACACACCTGATCCCAATTTCTATTCAGCTGTAAAGAGCCATAGATTCTTACATCGCCATGGCGCTCATCAAAACCAAACGACAAAGCACGTTGAGCAACCCCTCTGAAATCCATCCACCCACTCGAAAGAGCATCAATCGTTTCTGAATCGCCTAACCTATCTGCCAATCGAACAACATCATCAAGATTGTCGCGCCCATTTAGGCTATGCAGCATAGATGCACGGCGCCCAATATACTCTTCTTCCTCGGCTATTCCCTTTTTCACCTCAAAACTTAATTCGAAACTATCAGCATCAAGGCACAACGCCTCTTCAACAAGAAAGCACACATCTGAGCTCTTCCTCACGTCGCTTATCTTGTACAACTCCGGGACAGAATCTTGCTGATCCTGTCCCGTCAAATCACCGCGACGAAATATTTCGTGCAAATTATTCTGAAATGCACCGACCGCCCTTTCCTGTGAAACAGCCCTTACCTCAACACCTGCATCCAGGAGAACTGCTCGTTTTGTACTTGCAGATGAAACCTTCCCTCCAAGGTAGGAGAACGTTAGCAAGTCAAAGGTGAATGATCGCCGATACTCATGCCTAGACCTGACGCTGGGAGAGTCCTCATTTCCTGAGAAAAGTCGAAGCCCTTTTTCTGAAAGACCAATCCGCCCATCTGGCTGGACAGAAACCTCGCCCTTCTGGAAAAAGGGTGTCAGTGCCGTACTCAACTCTTTCGAAGTGAAACCGAAGTATCTAGCTATATCAGCCGACATCAAAGGAGAGACTTTCAACAAACGCAGCAAGAACTCAGAAACGAATGGAAGCCCCCCCTTCTCAATCAGAGAATACTCAATTCTGAACTGCTGCGCTGGCACACAGATATCAACTTCAAACAAAACCAAAGTCTCACCAGCCATCATGCAGCTCCTTTTGCATTTACTACCGACGTAATCCTGTAGCGCTTACCATCCTGACGCTCTTGAATATAAGTGGCAACCCTACCCAACGGCAGGTCCGCGTTCCGCCCTGCCCACATACTCATGTCACCGACAATAACCAAACGATCCATGGCTCGGGACATTGCCACATTTATTCGATTCGGCAACCGCAAGAATCCTGGAGCAAGGTCTGCAGAGGATCGCGTCAGAGAAACAATGACAATGCGATTTTCTTTTCCTTGGTAACTATCAACAGTGTCAATCTTGACCAATTTTTTGAAATCTTCCGACCATGTCTTCTCGGCAAATTTTTTACGAACCAATTTCTTCTGCTCAGAATACATGCAGATGATCCCAATAGGAGGCTCCATGGTTTCCGTCATTTCCTCAACTAATGCTGAGCTGAATTCCATGTCGCTTTCGATATCTTTGAGCATCCTTATTATGGAGTTTGCCTCTGCGTGGTTTACCAAGCTCGTACTGCCTTGCTGTTCCGAGTGATTAGCTTGTTTCCCGAGAACGCCCGTATCCAGCCAAGTTACGATTGAACCGATAACATCTGGGGCATTCGAAAAGCATTCCGGCACAGGCCGCGCACCAGTCATTAGCTCACCACCGTAGAAAACCTCCGAAACTAGATCCCCGATCGGTGGTTGCATACGGTACTGAACCTTCAGTGTGGCACTGACACCTCGGCCATAAGCAGACTCAAAAGCGCGCTCGAAATCGCTACGCATGATCCGCCGAAACTCGTCTGACTGACTATGCAGTCCCAAATCACGGGCGATGGCCTTGAGATGCTCGTCTGCATAGGTTGGGGGAAGCTGCCGATGATCCCCTACCAACAGAATTCGGCTTCCCACCTGCATGGCAATCGCCAGCTCGCTAGGTGAAGAACGTGCAGCCTCATCGATAATGACCCAGTCAAACCGGTTTTCAGCAAGTTTCAAGTGCGGTAGACCAACGCCTACACAGGTACCGCAGACCAGTGTTCTGGCGCGCATCAGAAACTCATCGTAATTAGCGCCATCAGTGGCAATACGTTGCAGCAACTCCTCAGACAGCTTGATCAGATCCATGCATCGCTTAAATTCATGCGGCCTGACACCATGGCTGGCGGTAACACTGGCATAGGCCTGCTCAAGCATATTCCGAGCAGTAGACTCTGGGGCTGCAGAGATACCATAGTCATTGGCAAGCGCCTCAAGCAGATCCTCCTGCATTCGACTCAGGCTTGCGGTCAATTGCTTGGACTCGAGAGTGCCCTCACCAGCATCTTGCAGATCCTTATCCAGGCGTTCAATGCTTTTGACCAGTCCGTGAATCCTCGACTCAAGCTCAACCAGGCTCGCGATAAATCCGGCGCTAACCCCAAGCGAGGGGGCCATCAGAGACAAACGCCTTTTTAGCTCAGCGCTAAAGCTCGATTGTTGCTGGGTGACAATCGACTTGGAATAGACATCCTGCAACTCATCTGAGACTACCTGTTCGCGGTTGCTGAAACGCACAACATCGAGATCGGTATTCAATCTGCGGCAGTGGGCACGAATGCGCTCTGCCGCAGTATTTACAGCCTCATGCGACTGGCTAACAAGAAGGATATTCCTAGCCCCCTCTTCACTTATCAGGTAGTGGCAGAATGCGGCAATAAACTCAGTCTTACCGGTACCCGGTGGCCCCTGCAAAAAACCCACTGGCCCGTTTGTTATCAACTTTGAAAAAGCATCCTTCTGCGCATCATTTAAACCAACAATCTGCCCGCCTGAGGTCTCTCGCTGGTAGACTGCGAAACCTTCCTCAGTTGGCGGCACAGAAAATCGCTCAGGAACTATACTACAGCCTTCGTCAAAATAATCAACCAACCCTGTTACAACTGATTGACGGCCCAATATACGCTCTATTGCCCGCTTACGACGAGTCAGCGAGGACCTGTTCTTATTGCTTTGAAGATAGAGCACATCATCAGTCTTTATAGCAGCCCTGGTTTTTCCTGAGTACACTAAACACAGGGCAGACTTTGTGCTTTTACGAAGATCTACCTCACCAAGATTGATTTGCTTTTCACCGTCCTTCTTGATGAGATTAATTTTGTCATCAGTCTCGAACGACTCTAAAATCTCCCCATTGGCTGTATATGGAATCATGAGACCAGTTTTGTCTTTATTAAAGACAGGCTCACCCGACACTTCAAGTGTTGGCAGCCCCTCGACCTCTGTATCCATAATAGCTTTCCAGACTTTGCCAGTCTGAATAGACCTCACTTTTATCTCTGGAACATGCTCTTCTGGGATATCACTGTCAGCAGCCAAATCGGTGGAGTTTTGCGCATCTTCGCCCCCCTGATTTTCTGAGGAAGCACGGGCAGCATCCAGAACACTGGCAACAAGCTCATCAAACGCTAGATTACTCCCCATAAAGGCTGACAGCTCTTTAAGGCTGCTAATGTTTGTAACAGCAACATTAATTTCGACATCAATCTCAAAGTCTGCGTTACGCTCAATCCAGTGCGGCACAGCCTCCTGCTGACTGGGCTTAAATCCCCTAACAAAGGTTTTCGAGGCCCTCTCATATGCAGCTGAAAAACTTCCACCCACACCACTAAAAGTAACAACAGCCTGTTTAGCATCCTTGGCATCAGGCTTGACGCTGACAAAAAGGCGTCCATTGTCAGGATGAATCGCGTAATTGAGAGGGTCATTTCCGCGAACAGCTACTGAGATGATCCGCCTAACTTGCTTCGGACAGAACTCGCGATTAAGAGCGTCATTAAATCGTTCTAGCGCAACGAAGCCTGAATCGCTCTGTAACTCCTCATTAATTGCCTTACGCAGCTCAGCCAGATCATGTTCCCCTGACTGATCCCAGTCCATACCGAGTAACTCTACCGCCATACGCATAACAGCAAAATTATCACGCTCGAAAGGTGTGCAACTTTCAGCGAGTGGACTGTATCGATTATTGAAAGGTTCGTCTCCTGAAATCGTGAGATCCGGAAGGTCAAGTAGGTAAATCTGTGCAGACTGCTCGCAATCAACCGGCACTACGACTTTGATATTCCCAGGATGGAGATCTCCGTGACTCAACTGCTGCTCATGCAGGCACTCAACTGCAGCAATCAACTTACGGATCAGCTCTTCGGCTCGCCGCGAACTCAGTGGTGATAATTCGTTCCAGTGTTGGCCATCAACAAACTGTTGAACTAGAAAAGGAGTACCGCTCCGCTCGTACCCAAACTGCTCTATCCCTGGTAAAAACTCGTAGCCACTTTTTTTCAGCAATTCGATCTTTTCAAAAAAACTGAGCAATAAAGGCCCCTGCCCCCCCTGTGGAGCATCTGCATGGATCGTAGGCCATAGTTTTACAATGCAATCACCCGACCGATAGACCTCCTTTTCAGGGGTATCAATGACTTCCTCATCCTCTGGGTAGATTTTGTAAATCCTTACACTTGAAGCGGAAAAACGCTCAAGTTGTGACTGATCGAAAGCAAACTGTGCTGTATCTTCCGGTGTTAGCTGGTTCAACTCGTCCAGCAGCTCGCCCGCGTTGGCGTAGCGTGAGCATGGATTGTGTTCCACCGCCTTGGCGAGAACACCTGCGTACCATGTATCCGAACCCAGGATGTCATCCCGAATGCTATCGATGTAATCGGCATTCAGCTTGAGAGGTAAGGACTTGGCTTGAGCCAAGTGCCAGCAAAGGAGTCCAAGCGCGAAAACGTCACGATGGAACGGCGTACCACCGTGCCCTTCATCAGCACGATCTTCTGGAAGAGCAATAGAGCCAATACTCAGTTGGTCACGACGCGGCCCAACCGTCCCTGCTGGCTGATGATAGGCTGCAATGAAGTTGGACAAAGCAATGGCGCTGGATGGCGAGAACCATACGCTATGGTCGCCCAAATCACGGTGAGCGACCTTAAATCCGTGCATGGCAGCGAACTGCGCGACCAAGATTTTGGCCAACTTTACCCGATCACTCTCGTCAAAGTTCTGCGCATACCGATTGATGAACTCGTTGAGCCGGTAGTGACTTGCCGGAAGCTCGCACAGTTCAGAAAACTCCTGAGTGACGGACTGCACGGAGGGGTTTCTGATAGGGCGCAGACAACGCTTGGCCAGCTCATGATCCCGCTGCCCCAGATAGACCAGTACATCTCGCTCCCTGGAAAGAATCTTGAAGCGCCCCTCTGGGGTTTTGGCATCTACATCATTGAGCTTATTGAAGTCCCACAAACGTAAAAGAGCACGATCGGCCTTGTTATTTTCGTTTGCAGCCTCGTACTCAACATAAACCTCGCCGGGATGCTTGAAAATCGGCTCCCCCTGCGCTCGAAACCCATCAACCATGAGCTCCTTCGGCTTGACACTTCCCTGATTGAGCAGCTCATCAAACACATCAAAATATTGATTCAGACCTGCCGCCTCGGGATGCGGGCGAAACTTATTATTAAATTGACGCTCGTTGGCCAGCTTCAAGAAGTCATCGAGATGCATTACATGCTCGCGCTCATTGTCAGGTAGCTGATCAAACGTACACTTACCGCTCAAGACCACACAAAATTTTATATTTGGCACAATCCCCTTCGGGAATTTCTGCCTAACTGCATTGAGCTTTTTTTTGAGTAGAAAGACTTTATTCTGAGTAACCGAGATTGGTGAGCGATCACGCTCATCACCATTCTGGTACCACTTGCCACCATGGCTGGTGATAACACCATTCCAGTGCTTCAGCTCCACAATGATGACGTTCTTATGGGTCACAATGACGAGGTCGAACTCGCCTTCTTTGCCGCGCGAGTCCGCAAAACGAAACCCCGCGTAACCCTTCCAAGGCCACATACCTGAAGGCTGCTCTGCCCCCTTTCCGTTCAGAGACAGCTTACTGAGCTGCTGAGCCAGCGAATTGCCATTCCTTGGAGTGGCTGCACCAGGCTGGTCGGACTGAGGCTCACCCTTGAATACCTTACGCATGCTCTCGATAGCTTCGACCTCATGGCGCAGAAGGCCTCCTTCCCAGTAACGTACTTCCATTTATCATCTCCATAACTGCTCAACCGCAGCTCATCTCGGCAGAGCAAAGCTTCTGTGTCGAGCGCAGATAAAGGACATCAATAGACGAGACGCAGCTCGAAGGTAAAACAACCGGCGGTCCTGCTACAGGATCGCCAGCTAGATCAGTGCTAAAATGGCGAAATACACAACTACCTCGCCAACATCAATTATCGGTGAGGGTTAAGATCTCGCTGGGCAATCCTGTCTTTGATCCACTCCTGGACCTCACTCTCAAGCCAACCAACGCTGCGCCCTACCAATGGGACGGGCCTCGGAAACCCGCCCTCACCGATGAGTTTGTAGATTGTTGATCGAGCAAGGCCGGTCGTCTCGATAACTCCGCTGAGACGGATGATTTTCATATCAAGCTTCTTCCCTCACCCTCAGAACAGCGAGCGAAAGACGGCAGAACTTCTGGAAATCACTGTCCACTGAGTAGCGCTCCCCCAACTCATGATCAATCTCCTTCTGGTTCAAGCACTCAGCAAATTTCAGCTCTTGCACAAAGGCTTCATCCAGCAGCACCGCCAAATTATGCGCGTCTCCTGCAAGAATCTCGCGAATAGCGCTTACCAAAGCCTCGGCTGAATAGACGTGCCGAAAAGTCATGCACTCGTTGTCGGCGATGAGCTTATCTGCCTGATCAGCCAAGAGATCCTTCATGGCCGAATTCAGCAGCTTACCTGCGAAGTTCCACCAAACTGCATTGCCATCGGCATCAAAGATCAGAGTGCTTCTACCCGACTCCATCCATCCGTACTGATCACGCAGATCACCAAGCAGCACCTGAGCCCTGGATGAAAGCCCTTCTGGAACGAGATCTGAAATCAACACATCAGCAATCGCACGACACAGCTCGTATCTCAGCGGCTGTGCATCACTGACCCATTGCGACTTACCACGCACCTCGGATGGCTCAACAAAGGCCTTTTTCCGCGGCCAGTCGATATAGGTCGTTTGCCAACTGCGTCCACCAAGAGTAAGCAGCGCCGGGCCGTTGTCACGGACAGCGAAGGTCAGTTGATGAACCTCACCCAGCTCCTGCTTACCCCAAAAAACCTTGACCATGGGGGGCGTCGTGAACACTGAAAAGAGCTCCATGAAGTTCTTCTCACCAAACGTCCTTTCCCCGGCCTTACCAATCCCAATAAGCCCCTCGTCAGAATGCAATATCCCGGCACCAAGCATGTGGCTGATAACAGCAGCCCGGTCATCTTGCATGACTGCAGCAAAACCCGGCATACGCCCAACCCACTGATCGACGTCGGCAGCGATGATCCCTTTTTGCTGAAGCGCCAACGCCATCGTTTGCTGGGCATAGATGTGCATTGGCCTCGCGGGCGGCTCGATAGGTTCGACATACCCCTTCCGCCATAGCTGCAACAATGCCAAAGCGCGAAGAAACGCATCTTCCTTGGTAGCCAGAAACAGACAGTTTCGAGAGCTACCCGCGCGTCGGCCAGTTCGGCCAATGCGTTGCAGGAAAGAAGCAACCGTGTACGGGGCATCGATCTGGATCACCCGGTCAAGGTCGCCCACATCGATACCCAACTCCAAGGTCGAAGTAGAAACGATCACGCAGTCATTACCCTGAGAGAACGCTTCTTCAGCAGCTCTCCGCTCCTCCAGGCTTAAGGAACTGTGGGAGATGTAGGTGGCAACACCAAGGCACCGTAACTCAACAGCGAGCTCCTCAACCTTGGATCGGCTATCCACGAAGACAAGGCGCTTCTCGCCTTTGTGCAATCGTGAAATCACAACTGCTGCGTTTTTCAGCGACCCGACCCAATCGACTTGGACGTCAGGAATCACATTGTTCTCTGCAGGAGGATTGATCACGCTTCTTCGGGCATTACAGCTACCGGCAAGCCAATCGCAGAGCGTGTCAGGATTACCTACGGTTGCTGAGAGTCCTAAGCGCTGGATCTCTCGGCCTGCTAGAACGCTGATTCGCTCCAGGACAGACAGCAAGTGCCAGCCACGGTCATCACCGGCAAAGGCATGAACCTCATCAATAATCACTGTCCGCACGTTGGCAAAAAGCTGCTGATGATCAACCTTGTTGGAGACAAGCATGACCTCCAACGACTCAGGTGTTGTCAGCAGAATGTCCGGTGGCGAGGCCACAATCTTGGCCTTACGCGCGGCACTGATATCGCCATGCCATAGGGCGACGCTGCGCCCCAGGAGATGTCCGTAATAACTCAAACGCTGCTCAAGGTTATTGAGCAGGGCCTTGATCGGGCAGATATAGAGAACAGAAAGGCCTTCCCAGCTCTCACTGAGCATGCGTGAAAACACCGGAAAGCTTGCCGCTTCGGTTTTTCCGCCAGCCGTTGGAGCCAGCAGAATCGCGTGCTCGCCATCGAGGACAGGCTGAATAGTGGACTCTTGCAAAGGCCGCAAACCGTTCCAGCCTAGAGAGTTGACGATGTGGTGCTGCAAGGCAGGGTGGAGCTTGTCGAACTCACTCATGCAGCAAAGCTCCAATCAGGCAGCTCAAAGATCGAGCTCGATATCATCTACCGAGCTTGCCGCACTGGTAGCGCGCTCGACCGATGTCAGCTCGGTATCTGAAATGGTCAATGCGTAGTGCTGTCGCGGATTGAAGTCTTCGAACTGGTCAATACGATCCAGGACCTCACCCACCAGTTTTTTCAGGAAGATCCGCGGTGCAATTCCGACCTTGCCGCCCAGCTTACCGGTCACCGCCTTTGCCAGCTCAGCGATGTAATCATCGTCTGCCAGCCGCAGAATGCGGTCAGCCGCAGCGCTGTTATCGGCATACAGATTGCGCACCTTGCGACCAACCTCCTCCAGAGACTCCTGACTGAAACCACGGAGACGAATTTGCACGGCGCGAGGATTATCGAACCGAGCATCAGTGGTGAAGTCGACTGCCAGACGCTGAGCTAGAGGAGACAGCCGCTGGACACCCATAGGGCCATCGTAGAAGGCTGGAGTACCTGTGATAACCAGATAAAGGCCAGGGAATCGCCCAGAGTCCACCTCATCCATCAACTGACGCAGTGCGTTCAGGCTCTTGTCGCGAACATCTCCGCGCATACGCTGGAGTGTTTCAACCTCGTCGAGCACTAGCAGCAGACCAGGATGCCCTGAATCCTTGAGTATGGTTAGAACACCTTGCAGGAAGCTCAACGCGCCGAAATGATCGATGTCGCCCTTGATCATTGCATAGCGCTTAACCGCAGCAGAAATGTTCGGCTGACCTGCCATCCAGGCCAAAAGCCCGTTGGCGATCTCTTCCTCGCCTTCAAGGAGAGCTCTTCGATAGGCCCTCAGGGTTAGGGCAAAAGCAGGTGCGGAGCGCACCACTTCGCCCAAGCGCTTCTCCATCAGCAAATCAGTGGCATCGATCAACGCTTCGGAGTCGTTCGGATCGATGTCATGCTGGGCCAGTACGTCCTCTTCGAGGGTGTAGAACCAGGCTTCGACGATATTCTGAAAGGCGCCCGAGGGCATATCCGGCGTCGTCAAGCGCTCCATCAGACGTCGATAGACCGTTTCTAGGCGGTGCAGCGGCGTCTCAGTCTCGGAAATTTGTACCTCGGCGCAGGCAAAGCCGAGCCGGTGCGCTTTTTCACGCAGCCAACGTGACACAAAGGTTTTACCGCTGCCGTATTCGCCACGAATGGCCTTGAAAACTGCCCCGCCTCGACTGACTTTTTCCAGTTCCTCATCAAAGGCACGCTCAAAGGGCAGCAAGCCAACAGCTAAGGCATCTAAACCATACTGCGGCACAGTTCCGCGCCGCAGAGCGTCCAGAATATCCTGACGACGTTGTTGGCTAATCGACATGCCTACACCCTGTAGTTATTGAATTTCAAACTGCTTCTTCAGATCTGCAACGTTCAAACGAACTGTCTGGGAATCACGATCGACTGAAAGGATCGGATAGCCATCCACATTGAGCAGCTTCTGTGCTCCCGCGAGGAACCCACGAATCCGCAGTTTTGGGATCAGCAACTCGGAACAAAGCACCGCCTCCATAACCTGCCAGCGGTGCTTCTCCATAAGCCTCAGCAGCCCCTGCATTTGTTCATCACTGATCGCTGTTCGGCCTGCCCTATCGCGAACCTGGAGATAGACAGGCGAACAGAGCAGCGCTCTAATCCAATCGCTAGTGGCAGCCTGCGAGACGCTTTTGCTCGCCGTTGTCGCAGGCACTCCAAAGCCGAACATATCGTCGACAACCTCAGCCACAGCCTGCCTCTTGCTGGCTACTTTCTTGGCAGGTGTGTCAGCAGGCACAGTAGGCTGATCAGCCGCGTTCGGCGCCTCTCCCTGAATGGACTTTGTCGAATGCCACCAGGCAGGAAGTCGACGAGGCACCTCACGCCAACCATCCACCACCTGTCGTGTGGCGGCATTGATGTAAACCCCAAGCGGGATTACCACCTCCTGGAGTGAACCACCACCATGGTAGCCATGGCTCTTGCTTCGGATATAACGCACTCGTTCTGACCAGGGCAGGATCACCTGCTTATTGGCGGTCACGACACGCTCACCCGACAAAAGGACTTCCAACTCAGATGGAGCAATACTAGGTGCCACCGGTTGATAGCGTTCGCCGTTTTCGTCGGTGGACTGCTGGTAAACCGAATCATGATCCAACACATGGCCATGATCACTGGTAATAATCACCACACGACCAGCCTCGCGAGCGGCCTCCATCACATGGCGAAGTAAGGCCACGGTTTCAAACGACCAGTCGACCTTAACTTGCGAGCTACTGGACAGTTGATCATCAATGGCGTTGATCACTACCGCCAAAATTCGATGCTCTGTACCAGCTATCACACCCCTGACGCTGCCATGCAAGCTGCCGGATCCAGACTGCGACAAATCCTGCTTGTGATAGACCTGCGGGGGAAACTTGGTGGAGGCAAGTTTTTTCAGCTGCGGATGACTACTGAAAGCCTTCTTCTCGTCGTTGGCATTGCCTTCACACAGAGCACCAGACAGCAGCGAACAACGGCTGACCTGAGTAACCGTAGGCAAGGCTGCAACCAGGCATGCGTCGCCCTGTGCGCCAGCAGGCTGTAGCTCCAACCAATGATTACGGGTGAGGTCTGCACTCAACTGCAGGTAGACGGCTTCGCTCATCCCATCCAGCACAAGCAAAAGCACTTGCCCCTGCTCAGCCAATGGCGCGACCAGGTTGTCCAAGGCGCGCTCAACAGGAATAAATCCAGCAGGAAGATGATCACCGCGAGCAATGCTGACTAGCTGCTGCCCAAAGGCCTGGTTTTGCCGCTCCCTGTAACGCCCGACTTGCTGCGAGAGCTTCTGGTACACCGTACTCAGCGACTCTTCAGCATCTCCCGCCCAAATTTCGGTTCGTGCCCAATCACAAAAACCGCCTTGCTCGACGTATTCACCTATAAGGCTGACTGCAGTTCCGTCCATGTTGGGCGCCAGCTTGAGCCAGCGAAGAAGTCGCATGGCCATATTGGCCCGAGCAACCGTCTCGCTGTAGCGATCCAAACCAGCCAGACAATGCCCCTCTATCTGCTGTAAAGCGGACTCTGCCGCCATGGAGTCGCTCCCATCCAGGGCTTGATCCAAAGCGGCAGCAAAAGCGCTAAATCGTGCATGCAGACCGCAAGGCAATAGCGAGGAATGCTCGGCGGCAGCCTGCATATCTAAGCTCGCAAGAATCTGCTCTGCTTTCGACAAAAAACGTGCATAGCTGGGAAAACCGAGAGCACCTATCCACTGCCTGACCAGAGCAACTGCGACCTCGCCCAGTGGCTGGAGGACTCGGAATTCGATCTTCTTCCCACCCAAATAGCGCTCACGGAAGATCCCCCGACTGATATGCAACTGGCTTAAATCCAGCGCATGCAGCCGTTCAATATCCGAGGAAAACAACACGGAGCACGCCAGGGCGATTGGGAGCAGATCACTCCCCTGATCATTCAGCAGCAGCGTCGACACCACCTCATGAGTGTCAGGTAGACCACGGGCCAACCAATCTCCCAGGTTGTCTCGAATATCGTCTGGCAGAGCCGCAACCAGCGCGCTGACATCACCCTTGGTGCTCCAGCTCAATACCGACTGCAGATCCAGCGTCGCTTCTTGGTAGTTCAGATGAGCCATGGCAATAGCGCGCCAGGCTGTCTCCTCATCCAGCACCTCACCGAAGCTAATTTTCCCCTGGTAGCGCTCGACACCATTGAGCATCGCTTCAGCCACCCAACGGCCATGCTTGCGCGTTAGACGAGGATCAATGTCCCTAACACGAATCAGTTGCTGCAGGGTCTTCCAAGGACTTATCCGCTGCGGCTCGTTGCGCCAGATTCTGGCCAACACGTCCATAGCCAGATCCGTCTCGGCAAAACCCGACAGCAGCACAAGACGCTCTGTGGTGTCCTTTCGATCCTGGTGGTGCTTGACCAAGGCCTCACGCATCGCCAACTCAGAGACGCAGTAGACGGCCCTAACTTTTCGACCTTCAACAACTTGCTCTACAGCTAAAGCCGCTAAAGGGTTGGGCCACACTAATGCCACGCAGTCAGCCTCAGCATCACGCTGAAAAACTGCCTGCAGTTGCGTCACCACTGGCATCGGCAATGTCGCGCTCGCCTGCATGATCGACATCACCTCAGTCCTCTGCCCCTTCCGTGCGCACAATGCTGTAGCTTACATCCAGCACAAAGCCGTCCTGCAATTTGCTCTCAATCTCGGCGAACAAGCTGCGAGCCTGCTTTCTGGTCAAGCCGCTCTGCTGAACCTGCTCCAGCACCTTTCTGCTACCAACACCCTTATCTGCGGTCGGCACATCCGGAATGGGCGGCGGTACGACTTTGCTCGTCAGCAGGGAGGTAGCGTCGAACTGAGCCTGACGAAGCGCTTGTGCCAGCGCAGTCACCAGCTCATCCGCGGTCAGTGCAGCACCGACACGCTGCTTGATCTGCAACGCCTCGGCCGTCCCCGACTTCCACACGGTTTCCAGCAATTGCCAGTTATTGTCCTGGATCGCTTGGGCCACGCTGGCAGCACTAACGATACTTTTGGCGAGAGCCATCGCGTTTGTGGGGGGCTGAAGATCAGCCAGTGCAGCGATCAGATCTGCGCCCTGCTTACCCTGCAAGGCCTGCAATAGACTCACGGCATACTCGGCATTGCGCAGACGATTGCATTGCGCCCCCTGATTAACCCGGCTCAATGCACCTCTGAGCTCAGTAACCAGTTCCTCACAATGCCCAACCTGGCGCTTAACCTCATCCTGCACATCTTTTTCCAGTGCATTCTGATGGTTGGCGGTGCGTAGCTTGTTAGGCGTCAGGCCGAAGATGGCGGAAGCGTTATCTACGCCCAGCTTCCAGATGTTCGGCTCGGCCAGATCCTGCTTGGTCAGCAACAGGTTATCCGGCATGTCCTTGAGCGTCGGCTCATAGTCCTGGCCATGCAGTGAGAAGGCATACTGGCCATGCTCGGCAAACACCATGATCAGCAGGTTCTGCACAATGTCCGGCAGACCTTTGGGTGTCGGCTGATCAATAGCCGAACGTAGGCGCTTCACCGTCACTGGATCCCCGGCGTATTCATCCTTGGCCAGCTCACGAGTCATGTGCTTCGGCCAATCATCCTTGAAGATGAAATGCCGCTCGTGCATCTCGCCAAGCTTCAGTGGCTGTGCAATCGAACGCATGATCGAGCGCAACGGCGTGTCGATATCGATGCGGCCATTGCTGGCATGCACAGCCCGACGCAGCTGCTCCATCACCTTGCCCAAGTCGGCCAGCTTGACCTCACCGTCAAACTCAGGGTGATCCGGATATTGGAAGCTCAGCGCCTGGTTAAGTAGGTGCTCGAAGGCCGCACGCAGATTACTGCCCACCGGCAGCTGCGGAGTAAATCCAGGCTCCAGCGAATAAATCTGGCTTTCTAGTTGAACCGAATCATCCAGCGAGCCCGGGATCGGTTGTGCAGCACCGAATGCACCCATGAGGTAATCACGAATGCGCTGGCGCAACTGGCTGCGCTGGTTATCGAGAAGCGTCCGCGCTTGGGCCCGCTCAAGTGGACTCAGATGCTTACTGAAGGAGACAAAGCGATCTTCGCTTTTCAGTACGTGCTCAAGAGTCACCAAGGTTCCCAAATCACGCTGCGCCGACTGGCTGAAGAAATACGGCAACCAGCACAGCGTCTGTGTGGCATTACCAGTGGCTTCGTACTCCTGGATGCGTGCCCTATCGCTCGCGGGTGAGTGGTTGCCCTGGTCAAACGGAAAGTCGACCAGCACCTTCCAATCATCACCACGCGCCTCAAAGGTGGTGAAGTCGGAAATCTCGCGGATGTTCTGGAACATCACCTCAACGGTACGACGAGTGCCGCGCCAGGCAAATGGATGCTCAATAAACAGCTGATTGTCATCCTGAACGCCGAAGGCCTCAAACAGCAGATCCTTGATCAGCTTGCGGCGAGCACCGTCGTTATCGTGAATCTTCGCCTGCTCTAGAATGCTTTCGGTATCCACGCCCGAAAGCTGAATCGCGATGACAGGGTTGGAGTCATCACTGATCTTGATCTCACCGACACGCCCCGCCCATTTGCGGCACTTCTGCAAAACCGTCTGCGCTTCACGGCCTGGGATCGGTGATTTGATGGTCCCGTGGTTCAACGCAGCGAGCTTGTTGGCCGTGAGCTGCTTGAAGCACTCCACCTCTGGAACCAGAGCCGACAACAACAAGGTTTTGATAAGGCGCATGTCGTTGGTAAATGCACGCCGGCCGGGGTCATTGACTGCTAGCTCAAGCAGCTGATCCAGCTTGAGGTTGTGTTCTTCCTCCAGCAGCGGCACCAGCTTGCGCTCGAACAGATGGCGAGCATTGTCGAAATGCATGCGCATCACTTCCGAGAACGGCTCGGCCTCAGAGGCAATCACGTCATACAAGTCACCGACTGGAATGCAGCCGCCCAATTCCAAGGTTTCGCGCTGATCAACCAACAGCATCAGCATGACCTTAAGCGCCGTACGCTCACGCTGCAGCGCTGAAGATAGCGCCACCAGAGCCTGCACCAGAGCCGGGCTGAAGGGATAAAGCGAGCGGAACATCTCGCGGTCGCCCTGGTTGGTCAGCAGGATCTCCTGCACCTCGCTGCGCAAACCAGCATCCATGGCAGCAAAGGCATTGTCGATCTCCGCCTTGGCAGCCGCATTGATCGGCTTGAGCAAGCGACGCTCGGCAATCACTGGCAGGTTGCGATCCTCCAAGGTGATGGTGTGGAAGCGACCATCCCAGTACTTGAGCGAGTCGCTCAGTGCTTGCTGTTCGGCGCCGTTGTACTGATCCCCCACAAACTCACGCAGATCACGCTGGCGAGCGATAAAGCTAGCCATGGGCAGCGCACGCTGCTCGCTGGCTTCAACCAGCTTCACCACTTTCTGAATGTTGTTAGCGATAAAGCGCGGGTCAGATAGATGACTGGCCAGCCAGAGAATCAGCTCATCGAGGAACAGGATGACCGCGTCGTATCCGAGCGCTTTGGCATGCTCCGTCATGATGCGCAGGCCTTCATCGAAATCGACGTAGCCGCCGTACTCGCTGTTAGCCATATCCGCCATGGAGCTATAGAAGGTGCCGATCAAATCACCTACCAGGCGGGCCTTATCGTCTGCGCCAGCTTGATCATTGAGCACCGCATCGAAGCTGGCCGCATCCCAGCCAGTCGACAGATCGCCCCAACCGTCATCCTCGGCCGCGGCAGCCCCTTTGTTCAGCGTGGCGAGGAAGTTCTCATCGCCCATATTGCTGCGCAGTTGCCGCGCATCACGGAACAACCGATCACTCATGTAAAAACCGGGCACCGGCGCATCTGGGTGCAACTGCTTGATGTGGCGCGCATAGCCGCCAAGCACACCAGCCTCGATGCTGGCGGCGCCGATCATGTGGTAGGGCACCAACAGGATATTGGTTTGCTGCAGCCACTCATCATGTTTGGCTACAGCAGGCGCCAGCTCGTTGATCGCCCGGGCCTGGGGGTTGCCCTGCAGCAGCAGGTGCAGTACCGCCATAAAGTGCGATTTACCGCTACCGAAGCTGCCGTGCAGGTAGGCACCCTTCTGGCGGTTCTGGTTACCCACCACCGTGCTCTTGATAAAGCTCAGAGCATCGTCGAACGACCGCTGTAGCTGTGGCGTCACCACATACTGCTCCAAGGTTTGGCTGATAGCCGCATCAGCCAAACCACTGGACAAGTTAAGGACGAAATCACCCCGTTGAACCTTTTCTGGGATTTCAATCAGCTCTTTAATCAATGTCATGCGTCAAATCCCAGAATCAGTTCTGTTCGGCCACTTTCTTTTTTCGACCGCCACGTTTTCCAGCCACTGCAGCCGGCTGCCAGCTCAAAAGGTCAGCCCGAGTAATCTCGAGATTACGCAGCTCTTCGAGCAGAAAGGCCTCGTAGTAATCACCCATGCGCTCGCCGAACTCTGGATCCACCTCGTTGTGCCACTGCTTTAACCAGGGGATCAACTCATCCAGCGCCACCAGCATGGGCATCAGTCGCTCAGCTTCCCAGCCCTCGCCCTCTTTACGATCCAGATACCAAGCGGCAATGGCGTGAGCTCGTTGCAAATGGTTCAAACCGGCCCAGCCGATGACCAGCGTGGTATCTCCGCCTTTCTCGCAACCAGGCAGCGAGAAGAAACGCTCTTTGGGAACATCAAGCTTACCGCGCAGGCTCCAGTAAGAAGGCTTACGAAAGTCAGCTGACTTATACTGAGGAGGCAAAGGGATTTCGCCAACTTTTTCAGCTTTCTCCAGCCTGGCTTTAGTCAAGGCTAAATCGTACTTATTTTTCTTTTCAGGATCCCGAGCATCTTCTCCCGACAGAGGCCGGCCAACACCATATTTAATATCAATAACATCCTCATCATGCTGCATCGCCCATATATCTTGCCAAGCGCGAAACTTAGGCATCGCAGTATGCTTTAGTCGCTCACAAGCAACTTGTGGAACATTATTATCAGAAATCAGCTGAATTACAAACTCCTGCACATCCAGAAAACCCTCACCACTACAAGCTTTCAAAATCTCAAACGTACCATTATCGGCACGTAATCTATCTGCCAGCTGAGCACAAGTCTGCAATTGAGCAGAACCACACATTTCCTCAAGACGACCTAGAACAAACTCTTTCAGAGCAGCTTTCAGCATCTCTCCCCAGTTAATTTCCATCCAACGCCTTTTATACTCAGGGCGTTCAAGGATTTTTATCCAGGGATTAACATCCATAGCCTCCAACCGAAGCTTGATAAGCTCTTTATAATCCCTAGGAAAATCAGATGGAATTTCAGGACAAGGGTTATAACCGTGACGTTCAAACCAAATCAGATTACTCTCTCCCTCCCCTTCCACCCTGAGGTCTTTAGCCATCTTAATTTCGAATGCTCGCTGCCCCATACGGACCGCCGGCAGATCACCATCATAGCAATAGCCAGAGTCGGTCAGCCCATAGAGACTGTATACACACCAATCCAACTCTTCCTGAAGGGCAACAAGCTTATATTCACAATCCTTATATCTTAGCGCCGCAGAGTGAAGAGCACTCTCCAAACCTACCGCAGACTTTAAACCAATAATCTTGCTTGGCCGCAACTCAGACATCTCACGAGATACGAGCTCTATTTTCTCGACAATCCGCAAAACGTTGCGACCAAGATCCTTGGCAATAGGAAATTTTTTCATTCCTGTACCAGCTAGCTGATAACGTTCATCCCAGAGAGTTTTTCTGACACGAGCACCTTCACCCCCAACGTGATCTCCGCCTTTTGGATAAAAAACCTGCTTCATCCAAAAACACGCAACAGAGCTATTCAAAAAACCCAAAATATCGAGATAATCATTCTCAGCAGCATCGGAACGCAGCTTTATTACAGGAGCCGTACGATTGAAAATCTTACCCTCTCGATCAAAAGCAAAGTGATTATGAGTAGCAACCTCACCATAACAAATACTCAGAGGATCCTTATTTCGATCCCTAGGTATTTGATGGTATTCAGCAAAATGCCGCCCCGCCTCTTTAAATGTTTTATCACCAAATGTATTTCGCAACCATAACAAACTACGAAGAGGCCAAAGATACTTATACTGAGAAGGAGAAATATCGAAATCCATATTCGAGTCATATGGAAACAGGACTTCAGAAGCAGGCTCAATCATCCAATTTCTGACTTTTTCCCCATCAACCATTGGACGGCGCTCTGAAGAGGTTAAAATTTCCCCAACGCGCCCCTTGGGCAAAACAAACGCTTCATCCTCGCCAAGAATTGCGCCAAATCCAATGACATCTATCCTGGAACTCAAAAGCTCCTTCTCATCCTCAAGCAACTCTTTTAAATCTGATGCTCCACCACCGCCCACACTCCATGGATGGCAACTAAAAGAAGATCTATCCTGATCCACAACACTAACATATTCGTTTTCAGAACCACCGAAAGGCAACAAACCCACTATGGAAGACCAAACTTTTGCTAGAGCGGGATTATCAGGAACCTCCGTTTCCCCTCTAATGCCCAAAACCGCACGAATACAATCCGATTTTGGCAGCTGGCTCCTACCAAACAAGACCACAGTAGGCGTTCCATGACCAGGAATATAAGCCACTGAAGTATCTATCACATGAGTCAAATCTTTGCGCGGAAGATAATCCTCAATTAATTTCTTACCAAACTCACGCTTCATGAAGCTATTGGCAGTAATCAACCCTATGAACCCAGCAGGTCGATTACTTTCCGTCGAAATTGCCAAGTCGAAGAAACGCTCAGTAAACGGAACGCCCAGAGAATATTTACGATGACAGGTTGGGTATCTGTCACGGTACGCTTGATTCAGCGCTTTATCTTTCACAGTAATGTAGGGTGGATTACCTACTACTACGTGATAGCGTTGACCGAGAATTTTGTTGAGCCTCTCAGAGTCCTCAACATGGTATACGTGCCTCTTTTCATCATCTAACAGAGCACCTTGGATACCCTGCCCCTGCCACTCAAATCGACGACCATGCAATAGCGAATCACCACATGCCAGGTTGAAATGAAAGCTGGGGGCATCTTTGATCTTGATGCTGCCTGCTGCCTTCATTGCAGCAATCAACAAACGGAATCGGCAAATGGCTATGGCATAGGGATTGATATCTGTACCATGCACTACGTCCAATGCTCGCTGCGCCAATTCACGGGCGTTGGTGCCAGGCTCGCGCTTCAACCACTGATTGAACACCCGCTCAAAGGTCGTCAGCAGAAAGTGCCCTGAACCGCATGTAGGGTCGATTAGGCGCAACCCCGGCAGACCAAAAGTCTGAATCGCCGGCTCCAGGGTGTAATCGAGAATAAAGCTCTCAACGAATTCCGGAGTTTGAAGCAGCGCATAACGCTTGCGCACGGATTCAGAAAGATCCTGGTAGAGGTCGCCAAGGAAGCGGGTATCCCATTCCTGGTCGGTAAAGTCGTGGAGGATCTCACCGCTGTCTGCATCGATCTTCTGGAAGAAGTCGATCAGACGTTTGGCACCATCAGCCGAAACCGGAATCTGCCAGAGGGGGTTATGGCGATGATCCAAGAGCTCCGCGATCACCGGATATTTTTCCAGCTCCGCAAACAGATCGAGCAGGTAGTGGCGTTCTTCAAAGGTGGGGTTCTCATTGAAGTAAGCCACCATGCGCTCTTTAGCCTGCTGTAAGGCATTTCGCCCCTGCGCATCACTCACCGGGCCAGCCAACACTGGCTCGTTCAGTAAGCCGTTGTCTTCAAGAAAACGCACAAACACACAGGTCAAAACCCAGGCCACTGCGGCCTGGGTTATTTGCGCTTCACGCCAGGAAACGAAGTGCTCGGCGGTGCGTTCAGCCTCAACCGCCGCGCGATACTCGCTCTGCAAATGTTCACTGAGCTCCGCGTTGGACTCGCTGTAGGCGAGGATGTCCTTCTCAATATGCGGTAACAGGGACTGCAGGTTTTTCAGCAGATCGGCACGGTTAATCACAGGTAAATCCTTATGCATTTGGCCCAATACCTGAAGGTTCTGGGTCTGCTATCAATTTTTCTTAGGCAGTGGTTTTGACTGCCTGAGGTAGTGACTGGGAATCGTCAAGCCAGCTACTGGGAATATGGGCAAACTCCTTGCTACCGGCGCCTGTAGGCACCAATACGTCATCGATCATGGCCGCGGAACGCTGCGCATCGACGGCTATCAGCAGAACTAACCCAGGCACTGCGATACCTCTGCCGCCACTCACGCTGAACAGCTGTTGGCGCAGGTCATTCAGCCATGTTGTCACCAGCTCATAGCGCGCCAGCAGCCCTGGCTCCGTCAGAAGCACTGGTTGACCGGCCCGCAGAATCTCCTCAGCCATGCCCGGTAACGCACGCTGCACCAGACGCTGCAGGTTCTGCCAATCACGAGAACTGTGCTCACAGGCGTCTGCTTTGAGCACCACCTGCCAGTCCGGCGCTTTGGGCATGCTGGCGCATACAGCCTGTACATGGCGAAGTAGTAGCTCATCAAAGCAGATGCGCTTAAACGGGTAGTCTCGGCAGAGTTTTTCCTGTGCTTGCCACCACTGACGCGGCCTGACGGTCAGCGCCAGGAAGTGGGAAGCAGTCACTACCTTCTCCAGCATCAAGCCCAGCTCTTTAACCGACTTGAGTGTGGTAGTGTCGTCTTCGCCTTGTTGAGTCTGGCTATAGTGAGTAGACCCGGCTGATGCGAAGCTGGTCATCCCTGCGCTTGGCAGGCAATAACCGCCCCTATCGCCGTTGGCAAACTCAAAGCTGCCATTCCACTGGAAACCGATATCCAGGGAGCGCACCAACTCATCCAGCTCAGGGCGGCCAGGTAGCTCCTGCGCTGCAGGATAGCGGCCGGCCACGCGGGTCTGTATGTCTTTGACGGTAAGCGCCTTGCTGCCCAATAGCGCGCCCTGGGCCAACTCCAATGCAAGCTTAGCGGGCATCCCTCGCGGATAAAATTCCACACGGCTGGATAGGGCTGCACTCTCGGATGCAGCTGCAGCCAAACGCAGAAGTCGGTGGTTGCTCAGACCTGCAAATGACTCTGGCGCTGGCACAGCGCGGATCTTCTCAAGCGTGCGTACGGGAGCCAGCAGTGGCAGCTGGCGCGCACATTCATCTGCCAGGCTGCCAAGGTCGCAAGCGTAATCGGCCAGTTCCTCTCCTCGCCCCTGACGATTATCGGCAATCAGGAAGCGGTTACCGGAGCGACGCAAAAGCCAACGAGGCTCCTGTTTACTCAATTCCGTTTCCACGGCTGCACGCACGACGGCATAGGCCCACCGCTCACGCAGTGGGCTGTCTTGTACCGAGCCACGACGAAGCAGGATTGCGTCAGCAACTTCGACCGCTGTCATCACGCCGCCGTTATCTTCCAGCAGGCCGACGATGTCTTCTCTCAAGTCCGTAATCGCTTTGGTCTTACCCCACTGGGTCAGAACCTTATCGACCAGCTCGCGCACCAGCAGAGTCTCAATACCGAGGTGGCCGCTGATGGCTGCTGGCGTAGGCCAATGAACATTGTGAGAGCCCTTGGGCGCATCCTCGTCCAGTCGACCCAGGTATTCGTTAAGAAAGCTCAACCGAGTCTGATCAGTGGACTTCGGCAGAACCTGCTGGAACAGACGGTCGACACTTACGACGCTGGTGTCACCGCTATCCAATTGCTGAATTTGTTGGCCATCCAGAAGGCGCGCCTGAAGCTGGCCAATGACATCGGACAGCTCATTACGGGTCTTTACCCCCACCCCGGTCCAGACTCGAACGCGGGAGCGATTCAGTTTGATGAGATCGGCAACGCTGTTGATATTCCGGCGACTGAGGGTATCCAGCGCTTGCGGGCTCAGAGCCAACAGGCCGATCTGGGTATCCAACTGAGCCTCGCTGATGGGACAAGTTCGCTCCAGCGGCTGCTGAGTCGTGCGCAACGACTCACTGCGCGCATCATGGAATGTCTTGCGCCACTCACGCAGCATTTCGCCGGCACTGGCAAAGCGCTTGCGCACATCACGAACCAAGGCTCGCTTGAAGAACTCAACCATGCGGTCGCGAATGCTCGGGTCGAAGACGGTTCGGTCGACCTCCAGCTCACCTTCGAGCTGATGCGGCAGCCCTTCAGAGGAAGTCCACCCGGGCAAAGCGCCTGCGGCCATCTCGTAAAGGGTCAGCGCAACCGAGAATCGCTCGGCATGGTCATCCCAGCGACGGCGGCCAGGATCACGGATAAACGGATCCATGTAGGCCAAAGTGCCGGCACTGATATTGTCAGCACCGACACTAGACAGGGAGAAGTCAAAAAGCATGAGGTGAAGAACGCTGCCTTGCATCACCAAGCCGATGTTCTCTGGCTTGATATCACGATGCACCAATGCCTGGTCTTCCAGATGCACAACCGCACTGAGCAAGTCGTCACCGAAGCGCTCAAGCAACTCCAGCTGCACAGCGCCGACATGGCGGAGACGCTGAGCCAGGGTGCCCTCGGTCGCATAGTCGAGTAGCAGCGCGGTATGGCCAACGATATCCAGGGTTTTGTAGTAAGGAACAATGGCCTGATGCCGCAACCTGGCCAGCACCTCGCCCTCTTTCGTAAGGCGGCTGTTGTGGTCGGGTGTCGAAGCGATCTTCAGAACGCGAGACTGCCCCTGGTAATCGACCAGGAATACGACTGAGCACGCACCTTTGCCAAGTGGCTGAATAACCTGGAAGCCTCCCGGCAGGAGGTCACCTTTACGGGCCTCAGTTGGGTTAGTTCGAAGCGTGTTCGGCTGGCTAACCTCGTCCTCAAGGTCATCCAGTCGCTTGATGAACTCACTGACCGATTCCAACCGGCTGCCGACATCAGGGTGCGTGGCGTACTGCACCAGGTACTGCATAGCCTCGCTTGCACCGTTAATATCATCGGTAACCTGCAGACCACTGCCTCGACGCAGCTTGTCCAGTAACTCGATGTCGGTTTGCGCAGGTTTCTTACCTGTAAATAAGTGGTAGGCGATCGCCCCCAGGGAGAACACATCCAAGTGCACACCGTCTGCAGCACCAGTGTGCGCTTCTAGTGCGACATAAGGCCCGGCATCTTCATGCACAAGGTTGCTCAGGCGGGTTAGCGCGCTAATGTTGCGCGACTCATTCTCGAATATGCGCTCGGCAGTGGCCCAGTTGCTGATTTTGACACTGTACTTCTCATCACCCAGTGGTTTGACCCAGATGCACTGAGGACTCAGGCCACGGTGATAAAGCTTTTGCCCATGGGCATACTGCACAGCCTCTGCGATGAGGCGAAGCAGGTAGGTGGCCTGAACTGTCTCTAGGCGCCGATCCTTACCCAGATGCATCAGCAGATGGTCAAGGCGAAATGCCTTGGGATCGTGCTCATAGACCAGTGCAGGGCCGCTGTCATGCTGCTGAAATTCGTGCGCTCGCAGAATCCCTGGATGCTCAATACCTTCGAGTAGGCGGAACTCAAGCTTGGCCGCTTTTTCGAGCCGAGAAACCTCTTCCTGTGGCTTACCCTGGGTCAGATAAATGCGAACCTTGCGCTGCAGCCCAAGATCCAGGTGCAAAGCCAACCAATCCTGATAGGTATCAGACTCGTCGAGTAGGCTCTGGAGCTCATAGCTGCCCACACGACGCATGCGCACAGACTCTTTAATACCCGCTTCTTCTACAGCACGTGAAATGACTTTGGCTGCATAAGCGGTAATCTGCCGATGTCTCCAGTTCTCATCGATTAGGGTAATTTCGCGGAGCAGCTCTTGCCGATTGACCACACCTTGGCGCGCATTGCCTTCCAGTTTGATAACCAGGTCCTCTGCTGAGAGGAACACCAAGGCATCAATAAAAGGCACCGTTTCCTTGCTTCGATGAAATGAAGGCTGCAGCTTCAGCAGAGAGGCCAGCTTTTGAGCTTTGCGCCGAGCAAGCAGGCGGGGATTGTCGAAGATCTTCTGCCCACCCTTGGGCAAGGGCTTTTCCCAAACCCAGTTGGCAGCATCGCCACCAATAGCTCCAGGATGGGATTTGATCTCAATGAGGTACATCCCCTTGGGCGTGAGCACCATGAGGTCGACTTCGTTGATGGAACCGTCTTGGGCGATGAACTCGAAATTGGCCCATGCACGATAAGGATCGTGATCAGGAAGCAACTGCTTGGCAAACTCCAGCGCTTCCCGTTCCCATGCGTAATCGGACTGGGTGATCTGCTTCCAGAGTTTGTCCATCAATGGCCATCCTTGCTCTTTAGCTGGCACCAACTGCAATCAAGCATTTTCAAACCAAATAGCCTCATGATACTGCACCGCACGACGCACCTGAACCAACAAGATAGCGTATCGCCACCATTAGGCGGAGCACGAGCGATTCGAGCTTGATAGACGTCTCGTTCAGACGCCGGTGCTGGACTAGCGAAACCAGGACGCGAATTGGCACTCCTCAGATGCACCGTCCAATCTGCCAAGTCAATCTCAATTGGCAACCAATTGGCAACCAGGATGACCACTTTCGAATTGGCAACCAAAAACGGCAGACATAAAAAAATCCAAGCACCCGTAAGTGCTTGGATTTTTTAGGGATTTTTGGTCGGGACGGAGTGATTCGAACACTCGACCCCTTGCACCCCATGCAAGTGCGCTACCAGGCTGCGCTACGCCCCGACGTTGCTTTCGAGTTCCCTCGGAAGCGGATCGCACTATACCCCAAGCATTTGCTTTGGAGAAGTGCTTTTTTCATTTTTTTCAGTTACTTGCGCAACACATGCAGCACATCTTCCAATTCGGCGATCATCTGCCGGATCAGTTGCTTGTATTGGGTGGCGTCCTCGCGTGCTTCGTCGCCGGTGAGGCGCTGGCGAGCGCCGCCGATGGTGAAGCCCTGGTCGTAGAGGAGTGCGCGGATCTGACGAATCATGAGCACGTCCTGGCGCTGGTAGTAGCGCCGGTTGCCCCTTCGCTTGACCGGGTTGAGTTGCGGGAACTCCTGTTCCCAGTACCGCAGCACGTGCGGCTTCACCGCGCAAAGGTCGCTCACCTCACCGATGGTGAAGTAGCGCTTGCCCGGAATGGGGGGCAGCTCGTCGTTATGACTTGGTTCCAGCATAAGCCTCAACCCTGGCCTTCAGTTTCTGCCCTGGACGAAAGGTGACGACGCGCCGGGCTGTGATCGGGATTTCCTCTCCCGTCTTTGGGTTGCGTCCGGGACGCTGGCGCTTGTCGCGCAGATCGAAGTTGCCGAAACCCGACAACTTCACCTGCTCGTTATGCTCCAGCGCCTGGCGGATCTCTTCAAAGAAGAGCTCCACCAGTTCCTTGGCTTCCCGCTTATTCAGGCCCAGCTCTTCGTACAGACGTTCAGCAATTTCAGCTTTCGTCAGAGCCCCCATACGCTACTTCCTTAACGTGGCGTTGAACCTTTGTTCCAGCGAGGCGACGATATTCTGCGTAGTCGCGTTCACCTCGTCATCATTAAGAGTGCGTGATGGATGCTGCCAGGTCAAGCCAACGGCCAAGCTTTTTCTAAGCGGATCAATGCCTTTACCGTGGTAGACGTCAAACAACCTGAGATCCGTCAGCCATTCGCCCGCCGTTTCACGGATATTGGCCAGCACGAACTCGGCCGGAGTATCCAGATCGACGATCAGCGCCAGGTCACGACGTACTTCGGGGAAGCGCGACAGTTCGCTGAATTTCGGCAGACGACCCTTGGCTACTTCGGCCAGGACCAGCTCGAAGAGGTACACCGGGCGATCCAGGTCCAGCGCCTTGGCCAGTTCCGGGTGCAGCGCGCCGAGGTAGCCGACCAGCACGCCATCGCGCTCGATCTTGGCGGTCTGGCCCGGGTGCAGCGCTGGGTGTTCCGCTGGGGAGAAGGTGAAGGCTTCGATGGCGCCGGCGTTACCCAGCAGCGCTTCGACGTCGGCTTTCACGTCGAAGAAGTCGACGCTCTCGCGACCATTCGCCCAGCCTTCCGGCTGACGCGCACCGCAGACGACGCCGGCGAGCATGTTTTCCTGCACCAGCCCTTCCAGTTGACCGACAAAGCGCAGGCCGCTTTCGAACAGGCGCACACGGGTCTGCTGACGATTGAGGTTGTGCTGCAGGGACTTGACCAGCCCCGGCCAGAGCGAGGCGCGCATGGCGGCCATGTCGGCGGAGATCGGGTTGGCCAGCATCAGCGGCTCGACACCGGGATGGAACAGCTGGAACACCTTGGGATCGATGAAGCTATAGGTGATGGCCTCCTGGTAGTCACGGGCGACCAGCAGGCGGCGCAGCGCGGGCAGCTCGGCCTGGGACTCGGACTTGGTGTTCGGCGCCAGGCGCGCCTGCGGGTAGCGCACCGGCAGACGGTTGTAGCCGTACAGGCGACCCAGCTCTTCGATCAGGTCGACTTCGATCGAGACGTCGAAGCGATGGCTCGGCACACCAACGGTCCAGGCATCGGCACCGGCTTCCTGGACGTCGAACTCCAGGGCGGTGAGCAGACGCTCGATCTCGGTGTTTTCCAGGGTCATGCCCAGCATCTGGGTAACGCGCTCGGCACGCAGGGTGACCGGAGCGACCTTGGGCAGGTCGGCTTCGCTGACGGCTTCCACGATCGGGCCGGCTTCGCCGCCGACGATCTGCAGCAGCAGTTCGGTGGCGCGTTCCATGGCGCGACGGGCCAACTGCGAGTCCACGCCGCGCTCGAAGCGGTGCGAGGCATCGGTGTGCAGGCCGTAGGAGCGGGCCTTGCCGGCGACGGCAATGTTGTCGAAGAAGGCGCTTTCGAGGAACAGGTCGCGGGTCTTGGCGCTGACGCCGCTGTGCTCGCCCCCCATCACGCCGGCAATGGCCAGGGCGCGTTCGTGGTCGGCAATCACCAGGGTGTCGGCACGCAGGGTGACTTCCTGGCCGTCGAGCAGGACGAGCTTCTCGCCCTCCTCCGCCATGCGCACGCGCACGCCGCCCTTGATCTCGTCGAGGTCGAAGGCGTGCATCGGCTGGCCCAGTTCGATCATCACGTAGTTGGTGATGTCGACGGCGGCGTCGATGCTGCGGATGTCGGAACGGCGCAGGCGCTCAACCATCCACAGGGGAGTCGGCTTGCTCAGGTCGACGTTACGAACGACGCGGCCGAGGTAGCGCGGGCAGGACTTGGGCGCCAGCAGCTCAACACTGCGCACCTCGTCGATCTGCGGGGCAACGGCGTTGACCACTACCGGCCTGACCTCGGCGCTGTACAGCGCGCCGACTTCGCGAGCGAGACCGGTCAGGGACAGGCAGTCACCACGGTTCGGGGTCAGGCCGATCTCGATGGAGGCATCATCCAGTTCGAGGTAGTCGCGGATATTGGCGCCCACCGGCGCATCCGCGGCGAGCTCCATCAGGCCGGCGTTCTCTTCGCTGATTTCCAGCTCTTTGGCCGAGCAGAGCATGCCGTTGGATTCAACGCCGCGCAGCTTGGCCTTCTTGATCTTGAAGTCGCCCGGCAGTTCGGCGCCGATCATGGCGAAGGGGATCTTCAGACCCGGGCGCACGTTGGGCGCGCCACAGACGACCTGGAAGGTCTCCGAACCGTTGCTGACCTGGCAGACGCGCAGCTTGTCGGCGTCCGGGTGCTGCTCGGTCGACAGCACCTCGCCCACGACCACGCCGCTGAACTGGCCAGCAACCGGGATCACGGCGTCGACCTCAAGGCCGGCCATGGACAGACGAGCCACCAGCTCGTCACGGGATACCTGCGGATTTACCCAGCTCCGCAGCCACTGTTCACTGAATTTCATCCTGCTCTCCTAAATGCGTTGACGGTCGTGCGGGCTAGCGGAACTGGCCGAGGAACCGCAGATCGTTGTCGAAGAACAGGCGCAAGTCGTTCACGCCATAGCGCAGCATGGCCAGGCGCTCGATACCCATGCCAAAGGCGAAGCCCTGGTATTTCTCGGGGTCGATGCCAGACATGCGCAGCACGTCGGGGTGGACCATGCCGCAGCCCATGACTTCCAGCCAGCCGGTCTGCTTGCAGACGCGGCAGCCTTTGCCGCTGCAGAGCACGCACTGGATGTCGACTTCCGCCGAAGGCTCGGTGAAGGGGAAGAAGGACGGACGGAAGCGGACGGAGAATTCCTTCTCGAAGAAGGCGCGGAGGAACTCCTCGATGGTGCCTTTGAGGTCGGCGAAGCTGACGTCTTCATCGACCAGCAGACCTTCGACCTGGTGGAACATGGGCGAGTGGGTCAGGTCGGAGTCGCAGCGGTACACGCGGCCCGGGCAGACAATGCGAATCGGCGGCTTCTGGTTTTCCATGGTGCGGACCTGTACCGGCGAGGTATGGGTGCGCAGCAGCATGTTCGCATTGAAGTAGAAGGTGTCGTGCATGGCACGAGCCGGGTGGTGGCCCGGAATGTTGAGCGCTTCGAAGTTGTGGTAGTCGTCTTCGACTTCCGGCCCCTCGGCCACTTCATAGCCGATGCGGGTGAAGCACTGCTCGATGCGTTCCTTGGTGCGGGTGACCGGATGCAGGCCGCCGGAGGACTGGCCACGGCCCGGCAGGGTCACGTCGATGCGTTCGGCTGCCAGCTTGGCGGCGAGGGCGGCGCCCTCCAGCTCAGCCTTGCGGGCGTTCAGAACATCCTGAACCTTTTCCTTGGCGACGTTGATCAGCGCGCCGACCTTGGGGCGCTCTTCGGCCGGCAGGTCGCCCAGGGTCTTCATGACCTGGGTCAGCTCGCCTTTTTTGCCGAGGTAGTGAACCCGGATCTGCTCCAGGGCGTTGACGTCTTCGGTGTTTCGCACGGCGTCCAGGGCCTGCGAAACCAGCGCGTCCAGGTTTTCCATGTACCAACTCCAGATACAAAATAGGGGAAGAGCGGTAAGGCTCTTCCCCTATCGGTGACGTTACGTCCGGACCGAGATCCGGTAACTGTCGTGGGGCTTAAGCCAGGCTGGCCTTCGCTTTCTCGACAATCGCGGTAAACGCCGCTTTTTCGTTCACAGCCAGATCGGCCAGTACCTTACGGTCGATCTCGATGGCCGCCTTTTTCAGGCCAGCGATCAGACGGCTGTAGGACAGACCGTTCTGACGAGCACCAGCGTTGATACGGGCGATCCACAGGGCGCGGAACTGACGCTTGCGCTGACGACGGTCGCGGTAGGCGTATTGGCCTGCTTTGATTACCGCCTGCTTGGCAACACGGAACACGCGCGAGCGCGCGCCGTAGTAGCCTTTTGCGAGCTTCAGAATCTTTTTGTGACGACGACGGGCAATTACGCCACGCTTAACACGAGCCATTTATTTATCCTCTACCAGAAATCAACGCAGACGCAGGGAGCGCGCTACACGGCGAACGTCGGAAGCAGCGAGCATCGAAGTGCCGCGCAGCTGACGCTTACGCTTGGTGGTCATTTTGGTCAGGATGTGGCTCTTGAAAGCGTGCTTGTGCTTGATGCCACCAGCAGTCACTTTGAAGCGCTTTTTGGCGCCACTTTTGGTTTTCATCTTTGGCATGTTTAGTACTCCGCATTCGTTAACAACTGATAACCATCAGGCCTGCCAGTGCCCGGGAGGTTATTTACGCTTCTTGGGAGCGATGACCATCATCAGCTGGCGTCCTTCCAGCTTAGGATGCTGTTCCACGGTGCCGACTTCGGCGAGGTCGTTTTCGACTCGCTTCAACAGCTCCATGCCCAGCTCCTGGTGGGCCATCTCACGACCACGGAATCGAAGCGATACCTTGGCCTTGTCCCCTTCATTAAGGAAACGTACCAGGTTGCGTAGTTTTACCTGGTAATCCCCTTCTTCCGTCCCTGGACGAAACTTGATTTCTTTGATCTGTTGCTGGTGCTGGTTTTTCTTCGCAGCAGCGGCTTGCTTCTTCTTCTCGAAGAGGTGCTTGCCGTAGTCCATGATGCGGCAGACAGGAGGCACCGCATCAGCAGAAATTTCCACCAGGTCCAGCTTGGCCTCGTCGGCTAGACGGAGGGCCTCGTCGAGGGAGACCACGCCAATCTGTTGACCGTCGGCACCAATCAGACGCACCTCACGGGCGGTGATGTTTTCGTTGATCGGTGGTTTCGGGAGAGCCCGCTTATCCTGTCTCATTTCACGCTTAATAATGATTACTCCGAGTCTTGGCGACCACGCCGGGAAACCGCCTGAGCGAGAAGCTCCGCGAACTGGGCGACCGGCATCGAGCCGAGGTCTGCCCCTTCGCGCGTACGTACGGCGACGGCCTGCGATTCAACTTCCCTATCACCAATAACCAGCAGATAGGGAACCTTGAGCAAAGTATGCTCGCGGATTTTAAAGCCAATTTTCTCGTTTCTCAAGTCAGACTTGGCACGGAATCCGCTTTGCTCGAGCTGACGCACCACTTCTTCGGCCCATTCGCCCTGCTTGTCAGTGATATTCATCACCACCGCCTGGGTCGGTGCGAGCCAGGCCGGGAACAGACCGGCGTAGTGTTCGATCAGCATACCGATGAAGCGTTCGAACGAGCCGAGGATCGCGCGGTGCAGCATGACCGGACGGGTACGGCTGTTATCTTCGGCGATATAGCTGGCATCCAGGCGCTCCGGCAGGTTCGGATCATACTGAAGGGTGCCGCACTGCCAGTTACGGCCGAGGCAGTCCTTCAGGGTGAACTCGATCTTCGGACCGTAGAAGGCACCTTCGCCCGGCTGGTATTCCCACTCCAGGCCGGATTCGTTCAGAGCGTCGGCCAGAGCACTTTCGGCCCGATCCCACAGCTCTTCGGAACCGACGCGCTTGGCCGGACGGGTGGACAACTTCATGGAGACATCGCTGAAACCGAAGTCCGAATAGACCTGCAGGGTCAGCTTGATGAAGTCGGCCGCTTCCTTCTTTACCTGCTCTTCGGTGCAGAAGATGTGCGCATCGTCCTGGGTAAAGCCACGTACGCGCATGATGCCGTGCAGCGCGCCGGACGGTTCGTTGCGGTGACACGCGCCAAACTCGGCGAGACGCAGCGGCAGGTCGCGGTAGGACTTCAGGCCCTGGTTGAAGATCTGCACGTGGCATGGGCAGTTCATCGGCTTGACCGCGAAGTCGCGGCTTTCCGACGAAGTGGTGAACATGTTCTCGGCGTAGTTGGTCCAGTGGCCGGAGCGCTCCCACAGGATGCGGTCGACGACCTGCGGGGTACGAACCTCCACGTAACCGTGGTCGCGCTGCACCTTGCGCATGTACTGCTCGAGCACCTGATAGACGGTCCAGCCGTTCGGGTGCCAGAAGACCATGCCCGGCGCTTCTTCCTGGAGGTGGAAGAGGTCGAGCTGCTTGCCGATACGGCGGTGATCGCGCTTTTCGGCTTCTTCGATGCGCTGGATGTAGGCAGCCAGCTGCTTCTTGTCCGCCCAGGCGGTGCCATAGACGCGCTGCAGCTGCTCGTTTTTCGAGTCGCCACGCCAGTAGGCGCCGGAAATCTTGGTCAGCTTGAAGGCTTTCAGGAACCGGGTGTTGGGCACGTGCGGGCCACGGCACATGTCCACGTACTCCTCGTGGAAGTACAGGCCCATGGCCTTCTCGTCCGGCATGTCGTCGATGAGGCGCAGCTTGTACTCCTCACCACGCGCCTTGAAGGTCTCGATGACTTCGGCACGCGGCGTCATCTTCTTGATGACGTCGTAGTCCTTCTCGATCAGCTCGGCCATGCGCTTTTCGATGGCGGCCATGTCTTCCGGCGTGAAGGGACGCTCGAAGGCGATGTCGTAATAGAAGCCTTCGTCGATCACCGGGCCGATGACCATCTTGGCGGTCGGATACAGCTGCTTGACCGCGTGGCCCACCAGGTGAGCGCAGGAGTGGCGGATGATTTCCAGCCCGTCCTCGTCCTTCGGGGTAATGATCTGCAGAGTCGCGTCGCTGTCGATGATGTCGCAGGCATCGACCAGACGGCCGTTGACCTTGCCGGCCAGGGTGGCTTTCGCCAGGCCCGCACCAATGGATTGCGCCACCTCGGTCACGCTGACCGGATGATCGAAGGAACGCTGACTACCGTCGGGAAGAGTAATGATGGGCATGGCGCCTCCTCTCCTAGTGGTGACCCCTACGAAAGGCCACATGGGTTGGGATGTGCCAGTAAGCGTCGCCCGCCGGGCAGGCCTGCCTCACAGTGGCAGGCGCCTTGTCGGCACCCTGCGCTTTCGCGCGCGGACGTAGATCACTGGAAGAAATCGAAAACCTGATCGCAAACAATAGCGGACAGGGCGCTGGATGTTACTGCAAGTTGCGCAAGCTGACGAGCGCAGAGCCTGACTTCGCTCAGTACTGATCGACAAATTCCAGCACAGCGCGATTGAAGGACGCCGGACGGATCACATTCATGCCATGGGAGGCGCCGGGAATCGTCACCAAGCGCGCATCCGCAAGACTCAGCTGCAGCGCCTGGAGGATTCGCGGAAACGGCTCCGGACTTCTGGCTCCGCCGATCAGCAATACTGGCAACTGCAACTGCGATATCGACTCCCGATTAATAGGCGCAGGATGATCGGCAACCTGCCCAACCAAGGTCATGGCATTGGCCGTCGCCATTTCACGAAACTGTGCAGATGACCTCGACCAGACTCCCGCCCCGCTGACAGTATCGACAAAGAGCTGCAACCCTCCTTCAACATCTCCCTCGCGAATCATTCCAAGCGCCTGCTGGCGAAACTGATTGCGTTCGACAGGAGATACCGGCGCTTCAATATTTGCTCCAGTGAAGACATTGTCCGCAAAGTCTCCACCTGGATCAGCCAGCGCCAAAGAGAGCAATTTATGCGGAGCCATCAGCGCCACTCGCAAACAGATGTTGCCGCCCCGCGAATGCCCCAGCAGATGGACCGGCGCAGGTAACTGGTCGATCAAGGCGAGAAGATCATCAACATGCTGTTCCGTCGAAAAGCCAATCCCCTGGCCGACCCATTGCTCCGGGAAATAATGGCGCAAGCTGGGCACGATCACACGGTAACGGGCAGACAAGGCTTCGACCTGTGCCTGCCAATAGCGGTAGTCGCAAAGTGACCCGTGCACCAGCAGCAGGGGCACGCCCTGCCCGGAAACCTGGCACGTCAGTTCATAGTCATTGACCCGGTATTTCACAATCTCGAAATTCATCCAGCACTCACAGGCAACGCACCACAATAAATCACACAGGATTTGCAGGGATTACTCAGCCCGAACGAAACCCAACCACACCCTTTAGCCCGCGCATTATCCCCAATCACTCAATTAATCCACCAACCCTTCATCCGCTGATTACATTTAAAGTGTGTTTTCCCAATCGCAACAATTCATATATTCAGTTGACGCGAACAATCACCAGAACACAGAATCGCCCCGTACAAATCACCCTACATACGGGAGCACCCAGATGTCCAAACTTGCGGAATTCCGCGAAGCCGAGCGCAAACTCCAGGAACAACTCGCCCTGCTCGAGAAACTCAAGAGCGATGGCGGCCTGAAAAAGGAACTGGAGTTCAAGGATCAACTGCAAGCCTTAATGGACCAGTACGGCATGAACCTGCGCAACGTCATCGAGATTCTCGACCCGCAGACTTCCACCGAGCCCGCAGCCGCACAGCCGGCGCGCCGCACTCGCCAACTGAAGATCTACAAGAACCCGCACAATGGCGAGACCATCGAGACCAAGGGCGGCAACCACAAGACCCTGAAAGCCTGGAAACAACAGTACGGTGGCGACACCGTGGAATCCTGGCTGCAGTGAGTCCGATTGTTCCGCGGAGCGCTCCCGCTCCGCGGAATTTCTCACCTTCCCAGAAGGAGCTGACCGGCGGCTGTATAAAAACTAGCCATCGTTAGCAGAAATCCTTATAATCCCCTCAGCGAAAACCAAACCCAAGGTCGCCCCTCCCAGCACTCCCTACCTGATCCAGGGCAGAAGCTGGGGTCCACAGGGCCACGGCCAGCGCATCCTCCGCATCGATTCCAGAGCACGCCAACCGTGCCAGGAAAGCCTGCCCGAGCGACCAGCGCCCCACGTCAAATCACCTGCAATTACCCAACACCGCAGACTGACGCGAACCGACCCCCAAGTTTCCAATCGCTGCCATATTCCGGTCATACGTTTTCTGCATTCTCAGATCGCAACCGGAGCTTTTGACGATTTCGACGGTCATAGGACCGTTACCTATTTGGAAAGACAAGACAATGAAAACCTCCCCGCAAATCCTGGAGGCGATTGGCACCCTCTCGGCGGCCTTCGCCCCTCTGAACTGCGTCATCCAGGCCAAGCGCAAGCATGGCTTCAGCTTCACCCTGGTCAACGAGCATGGCATCGCCAAGCACACCGAACGCCTCTACCCCCAGCAATATCAGGGCGAGGCGCCGCTGAACGCGGTGATCCAGCGAGTGCAAGCCACCATCGCTGCCTGAGCCCGGAATCGAAAAAGCCCCGCATGAGCGGGGCTTTTGCTTTTCTGCCATCCATATAAAGGAAGAAGTCAGCGCAGGCTGATGCCCGCCTTCACCGTCTCGATCTCCTGCAGCAATTCCGCATAGCGCTGCGCAGGCGCCGCATAGGTCAACGAATAGGCCGCGCCATCACCCAGCGCCACCTGCACGGTCTGCTTGAGCACTTCAGTGCCGTTCTGGCTGATCCCGCAATGCACCTCCAGACCCTCCAGACCACCAAGCAGGGTATCCAACGGCTTGCTGCAAGCCGCCTGGAAGCCCTGGCGCATGAAGTCCTTCTGCAACGCCTTGCGCATCTCGACGATGACATTCTCGGCACTGACCGTGACGCCGGAGCCGAGCCGACTGCGCGTGACCTCCATGACCAGGTCTTGAGAACCGTCTTCAGCCAAGCGCACGCCGCGTTGACGAACCACCGGCGCGTCCGCTGCCGCATCAACCGGCGAGCGCGATACTTCCCAACCCTGCGGCCAGATCACCTGCATTTCCGCCAGCGCCGGCAACGGCACCAAGAGCGCACCGAACAACAACCAGGATCGCAGACCGAGCATCACCACCTCCGACCATCAGCCAGGAGAAAACATAGCAGGCGCGCCATCACCCCTGCAGAGAAGCCACTTTCCTGAAGACAAACAAAAAGGGCGATCCTCTCGGATCGCCCTTTCTGAAATCGCCGAAGCGATTATATTTGGTAGGCACAATTGGACTCGAACCAACGACCCCCACCATGTCAAGGTGGTGCTCTAACCAACTGAGCTATGTGCCTGTCGTGTGGGGCGCATTCTACGCGATCGTTTTCACCGGTCAAGCACTTTTTTCAGCTAAGCCACTGAAAAAGTGAATTTTTTTATGTTCGACCGTCCGTAAATTATTTTGCACGGGCACTAGCCGGCCAGATTCGACTCAGGTAGCATCCGCACATCTCGTAAAAAATAACAAACACAGGTGCATTATGCCGCACACTTCCTACCCCTCTTCCTATTACGCAGCTTCGGCCAACCCGGTCCCGGCCCGTCCTGAACTGCAGGGCGAGGTGGAAACCGATGTCTGCGTGATCGGCGCTGGCTACACCGGCCTGTCGACCGCCCTGTTCCTGCTGGAAAACGGTTTCAAGGTCACCGTACTGGAAGCCGCCAAGGTTGGCTTCGGTGCGTCGGGCCGTAACGGCGGCCAGATCGTCAATAGCTATAGCCGCGACATCGACGTCATCGAGCGCTCCGTTGGCGCCAAGCAGGCCAAGCTGCTGGGCGACATGGCCTTCGAAGGCGGCCGCATCATTCGCGAGCGTATCGCCAAGTACAACATCCAGTGCGACCTGAAGGACGGCGGCGTGTTCGCAGCCCTCAGCGCCAAGCAGATGGGCCACCTGGAGTCGCAGAAAAAGCTGTGGGAGCGCTTCGGCCACACCCAGCTGGAACTGATGGACGCCAAGCGCATCCGCGAAGTCGTGGGCACCGACAGCTATGTCGGCGGCATGCTCGACATGAGCGGCGGCCACATCCACCCGCTGAACCTCGCCCTGGGCGAAGCCGCAGCCGTGGAATCCCTGGGCGGCGTGATCCACGAGCAGTCCCCTGCCGTGAAGATCGACCGTGGCGCCAACCCGGTCGTGCACACCCCGAAGGGCCGCGTGAAAGCCAAGTTTATCGTGGTAGCCGGTAACGCCTACCTCGGCGGCCTGGTGCCGGAGCTGGCTTCCAAGTCCATGCCGTGCGGCACCCAGGTGATCACCACCGAGCCGCTGAGCGCCGACCTGGCCAAGTCACTGCTGCCGACCGACTACTGCGTCGAGGACTGCAACTACCTGCTCGACTACTACCGCCTGACCGGCGACAACCGCCTGATCTTCGGTGGCGGCGTGGTCTACGGTGCGCGCGATCCGTCGAACATCGAGGCGATCATTCGTCCGAAGATGCTGAAGGTCTTCCCACAGCTGAAGGACGTGAAGATCGACTTCGCCTGGACCGGCAACTTCCTGCTGACCCTCTCGCGTCTGCCGCAGGTTGGCCGCATCGGCGACAACATCTATTACTCCCAGGGCTGCTCCGGCCACGGCGTGACCTACACCCACCTGGCAGGCAAACTGCTGGCCGAGGTGCTGCGTGGCCAGGCCGAACGTTTCGACGCCTTCGCCACCCTGCCGCACTACCCCTTCCCGGGTGGTCGCATGTTCCAGGTTCCGTTCTCCGCGATCGGCGCCTGGTACTACACCATGCGCGACAAGCTGGGCATCTGACGCCTCGCTTCAAACCGCACGAAGAAAAACGGCGCCTCAGGGCGCCGTTTTCTTTTTCGGGACTTTTTCCGGCGGCGATGAGGTATCGCTGCGAACCTGGGCGTGGCTCATCAAGGCAAAGATCAGGCTGCCGCCGACGATATTGCCCACCAGCGTGGGCAACGCGAAGTCGACGACGAACGCCGCCAGCCCGACCTCCCCGGCAAACATCAGGTAACCCACTTCGCAGGTGCCGACCACGATGTGGCTGAAACTGCCCAGCGCCATCAGGTAGGTGACCAGGAAAATGATCCACACCTTGGCGTTCTCCGCCGCCGGCACCAGCCAAACCATGGTGGCGATCATCCAGCCAGAGACGATGCCCTTGGAAAACATCTGCCAATGGTCGTTCTCCATGACCTCGCGGCCGATCTCCAGGAAAGCCTGATCCACCTTGGTATCGAAGATCGGCAGGTGCAGCATGCCGTAGGCGAACAGCAGCGCACCGACGATGTTGCCCGCCAACACTACCGACCACAGCCGCAGGAGCTGCCCGAACTTCTCCAGCGTCGGCTCGCTCATGACCGGCAATACCGCCGTCAGGGTGTTCTCGGTGAACAGTTGCTGGCGCGCGAGAATGATTGCCAGAAAGCCCACCGGATACCCGAGGCTGGTGGTGATCACTGCCATGTCGTGATCGGGCAGACGCGCGCGGAACAGCCCCATGGCCATCAGCGACAAGCCGATGGTCAGGCCGGCGGCCAGCGCCGACCACCAGAGCGCCGCCAGGGTGCGCTCCAGTTCGTGGTTGCCTTGCAGGCGTATGACTTCGTGCAACACCAGTGCGCGCGGCGGCTGGCTCTTCTCGACCTTGCGACGCTCTTCGGCAGAGAGATCGTCCGCGGTATCACTGCCCGCCTTCGATTCCCTGGCCTGGGTGCCTGGTGCGGTCTTGCGCGTTGCGGCAGAGTCGCTGCCCTTGCTACGCGGCCGCGATTGGGATGCGCCGCGAGCGGGCGGTTTTTCGGTGGCCATGCGGAGCACCTCGCTGGGACAGTGCAGATTTAGGCTGCGACCGCTGCGCTTCGGTTCCGGAAATCTTGGGGTGCGCCGAAATCAGGAAGTCGGCTCGATCCGCAGCCGGCGCCAGTCCGTGTCCAGATGGCCGAGGTAGACGCAGCCGTGCCCACGGGGAAAGAGAATGTGCTCGGGGCCGATCCCCGGCCCCTCAAGACGCAGCAGGCGCCCCCAGGGATGATGACTGACGCGCCCGCGCACGTCCTCGACCGCCCCGCCGCGCCACCAATGGATGGCGGCCTCGGCATCCTCCACACCTTCGGGCTGCATGATGCGCACAGGCTCATCACGCCAGCCGATCACCCGCTGCGGATCGAACCCCGCCTGCTGCGCAAGCGGCACCGGCACAATCCACAACGCGCCGTCGCGCTCTTCCAGCAACACGGCCAGCTCGCACCATTGCGGCTGCTCTAGCGCCCAGAGCAGGTCGCCATCGATCTCCAGCGAAGGCTCGGGCTGGGCCTGGATACGGAATCCCGGGCAGACCAGCACTGCATCCCGGAGCGCAATGCGGACTTCGCTCACGCCTGAGCCTGCCGCAGGAATGGCCCGACCTTGTGCTCGAGTATCCGCACCAGCTCCGGTTGCAGGTAGTCGTAGTCATCGGGGATATCCAGGCATACCAGGCGCTTGCCACGCATCGCCATGGGGAATCGGCGCAGCAGCGCCTGTCGCTGCCTGCGCTCCATGACGAACACCAGATCAGCCCACTCCAACTGCTCGACGCCCAGCAGAACCTCCGCGTCCTGCGCCAGCCCAGCGGAGTCGGTCTCGACCTCCGGCCAGTTGGCGAAGACAGCTTCGGCAGTGGGACTGCGCAAGCGGTTGCGGCTACAGATGAACAAAGCGCGGCGCACTTCATCCTCCCTACGGCTGGCGCGCAAACGACAGCGGCGATTCTAGGGAAGATGGAGGATCAGGGCGACTTCTGTTTCGCTTTCTGCCGCTCGAGGAAATCCACCTTCCACTGCTCGACGCCCAGGTGCTCGGAGTCCAGGCTCGCCTCGACGCCGAACTTGGCCTTGAGCGCTGCGACTTCCTTGGCATGGTCGACGAGGAAGCGGTCGAAGCGCTGGATGAGGTCGCCCTGCCTCACCGTGGACAGGTGGAACGCGCTGCGGGTATGCGGCAGCGAAGGATCGAACACCAGCGCACCGGGCTTGGCGCGAATGTTGTCCAGGTAGTAAGTGGCGACCACCACGTTGAAGTAGGCGCCGTCGGCCTGCCTCTTCAGCGCGGTATGAACCATCTGCCGAAGGTCGGCGCTGGGCGCCAGGCTGATCTGCCCGGCCTGGATCGGCGCCTCGTAGCCCCGCGGCGTCCAGCCTTCCACCAGCGCCAGCCGCTTCAGCGCGCCGATGCCCTGCCCCAGGCGCTCCGGCGCAACCAGCACGCCATCGACGTACTGCGTCACCGGCTGGCTATAGCGCAGGGTCTTGCCGGCCTTCTGCTCCGGAGCCCAGTCGGGGTTGTCGGGATACTTGAGATCGACCTCGCCGGAAAGCAGCGCCGGCAGCAGCGCGTCCACCGGAAGCGGACGGTACTCGAGACTGATGCCGCTGCTGCTGGCGAACAGATCCAGCACATCGCGGGCGAAGCCCTGGTAATTGCCCTGGGCATCGGTGCTGTAGTGCGGAGCGAAGGGAAGGTTCTCGACGCCGACCACGTAGGTCTGCGCCACGACAGGTGCGGAAATGACGGGGGACAGGATGCTGGCGAGCGCCCAGCAGAAGGCCTTGAGCTTCAAACGACTCTCCTTGTGACGTGTTGTTGTTCTATCGGCAGGTCAGGCAACCCGCCGTGGCGGACTCAGCCGCCGGTCATGCTCATGAAGCGCAGCACCTGTACTTGCTGATCCGCTTCGAAATGGTGGCGCTCAGGCTTGAGTTGCAGCGCGCGCATCAGCGCCTCGCGCAGGCGCACGCTGTCGCCGGGGTGTTCGCGCAGCAGTTGGCGCAGGTCCAGCGCGCCTTCATGGCCAAGGCAGAGCACCAGCTTGCCTTCGGCGGTCACCCGCACCCGATTGCAGTCGCCACAGAAGTTGTGGCTGGGGGGGGAGATGAATCCAATGCGGCTGGCGTAACCGTCGATGCGGTAGTAGCGCGAAGGCCCGCCGCTGCGCTCGGGCGTGGGCAGCAACTGCCAGCGTTCGGCGAGCTGCGCGCGGACTTCGTCGCTGCTGCACAGGGTCTGCTTGCGCTCGTGGCTGCTGACGGCGCCCAACGGCATCTCTTCGATGAAGCTGATGTCGATGCCCTTGGCCAGGGCAAACTCCACCAGGTCACACACCTCATCGTCGTTGCGGCCCTTCTGCACCACGGCATTGAGCTTGATGCGCTCGAAGCCGGCCTCGCGGGCGGCGTCGATACCGTCGAGCACCTGCTCCAGCCTGTCGGAACGGGTGAAGGCGGCGAAGCGCTCGCGGCGCAGGGAGTCGAGGCTGATGTTCAGGCGGCGCACACCCGCCGCTCGCAGCTCAACGGCGCGCTCACGCAGTTGCGAGCCATTGGTGGTGATGGAAAGGTCTTCCAGTTCCGGCCGCGCGCCCAGCCTGGCCAGCAGGCCGGTCAGCCCCTTGCGCACCAGCGGCTCCCCCCCCCGCCCCCCCTCTATGTTA
>OGQD01000076.1_pt1 | contig 80175 bp, 73 predicted proteins | sample 1553091 | NCBI WGS metagenome assembly OGQD01 (sample SAMEA2580290, study PRJEB22360) | human gut metagenome | biome: human gut; feature: human-associated habitat; material: faeces | place: Denmark | collected 2008/2010
GGTCAACGTGACCAATTGTGCCCACGTTTACGTGTGGTTTATTACGTTCAAACTTGGCTTTAGCCATGATGATCATCCTCATTTAAGTCGAAAGCAAGCTACAAGAGGCTACAAAAGGCACCGAAGCTACACAGCACATCGACATTAGTCTAAAAAAACAGACGCCCAATACTTTAAAAGCAGACTAATAAGCCTGCTTTTGAAATTTTTGTGAATTTTCATTCACCAAACTGTATCTGGAGCTCTTATCGAGATTTGAACTCGAGACCTCTCCCTTACCAAGGGAGTGCTCTACCACTGAGCTATAAGAGCGATAATCCTTCGATGGAGCGGGAGACGAGGATCGAACTCGCGACATGCAGCTTGGAAGGCTGCCACTCTACCAACTGAGTTACTCCCGCACAGCGTTGGTACATTTACCACTTCAATCGAAGTTAATGGTGGTGAGAGAAGGATTCGAACCTTCGAAGCTTACGCGACAGAGTTACAGTCTGTTCCCTTTGACCGCTCGGGAATCTCACCAATATCACACTTAACTTTCAGTGTTAGTTCTTTACTTCACTTACGCTACACTTTAAGATGGTGCCGGCACACGGATTCGAACTGTGGACCTACTGATTACAAGTCAGTTGCTCTACCAACTGAGCTATGCCGGCGTTTCTTAGTGTTTCGTACGTTTCGTATCGGAACGGTGTGCAGTTTAGCAAAACTCAGAAACGATGCAAGCGGTTTTTTCAAAAAAACCGCTAAAAACTCATAAAATCAATCCGTTTGATGATAATTCAACCGCTTTGATCACTGCGCGAGCTTTTATTTGGGTTTCATTCCATTCTGACTCAGGATTTGAGTCCGCAACCAACCCCGCTCCTGCCTGTACATAGACTTTATTATGACGAATAACGCAGGTACGGATCGCAATCGACATGTCCATTTCACCATGCCAACCCAAATAACCCACTGCCCCACCAAAAATTCCACGCTTTACTGGCTCTACTTCGTCAATAATTTCCATCGCACGAATTTTTGGCGCACCAGATAAGGTTCCCGCAGGAAAAGTAGCTTTAAAGACATCCAAAGCATCTATGTCATCGCGCACTTCACCCTGTACATTCGAGACAATATGCATCACATGTGAATAACGTTCGATCACCATACGGTCAGTCACTTGAACTTTGCCTATTTTAGAGACACGCCCAACATCATTACGACCCAAGTCAATCAGCATCAAATGTTCAGCTATTTCTTTTTCATCGTTCAATAGTTCTTGCTCTAAAGCCAAATCTTCTTCTTTGGTTTTACCGCGAGGCCGTGTGCCTGCAAGTGGGCGCACAGTCGCAATACCCTCTTCAAGTCTGGACAAGATTTCAGGTGAAGACCCGACAATATGAAAAGGTTGATCATCGGTCAATGTTCTGCCCTGCACCAAAAACAAGTAAGGCGATGGATTTAAATGACGTAAGGCACGATACACCTGTAAAGCATCACCATCAAAATCTGAGACCATGCGATGCCCCGGTACTACCTGCATCACATCCCCAGCTCGGATATATTCTTTGACAGTTTCAACAGACGCCAAAAAGTTGTCTTTACCTGTTAAAGATTCAAAATGGGGTGCGGTATGCGCTTTGGCTTGTAAGCTGACTGGCGTTGCCAATAATCGCTCTAAGGAATCCAGTTGATTTTGCGCGGATTGATAAGCTTCTTCATCCTGTGTGTCGGCATGAACGATTAAGAAAAGTGTATCTTTTAAATTATCAAAAATAATGACGGTTTTAGATAACATCATCCAAATATCAGGCAAACCGACTGGATCAGCTTCAGGCACATTATTTAAACGTGGTTCGATATAACGTACCGCATCGTAACCAAAATATCCCACCAAACCGCCTGTAAATTGCGGTAATGCTGGAATCAAAGCATGAGCAGGAACTTTAAACTGGCTTTGATAGTCACGAATATATTGAAAAGGGTCAGCGCATTGCTGCGTTTCGATTTGACCTTGTGCATTTTTAATAGTGAGCTGTCCTGCATTGCAGGAAAAAACGGTTGATTCACCTAAACCAATAATGGAGTAACGCGCCCAGTTTTCGCCCCCCTCAACCGATTCAAATAAATACGCTTGGGTATGATCTTTGAGTCGTGCAAAAACAGAAAGTGGTGTTTCAGTATCTGCCAAACGCTGGCGATAAACGGGAATAGTGTTATAGCCCGCCGCTTTTAACTGTTCAAACTGTGCAAGTGTTGTCATGAATTTCTCTCAATGGTTTCTAGTTAAGCACGATAATGTTGATAAAAGACGCGATTATCGCCATCGGAAAACCTGAACCAAACTCATGCCACACTCCTTATTCACTCTTTGATAAAAGACTTGATTTAAACCAATAATTGATCCAAACGATCGACCACTTGTTGCGGATCACTATCGTAAATATTCTCTCCATGATTATAGCCATAGCTGACTACAATACAATCGATACCTGCACGTCGAGCCGCTTCGATATCATTTTTCGAATCCCCCACCATTAAGGTTTGTGGCTGCGTAGTATTGAAGACTTGCATACTATGCAATAACGGTAAAGGGTCTGGTTTACGTAATGCCAAACTGTCTCCACCCACGACCAGAGAAAAATAATGATCGATCTGTAATTTCTGTAATAGCTCTTTGGCTAAATGCTCAGGTTTATTGGTGACACATGCCATCTCAATATGACGATTTTTACACGTGTCTAAAAAAGTCTGTACACCATCAAATACACGGCTATAAACACATAACTCCTGTTCATAGACTTCCAAATATTTTTTTAAAAGTTGTTGATGTTTCTCAGGTTCAATTTGACCAAATAAAAACTGCAAAACGGCATCGCAAAGTTTACCTGTACCCTGTCCCACCCACTGTCGAACCTGTACTTCCGTCACCGTCGCCCAACCGAGCTGCTCTAAACTTAAATTCATAGAGTGATACATATCCGAGGCGGTATCGACTAGCGTTCCATCCACATCAAATAAAATGAGTTTACGCTGTTCAAGTTGTAACAATGACATCACATATCCTGCTTTCAATTTTTTGAATATTCAATAAATAAAGGCATGCCGATGCATGCCCTCAATCTCAAAGGCAAGGCCTGCTTATTTGAAAAATAGCCAAGCCAATACTGCAAGAATAATAATCACAACCACCGTCATGAGCCCAACAGATGCATTTTTTTGCTGCTCTTTTTCCTGCTCAACTCGAGATACAGGCTGCTCAATTGGCGTTGGTGCAGGTTCGACTTGGGTCTTAACCTCAGCACCTTCTGGGATCGGTGCAGGTTTTGGTACGCCAACCGACTGCGGCATACCCTCACGACTAACGGATGTTTCTGCGGCACGTTCAGTCAGGCTAGGCATCCCCGCATCATTCATTTGTTGCGCTGGGGTTTTGAGTACTTGTTGTTCTGATGTCTCTGCCACAGGCTCTACTTCAATTTCTGGCAAATCCTGATTTTGCTGTGCTGGTGCTAAAACCGAAAATTTGAGTCCTGCAAATTGAACAATATCACCTTCGTGCAGTTGTACTTCCTGCCCAATGCGCAAGTCATTGACAAAGGTACCATTTGAAGAGTTTAAATCTTGCACCCAAAGCTGATCATCTTTTAACAGAAGTGTTGCATGTTTACGTGAAACCTCAGCGGCTTGTAAAACCAGATCTGCATCCTGACCACGTCCAACCAGTAAATCGTGATCGACACTTATTTCCTGCCCCGTAAACTCACCCGTAATCGCCTGTAACTTCCAAGTCATAACTAAACGCTCTAATTTTGATTTGATCACATCATAACATGCTCAAAATACGATTTCGTGCCGATCCTGTTAAGATGCCGGTCGTACTGTAGTGGTGGTCACGGTATTTTTAGTCCGTTCAACCTCTTTTGCAGGTAAGGCAATAGATTGTCGCTGCACAGCAGGTTCAACGGCAACTGGCGTGGCAATAACCTGATTTTGCCCCGAAGATGGAACTTGCTGATAATTTGGATTCTGCGCTTGTGCAAGCACTTGCGGAGCTGAAGGTTGATAAATATTTTCAACATTCTCAGGAAGCTTGGCGAAATTACCCTCCTTATCCATCGCTAACTGAAGGCTATAAAGTCGATTGTAGCGTTGCTGCGAAATACGACGTACATCATCCGCATCTCCCACAATGGTTGGATGAATAAATACCAGCAAATTACGCTTTTCATTGCTGCGTGCATCCGAACGGAATAAGCGACCTACATAAGGAATACTGCTTAATCCTGGAATGCCTTGACGTGATAATAAAGTATTGTCCGAAATTAGACCGCCGAGTACCACAGTTTGCCCATGTTCAGCCAACACCGACGTTTTTATCGCACGTTTACTGGTGACCAAATCCTGAGCCTGACCTTTATTATCCTGAACCGCAGACACTTCCTGTTCCACTTCTAGCCGCACCGTTCCGTTATCGCCAATATGCGGTACGACTTTCAGGGTAATCCCCACATCTTTACGTTCAACAGTGGTATATGGATTTACGGTACCCGAAGAGCCTGTCGAAACTGACCCCGTGACAAACGGTACGTTTTGCCCCACCACAATATAAGCTTCTTCATTGTCCATGGTGACAATGGACGGAGTCGATAACAGATTCGACTTGGTATTGGTTTTTAGTGCCTGAATGAGCGCACCATAGGCTTTACGTGAATCAAAATTCCCTAGCCCAATCGTCGCCCCATTACCTTTATTGGTGCCTCCCGCAATGGCCGCAGCAGCACCCGCGGTACCACCACTGGCATAGCCCGCCGCAATGGAAGCTAGACTCGCGCCAACATTGCCAAAGCTAATTAGCCCGACCCCACTACTTAAATCACCCAGTGCCCATTGAATACCCAATTGATCTGAATCATCGCCAGATACTTCAATAATCGCAGCTTCAATCAATACTTGTTCACGACGAATATCCAGTTGTTGAATAGAGGATTCAATTTCGCGCATCAACTGTGGCTCTGCTTTGACCACCAACGCATTTTGCGAACTATCTGCAATAATGCTGACACCGTTATTGCTAAAACTGGTAATTGAGTTTTGATTTTGGTTGGAACTGGAGCTATTATTTAAATTAATCGATGGCGTTGAAATCGAGCTACTGCTTGAGTTCGAACCATTATTTTGATTGTTAATTAGACCATTAATAGCATTATTACTATTATTCGAGCTTGAACTGGCAGCACTATTACGACCAGTACTATTCGAGCCTGAAACCGATTGCCCTGTCACCAAACCCTGTAGAATTTCTGCCAAATTCTTGGCACTGGCATATTTGAGACGAAAAACCTTTAGACCACCCAAACGATCAGCCGAAGGCACATCCAGTGTTTCAATCAAATTACGAATACGTTTACGACTGCCTGTATCTCCCTTGATCAAAATTCGATTGGTTCGAGTATCCGCAATAATCCGCACACGTGAACCATTGAGATCTTTTGATGCACCCGTTGAACTCATCGATTCCAGCAGACCTATGATTTCTTCTGCCTGACTATTTTGTAGGGCAACCGCTTCGACATCATTTTGCCCAGTTCCATCCAGATTACGAATAATGGTTTCAAGCTGAGCAATATTGGCTGCACGATCTGAAACAATAAGTGCATTGGTTCCTGGCACGGCAGCCAGATTGGCAAATTGTGGCATCAATGGGCGTAATGCAGGGATCAGATCATTTGGGTTGGTATTTTCCACCCAGATTACGCGAGTGACCACTTGATCGCCTCGTGCACTATTACGCACATCATAAGGCACACCTGAGTTTTTGACATTGCTATCTGGAACCAGTTTCACGGTATTACCAGAAGGAACAGCGACCACGCCATTGACGTTTAAAACCCCTAAAAATAGGTCGTAAACTTCATTTTTATTTAAAGGCTTATTGGAAATAACCGTCACGTTACCGCGAACACGCGGATCGACCGCAAAGTTTTTCCCTGTAATATCCGCCACTTCATTAATAAATGCAGTTAAATCAGCATCGCGTAAGTTAATCTTCCATGTTTGTGCAAAGGCACTTGTACTAATAGCTGCCATCACTGGAGCGGCTGCCAGTAAAGCCCAAAGTGGACGATGATTCAATAAAGCCATAGCCTGCTCTTTTTCCTAACTCGTTATGATGATCAACATCACTTAAAAACTTTGTTGTATGGTCATCACTTGATCACCACGCTTTATTTCTATTTTGACCTGTCCTTCGCGCTTCACCTGTTCTAACAGTTGTACGTCATTTTGTCCTTGACCCACTGCCTGTCCATTGACGGAAAGAATGCGATCCCCAGGTCTTAACCCTAACGTATTTCGTAGTGCTGAAGGGGTATGATCGGTCACCTCATAGCCTGATCCATTGGCAGTACTGACCCCCATATTTTGCAAATATTGATCCCGATTTTGCTGCATTTGTTGAATCGCTTGCCCAATCATGGCATTAGGCCCTTGCGTAGCTGCGGGAGCTGTCGTTGTCGTGGGCGTAGTTTGTGTGGATGGTACAATGGGTTGATACAGCCCATTTTCGAGTCCTTTGAAGCGAACTTCCTGAACAGCCCCATTGCTTTGACGCAAAATCACATGATCCCAATACACTTCCGACAGCTGATAAGCACTATTATCAATTGTATCGCCCACACGATAACGCTCGGCTTTATCATTCACTTTAATCACAGCAGAAGAAAACCGATTTGGATAACCAATCATCACGCCTTGCAATTCAAAACTCTGATTATTATTTGTTGCCGTTGCAGTCGGCTCACTGAATAATGAAAAACTGGTGATATTTGGAATCTGTGCCTGCATAGAACCGAGTTCGACACGATCAAACTGCATGGCTTGTGGCGGCGCAACCACCCACCAAAATAGCGAAGCCAATTTCCAGCAGAGCCATAAAATCAAAAGAACGAGCACTAAGGCCGATAATTTATCGAATTTGTGCCACGGCATCTGTTGCATACGTTCAAACATTGCTTTCATTACAATCCACCTGAGAACAATGGTTGACGAGTACTAATGACAAAAGTATCCAAACCAGCTTTACCTTCATACGAAGGCACATTTAACAGTAATCGCTGCGTGAGTTGAGCATCGAGCATGAGATTTTGATCAAAAGCGAGGTTTGCCATTTTTTGATTACGTTGATCGCGGATATCAATTTGCAAACGTCCATCTGCATCTTGTAATTGTCCTTGCAATGATGGCATATCCATACGCTCTTGACGTTGCCCGTACGTATAAGTTAACGCACCACCCCCCCAATGTAATTGTCCTTCGCTTTGAGTAAATCCATGATCTTTTTGATAATTAAATTTTACATTGCTGAGTTGAATGCTATTGGCTGGCCATTGCCAGTTTACAACCGACTTTAAAGTTTCTGGTGCAATCTGACCACTGAGTTGACGAACAATAATTTTTTTACCAAAACCATAACCCAAAACACCGTTCAACTGGGTGTTACCGCTATGGACTTCAACATCGGCAGCGACCCGTAATAACATTAAATCGAGTGGGCGCGTACTCCAGTGTAAAGAGCCACGTAAATTACCACGATGCCAATCCGCTTGCCCTTGCCAAATGTTGCCACTGACATTGCTGAGGGTTTGATTATTTTTAGAAAATTTTGAAATTAACCAATTCGCAGGAATTTGTAAAACCACAAAGACTAAAAATGCAATAACGGCAAATATCCACCATGTCACTTGCTTCGATTTTTTTTTCATTCAGCCATTACCACTTATGCAAACTGCCTTTCCCTGTTGAGATTTTTCTCTTTTAGACATTATGCATACTTTTTCAACATCGCCAATTCAACTCTATAAAAAAACCAAGCATTCTTGCTTGGTTTTTCTCACTTTAAACTGATTGAGTGACAAAAAGATGAAAACTAGATCAAGAAGTCTTCAAGTTTTGCACCTTTTTCAAGTTCAGCAACAAGCCAGCGAGGTTGTTTACCACGACCAGTCCAAGTTTCTTCTGGATTATTTTTATTACGGTAGCGCGGCTCAACGGCTTTACGCGTAGTTTTTTTACGCTTTTGCTCACCATACTCAAGTAATTCTTCAACCGTAAAGCCCACTGCCTCAGCAACTGCTAAAATTTGATTATAAGCATCTTCAATTGCCTGATCTTTTTTAGATGCAATTAATGCCTCAGCTTCTTCTTGCAACCGTTTTAACTCATCAACCGAAAGTTCACTAATATCTGGTTTCATTAAAAACCTACTCCAATATACAAATACAAAATGTGATTCAGACAAAAAATTTAAAATTAATTATTTAAATTAAATTCAAACTAATCATATTTTAGTTTAAGTACCTTAATCAAGTATTAACGCGAAATTTTAAACAACACACAACAAATACCATTATATTCTTTTGATACCTTAACAATTTCATTATAAGTATAAGCTTAATTAAAACACGCAAAAATATAAAAAGTAGGTGTAGTTTAATAAATAACGTAATTAAAACTCTATTGCCTCAGTTTAATTAGTTTTTCCTGTGATGAAAGAGCAGACATATTGTTCTGTCTAATCCCTGATATCCAGTAGGTGATTATGTAGGCAACCACATTCGCTCAAATCTATTAAAACAATTGAGGTACTATGTCCATAAAAAAAGGATATCGCCTCTTATGGATATCCTTCATATTTCTAGATTTTTCAACAAAACATAAACAAGCAATATAATTTTTTCCGAAGAATCAAATCCGCTTGGCTCGACATTAATAATCGAAGTCTCATTACATCTTGATTTGTATCTCATTTAAAACTTAAAAACAGATTAAGTATTCAGCTGATGACCTACCTGTTGCTCTAGCATGAGAATTTTCTGTTTTACATGATCTGGAATGGCTTGTTTAGCAAGCTGAACAGGATCAACCACCACCATGACCGCCTCTCCCGTTGCGACTACTTTTTCCTGCATTGTACTCCATAATAGATAACTCATTCTAAATGCACTATTACGAATCTCCTCAACTCGCGCACCTATTTTCAAGGTATCAGGATAAAATACTGGACTTAAATATTTGCACTGATTTGATGCAACTACGGTATATATCTTTTCATCAAAAATATTTAAAGCATCTAAATAACGAATTCGTGCACTTTCAATATATCGATAATATAAAACATTATTGACATGACCAAAGGCATCCATATCGCCCCATGCCACCGCTTGTTCGTGAATTACAGGGTATTGTGCAAGTTCATTCATCATCTAACTCATATTTTAAACTGTAGAAAATTAGCATCATTTTCAAAGACTAAATTTAATTGTTGAATCTGACTTTCATTCAACTGCGACTTGACCCGCAAATAACTCATCAGAACATCATTTGGATACAACGCTAATAATCTTTCGGCTTCCGTTGACCGCTGTGTTGCCATATAGACATGCCATTTTGCAAAGGTCAGTATAGGCATACTCAAATAACGCTGTTCAAATTGATCTATTTTGGCTTCAATATCCTGATAATCTGGATTTTGCTTTAACAACTGTTGCTGAAACCATAAATAAAATACATCGCGATCAAATTGTTCATTTAACAAATGTAGGGCCAACATTTCATGTGGCAAGCTCATATCAGGTAAACGCGCAAGTAATTTAAGCCATAACAGCTTGCTGCTATAAGGCCGTGTCTTAATTTCCTGCTCTAAGTCCAGATAACGTTGTTGAAGTGCTTGCAAATCGTCCAGAGAGGCCTGTTCAAACTGAGTTAAAAGTTGTTGTAACCACAGATCACGACTTTGTGGATCTAAATGTCCGTACTTGTGCGAGCGCAAATACACCCAAGGCTGCTGTAATGCCAACTGTCCCCACAATGCGGTGATACGATGTTGATAGGCTTGTTCAACCTGTTTCAACCACGGAGATAATTGATGTTGTTGTAAAAACTCCAAATGGGTAAGAGCCTGTTCAGTTTCACCTTGTGCCAGAAGAAGTTCTATTCGTTGCAATTCAGCCAATTCAAATGCCATCGGCGAGGTATCATTGAGCGCACGCAAAGCTTGATCATATTGTGCATTTTGAAATAATAGTTTGGCCTCAACAATTCCCTTGAGTAAACCCGATTTTTCAAATACCTGATTGACAAAACTTTGCTGATCTTTTGCTGCTTCCAACAACCAAATGACCCCTAATTGTTCATACGGGTGCAAATGCGAAAAATTAAAAACCGTTTCCAGTTTACGCTGTTCAAGATGTAAATATCGTCGAACGACCATCCAGATGAATTGCGCGAATAGACTCAATGCTCCCATCAACAACAATAATATCCAGACATTGGTTTGTAGTTGCCAGTCACGCCAATAAATATAGACATAACCCGCCCCATAGCCATAACTCAACACACTGAGTAAGGCCAATACACACAAAGCGATTACGGCATAAGTCTGGAGTAATACGCGCATAGTTGCTCCTTAGCCCAATAATTCGAGTGTAATGAGTTTCGGTACAGGAAGCGCAGGAAGTTGTTTCAGTTTTTCCAGTCGAAGTTTTAAATCTTGGCTAGATTGATCTGGAAGCTGTGCCAATTGCTGTATCGCCATGCTTAACACATGCTGATATTCAGTTAAATGTCCATCGTTAATCGCCTGACGAGCCAATAACAAACGTAGTTGTACTTCTTTTAAAATAATCCGTCGATTAATCAATTCTGCAGGAGCGCGATCGACGCGTTGCAACTGAAACCAACCTTGCCAAAAATGCTGTTGCTGCTGTCTTTTCAGTTCTACATGGGTATTTTCTTGTGCCATTTGCAAATCTTGATCGATCAATTGAATCAAATCATCAAAGCTTTGTTGTTGCTGATTTTTGGAAATCACAAATTGCTGAATGGCTTGTTTATCTTTAATAATACTTTCATGCAAGCTGCGCTCTAAAGCAGGAGCAAGAGTATAGCTGGCCAAGGACTGATTTAACTGATTGAGTTTATCAACAGCATAAATATATTGATGCTGTTGTAAGGCAAACTGCACGAGTTCTAATTGTTGTTTAACCAATATCACTGGATTTAAGGCGGTATGAATAGCGGCAGATGGCGCTGGTTCACTTGCAGTAGAAGACTGATCAGCAGGATTCGTAAATTGACGTTGTAACGCAACCAAATGATCATTCAGGTTGGCATTATTTTGTTCCATCTGAGTGATATTTTGCTGAAGAAGATCAAAACGCTGAGAAAGCAGATACGAGTCATAACTTAACTTCACTAGCCACAGCGAAGCCAAAATCACGATCAACCCAATAAATTTCCTCATAAACGTCCTTCATTTTGCTTTAATTGCGCTAACACGGTTTCAGGTTTTAAGTCATCCACACGGCAAACCGAATAATACGCATTTTGCTGATGTTGATATGTCTTTAATATGTGAAATAAACGTTCGCCCAATACCATATAACAACACTGATGACAGTGTGATGGCAAGGCTTTGAGTAATTCTAACCAATTGAGCCAACTTGCTTCACTACTGATTAAGACCCATACTTTTTGCTGCTCTGCGGATATTCTAGATGTTAGCTGAGCAAGATGCTCCGTCGCTTCCACAGGGCAACGTCTGCTGTATAACACAAAATTTAAGACTTCAACCCCTTGCGCCTGCAAATGTTGCATCATAAATTGACGACCACCCTCACCTCGCCAGAATGCGATTCGTTTTAGCTCGGTATTGGATCTAAACATCTCAAGCTGTAACATGCCCTCTGATGTTTCAATGGCAGGCACTTCAGCGTAAATTTGAAATTGCGCCAGATAATCTGCGGTACGTTGTCCAACTGCAACCCATTGAATATGCTTAAGCTGTTCAATTTCGATGCCTGAAAGATGTAAATAACGTAAACCAATTTCAGCCGCAGTCGGACTCACCACCACAATCACGTGCGTCTTGGCAAGCTGTCGATAAAGTCCAGATAACTCATCCGAACAAGGAGATTCAATCAACTCCAACAAAGGATAATCAATGACCTCATATCCTTCAGCCGTTAAAGACTGATTGAGTTTTTCAGCGCGAATTTTAGGACGAGTATTGATAAATAACATGGCAATATAATCCAAGTACTCTCAATTAATGCAATGCACTCAATAACTCTCCTGCACCCTGTTGCAAAAGTTGTTGCGCCAAGCGGATACCTAACTGCTCGGCGTGTTCAGTATGATCCGATTGCTGTGCGCAAAGTAAAGTCTGGCCATCCACACTGCCTACACGACCTTCAATCGAAATTTGATTCCCATCTAAAGTCGCGTAACCTGCGATTGGGACTTGGCAACCCCCTTCTAAATACGCATTAAAAGCACGTTCTGCCCGAACACAATGCCAAGTTTGCTCATCTAATAAAGGTTGAATTAAGTCCAGAACAGTCTGATCATTTATACGACATTCCAGCCCTAATGCGCCTTGCCCCACCGCTGGCAGACTAATTTCAGCCGCAAGAGCATGGCGAATACGACTTTCTAACCCTAAACGCTTCAGTCCAGCACTGGCCAGAATAATCGCATCATATTGACCCTCATCCAGTTTAGACAAGCGTGTGCCGACATTGCCACGTAAATCAATAATGGTTAAATCTGGGCGTTGTTTTAAAATTTGACATTTACGACGCAAACTTGATGTACCAACTCGCGCACCTTGAGGTAAATCCTCAAAATGAACAAAGTGATTGGATACAAAAGCATCAAAAGGATCTTCACGCTCACAAATCACAGGCAAGCACAAACCTTCAGGCAAATGCATTGGCACATCTTTCATGGAGTGAACCGCCAGATCAGCACGACCATCGAGTAATGCCGCTTCTAATTCTTTGACAAATAAACCTTTACCGCCAATCTTTGCTAACGGAGTATCCAAGATTTTATCGCCTTGCGTCACAAATTTGACCAGCTCTACCTCTAGGTCAGGATAAAGTTCCTGTAATCGAGCACGAATATGTTCTGCTTGCCATAAAGCAAGCGGGCTTTGTCGAGTCGCAATTTTCAAGGTCTGCATAAATCTTGGATCAGTTAAAAACAAACTCTAAACTTAACCCGATCTTTTAAAATTGCAAGTAAAATCTAAGTTAAACAAATCTACAAGCGCTTAAAGTTGTGGTCTTTTTAGAGTTTTTGCATACGTTCGCGTAATTGGGGCAAGTGGCGACGGCTAACAGAAAGACGCTCACTGACCTCACGACAACGGACTTGATATTGACCTGAAGTGACCAGTTCAAGACCTTCCAGATAATCAACCGAAACCAATGCATTACGATGAATACGAATAAAGCGCTCGGAAAATTCCTGTTCAAGTTCTTTTAAGGTTTCATCGATGAGGACACTGCCATTTTTGTGGCGTACCGTGACATATTTTTGATCTGCCAGAAAATAATAAATATTTTCAATCGGAATCAGTTCTACCCCACGATAAGTTTTGGCTGTAATTTGATGTCGTTGTATTTTCACGTCGTCCATATCTTCTTTTTGTTTTATTGTGCTCAATTGAGCTTGAGTTAACTTGGTTAAGTGATCTAAAACCTGTTGCAAATCTTGCTGAGAAATAGGTTTGAGCAAATAACCTTTAGCCTGAGATTTAAAGGCCTCCAGTGCATGATCATCATAAGCCGTACAAAAGACAATTGCAGGCATAGGGTCAAAATGACTGATTTGTTCTGCACAAAACAAGCCATCCATTTCTGGCATTTGAATATCGAGCAAGACCACATCTGGTTCATATTGTTCGACCAGATCTAAAGCATCCTGCCCATGAGTAGCCGTCGCAACCACTTGATGCCCCAATTGCGTAACCAAGCGTGACAATCGTTCAACAGCAAGAGGTTCATCATCACAGATTAAGATCCTCATTCTTTCTCCTTGTCGCGTTAACTGGTTTAATTCATTTTTAATCGGTTAACCCTGACTTATTATTGTTTGTCTGATATCGGTAACTCACCACCGTGGTATACAACCCACGTGCGCTATAGGTTTGAAACTTGACCGTATTTCCATAATACGCCCGAAGACGCTGTTTCACATTGTCTATAGCAATACCGTGTCCTTCTCTGCTTTTTATTGTATCGTGACTGTATGGATTGGTAATGACTATACTGACTTGATTTTGCAATATTTCAACCAATACACCAATTTGACATGCTCCACCTATTTTCTCAACTCCATGAAAAATACTATTTTCAAGCAAAGGCTGCAAGGTCAACAATGGAATTTGTATGGTTTTAAGTTGTTGAACACTATACGGAATTTTCCACTCTACATGAAATCGATCACCTAATCGAATTTGTTCGATAAATAAATATTGTCGACAAAGTTCAATTTCATCATTCAAACTAACCAATTTAAGTTGCTGCAAACTGGCACGAAACAGTTTAGACAAACTGATCAACATGTTTTCTGCTTTATCTGGATCCAGACTGATTAAACTGACCACACTATTTAAACTATTGAACAGAAAATGTGGATGAATCCGCGCTTGCATGGCTTGTATGCGGGCATTCAGTTCACTGTATTGTTGATTTAACCATTGATCACGCACATACATATAACGCAGGCAAAACGCGCCGAGCAAAATGCCATAACTTAAATGCATGCCCACACCTGCCAATAACAGATCGCGATTAAACTGATGTAAACTGAAATAACTCCCCCAATGTTGTAGCACGTTGGCAATGCAGGTGGTTAAGACCACAATGACTTGCAATAAAATAAAGCCAATCAGTAACGCAGTCACTTGATTAATACGATTAAAAAAATCCTGAAACCGATCCAGAATCGCTGAAAAAGACAAGACTACCCAATTGATAAAAAATACGTATTGTAATAATCGTAGACCTTGTAAAGCCTGCCATGAACCCGCCTCAGCTAGCGCCAGCACCATGGCCAGTACATTACTGGCGACCATTAACTCCAATAAATGTTGCCATTGACCGATTTTGCTAAAAAAAAAGGAGCTGCCCGATAGGTGATTGTGTCGAGCTAAATCCATTGAATTCTGGGCATCGGCAAGCCTTGAGGAATTTGTTATACTCTTTTTTATTTTTCGCTTTTTTTTATCGAGCCGACATGACCACATCTTCAAATTCCCCTCATTCATCTGCCCAGAACCAGACCTCTGGTATGTGGGGCGGTCGCTTTAGTGAAGCGACAGATGCGTTTGTTGCTGAATTTACCGCATCTGTACAATTTGACCAACGTTTTTATAAGCAGGATATTGCAGGTTCAATTGCACATGCCACGATGTTGACCAAAGTCGGGGTACTCACCGAGGCTGAGCGTGACGACATTATTCAGGGTTTAACTGCGATTCAATCTGAAATTGAAGCAGGTCAGTTTGAGTGGCGTATCGACTTAGAAGATGTGCACATGAATATTGAGTCTCGTCTGACTCAACGCATTGGAATTACAGGTAAAAAACTCCATACGGGTCGTAGCCGTAACGATCAGGTCGCAACAGATATTCGTTTATATCTGCGCGATGAAATTGACGATATTCTATCGATTTTGCAGCGCTTACAAAAAGGGCTACTCGGCTTGGCAGCAACAAACACTCAGACCATTATGCCAGGTTTCACCCATTTGCAAACCGCGCAACCTGTAACCTTTGGTCATCATTTATTGGCATGGTTTGAAATGTTGATTCGCGATACAGAGCGTTTACAGGATTGCCGTAAACGGGTTAATCGCATGCCACTTGGCTCTGCTGCACTGGCAGGAACCACCTACCCGATTGATCGTGCTTATACTGCTGAACTTTTAGGTTTTGAAGCTGTGTCAGAAAATTCACTGGATGCCGTTTCTGATCGTGATTTTGCCATTGAATTTAATGCAGCGGCAGCCTTAATCATGATGCATTTGTCGCGCATGTCAGAAGAATTGATTTTATGGACGTCTGCTCAATTTAAATTTGTGAATATTCCAGATCGCTTCTGTACAGGTTCATCAATTATGCCGCAGAAGAAAAATCCTGATGTACCAGAGTTAATTCGTGGCAAATCAGGTCGTGTATTTGGTGATTTGATCAGCCTATTAACGCTGATGAAAGGTCAACCATTGGCCTATAACAAAGACAATCAGGAAGACAAAGAACCGCTGTTTGATGCAATTGATACCGTCCGTGGTTCACTCATGGCATTTGCAGACATGATTCCTGCACTGGTTCCCAATATCGAAATTATGCGTGAAGCTGCATTACGTGGTTTTTCAACTGCCACTGATCTTGCAGATTATCTGGTGAAAAAAGGCGTGGCGTTCCGTGATGCCCATGAAATTGTGGGTAAAGCTGTGGCCCTAGGTGTGCAGGAAGATAAAGACTTATCTGAACTCAGTCTTGAACAACTTCAGCAATTCTCAGATTTAATTAGTGCCGATGTATTTGATAAAGCATTAACGCTAGAAGCCTCTGTGAATGCACGTGACCATATTGGGGGAACTTCTCCAAAACAGGTGACTGCTGCGATTGCACGTGCCGAAAAACGTCTTGAACAACTTTACGCTTAAGGAAATCTCATGAGCCGCCAAGTATTTTGTATTAAATATCAAAAAGAAATGGAAGGTCTGGACTTCGCACCTTTTCCGGGAGCCAAAGGTCAGGAGCTATTTGAGCATGTTTCCAAGCAAGCTTGGCAAGAATGGTTACAACACCAAACTACCTTGATTAATGAAAAACGCTTAAATGTGTTTGAGCCAGAAGCTAAAAAGTTCCTGGAAGAGCAACGTGAAAAGTTTTTCAACAATGATGAAAGCGTAGAAAAAGCCGAAGGTTGGAAGCCTGAAGAAAATTAAAGCATCGCTTTAATTTTCTGTAAGACAAGGACGAAGTCCGCGTAGGTAAGCATATGAGAAGTGAACCCTTGCGCAAGACCAAGAGCTATGCTCGTAAGGAGAAATATTAAAGCATCGCTTTAATTTTCTGTAAGACAAGGACGAAGTCCGCGTAGGCAAGCATATGAGAAGTGAACCCTTGCGCAAGACGAAGAGCTATGCTCGTAGTACGTGAATTAAAGCATCGCTTTAATTTTCTGCAAGACAAGGACAAAGTCCGCGTAGGCAAGCATATGAGAAGTGAACCCTTACGCAAGACGAAGAGCTATGCTCGTAGTACGTGAATTAAAGCATCGCTTTAGTTTCCCTTAAGATAAGAATAATGAAGTCCGCATACCTGTAAAAGTAGTCCCGTGACTACTTTTACGTTTCTTACACAGCGACATATAACATTACATAGCCTCACAAGACTCTGCATGATTCTTTCAATTTTTCTTAATATACTTATTCCATAGCAAGGCAATAAGCATCCCCCAATGCAGCCTTACGATGTTTTCTTCCCAGATTTCTCCCCCCAAGAAATCTGGGATTTTTTTATGCATTTTGCTTAGGTGATTTATTCATTTTATTTCTAGCGCAATTTGTCCTTGCCAGTGAATTAAAACAATCATCAGTATAAAGCAGATGAATCTTAAAAATATTTGATGTAAAGCATCACCGAAAGAATGTCGGATAGCATCTCGGCATACAGTTCAATAAAAAAAAGACCTTGAATGATTTCAAGGTCTTTTTTAGGCAAAATCTTTAGAATATTTTATCCGCGATGAACTTTTTCTTCGATTTCTTCAATTCGGGTATGACGGACATCTAAACCTTTGGCAATATAAATCACTTGTTCCGCAATATTACGGGCATGATCACCAATACGTTCTAGTGAGCGTAATACCCACATCACATTAATCACACGGGAAATATGACGTGGATCTTCGATCATATACGTCATCAAGGTTCGGGTTGCAGACTGATACTCACGATCGATATCGGCATCTGCGAGTAACACCTGCAATGCCTGCTCTGCATCCAAACGTGCAAAAGCATCCAGCGCATCATGTATCATGACACGAACCTGATTACCAATATGTCGGGTTTCCATATAACCGCGCGGTGATCCACCCTCTTCACACAGATTTTGGGCAATTCGGGCAATTTTAGCAGCTTCATCACCAATACGCTCCAAATCGGTATTGGCTTTACTCATGGCAATCACCATACGCAAGTCAATCGCAGCGGGATGACGACGTGCCAAGATCAAGGTAAGCCCTTCATCGATATCACGTTCGTATTGATTCACCGTATTGTCTTTAAACTGCACATCAAGTGCCATATTGACATCGGTATCCAAGAGAGCATGGATTGCATTGGCTACCTGTTGTTCGACCAAGCCACCCATGGTCATAAATTTAGTGTTGACGTCTTGCAAGTCTTCATTGAATTGCGAAGAAATATGATGACTTAACACAGGATTACTTGGACTCAAGGGAGCCTCCCACACAAATTGGGTCAACGAACAAGATAGACTGTGATTAAAACATATCCATCATGAAAGTTTTATGACAAAAACTATTTTTTGCCGTTTTATTGCGTTTTGTAGACCAACCAACGATTCAACTCGACCAAATCATTTTCATTTAATTGCCCCACGGATGCCTTTAATTTGAGTACATTTAGGATATAGTCGTATTGTGCATTCAAATAATCCTGTCTGGCATTAAAGGCATTACGCTGTGCCAAAAGTACATCTACCATGGTTTTCAAACCTTCGTTATAACTGGCTTTTGATGAACGGGAGACCAGTTCGGCAGAATCCATTGCTGCTTTTCGTGCTTGTAATTTGGCTTGGTCGGTTTGTACTTGCATAAAGGCTTGTTTAACTTCAACCGCAGCATTACGTTTGGCTGAATCAAGCTGAAACTGGGCTTTACTCAGTTCCATTTGTGCTTTTTTTATTGAGGTTCGAGTTCGTCCACCATTAAAGAGATTCCAGTTCATTTCTACCCCAATCTGGTCAAACTTGCCATCATTGGAAATCAGGGTTTCTGGGGTTTGTTTGGTATAACCATAACTGGCAACCGCATCAATCTGTGGATAAATGGCCGCTTTTTCCACACGGCGAGCATCATCGGCATATTGTTGTTGTAAGCGTGCCTGTTGAATCGATAAATTTTGGCTTTGCGCTAAGGTTAGCCAAGCATCCATTTGCGCTGGATACGGCTTTTGAAACTGAAAATCATCCGTTAACACAGCCAGTTTTTCATTTTGATAGGGACCAATAAACTGGCTAAGTTTCTCTTGAGCCAACATTAACTGGACTTGCCCCCCAATCCGATTGGCTCGGGCATTTTGATATTGTGCATCCGCCTCACTCACATCACTCCGAGCGACCAAACCCTCTTTGAGTTTGGCATTCATCAGATTGAGTTGTTCAAGCAGAGCTTTTTCTTCCTGCAAATATGCAGCCGTTAAGGATTGTTGTCGTAAAACATCAAAATAAGCCTGTGCAACATTTAAGACATGTTCTTGTTTTTGTAATTTTAAAGTGACTTCACTGAGTAAAACCGATGTCTTGACCTGTTTATAACCTTCCCAAGCATCAACACGAAATAGAGGTTGACGTGCATTTAAGGCAATTTGCTTTTGGGTTGAAGTATTACTAATTAATGCATTGGAAAATTCTTCTGAACCTTCTATACCACCTAAGTCGCCAAAATCTCCACGTTTGGTGGTTTGATGATTACGAGTGATATTTCCTGTGAGCGTCACAGTGGGGAGCAAATTACCTGTGGCCAACCCCAGATTGAGCTTATCTGCTTCGAATTGATATACATTAGCCTGCCATGCAGGATCATTTTTTTTGGCACGATCATAAGCTTGCACTAAATCAAGTGCAAAGCTCGAAATGGAAACACTACATAAACTGGTCATGAGCAGTATTTTTTTTATGGCCATGAAACGTATATCAATCCTGAAAAAGTTGCCCACTAAGACTAAGAAAAACCAGTTAAAAATACAATCCGTAGGGTGTGGGGAATTGTAGTCAATCCATGTTAGTATTTAAGCATGCTTGACGGAGCGCGAGTAATCACTCGCTGAGATTGGGTAAATCTACACTTTGACTAGATTTGATCCCAAGTACCGTTGAACCTGATCAGGTTAAGACCTGCGTAGGAATCAAGCCATCTAAAAAACTTTTATATGCTATTGATCTGTTTCGATCAGTTGATTTCCGTTTTTTGGTTGCTTGATTCGTAATTGTTCTGCCAAAGGATTAAAGCGATGAACCAATTAACGAATCTTTCCCCTGCTGATGCACCCACAGAATATGCACAAGCAACAGCACAACATGAACAAGATGCCAAAGATCTCACCCGCATTTTACCTGCTTCACGTAAAGTGTATATTCAGGGTTCGCGTTCGGATATCCAAGTTCCTTTTCGTGAAATTGCCCTTACCGATACTCCAACCGGTCTAGGTGGTGAACATAATCCACCTGTTATGGTGTATGACACTTCTGGCGTATATACCGATCCGAATATTCAGATCGATTTGAATCAAGGTTTGCCGTCTGTACGTCAAACCTGGATTGAAGAACGTCAGGATACCGATGTACTCTCTGGTTTGACTTCAACATTTGGTCAAGAACGTCTAAAAGATATTCGTACCGCTGAAATTCGCTTTGCCCATATTCAAAACCCACGCCGCGCCAAAACAGGCAGAAATGTCACCCAGATGCATTATGCCAAACAAGGCATTATTACCCCTGAAATGGAATATATCGCGATTCGTGAAAATCAGCGTCAGCGTGAAGGTGTCGATATGCGCCAACACGCAGGACAAAACTTTGGTGCCAAAAACTTAACTGAGATTACGCCTGAGTTTGTCCGTCAGGAAGTGGCTGAAGGGCGCGCGATTATTCCTGCCAATATCAACCATCCAGAATGTGAACCGATGATTATCGGACGTAACTTTTTGGTCAAGATCAATGCCAATATCGGGAACTCGGCACTGGGTTCATCCATTGATGAAGAAGTCGCAAAAATGACTTGGGCAACCCGTTGGGGTGCAGATACCATCATGGATTTATCGACAGGTAAAAACATCCACGAAACCCGTGAATGGATTATCCGTAATTCACCTGTACCAATCGGAACAGTGCCAATCTATCAAGCTTTGGAAAAAGTCAATGGTGTCGCAGAAGACCTGAATTGGGAAATTTTTAAAGATACCTTGATTGAACAAGCTGAACAGGGCGTGGATTATTTCACCATTCATGCTGGCGTTCTATTACGCTATGTTCCAATGACTGCAAATCGTTTGACAGGCATCGTCTCCCGTGGTGGTTCAATTATGGCACAATGGTGTCTGGCACATCATCAGGAAAACTTCCTGTATACACATTTTGATGAAATCTGTGAAATCATGAAAGCCTATGACGTATCCTTTAGTCTAGGCGATGGCTTGCGTCCGGGTTGTATTCAGGACGCCAATGACGAAGCTCAATTTTCAGAATTAAAAACGCTGGGTGAATTGACTCATCGCGCATGGGAACATGATGTACAGGTGATGATTGAAGGCCCGGGACATGTGCCAATGCATATGGTCAAGGAAAATATGGATTTACAGCTTGAAGTTTGCAAGGAAGCACCATTTTACACCCTTGGCCCGTTGACGACTGACATTGCACCGGGCTATGACCATATTACTTCTGCGATTGGTGCAGCCATGATTGGTTGGTATGGGACAGCGATGTTGTGCTATGTCACACCGAAAGAGCATCTCGGCTTGCCAAATAAGAAAGATGTTAAAGATGGCATTATTACTTATAAAATTGCAGCGCATGCAGCGGATTTAGCCAAAGGTCATCCGGGTGCGCAAGCGCGTGATAATGCACTCTCTAAAGCACGTTTTGAGTTCCGTTGGGAAGATCAGTTTAATCTGGCACTTGACCCTGATACGGCGCGTAGCATGCACGATGAAACCATGCCAAAAGAAGCACATAAGTCAGCACATTTCTGCTCGATGTGCGGCCCTAAGTTTTGCTCTATGAAAATCACCCAGAATGTGCGTGATTATGCTCAAAACTTAAGCCATGCGGCATCCTCGACATCTGAAGATTCAGAAGTTGAAGCAGGTCTCAAAGCCATGAAAACCGCTTATCACGAAAATGGTCAAAAACTATACCAGAAAGTTTAAAGGGACCAAAAAAGCGTTTGTGTTTAATTTGATCTCGGTTAGGATGAAATACTTGTATTTCATCCTAATTTTGACCTATGGACATCGTTGAACACGCTACTTTTTCTCAGCAAGATGTAAAGATTCATTCACGTGAATATGTGTTCCGTGGATTTGTACAGGTTGAAAAAGTCAGCCTGCAACACCGCATGTTTAATCAAAATGATTTTATTCCTCAAATTCAAAGAGAACTCATCCAGCGCAAGACAGCCGCAGGCGTTCTGCTTTATAATGATGCACAACAACGATTTGCCTTGATTGAGCAATTTCGAGTCGGTGCAATCGATGATCCAGATTCTCCATGGCAACTTGAAATCATTGCTGGAGTTTTGGATGGTGATGAATCCCCTGAAAGCTGCATTCGCCGTGAAAGTCTGGAAGAGTCTGGTTGTCAGATTGATGAACTTGAGCATTTATTTAGCTTCTATCCATCGGCTGGCGCATGTTCTGAAGTGTTTCATCTTTATGCTGCTGAGACTGACTTACCAGAGCATGGTGGTGTACATGGTCTTGCGGATGAGGGCGAAAATATTCAATTGCATATTTTTGACTATCACCAGTTACAGCCGCTTTTTGCTCATGGTCGTCTCAAAAATGCGCCTGTGATTATGGCGTTACAATGGTTAAATCAAAAAATTAAAATGACAAAAAATACTAAGGGGTAATCCGTGAGTTTTCAGGTTGTGCCAACTTCAGCTCAAGAATATGTCCTGATTCAAATCACGGACACGCATTTGTTCGAACAACCTGAGCACGAGTTTGTTGGCATGAATCCTGAACAAAGTTTTCATGAAGTGATGACTCACATTCAACAACATTATCCGCAAGCTGATGCCATTATTCATACAGGTGATTTGGCACAAGCACCAAGACCTAAAACCTATCAACGTTATCTGCATTTTATGCAGCAGTTGGGGATTCCTTTTTTCCATACCCCAGGAAATCATGACGATGAAAAATACTTTCCTTTTCATCAAGAAAACCCTCAACAGCCTGTTTTAATCGAATTAGGCAACTGGCGTATTATTTTATTGAATACTGCGGTCAGCAACCGAGTCGATGGTTTGGTTTCTACATCTCAACTTGAACAATTGACTGATTTACTGGAACAACATCAAGCTCATCCCACTATTTTAGCGTGCCATCATCATCCCTTTGAGATGCATTCCAAATGGATCGATCAACACAAACTTAAAAATAGTCAGGCTGTATTTAATTTACTGGAACGCTTTAAGCAAGTGAAAGCGATTTTGTATGGTCATGTGCATCAAAATTCGAGCAATTTCTGGCAACATATTGAATGCTTATCTACCCCATCGACCAGTGTGCAATTTAAGCCGTGTAGCGAGCAATTTGCGCTTGATGCAGTTGCACCCGGTTATCGTGTCCTGAAACTTAAAACAAACGGAACATTTGAAACTGTGGTGCAACGTCTGGAGCACATCAACCACCTTATAAATACAGAAATATCAGGCTATTAACTTTCTATTTTTTCCGTTTTGGATTATGTTCGTTACTCTGTAGAAAAGCTTTGCAACGAAAAGCCGTCTCAGATGACTATCATCTTGCAAAAAAAATCTATATGATGACGACCCCGATCGAAAATACGCCGACGGGATGGAATAAAAAACACTTGCATACCACCATATTTTTTGCGTATAGATAGTACGTGTATGATGAGGAATGCCCTATATGGCGAATGACAACCAAAACCAGGTCTTGGACGAAAACACCGATGTTTTAGACGGTGATAAAACCGCAGCAAAACGTCCGCGTAAAGCAAAGCCAAAGGCTGCTGAAGGGGGCACCACTGCAAGTTTATTTGGTATTGAACCTTATCAACCAAAGAAAAACGAAGAATACATGTCGGATGGGCAACTTGAGCACTTCCGTAAAATTCTTCAGGCATGGAAAGCAGAATTGATGTCTGAAGTAGATCGTACCCTCAACACCATGCAGGACGAATCTACAGCGCTACCAGACGTCAATGACCGTGCGACACAAGAAGAAGAGTTCGCAATTGAACTGCGTACCCGTGACCGTGAACGTAAACTGATTCGTAAGATCGAGCAATCGCTAGAAGACATCAAATCAGGCGATTATGGCTACTGTGAAACGTGTGGTATTGAAATTGGTCTGCGTCGTCTTGAAGCACGTCCAACCGCGACTCAATGTATCGACTGCAAAACACTTGCTGAAATCAAAGAGAAGCAAAATAACGGCTAACCATGGCCGTGAATGACAACACAGCCGAGCAATGCTCGGCTTTTGTGCCACAGCGAAACAGCGTCGATACTCATGTTTCGCGTAGCCACTACATTGGTCGCTTTGCACCCTCTCCAACAGGTCCTCTACATTTTGGCTCACTGATTACCGCCGTCGCCAGTTATTGTGATGCCAAATCACAACAGGGAAGCTGGCTGGTTCGGATCGAAGATACTGATATCCCGCGCATCTATCCAGACAGTGAAACACATATTCTAAACAGCATTGCTGCTTTTGGTTTTGAAGTAGATGGCGAGATTATTTTTCAGCGTCAACGTTTGCCAATCTACGAACAAGTCATTGAACAACTTAAACAGCAACATTTGGTTTATGCCTGCCAATGTACCCGAAAAATGCTGGGTTCGAATGCCATTTATCAGGGCACATGTCGCAATCTTAATCTGGATTTTAACGATCAGGCAATTCGGGTTAAGGTGAATGACGAATACATCTATTTTAATGACCGTTTGCAAGGTCAACATTGCAGTCATCTCCAACACGATTTGGGTGATTTTGTGCTAAAACGCCGTGATGGCATTATTAATTATCAACTGGCTGTGGTCGTGGATGATTATTTGCAAGGTATTACCCACGTTGTTCGCGGTGCAGATTTACTCGATAATACCGAGCGTCAAATCTGGTTAGGTCAGCTACTCGGTTATCCACGTTTAAGCTATATGCATTTGCCATTGGCCATGAACGCCAATGGTCAAAAGCTTTCCAAACAAAATCTGGCACAGGCACTCGATCTAAAACAGGCATCCTTATTATTAGCACAAGCAATCGAAGCATTACACCAATCACCTGTTGAGTTAGATATCCCTTCAAATATGCTAAAACAAGCAGTGACTCAATGGAATATTGACCAGATTCCGCATCAGACCGAACTGAACGGCACCTTCCTTTAACCCATAAAAAAACCCAGATTTCATCTGGGTTGCTTGGTATTACTGTTCAATCATTAGAAGTTGGATTCTTCTCGGTTTGGGTTAACTTGCTGGGTAGAAGAATCAATTTTAAGCACCAAACTGATCATGGCGGCACACATCATCAGTGATGTTCCTCCATAACTAATAAAAGGCAGCGTTAAACCTTTGGTCGGCATTAAGCCCATATTCATGCCTGCATTCACCAGAATCTGAAGCAGGAAAATAATACTGATGCCGTATGCCAGATAACCTGCACGCAAGAAATTGTGTTTTAACGCGCGGTGTCCAATCTTGATACAACAAGCCAACATGCCAAAAGACAAAACCATGACCAGCGAAATACCCACAAAACCAAATTCTTCGCCTAATACCGCCAGCATAAAGTCTGTATGTGCTTCCGGTAAATAAGAAAGTTTTTGAACACTGTGCCCCAGACCTGTTCCAAACCATTCACCACGTCCAAAAGCCATTAGGGCATTGGACAGCTGATAACCCGTTCCTAAAGGATCTGCCCACGGATTGGTGAAAGAAAGCGCACGTGCCATTCGATATGGCTCAAATACGATCAGGAAACCAATTCCCATCAATACCGCACCGAGCATAATGGCAAACTGAGTAGGCGGCGCCCCTGCCAAAAAGAAAATACCCACCATCATCAGGACTATGACCACGGTCGCGCCCAAATCAGGTTCTGCAATAATCAAACCGACAGTAATCGCCATAATTCCACTCAAGCGCACTAAGCCTTTCCAATGGGTACGGACTTCTTTGGCGCGGCGTACCACATAATCAGCGGTAAAAATTGCCATCATCACTTTCGCCACTTCCGTCGGCTGCAAAGTAAAACCTGCCAATCGAATCCAGCGCTTGGAGCCATTCACTTCTGTACCGATCACCAATACGGCCAGTAGCAGTACAATCGTAATCAACCACAAAGGAAAAGTGTTTCTAAACCAGAGATTGAGTGGAACCTTGTAGACCAAATAAGCAATGACTGCTGCACTGGCAATCGAGATTGCATGACGAACCACATAATGAAATGGATTTTCATGCATATATTCAGCATAAGGCATGGAAGCAGAAGCCACCATAACCGAGCCGATACACAACAAACATACCACACAGAAAATCAGCAAATTTCTAGCAGTCATTTCCGCAGGAAATTTGGGGATCCAGCGATCATAGAGCTGATTAAGTTTGGTTATGGTTGTCTGAGCAAAGCCAGCCATCGCATCTTCCTTATTTCTTGTTCTGATTAAACCAGTGTATTTACACAGGCAACAAACTGATGCCCACGATCTGGATAGCCTGTAAACATATCAAAACTGGCACATGCAGGCGATAATAATACAACATCATGTTCAGTTGTTTTAGCTTGAGCCAATTCGACCGCTTGCTTCAAACTTTGTGCCTGAATCAATTCGGTACTACCCTGTAAGGCAGTTTGCAATATTGGCGCATCCTCACCGATCAGGATCGCTGCTTTAACATATTTAGCAACTGAATCTTTAAGTAAGCTGAAATCCTGACCTTTGCCCTGCCCACCTAAAATCACTACCACTTTTGCCTGTTGAGGTTCAATCGCGGCACCCAAACCATCAATCGCGGCAAGCGTCGCACCGACATTGGTTCCTTTGGAGTCATTATAATAACGTACGCTATGCACGGTTTTGACATATTCACAACGATGCTCCAAGCCTTTAAATTGCTTTAAGGTCTCTAGCATCGAATCTCGTGGCAAGCCAATCGCTTCCCCTAGAGCCAGACAGGCCAGTGCATTGGCAACATTATGCGTCCCCTGAATATACAGTTCGGAGCTTTTGATCAAACGTTCACGACCTCGTGCTAACCACAACGTACCATTATCTTCACGTAAAATGCCGTATTGATTGAGATCAGGCGCATTTAAGCCAAAACTTTGCATCGGTGTTTGATCAGGCACTAAAGGTCGAGTCAGACTGTCATCACGGTTATAAACAACTTTTTTGACACCCTGAAAAATACGATGTTTGGCTTTATGGTAACCGAACATATCACCATGACGATCTAAATGATCTTCACTCATATTCAACACAACTGCCACAGCCGCATTCAAGTTCGACGTGGTTTCCAGTTGAAAACTTGATAATTCAAGAACAATCAATTCAGGTTGATCTTTAAGTAAATCGAGCGCAGGACGACCTAAATTTCCACCCACAGCCACTTTACGCCCTGCATCCTGCGCCATTTGCCCAATTAATGTTGTTACTGTACTTTTTGCATTTGAACCTGTAATCGCCACAATCGGCACACCTGTAGCACGACGTAATAATTGAATATCACTAACCACTGGAATGCCTTTCGCAATGGCCTGTTGAATTTCAGGAAGTTGCGGTGCAAGCCCTGGACTTAAAATAATTTCTTCGGCTTGTAGGAGCAATTCCATATCCAGTTCACCAAAACTGGTTTTGACTTCGGCAGGAATCTGATCATGACCGGGTGGTGTTTCACGTGAGTCAGTTACCGCAACCCGATAACCTTGTTCATGTAGAAAATTCACAGCAGACACCCCTGAAATACCAAGTCCTGCTACGACTTTTAATCCGCCCCGTTGTATTAGCATGTTTGCTCCGCATATCGATGCCAGAATTGAATGCAAAATGTTAGCATTTCTAAGTTTTGAATACTTTTTCAGTTTTCATTTTATTCATCGTTTTTTGTGTCAGCGCGTAAAAAAGCCATCAAGTTGATGGCTTTTTGCACAATATCTTCATTCAATCGTTAATGCCATTTTACGGGTTTAACTTCATTATTCTTAATCATCGGCTTGTCATCACTTGAACAACCACAGCCGCCTGCACAACCTACTGACATTTTAGGTTTTAGCCACTTGGCCAGCACATGCCAACCGCGCTGTTCACAAAAGACCGACAACGCAGAAAATGTCGCACTGGATGTTTTCGGAAAGACCTTTTTAAATACCACCAAGGCACTCCAAATCACCAACACCGCAATAATCAAATATTCAATCATTTCAGCCTCCGTTGAGCGCAGAACATACGCCTTAAATAAAAAACCGTGATGCAATTTGATAGGTCAGGAATGACATCAGATAAGCCAAACCAAATAAATAACCCGTCATAATCGCCACAAATTTCCACGAACCTGTTTCACGACGCACCGTCGCCAAAGTTGCCAGACAGTGAGGCGCATAGATAAACCACACCAATAATGACAAGCCTGTCGCCAGTGACCATCCTGTATCTGGCGCACTAATTAACTGACTCAGACTTTGCGCAACCGCATCATCACCACCCGTCGCTGAAAGTGCGTAGACGGTTCCCAATGCGGCAACCACGACTTCACGTGCCGCCATCGCTGGAATCAACGCAATACAGATTTGCCAACTAAAGCCAAGAGGCGCAAATAAAGGCTGAATCAAGTGTCCTAACATGCCTGCGAAACTGTAATCAATCGCAGGTAAGGTTGCACCTTCTGGCGGTTGTGGAAATGTACATAAAAACCACAACAACACTGATAACGCGAAGATAATGCCACCGACACGTTTTAAGAAAATCTTGGCACGATCCAATAAACCAATTCCCACACTTTTCAGGTTTGGAAAACGATAACTAGGCAATTCCATCAACAAAGCATGCTGTGATTTATCTTTTTGAAAGAATTTCATCACAAATGAAACCAGGAGTGCGCTTAAAATTCCTGCCATGTATAGACCAAATAGCACCAATCCTTGCAGATTAAAAATACCCCAGACTGTTTGATTTGGAATAAATGCACCAATCAGCAAAGCATAGACAGGTAAACGAGCCGAACAAGTCATCAGTGGTGCAACCATAATCGTGGTAAAACGATCACGCGGGTCACTGATACTCCGCGTTGCCATAATGCCAGGAATCGCACAAGCAAAACTGGACAATAGCGGAATAAATGCCCGACCACTCAAGCCAGCTTTAAACATCAGTTTATCAAGTAAAAAAGCCGCACGTGGTAAATAACCCGACTCTTCCAGAACCAAAATAAAAAAGAACAAAATCAAAATCTGGGGCAAAAACACAGCCACTGCGCCTCCGCCTGCAATAATTCCATCGACGACTAGACTGTGCAGCAACGGTTGAGTAATAAAACCACCAACCACTTCACCCAACCACCCAAAAAAGGCTTCAATACCATCCATGAATGGCGCTGCCCAAGCAAATACCGCTTGAAACACCACAAACATCAAGATCGCAAGACTAAGCAGACCTAAAACAGGATGCAAAAAGATTTTATCTAGAAAATCAGAACGCTTATCTTCCTGATCAACATAATGTACGACATCGTTCAGAATGGTTTCAATTTTCTGGTGATGAGTACCTTTGAGACCACTGAGTTCAGTATGCGGGACGCTAAATTTATTTTGATCGAGTGCAGTCTTGAGCGTTTCAACCCCTGCATTTCGCACAGCCACAGTTTCAACGACTGGAACACCCAAACGTTCAGAGAGTTTTTGAGCATTGACCTGAATTCCACGGCGACGCGCTTCATCCATCATGTTCAGTACAACCAGAACAGGACGACCCAGTTCCAAAACCTCAAGCACCAAGCCCAAATGCAGCTTCAAGTTGGTCGCATCGACCACACATAAAAATGCATCCTGTTGCTCTTCACCTTCAATTTTACCCAAACAAACATCACGGGTAATGGCTTCATCAGGACTGGTGGCAGTCAAACTATAGGTACCCGGCAAATCCAATACCCGTACTGTTCTTTTTGAAGGTAATTCAAAAAAACCAATTTTGCGTTCAACTGTCACACCCGCATAATTCGCTACTTTTTGACGAGTTCCAGTCAGTTGGTTAAACAGAGAAGTTTTACCGCAGTTTGGATTTCCAACAAGGGCGACACGAAGCACTTCACTCATGCTGGAACTCCATCGTTCTGGCTAATTTCAATCTTTTCAGCTTCAATTTTACGCAGCGCAAAGCGCGTAAAACCTAACTGGACAAGGATCGGATCTCCTCCAAATACACCTTTGGTGATGACTTCAACTTTCTCACCCGGAACAAAACCAAGTGTTTCCAAGCGACTTGCGACAAGGTCTTGCTGATCTGCATTGCCATCTACGGTACGATTGACCTTGGTGATGATGGCAGTTTGCTTAACTTTTAACTCTGATAAACGCACCGCATCTGATCCTGAACTCTTTTATATAGTATAACGTCAAATGAGAATAATTAACAAATAAGGAAGAATTACAATTCTCATCCCGAATAGAGGCTCGACAGCGCGTGACTTTTCACCTAAAGTGCTGATCATGCAAGAGATAAAAAGATGACCATCAGCAAAAAACCTCGTATTCCTGCGGCTGTAAATATCCCTGAACAATTTAGTTTTTTACAGGGTTTTCGTGATTATCTGGTCGCTCAGAGTGTCAGCCCGCATACGCGCAATGCGTATTTAAGTGATTTAATCCAGTGCGGTAGTTTATCTGCTGTTAATTTGACCGATTGGTCAAGTCATGATGTCTCGGAGGTCATGATTGAACTGACCAAACTCGGTAAAAGCCCGCGTTCCATTGCACGCTGTCTGTCCGCATTACGTCAATTTTATAAATTTTTACGTGAGCAGAAATTACGTACGGATAATCCAATGGCCAATCATAAAAGTCCTAAACTGGGACGCGCCTTACCTAAAGACTTATCCGAACAGGATGTCGAAGCGCTGATACAAGCACCAGACACCGAAACTGCGTTAGGACTTCGTGACCGCGCTATGCTAGAGGTTTTATATGCCTGTGGCTTACGTGTCACGGAACTCTTAAATCTAAGGCTGGATTTAATTAATTTAAAACAGGGTTATTTACGCATTACAGGCAAAGGCAATAAAGAACGCCTCGTTCCCATGGGACAATTTGCAACACAGTGGGTCGAGCATTATCTGGCGCAATCTCGCCCTCATTTATATAAAAGTAGCACGGACTATTTATTTCTCACTCAACATGGCGGCATTATGAGCCGACAAAATTTTTGGTATGCCATTAAGCGTTATGCCTTACAGGCGAATATTCAAGCCGATTTATCACCACATACTTTGCGTCATGCCTTTGCCACGCATTTGCTTAATCATGGCGCTGACTTACGTGTAGTGCAAATGCTGTTGGGACACAGTGATTTATCGACAACTCAAATCTACACCCATGTCGCACAGGTTCGTATGCAACAACTCCATGCTCAGCATCATCCACGTGGTTAAAATAAAATGATTAATTAACCCTCAAAATAATGTGATCAACTCTACAAATTTAGCTATTATTTTTTACAGTTGATGTGCAATAAACCACATGGCTGTTTGTTTTTTTTGCTATTCTTAGCCCTTTCCGATTTAGAATTTTGATAAAAGGGTCGTCTATGTTGTTTACCCGATCTCGTCTTTTTTTAGCATGTACAGTGGCAACAGCTCTTGCCCTTTCAGCTTGCTCTAAAGAAAACTCAGCACAAAAACAAGATACTTTAACAGCCAGTGCGCCCGCAACAGGTGAAGCCTCAACGCTCAGTGAACGTAATGCCCAGCAACGTTTAATCACCACGCTACAACAACAATTTAAAAAAGCCAATATTCAGGCTAAAGTCATTGATATCAAACCGACCGAAGTTCCCAATTTATATTGGGTGAATCTGGAAGGCATGAGTTCTGTGTATGCCACCAGTGACGGCAAATATATTATTCAAGGGGAAGTTATTCGTTTAGGTGACAAAGAACTGACCAATGTCGGTGATGCACTGCAATCCTCAGAAAATAAAAAATTATTTGCAGCACTCAAAACTGAAGATTTAATTGTTTACCCAGCCACGAATGGTAAAGCCAAACATGTGATTTACGTGTTTACCGATTCAAGCTGCCCGTATTGCCACAAATTACATGAACATCTCAGTGAGATCACCAGCAAAGGGATTGAAGTTCGCTATATTGCATGGCCTCGTGGTGAACAATTTATGCCAACCATGCAAGCGATCTGGTGTAGTGAAGACCGTAAAGCTGCATTTGATCAATCTATTCAAGGCTTACCGGTACAAGCTCCACAATGTAAAAACCCTGTGCATGAACAATATCAACTGGGTCTAAATATTGGGGTCAATGGAACGCCTGCAATTTACAACAGTGATGGTCAATATCTGGGTGGATATCTCACACCTGATGAGTTGGTAAAACGACTGGAAAAATAAATATTCATAGCAATCCCCATCACTTATAAAAATTTGACTCTGGGCGAAGATAAAACACACTTCGCCCTAGAGTCTGGCGCTTTTTTTAGCTATGATCTAGCCTTGTTTATTTTTTAATGCATGTATGGAGTGTGACGTGAAACCAGTTCGTCTGGCAATACTCGGTCTTGGAACCGTGGGTGGTGGAGCCCTTAAACTATTACAAGAAAACGCCGCTGAAATTAAACGTCGCACCGGCCGTGAAATTCAAATTACCCATGTTGGCACTCGCCGTCCTCGTCCCGATCTTGAACTCGAAGGCATTCAGCAAAGTGCAGATTTAATGGAAATCGTACGTCAACCCAACGTTGATGTAGTTGTTGAAGTCATGGGCGGTATCCATCCTGCATATGAAGTGATTATGGAAGCCATCAAGCATGGCAAACAGGTCGTGACTGCCAATAAAGCCCTACTTGCAGAACATGGCAATGAACTCTTTAAAGCTGCTGAAGATAATGCAGTTCAGATCGCTTATGAAGCAGCCGTTGCAGGCGGTATCCCGATTATCAAAGTTATTCGTGAAGGTTTGGCTGCCAACCGTATTGAATGGCTTGCAGGCATTATTAACGGTACCGGTAACTTTATCCTGACTGAAATGCGCGATAAAGGTCGTGCTTTTACCGACGTGCTCGCAGAAGCTCAACAACTCGGTTATGCCGAAGCTGATCCAACTTTTGACGTTGAAGGGATTGACGCTGCACATAAGCTTACGATTCTGGCGTCTTGTGCATTTGGTATTCCGCTACAGTTTGACAAAGTCTATACCGAAGGGATTAGTAAAATTACCGCACAGGATGTCAAATACGCAGAAGATCTTGGCTTTCGTATTAAACACCTCGGTATTGCGCGCCGTGCAGAACATGGTATTGAACTACGTGTCCACCCAACCCTGATTCCAGAAGAACAACTGATTGCAAATGTCAATGGAGTCAAAAATGCAGTGCTCGTACAAGCTCATGCAGTTGGCCCAACATTATATTATGGCGCAGGCGCAGGCGCAGGCCCAACCGCTTCTGCTGTAGTTGCGGATATTGTGGATATTGTACGCGATATTTCTTATACCGAAGATGGTGCTGGCACGATTCCTCAACTGGCTTTTGAAGCTTTGACAGATTTACCTATCCTCAAACGCGAAGAAATGACCACTGGGTATTATCTACGTGTCGATGCCGAAGACCAGACAGGCGTACTTGCAGATATTACGACGATTCTCAGTCGTGCTGGCATCAGCATCGATGCCATCATGCAACAATCTCGTTTAAAAGACTTAATCCCGATCGTGATCTTAACTGACCCTGTCGTTGAGTCAAAAATGGATGACGCGATTGCCAAAATTCAGGCTTTGCCTGCAATTCATGGCGAAATCGTGCGAATTCGTTTAGAATCGCTGGATAGTTAAACAGGTGGAGAGGGTCACTCCCCTCTCACCAGCTCTACCTCACATTTGGAACATCATCTCATGTCTAATGCCAATCGTTATACCGGTCTTGTTGATCGTTATCGTGACCGTTTGCCAGTTTCAGCAACGACCCGTGCTATTTCTTTAGGAGAGGGAAATACCCCACTGATTAAACTAGAGAATATTCCACGTCTGATTGGTAAAGATGTTGAAATCTATGTGAAATATGAAGGTTTAAACCCAACAGGTTCATTTAAAGACCGTGGTATGACCATGGCTGTCACCAAAGCGGTTGAAGAAGGCTCTAAAGCGATTATCTGTGCATCTACAGGTAACACTTCTGCGGCGGCAGCGGCGTATGCTGCACGTGCAGGCATCAAAGCGTTTGTCTTAATTCCAGAAGGCAAAATCGCAATGGGTAAAATGGCGCAAGCCATGATGTATGGTGCAATCACCATGCAAATCCGTGGTAACTTTGACGATGGTATGCGTCTGGTGAAAGAAGTGGCTGACCAAGCTCCTGTCACCATTGTTAACTCGATTAACCCTTATCGCTTACAAGGTCAAAAAACCATTGCCTATGAAATTGTAGAAGCATTGGGTCGTGCGCCAGATTATCACTGCTTGCCAGTGGGTAACGCGGGTAATATCACGGCACACTGGATGGGTTATACCGAAGCTGTGGCGAATCAGCCTGCGGATCAATTTGAGCAAGTCATCTATGATGCTGCAACAGATCAGTTCACAGGTCCTAAACCAGAAGGCTTACCAACCATGGTGGGTTATCAGGCTTCGGGCGCAGCTCCTTTCTTACGTGGCGCACCTGTTGAACAACCTGAAACGGTCGCAACAGCGATTCGTATTGGTAATCCACAAAGCTGGAATCATGCTAAAGCTGTGGTTCGTGATTCTAAAGGCTGGTTTGATGAACTTCAGGATAGCGAAATTCTTGAAGCACAACGCTTACTGTCTATGTACGAAGGTGTGTTTGTAGAACCTGCTTCTGCGGCATCGATTGGTGGTGCGATTCGTGACATCAAAGCGGGTAAAATTGCAGAAGGTTCTGTAATTGTTTGTACAGTGACAGGCAACGGCTTAAAAGACCCTGATACTGCAATCAAACAATGTGCAGATGCCGTCATGCTATCGATTGATGCCACTATGACTCAAGTGAAAGACTCTATTCTGTCCAATATGTAAGTTTAGATTTGATATGAAAAAACCAGTTGCTTGCAACTGGTTTTTTTATAATGGACATATTGATCGTAAATTTAAAATGACATCAAAATTTTTTAAAATCTGCTAAAGACGTTTTGGTTGTTGAGATAACCAAGTCAATAAATTAGTTGCATCATTGGTACGTGCCTGTGAACTTGAAGCTCCTAATAACACCACCACTGCTGGTCGCGAATTCACAGTGGTATGCATCACCACACAACGCCCTGCTTCATTAATATAACCTGTTTTAGACAGATTGATATTCCAGCCGCCATTACGCACTAATGCGTTAGTGTTGTTAGACTTCAGTACGCGATAGCCCAGATTAAAGTCATAGGTCGGGGTCGTTGAAAACTGACGAATCAAACCGTATTGAGAGGCTGCACTGGCTAAAATCCCCAGATCACGTGCAGAAGCCACATTGTGAGGATCTAGACCTGTAGACTCGACATAATGCGTTGACGTCATACCTAACTGACGTGCTTTAGCATTCATCGCAGCCACAAAGGCACTACGTCCACCAGGATAAGTTCTCGCTAAAGCCGCTGCCGCAGGATTTTCAGACTTCATTAAAGCAAACAACAATACTTCAGCACGATTCATGGTATCGCCCGCACGTAGCGTTGAGCTAGAGTTTTTACCACCTGCACCCGCAAAATCGATTTGCTGTAAGGTGATTTCTTCAGACATATCGAGACGTGCATCCGACGTCACCACAGCCGTCATTAGTTTAGTCAGAGATGCTATAGGAAAGGCTGTATTGGTATTTTTGCTATACAGTACTTCACCCGTCTGAGCATCCATCACCAATGCTGCTCGGGCATTGACAGAAGGCTGAGAGCCATAGCCACTTGTGTCACGAATCACGACTTTCGGGGTGGATGAAATTGAAACATTCGTATTCGCGGCTGGTGCAGCGCCATTACTGCGCACCGTTGTACTAATACTGGTTGAACCTTGTGGACTTGCTTCGAGCTCGCCATCATCATTTAAAAGCTGACTAGCTTGATCTGAAGACCAATTTAATGAGGCAGATCCGTTCCCCGATGAAGGATTGACAATAATCTCCGCATAACTTGCCGAGCTTAGTGCAAACAAAACAGACATGCTCAAGACATGCATTAATGACTTTTTAGAATTTTTCACGATCAATTACTCAACTCAGGGTACACACAGATTTGCTTATTACCTACATTATGCCTTACATTTGAAGGCACGACATGCAAATTATGACGGCAGCAGTGTGTACAACTATTCTCTCAAACTTGTGTGAATAGGATTGCTAATTTTGTCATTACATTGCAAGTAAATTTTGCTTTATGTAACAAAAAAACATCTTTTTTAGTCCAAGGAGGCCAGCGTGATCACAGTTTTGGTGGTTGATGATCATGAATTAGTACGTACAGGGATCTGTCGTATGCTTGAAGATCAAACTGGTGTTGAGGTGATTGGACAGGCAGAATCTGGCGAAGAAGCGATTGCCATAGTGCGTCAACAACACCCTCAAGTGGTATTACTTGATGTGAATATGCCCGGCATTGGCGGGGTCGAGACTACACGTCGCTTGTTGCAAACCGCACCTGAAACCAAAGTTATCGCGGTGAGTGGACTGGCAGAAGAACCCTATCCCTCATTGCTCTTAAAGGCAGGTGCCAAAGGCTATATTACTAAAGGTGCTCCGATTACCGAGATGGTCAGAGCGATTAATAAAGTCATGCAAGGCGGTAAATATTTCAGTGCTGATATTGCTGAACAACTAGCCAGTTCTTATTTATCAGATACTCAGCAATCGCCTTTTGATGCACTTTCAGAACGTGAAATGCAAGTTGCGATGATGGTGGTCAATTGTATCAGCGCTCAGGAAATTGCTGATAAGCTTTTTGTGAGTGTGAAAACTGTGAATACTTACCGTTATCGTATTTTTGAAAAACTGGATCTTGATAGTGATGTCAAACTCACTCATCTTGCCATTCGTTACGGACTCATCAAACCTTAAGTATTCGAGTTAGATACAATCATGCAGGCGCAATCTTCTACGCCACTTTCTTATACGATTTACCGTTTAGGTTTGTGGTACACCCTTTACCGCCTGCTTATTGTCACAGGTTTAATTATTATTTTTCAGCTCATTTCTGAGCAGTTAAATGCCGACTATAATCAACCTGTATTGTATTTTTATACGCTTATCGCTTATTGCGCAGCCAGTCTAATTCAGTTTTTATTGTTTAAATTTCATCCACAACAGATTGATCGTCAATTGATTATACTGTTTGTGGTTGATGTCATCGCATTGGGGTTGCTGACGTTTTCTCTGGGCGCACCAAATTTAAATATTAGTTTGCTGTATGTTATTACGGTGTTTTCTGCCGCGATTTTACTGCCCAGAAAAGTCTCTTTGGTGATCACGCTTCTTGCTGTTATTTCACTGATCTATCAACAGTTTTTTTCAAGTTTTTTTGATTACAATAATTTAAGTACCATTGGAAATAGTGCTTTACTGGCTTTTTTGTTTTTTGTCATGTATGGCATTGGTCAGGTTGCTGTAAAACATTTTAAAATTCTGGAAAATATTAGCTTTCGTCAATCCCAAGCGCTTTATCAACTTCAAAATATTAATCGTTATATTTTAGAACAAATTGATGATGGCTATCTGGTATTAGATGAAAACTACCATGTGGTGCTCAGCAATCCAGCCGCCTGTACGCTGTTGGGCATTCCGCCATTATTTGCGCATGAACAACTTCCGTTAGCCAAAACCCAGCCCGATTTATTTGAGCTCTTAAGATTTGATCCCCTAGAAGACGGCGAACAGTTTATTTTTGAATCACAACTGTCTACTTATAACGTGCATATTAAGGTACAACGTTTGATCGTGCCACATCAGGCTTTAATTTTATTGCGCTTGCAGGATGTACAGCAGCTCAATCAACAGGTTCAACAGCTTAAACTTGCCGCTTTAGGACAACTTTCCGCCAGTATTGCACACGAAATTCGTAACCCATTGGCAGCGATTGTACAGGCCAATGAACTGTATATTGGCAGCAAATCTGAACAGCAACATTTACTGCAAAAAATGATCAGTAAACAATCAAAACGTATCAATGATATTATTGAAGATACATTGCGTATGGCGCGTAATGACACCACGCATCCGATGCTGATTGAATTAGATAGCTTTTTGTCTCATTTACTGACTGAAGATTTATCCGATGTTCAACATCAAATCCATTTGGAAATGACCGAGAAGGTAATCGTTCAATTTGATCCAAAACAGTTAACCCAAGTTTTAATCAACCTGATTCGCAATGCATTACGCCATAATGATCCAGATGTTGATCAGATTGTTTTATCCGTACGTATGGTTCAAGCTGAAGTATTCATTGATGTGATTGATTTTGGCAATGGCATCGAAAAACGTGATATATCGCAACTATTTAAGCCATTTTTTAGTACCGAAATCAAGGGAACTGGTTTAGGATTATATTTGTCCCATAGTCTGTGTGAAGCCAATCACGCCAAGCTCAGTTATGTGGAACAACAAAAAGGAGCATGTTTTAGAATTCAATGCTCAACAAAAGATAAATAATATTAGGTTTCATGGGGTTATGGTGAATAAACAACCGCTGGTTTTACTGGTTGATGATGAAGAAGATCTCTGTGCGTTAATGCAAATGACGCTGGCACGTATGGGGATAGCAACACATTGTGCTTATCGTATTGCACAAGCGAAAGAACTTCTGCAAAACAATAATTATGATGCCTGTTTGACTGATTTAAATCTGCCTGATGACAATGGGCTAGATCTGGTGCATTATGTTACACAGCATTGGAGTCACTTGCCTATCGCGGTGTTAACCGCCTATGGCAACATGGATATTGCAATTGCAGCACTTAAAGCAGGTGCTTTTGATTTTGTCAGCAAGCCTGTCAACCAAATTCATTTAGAACAATTATTACAAAAAGCTTTTAATCGACCACAAAAGCAGATCATCAATGATGAAGATAGTCTGGAAAACAGACTGCTCATTGGCCGTTCTGCACCGATCCAGCAACTACGCACCACGCTTAAGAAAATTGCACGCTCACAAGCACCCGTCTTTGTCACAGGAGAATCTGGCACAGGCAAGGAAGTGATCGCCAATCTGGTACACCGTTTAAGTAATCGCAGCGAAGGCCCATTTATTGCCATTAACTGTGGTGCAATTCCCAGTGAACTTTTAGAGAGTGAGCTATTCGGTCACAAAAAAGGAAGTTTTAGCGGTGCAACTCAAGACAAACAAGGTCTGATCTTATCGGCACATGGCGGTAGTTTATTTCTGGATGAAATCGCTGAATTACCTTTGAATATGCAAGTTAAACTGTTACGGGCTGTACAAGAGAAAAAAGTTCGTCCAGTGGGTTCTGAACACGAAATTGATGTGGATTTTCGGGTGATTAGTGCCAGTCATCAGGATCTTGAAACATTGGTACAACAAGGTAAATTCCGTCAGGATTTATTTTTCCGTATTCATGTGATGGATCTTGAACTTCCTCCATTACGTGAACGTGGACAGGACATTTTACTCCTAGCCCATCATTTTATTCAAAAAGTGTGTGCTGAATGGGAAATTCCAGTCAAGATTCTGTCTGAACGCGCTCAGGCTTTTTTATTAGAACAATATTTCCCCGGTAATGTTCGTGAATTACGTAATATGATGGAACGAGCCATTACTTTAAGTGATGATCATCAAATTGATTTACCTCACTTACAAACCGCACCTTTTCGTTATAGCCAAGCAACGGCACCGATTCAACATCATTCTGATTATCTTTCTAGCGCAAATTCAAATCACTCAGTTCCTACGACATTGGCAAACAACAAACTGCCACACGAAGGGTTAGAACAATATTTAGAAAACGTTGAAAAAGAGATTCTCTTAAATGCACTCAATTTGACGCATTGGAATCGTACTTTGGCGGCCAAAAAACTAGGCATGACTTTTCGATCTTTGCGCTATCGCCTGAAAAAATTTGGTTTAGATACTGAAGAGATTTAAATTATTTTTGTTGATGATTATTTTTGCTTGAGCAAAACCTCAGCGACATTATCCAGATAATTTTCATCACGCATTTCATTTGGTAAAGGATACAGAATATTCGGCTGTATGCCTTTACCATCAATCATTGAGCCATTTGGCGTGTAATAATGCGACACCGTCATCTGTAAAGCTGCACCATCTGGCAAAGGAAATAGTTTTTGCACAACGCCTTTACCATAGCTCTTTTCACCAATCACCCAAGCACGTTTATGGTCTTTCATGGCAGCAGTAAATACTTCAGCCGCAGAAGCCGAACGATGATTAATGAGGATCCCTAATTTTACTTTTTGAAATTCGCTACTGGGTAGCGCCTGAAATTGTTGATTTCCTTCCGAACGACTTTTGGTCGAAACAATAACTCCCTGATTTAAAAATAAATCGGCTGTTTCAACGGCTGCTGAAAGCAAACCACCAGGGTTATTACGCAAATCGATCAGTACTGCTTTTAGTTTGGATATATCGTATTCTTCTAATAATCGTTTAATTTCGTTGGCAGTATCTTGCTGAAAAACTTTAACTTTTAAAACCAAAACCTGATTATGTAAGAGTACTGGCTGAATATCAGCTTCCATTTTTTTATTACGCACCAAGGTTTGAGGCGTATTCATCAATGAAGTTTGAATTTGCAAGGTCGAACCAATTGATCCATATAAAAGTGCATGCACTTGTTCATGATTAAGATTTTGAATGATTTGGTCATCAATCTTAATCACTTTTTGGCCATTTCTTAAACCTAATTTATAAGAATCTGAGCCTTCTTTTAGATCCCGAATCTGCCATTGTTTGGTGTGTTGTTCAAATACAAGCTCAAAATCAACCGATGCCAAATCGCCTTCGGTATATTGCATTAATTGTTTATAATCTTCCGCAGACAAATAGCGTGAATAACGATCCAGCCCGCCTACTAAGCCTTTTATTGCTTGCTGAAATAAAACCTCATCAGGTTTGACATCGACATAGTTATCTTTGACGATGCCATAAATCTGAACAAATTGTTGAATAGAATCGACTGGAATTTCAACATAATGCTGTTCGGTATCTTCATCAAAGTCCAGCCCACTTGCTGCCTCAATTGGCGCTGCAAATGTTGAAATCGCGCTGCAACACATTAAAATGCCTGCAAAGATTGCACCCAATTTCATGTGTTGCGCCATTCAGTCACCTTTTATTCGTGGGTCAGGGTCAATAAGTTACGTCCCTGCATGTCAGCAGGTACAGGAATATGCATCAAATGCAATAATGTAGGTGCAACATCAGCTAGAATCCCGCCCTCAGCAATCACAGCCTGAGTTGGTCCAACATAAATAAATGGAACTGCTTCAGTAGTATGTTGAGTATGCACCTGACCACTATGGTAATCCTGCATTTGTTCTACATTACCATGATCTGCTGTAATCAACATATGACCGTGGTTTGCCATGACCGCTTCATAGACACGACCTAAACAGCGATCTACCGCTTCCACCGCTTTCACCGCGGCGTCAAAAACGCCGGTATGCCCCACCATATCGCCATTGGCATAATTCACAACCAATAAATCATATTCACCTGAATTAATTGCATTCACTAATTCATCTGTGACTTCATACGCACTCATTTCAGGTTTTAAATCATAAGTCGCGACATTTGGAGATGGAATCAAAATGCGTTTTTCACCCGGATATTCATCTTCACGCCCGCCACTAAAGAAAAACGTTACATGGGCATACTTTTCAGTTTCAGCAATACGCAATTGGGTTTTGCCTAAATCAGACAAGTATTCCCCAATTGAGTTTTTCAAATCTTCTGGCATATACGCTACAGGCGCATCAATCGTCGCTTGATAGCGGGTTAGCATGACAAATTTAGATAATGCGGGAACAACTTTACGCTCAAATCCTGCGAAATCTTTTTCAACAAAGGCTCGTGTTAACTCACGCGCACGGTCTGCGCGGAAGTTCATAAATACGATGCTATCACCATCTTCAACTTTGGCAAGCTCGCCAATCCGAGTGGCTTTGACAAACTCGTCACTCTCACCTGCCGCATAGGCTTGTTCTAAACCTTCAACAGCGCTATTCACGACGCGAACGGCTTCACCTTCAGTAAGTAAACGATACGCTTGCTCAACCCGATCCCAGCGATTGTCACGATCCATTGCAAAATAACGACCAATCAGAGTGGCTATACGACCTTGATCTGGATATTGCGCAAAGACCTGATCTAGCTTTTCTAAAGATGGCTGCGCACTTTTTGGCGGCGTATCACGTCCATCCAAAAAGGCATGTAAATAGACTTGAGCACCACGTTTTAGCGCCAGCTCACACATGGCAACAATATGATCCTGATGCGAATGCACACCGCCTTCAGACAACAAACCAATAATATGCACTGCACCATTTGCGGCTTTGGCTTTTTCAACCGCATCAACCAGCACTTCATGTTCAAAAAAAGCGCCATCACGAATTTCTTTGGTAATACGGGTAAAGTCCTGATATAGAACACGACCTGCACCCAGATTCATATGTCCGACTTCCGAGTTACCCATTTGGCCGTCAGGTAAACCGACATCTTCACCAGAACCAGAAATTAAACCATGCGGATGCTTTTGTTTCATCATCGTAAGATTAGGGGTTTTTGCTGCCAAGAAAGCATTGTCTTCGACCGCTTCACGATGACCCACACCATCCATAATCACAAGAACGTGAGGGATTTTGCCAGCAGTTGCATCCGTCATGATTGATACTCTTTTTTGTCTACAATTTCGTCGCACTATCTTACCGAATTTTAGTCCAAGACTCTATGCACAGATGATAACTTTACTCATTTAGCATGATTGATTCAGATGATCTGGTAGTCATTTGAACATTAACGCGCCCGATATAACAAATAACTGCCTGCCCCAAACATGAACAGAATTGGAATAAAAATAAACCATGCTGGAGATGGCGAATACACCAAACTGGCATAGCCTAAAAAGTCCTGTAAATAGAAAATACTTAAACCTACAAACAAGGCAATCACCAAACGAAAACCCATTGATTGTTGGCGTAATGGTCCAAAAATAAAGGAACAGGCAATCAGCGTCAGGGCAATCAATGAAAAAGGCGAGCCGACTTTTTTCCAAAATGCAAGCTGATAGGTTTTAGGAATCTGGCTATATTCATGCATATAGCGCATGAAACCGACTAACTCGCTTGGCGCCAACTCTTCAGGATCGAGTGTCACCATATGCACAAACTTAGGCTGTAAGGCTAAAGATAAATCTTTCGTTGGAATCGTCTGAAAGCTGGCATCACCATTGGCCAAAATATTAAGCTGTTGATTATTTTTTAAAACCCACTCACCGTCACGAATAAACTGACCTGTTTTCGCGTTGATGACTGTATCTAAGCGATAGTCATCATCAAAAGACGCGACCTGAATGCCATTTAGATTGCCTTTGGAATTGGCATAATCGATATAGTAAAAATGATTACCTTCTTTGGTCCAATAACCTCGCACTTCACCTAAAGCAGCGACAGTACTTTGAGTTTTGACACCCTTTGCCTGTTCAGTGGTATATGGAATCACCCATTCACTAATACAAAATGACAAAATGACCAACAAAAATGCAGGACGCATCACCCAACCGACAATTCGCCAGAGACTGACGCCTGAACCACGCATCACGATTAATTCACTGTTAGATGCCATAGAACCTAAGCCCAGCACGGCTCCAATCAAAGCCGCAATCGGGATCAGCTTGATGACATTATGGGGGGAATCCCACATCACATATTTAAAGGCATCCCACGCACCATAACCTTCTTTGAGTGAACCTAATTCGCCAATATAAGAAAACAAGATAAATAAGAACACCAGCACCAGAAGCGTTCCTAACATCATCAATGTGGTCGTCTTGGTCACGTATCTGGACAATATCTTTTGAGCTAACATTATGATGATCTCACTTGTTTAATCTTACGTTTGATCTTCGGTGCAAGGCTTTGTTTTCTGGCAAAGAGCAAGGCAGCAACAAAATAAGTCATTAATATCGCAGGATAAACCCAGATCCCAAATTCACCACGGCTAATCCGTGTTTGAGCCGCAATCAGCAACACGATCATACTGGCAAAAATCATCAATGCAGGAAACAGTTTCAAATAACGTCCCTGACGCGGAGTAACTTCTGATAAAGCCACCGCCAGTGCCAATGCAACAAACATTGAAAATGGTGCAAAAATACGCCATCCCAACTGACTGGCAATCACAGGATCATTTCGATTTTCCCAAAGTTTTGACATCTGTAAAGCCGAAACATCATTAGAATCATAAGTGGCTTCTTTATTATTTTCGATGCGAAAGCGCCAAGTCTGAAACTCGGCCTGTACATATTTGGCAGTGTCAGGATAAATCTCGTAACGTCGTCCTTGAGTCAGATCAACGACACTGGCCGTCTGATCGGCCATTTCGACACGCGTCGCTTCTTTGGCAACAACCAATTGATCAGGTTTGCCTACTTTTTCCGCTTTAATATAAACAAAGATATCTTTTAAGTTTTTTCGATCTTCAGACAATGAACCCGCATAAATGGTATAGGGTCCAGAAGAGATAAATTCCTTAGGACGTACCAAATCGAAACCTGTTCGCAACGCTTGGGTCGATGACAACTCATTAAACTGGCGTAATCCCCATGGTGATACCCACATCATGAGTACCATTTCAACGATCACAAAAACCAAGGTCATCGGCAGCAATAAACGCGCAAGTTTGTGTTTACTGACTCCACTACTATTGAGTACCGCCATTTCATGTTCGACATATAAGCGACCAAACACCAGCATCAACCCAATAAAGAAACTGAGCGGCAGTAATAAGATTAAAAACTCAGGTAAACGATAACCAATGATACTGAACAGGACACTGACATCCAGACGTCCCTGTGCGGCAACACCAAAATATTTGATCAGTCTTGCGCCTAGCACGATCAGCGTCAAAATACTGACCACCACCAGACTAGTTGACACGACTTGCTTGACGAGATAACGCCGAATAATCAAAGTGAATACTTCCAAAATGGACAAACGCAATACAGCATAGTTTACCCGAATGTTAAAAATATAAAACCTATCCTACGCTTGCCAATTGAAACTGATGTCAGGAAAGTGTTTCAATGGTAGGCATCAATGAACATATTTAAACAGGCATCCAGACCGCATATGAAATATACGATTAATTCCGCATTGCCACAAAACTCATCTGCTGAATCGTTGCTGATTCTGGTCGATAACAACAAGCTTGAAAGCATTGAAAAAACATATCAAATCAATGAATTAAAAAAATTATTTGAACAAGTACATTATAAAGCCAGTTTCAATGAAAGCTTGCCTCTTATCGGAAAATTAGCAACCATTCCCAATGTCACTTTATTGGGTTTAGGCGATGCTGCCGATATTAAAGCCGCAAAAATAGCAAAACTGGCGCAGAGCATTATTAAAGCCACACAAACCAAATTCAAACAAATTCATATCGATCTTTCAGCACTTCCTGCTGATTTGCATTATCTCTTTGCTTTAAGCCTGTCACAAGCGGCTTATGGTTTTGATGAGTTTAAATCGAAAAAGAATGAGTTTATTCTTGAAACCATCAACTTGATCAGCACCAATAGCAGTTTAAATTCCGACCAGTTGCAACTGATTGAAGCCTTACAATCTGGTCAAGCCCTTGCGCGTGATTTGGGTAATCGGCCAGGCAATATTTGCTTCCCAGAATATCTGGCAGATCAAGCCAAAGCCCTTGCCAGTGAGTTTCCAGATTTACTCAAAGTCACGGTACTGGATGAACAGCAAATGGCGGATTTGGGCATGAATGCCTTTTTAGCAGTCAGCAAAGGTTCTGCGCGTCCCGGACGTGTGATCACTCTCGAATACAATGCCAAACTCGATCAAGCGCCAGTAGTTTTAGTTGGTAAAGGCGTGACCTTTGATACAGGCGGGATTTCGATCAAACCTGCACAAACCATGGATGAGATGAAATTTGACATGTGTGGTGCTGCGTCAGTATTAGGTACGATTCGAAGCTTATGCGAAGCACGTTTACCGATTCATGTCGTCGGCGCGATTGCTGCGGCAGAAAATATGCCGTCTGCACAAGCAACTCGCCCGGGCGATATTGTCACCACCATGAGTGGACAAACTGTAGAAATCTTAAATACCGATGCCGAAGGTCGTTTGGTGCTGTGCGATACGCTTACCTATATTCAGCGTTTTAACCCAGCACTGGTCATTGATATAGCAACGTTAACAGGTGCTTGTGTGGTGGCATTGGGCAAAGTGTTAAGTGGTTTATTCTCACCTGATGATGAATTGGCGAATGAACTTTTACAGGCAGGTGAACAGTCCTTTGACCGCGTTTGGCGTATGCCTGTGAGTGATGACTATCAGGAATTACTCGATTCACCATTTGCCGATATCGCCAATATTGGCGGGCCTTATGGGGGTGCAATTACCGCAGCCTGCTTCCTACAGCGTTTTACCCGAGACTATCGTTGGGCACATCTGGATGTCGCAGGTACGGCTTGGCTATCTGGTCCAAACAAAGGCGCAACGGGTCGCCCTGTACCACTTTTAGTCCAGTTCTTGGCAAATCGCGTTAAAGCGCATGGCTAATATCAGCTTTTATTTATTTGAAACCAGTCAGGAACGGCAAGTCGACAGTGCTTGCCGTTTATGCCGTAAGTTATTGAAAAAACATCCTAAGATTTGGTGGTATTGTCCAGATCAAACTTTACAGGGTGAATTAGATGAGGCTTTATGGTCATTTGATCCGCAAAGCTTTATTGCGCATGGGATTGATCAAGTTCATGCACCTGTTTGTATTTCCGCGCAATTACCCGATCAATCTGACTGGTTTGTGTTTAATTTTAACAATCAGGCACTTGAACAAATTGAGCAGTTTGGTCACATTATTGAGATTATTGAAAATAATGAAGCTGCCAAACAGCTTGGGCGAGAAAAATTTAGATTTTATCGTCGCTTAGGGGTCGAACCCCGTACCTTTAAACTGTAAAAATCCATTAAAATGTAAGGAGATGGCGAGTGGCACTCAATGTCGGTCAGGATTTTAAAAAACGTTGGTTAAACGCGCCAGAAACGGTTCGTCAAACCTATCAGGATGATCTTGCCCGAATTTGTGATTTATTACTGCCACAGACGGTTATTGAAACATGGACAACGCAAGATCAAAAATCACAACAGATCTCTTTGGATAAAATTGATCAAGCCTATGCTGATTTAAAAGCAGAATTGATTGAACAAGCGCGTATTCGTAAACAGCAAGCACTTGAACAATCGCTTGCAGAAAAACGCGAACAACAAGCTCAATATGCAGCGTCATTACAAGCGGATGAAGCACATAAGTTTCAACAACAAACTCATGAGTTAATGGCTTTACGTCGGCATATTCAGCAAGAGACTGAAACTCAGACCGCTCGTTATCATCAAAACCCAGATCAAGTCGCGATTGATTATTCTCATGCTCGCCATCAGATATCGGATGATCAAATTCAGTCTGAACTGGAAAGCTTACGTTTACGGCTGGAACTTGAAGCAGATAGCTTGATTGAGCAGGCAGTGACCGTATTTAGAGCCAAACTGCATACCGCAGCGCAAGAAGAAATCGAATACATTCTAAAAAACTCAAATTTTTAGAATCTATATTGAATTCAATTCTTTATTTTTTCCAGATTGTCATCAAACTGACATATCCTTGTCACATGATAGTCATATCGCGGTTGCGATTAACTTTATAATACTGTTAAACATTTGACCCATTTCTGGAAAAATTCATGAACATACTTAGCAATATCTCCGCACAGATTGCCCAGTTAACCACAGGCGAGACTTGGACTTTATCTGCTCAGGATTTATACATGAGTCGCGACGATTTCAGCTCTCTTTCGATTTTCCTGAAACAGGAATCGCAAAATGGTACATTTTCCGTCGCGATACCAGAAACCCTTAAATCGTGGTTAGGTTCAACGTCATTAACTGTCACCAAACACTAATAAAAATGCCCAGATTAAAAACTGGGCACATCCTAATTTTCAACAACGTTTTATTTTAAGAAACCATTTTCAGCCAAAAAAGCCATACTAATATCAGCAGATTGTTGACCTTGCTCTGCGGCTTTATCGCCTAGTAGAAGACGCTCAATATAACGCGCCAATACATCCACTTCTAAATTTACTTTTGCTCCAGTTTTCCATGTAGAAATATTGGTGCGTTCAGCCGTATGTGGAATCAGATTCAGACTTAAAATATTGCCACGTAAATGGTTAATGGTCAGGCTAATACCATCCACGGTAATCGAGCCTTTTTCTGCCAAATATTTCGCAATTTCAGCAGGGGCTGTGACTTCATAATAAATCGAACGGGCATCTTCACGCACCAACGTAATTTCACCCACCGCATCGACATGACCGCTAACAATATGTCCACCAAAGCGTGTGGTCGGTAGCATCGCCTTTTCCACATTGACAGGCTGACCGACTCGCCATTGTCCAAGTGTCGTCCGATTAAGGCTTTCACGTGATACATCTGCGGCATACCAGTCACTGCCCCACTCGATTACAGTCAGACAGATCCCATTGGTCGCAATCGAATCTCCCAAATGCACATCGGACATATCCAGATCAGTTTGAATGCGTAAGCGCACATCACCACCTACATTTTGCAGGCTTTCAACTTTGCCTAAACTTTCAATAATGCCTGTAAACATGCTTCTGCTCCAAATATTGATTCTGCATAAATGTGTTGCTTACCAAAGTGCAAGCTGGGTATTTGGCCCAGACGTATCAACACCACCCAATTCTGCAAAGTGATACAGTTGTCCTAAAAGCTGACGCAGAGGCGGCCCTGATTTGGCATGTGTATCGGTAATCACAATAAACTCAAGTACCCGAGCACGTTCAGACTGACGTTGCTTACTGACTCGATAACGCGGCACATCTTGTGTTAATAAGGTCACTTTGCCGCGTTTCAAATTGGCCGTGAGTAAATCTTTCGGATCGATATTCCCATCAGTCGAATAGCTGGTCAAAATATAACGTGCGTTAATCGTCGCCAGTAATTTTTCATAAGCATCTTTAGCATGTCTGGATGAGTTATAAGGACTTGGACGTTCTTTACGCCATGCCCGATCAATCCCGCTCTTGTAGCCCTTCGTATCGGGTGGTGGCAAATCTACTTGATCCCAAAGGGTTAAGGCATTCAAAACATGGTAATTACTACTGTAGGCGTGTTGATTGTAAGGTGGATCCAGATAAGCGACATCTACTTCAAAACCACTCATTTGATTGGCGAGATGCTGTGCATCGACACACCACATTTCAGCCGCAGGACGTTTAGCATCGCCAATTTCACAAAAACGGCTTGGGGTCAGCCAAAGCAAAGATTCAATCCGTTCTAATGCGGTCTGGGTTTTACCACCCCAGCCTTGATGAAAGCTTTTAAATACACCACTGGTATTACTAACAAAACTGGCGGAATACAACAAAGGTGCCAACAATGCACTCATTTCTACATCATTAATCGCACCCTGCGCTTGCCATGTCGCAATCTGCTGACGAATCGCATCAATCCTCATGCCATTACGACGTTTAAAAAATAAACGGTCGCGACTCGGATCATACACATCATCATTACGTGGACACAGATTATGCGTTACCCAGCCTTTGACTTCAGGCAAACGGTTCAAATAATCAATGGCTTTTTGATAGCCACCCAACTCTTTAAACGCAGGGGCATCGACACAGGCCAATATCGCATGGTTTAACGCATGGCTATATGGTTCCCAGTCATTAGCAATCACACGATAACCGTTCTGTCGAGCCAGACGTGATACGACACCACTGCCTGCAAAAAAATCGGCAAAAATCGGGGGATTCTTCTTTTTACTGTTCAGCGTTCCCGTAATTTCCAGTGCTTCTAAAATCAGATGCAATAATCTGCGTTTGTTGCCTAAATATGGCACCAACTGGTGAAATAGATATTCATCTGTGGTTCGTGCCGCATGACGGCGTTTATGATAAACCGAAGCCTCTGAATTCATACTGTCTCTTGAATCGGGATAAGTCTTAAGCGGATGTCCTGACCAATTTGCGTCACATCAAACAGCTTAAATCGAAGTTGCTCTGACATTTTGTGCAAATCAGCGCTAAACATGGCACGTGCCGATTGTCCCAATAATGTGGGAGCAATATAGCTGATCATTTCATCGACCAGTTTTTCCTGTAAAAATGCCGTCGCTAAAGTCGTTCCTGCCTCCACCATCACATCATACAAATGATATTCTTTGGATAAGGTCGCAAGAAGTTCGCGTAGGGATTGAACAGGCAATTGTAGCACACCTAAATCTGCAAGTTCCTGACGAAATGGCCCCATCACCATTAAGCTTTCAGGTGCATGTAGAATTTTAGCCGTTAAAGGTAAACGCCCCTGCCGATCCAAGACTAAACGTTTGGGTTGAACAATGGCAGAGATATCCTCGACATCCACAAGCGCCCGTACATTGAGCTGGCAATCATCAGCAAGTACAGTTTGTATGCCCGTGATCACTACAGCTGAGCGTGCCCGCCAATATTGTACATCCAGGCGCGCATCTACACCTGTAATCCATTTGGATTCACCTGATGCCATTGCGGTTCGCCCATCTAAACTTGAAGCGACTTTCAGGCGGACATAGGGCAAACCTCCCGCCATGACTTTTAAAAAACCACGATTAAGTTCAATGGCATCCTGCTCAAGCACTCCCACCTGTGTGGTAATCCCTGCATTGTTTAATATTTTTTGACCTTTGCCAGCGACTAAGGGATTTGGATCGAGTGTTGCAATCACCACGCGGGCGACTTTGGCACGTACTAGCGCTTCAGCACACGGTGGCGTTCGACCAAAATGTGCACAAGGTTCTAGGGTCACATAAGCGGTTGCACCTTCAGCACGATCACCCGCTTCACGTAAGGCAAAGACTTCGGCATGTGAACCACCAACAGGTGCCGTCGCGCCACGACCAATCATCTGATCATCTTTGACAATGACGCAACCTACAGCCGGATTTGGACGTGTTCGATAGAGTGCCGTTTTTGCCTCAGCCAATGCTTGCGCCATCCAATAATGATCTTGTTGATCTAAGTGACTTACTTTAGTCATGTTCGTGTTCACGTTGCTGCATTTGTTCAATTTGACGACGGAATGCTTCAACATCCTGAAAGTCCTGATAGACCGAAGCGAAACGGACATAAGCGACATGATCCAGTGCAAATAATGCCTGCATCACAACCTCGCCAATCTTACGAGACTTAACATCCCGTTCACCCAAACGTCTGATTTGCAATTGAATATCACTCAAAACTGTTTCAATCTGCTCTTGGGTAACAGGACGTTTTTGCAGAGCATGCATCAGTGAACGGCGTAATTTAGCCTCATCAAAAGGCTCGTTTTTGCCGTTTGATTTAATCACACGAGGCATCACCACTTCATAACTTTCAAAAGTTGTAAAGCGTTCACCACAATGGAGACATTCACGTCTGCGACGAATTTGACAGCCTTCAGCAGCAAGACGTGAATCGATGACTTTACTGTCTGCGGCGTTGCAGAAAGGACAATGCATAGCAGCTCAAAATGAATTCATTCTTAGAGCTAGTGTAGCAAAGATTGGACAAAGACTAAATCATCTCTCTATAAACAAAAAAAACAGCCACGAGGGCTGTTTCTAATTTAATTCTAATTACTCGATACGTTCGCCATGTTGGCTTAAATCCAGACCCATACGTTCATCGTCAGCCGACACACGGATACCAATGATTAGATCGATCACTTTTAGAATAATAAAGGTCATTACACCACTATAAATGATGGTCGCAAGAACACCTTCAAGCTGTACCCATAACTGACCTGCAAAGGTTGGAGCAAGAGTAACACCCGCCGCTTTAATAATTTCATCGCTATAGAATACGCCAGTTAAAATTGCACCGACGATACCACCAACTGCATGCAAACCAAATGCATCTAAAGCATCATCCGCTTTTAACATGCGTTTCAATGCAGTAATACCCCAGAAGCAGACTACACCACCGATCAGACCCATGATCAATGCACCGCCTACACCGACAAAACCAGCCGCAGGAGTAATCACCACCAGACCAGCAACCGCACCAGATGCACCACCTAATACAGAGGCTTTACCACGAATAATTCGTTCTACCACAAGCCATGAGAAAGCAGCAGCGGCAGCAGCAACTTGAGTCACTAGGATTGCCATACTTGCACGTGCGCCTGCACCTAATGCACTACCACCATTAAAGCCAAACCAACCTACCCAGATCAAACTTGCACCGATCACAGTCAGTGTCAAATTGTGCGGAGCCATAGATTCTTTGCCTAAGCCAATACGCTTACCGAGCATATAAGCAGCCACCAAACCGGCCACACCTGAGTTAATATGAACCACCGTACCACCAGCAAAGTCTAACGCACCTGCTTTAAATAACCAGCCATCCGTTGCCCACACCCAGTGAGTAATTGGGGTATAAACCACCAGAACCCAAACTGCAATAAACAACATAAATGCTGAATACTTCATACGATCTGCGATTGAACCACTAATAATGGCAACCGTAATAATCGCAAAAGTCATCTGGAAAATTACAAACAGTGTTTCTGGAATCGTACCACTTAAAGCATCGAAAGCCACACCATTTAACATGGCTTTGGACAAGTCACCAAAATAAGCCCCTGTCCCAGAGAAAGCCAGTGAATAGCCTGCAATCACCCAGATTAAGCTCACAAGAATGGCAGCCGAAAGACTGAACATCATGGTGCTTAGTACGTTTTTCTTACGCACCATACCGCCGTAGAACAATGCCAAGCCAGGAATGGTCATGAGTAAAACCAATGCTGTCGAGATCAGAATCCAAGAGGTATCGCCTGTATCAAGTTTTGGCGTCGCAGCAGCTGGAGCCGCGGGTTCTGCTGGAGCAACGACAGTGGCGGTTGCAGCAGGAGCTTCTGTTGTCACAACAGTGGTCGTTTGTTCTGTTGGTGTAGGTGTTGATGCAGCTTCTTCAGCCCACGCAGCCGAACCACCTAAAAGCGCACTGGATAAACCAAGTGCCAAGAGCATTTTTTTCATTTGTATCCCCCAACCTAAAATTTTGTGAGTTATGCCGTATTCAGCAAACTTTGTGCCAACACTTAAACAGCGTCTGGACCAGTTTCGCCTGTACGAATACGGATCACTTGTTCCAGATTTGTCACAAAGATTTTTCCGTCACCAATTTTTCCTGTGCTAGCAACACGTGTAATTGATTCGATGACCGCATCGACCATTTCATCGCTAATCGCAATTTCAATTTTGACTTTTGGAAGAAAGTCAACGACATACTCTGCACCACGATACAGTTCAGTATGACCTTTTTGACGACCAAAACCTTTCACTTCAGTGACAGTAATCCCCTGAACACCAATTTCAGAAAGTGCTTCACGCACATCGTCCAATTTAAATGGTTTTACAATAGCAGTTACGAGCTTCATGTTTGTTTTCCTTCGGCTTATTTCACCAGTAAGGTTTTATGTTCAATTTTCATGCCAATATTTCTTAGGTTGAGGGAATCAGAAATGATCAGCGTGATTTTGTCTTTATAACCTATTTGCGCTACAAGATGTAGCATCTCCCTTTAATTTAAACATTTTTATACTTTGTTTTGCAGTTTGGCTATAAAAATAGGTTGATTAATCGGAGAGCACTAGGGTCAATATAAAAGCAGTGGTAAACTGCACGCGGATCATATTATTTACGCGGATATCTCATGATTGAAACACTATTACAGGCGATACTTGAACAAGTCGACCAACCTAAAAAAGACCTTGAAAATAATTTAAGAGCTTTGCTCAATGAAGCTGTAGAGAAACTGGATTTGGTTTCAAAACAAGAAATTGACCGTCAACGTATTGCACTTCAACACGCTAATCAGCGCCTTAGCCAATTACAGGAACAAATGAATATTTTAGAGGGCATGATTCAAAACAAAAAATAAGCACCAACTCAGTGCATAAACATTTTAAAACGATTAAAAATAAAGCACCATAATGGAACAATATCAAAATGTCTTTTGCAAAAATTTTAACTCGCGGGGTATTAGGGTTACATGCTCCTTTAATTGAGGTCGAAGTTCATTTAAGTCAGGGGCTTCCCTCACTCACGATCGTTGGGCTAGCAGAAGCAGCGGTACGTGAAAGTAAGGATCGAGTACGCTCTGCGATTATTAACAGTGGTTTTCAGTTTCCAACCAAACGCCTGACCATTAATCTGGCACCAGCGGATCTGCCGAAAGATGGATCCCGTCTTGATCTCGCCATTGCTTTAGGGATTCTGATTGCCTCTGGGCAGTTGCCTGAAGCCTGTACAGATGGATTTGAATTTATTGGAGAATTGGCTTTGGATGGGCATTTAAGACCCGTCACCAGTGCTCTAAGCATAGCGATGGCATGTCAACAAGCGCAACATCAGCTTTTTATTCCTAAGGCGAATCTTGAACAGGTGGAACAACTTTCTGAATTTCAACTTTATTCAGCCAACCACTTAAAACAGGTCTGTGAACATTTTCTGGGAGTACACCCTCTTCCTGCTCATATCACTCAAAATAACAATCATACTCAAGCTTATAAATATGATCTGATTGATGTAAAAGGACAATTACGACCACGTCGTGCGCTTGAAATTGCCGCAGCTGGAGGACACTCTTTATTATTTAAGGGGCCACCAGGGACAGGTAAAACGTTGTTAGCTTCACGTCTACCTAGCATTTTGCCGCCGTTATCAACACAGGAAAATCTTGAAGTCGCCAGTATCTATTCGATTGCCAATAATCAACATCATTTTGGTTTACGTCCTTTTCGAGCACCGCATCACACGGCTTCTGCGATTGCATTGGTAGGTGGAGGCTCACATCCTAAACCTGGAGAAATTACACTGGCTCATTTAGGCGTTTTATTTTTAGATGAGTTACCAGAGTTTGATCGCAAAGTGCTTGAAGTATTACGACAACCACTTGAATCTAAAGAAATCGTGATTTCACGTGCATCTCGACAAATTACCTTTCCTGCTAATTTTCAGCTGATTGCAGCAATGAATCCATGTCCATGTGGCTATGCATTTAATCAGGATAGTCGCTGCCAGTGTTCGCCTGAATCAATTCAACGTTATCAAAATCGAATTTCAGGACCTTTGCTGGATCGAATCGATTTACATATTGATGTTCCCCCATTACAAGCCAATGAATTGCAAAATAATGCACCTGTAGAAGATTCTATGACTGTGCGTAAACGTGTGATGAGTGCTTATGACTCTCAGATTCAGCGTCAACAAAAAGCAAATTTTGCACTTTCACCGCAAGAATTAGAACAATATGCGGTACTGGATGCGCATGCTGAAAAAATGATGGAAGTTGCGCAACAACGTATGAATTTATCGGCGCGCTCTTATCATCGTATTTTACGTGTTGCACGTACTATTGCAGATTTATCACACAGTCCTAATATTGAAATCACACATTTATCAGAAGCATTGTCTTATCGACAAAAGATTTGATTTACATAAAAAATGCCTCAACAACGAGGCATTTTTTTGATCTGGATCAATTAAAAAGTTTTAGATAAGGTGAGTACTGCACCTAAATCATATGGTTTTTTACCTGCATCGGTCATACCCGATGTACTAATGTCAGTGCCTACACCAGCAAGTTCAGCCGTAACGCCTAAAATGCTGTATTGCACACCAAATTTATAATCTAAATAGCTATCATCTTCGCCCGGCCCACCTGCAACCACACTTAAAGAATCTTTATCTTTCAACTTGTTATATCCAATAGATGCAATACCAGTAAATCCTGTATCTGCAATTGGAGCACTATAACCTAAATTAAAATACCAGAAATCATCAGTACGCCCCCAGTAATCAGGTGAATAGTTAACGCCTACTGTAACGCTATCGCCTTTTAACACAGCTTCTGGGAAAATTAACTTCGCATAAACTTCTGTGAAATTCAAACCCGATTTACCATTGTATGGATTGACGGCATTGGTTTTTGAACCAACATAACCATAATAGGTTACGCCCACGTCATAGGTCGCGCTATAGTTTGGATTAAATGCAATTTTGTTAGAATAACCTAAAGTTGCATCAGTCTCAGCAGATACCCCATGTATATTAAAGTCTACACTCGAACCCCATAGTGCCAGATAAGCACCTGATTCATGATTCAAGGTAAAGCCGCCCTGAATTGCTGGATTATTTGAACTTTGAGTCACACCACGGAAACGATAGTCTGTAGTTGCAGCCACACTACCCGCAACAGAAAAACCTGCGACAGATGGTTTATCTTCAGCCATTGCAGCCGTTGAACCTACAGCAATAATACTTAAAGCAACCGCTTTACATGCAAATTTTTTCATTCTGATCTCCCCCATGATCGGATCACTCCGACGGATATTGTGTTTTAAATTGCATCGATTTAGATTTAGCAAATGCTATGCCAACTTTTAGACAGCTCATCTCTTTTATTAAATTAACGCTGCAAAAAGAGAGAAAATATTGAAGTTCAAGCTATCGACTTTAACCCCTTCAAAATTTGCTTTAAGCACTGCTACAATCGAGATGTAGTGTGAAAAATTAGACTGTAAAATTTCCATTCGTTTTAATACAACTGTCATCATTTTTGTATAAAGGCTTTAATAACGTTAAAACATGTCATTCATGATGAATCAAGTTCAGCCAACTATGTAACAAAAAATGTGAGATAGCGCAGTTTTGGGTCTTTTTTCAACTTTGCATAATAATTGTGCATTTTTTAAGTGCATCTTTGTTTTGTTTAAATTAACTAAAAAATTCCAAAAAATTGATCAAATAAAGTTAACTAAAAACCTGCTATTTCTAAATTGCATATATACATTAGTAAAATAATTTAATGAAAATGATATCTTTTCTATAGATTATCTATACAATTTGTTCATTTTCTGAGTCCTACTTAGAAACCCATTTAGATTTATTTTTGAGGTATTCAATGCTAAAAGCACAAAAGCTTACTTTAGCAGTTTTGGTTAACGCTGCCCTTATTTCCTCAGCGTATGCAAGTGAACAAAGTGAAGCAAAAGGTTTTGTTGAAGGTGCTAGCGCATCGGTTCTATTACGCAACGGTTTTATTCAACGCGATAAAAAAGATGGCGTTCATGATACTAATTCATGGCTTCAATCGGTCATGCTGAATCTTGAGTCTGGCTTTACCCAAGGCCCGGTCGGTTTTGCAGCGGGTGTCGTGGGTGATTTTTCTTTTAAATTAGGCGATAACTATCATGCAGGTAACAGCATGATTGCGCTAAAAAATGATGGGCAAAAAGATGCCAATGGTCGTGTAGATCCTTATGATCAATGGACACGTGGTGGTGGTTATGTCAAAGCCCGCGCGTCAAACACAACGTTAACCTATGGTACACAAATTCTTGATTTACCTGTCCTTGCCAGTATGACGACACGTAACGTGCCTGAATATTTTGAAGGGACACTGATCACCAGCCACGAAATTAAAAACTTGGAAGTGGTTGCGGGTAAATTTACAAAAAACCAATTACCTGAACATATTGCATCTGACCAAAACCATTTGGATCGTGCTTATGTCTGGGGCGCAAAATACCAGTTTAATGATCAGTTAAAAGCTGCTTATTATGGTGCTGATCTGAAAGACAAACTTGAACGTCATTATGCCAATGTCAATTATAAGCAAACCCTTGCCAATAAAGATTCATTGACGTATGACTTCAGTGGCTACCACACCAAGTTTGAACCAGGTACAACATATTCTGCGACTGGTCCAGCAGATGAAGACAAGAAAAATAATATCTGGGCGGTATCTGCAACGTATAATACTGGCCCACATACAGGTATGTTGGCGTATCAACAAAATACAGGCAATGTTGGCTATGACTATGGTCAAAATGGCGATGGTGGTCAAAGTATTTATCTGCCAAACTCATACCTGTCTGACTTTATTGGTAATCATGAAAAGTCGGTACAACTGCAATACACTTATGACTTTGCGGATTTAGCTGTTCCAGGTCTGTCATGGACAACCGCTTATGTTTATGGCTGGGACATCCGTGTAAATAACTTGACTGATGATGCCAAAGAGCGTGAGTTCTTCAATCAGGTGTCTTATAAAGTCCAAACGGGCCCTGCCAAAGATTTAAATATTCGTGTACGTAATTCAATTTATCGTGCCAGTGATGAATATCAAACCAATGCCTATATTGGTGATACCAACGAATGGCGTATCTTTGTTGATTTCCCGATTAAATTCTTCTAATCGGTTAAAACCAAGCTGATACAAAAAACCCTACATTGAAATGTAGGGTTTTTAGTTTTATCGCTCAGAATAAAACTTATTTTTTAGCCGCTTCGATCGCTTTGATCACTTCTGCTTTAGCGACATCAGCACCTTCCCAACCACTGATTTTTACCCATTTGCCAGGTTCTAAATCTTTGTAATGAGCAAAGAAATGTTCAACTTGGTTAATCAAAAGCTGTGGAAGATCCGTATATTCTTTGACATCTTTATACAATGGCGACAATTTTTCATGTGGAACAGCAATCAATTTTGCATCAATTCCGCCATCATCTTCCATGTTCAATTTACCCACTGGACGGCAACGAATCACAGAACCCGCTGCAACTGGATAAGGTGTCACGACTAAGACATCTAATGGATCACCATCTTCTGACAATGTATTTGGCACATAACCATAGTTCGCTGGGTAGAACATTGCTGTACCCATAAAACGATCTACAAATAATGCATCTGAATCTTTATCAATTTCATATTTGATTGGCGCAGCATTGGCTGGAATTTCAATGATAACGTAAATATCATTAGGTGCATCTTTGCCCGCAGGGATATTGTTGTAGCTCATAGCAACACTCTTTTAACGGTTAAACCAGATTTAAATCGCGACGATTATAACGGTTTTCTGAGTCAAACTGCGTCGTTTATACAATTTGGCAAAGGATTTTTTCATATTCCTGACCAATTTTAAAACCATCTCTAAATGCCTAGATATTTATGATTTTATAGCAAGCGAATAATCAAAAGTAACAGTGAAATAGGACATAACATCGACAATAACCAGATAATTGAGCGCAAGGTTGCCCAATTAATCAAATAGCAAATCCCGTAAAGGATGCGTAAAATCAGATAAGCAATTCCGAAGGTCATGATAATACTTTGCGGTAAAACCATATACTCCGCCATGAGTATCGCCGCAATAAATAACGGTAAACTTTCAAAACTATTTTGCTGTGCGGCATTAGCACGGGCAGCAACACCGGTGCTTTTTGCTAGAAATTCACGCGGATTTTGATTATCTTTCGCCTTAAACCCCGCATTAAACTTGGCAATTATGGTAAATACATAAGGCAATAAACATGCTGCCAAAATTAGATAAATAATGCCGTTAATGCCCTGCATAATCTCGTTCTCAAGATGTATTTATGGAAAATGCCTTATCATAGCATGGTGTTTTGTATGGAAATTCGCTTAAATAGTGTGTTTTTATAAATAAGATGATCAAGCGAGACCTTACATGAGCAATTCTGATCAGGATCACATGTTCAACATACTGGACAAACAGCGCCAAAACCAATTAAAGGTTGATCGTATCTTGAAGATTGTTCTGCCACTGACTGCTTTTTTACTCAGTGTGATTTGTGCCAATCTTAACTGGCAATCGACCTTAGGGACATTTGTGATTTTAACTATTGCTTTTTTAGCAGTGGGGATCCAACGTCAAAACCTATGGATCTGGTTATTGGTTTTGGTGGTGTATTGTGGATTAGATAATTATCTCAGTTTTGGTCAATTTAATTTTATCGCGCTGCGCTTACAGCTGGGTTCAATGCTGCTGTTTACATTGATTATTGGGATTGGGCGACCTTATATCGATCGCTGGTTCATGAAATCCTCGCTTTAATTCTGCTTATAAAAAAAACGCCTGAACATTCAGGCGTTTTTTTTAATGCTCAGATCAGGCACTTTTACGCAAATCTTTACGCAGGATTTTACCGACATTCGATTTTGGCAATTCATCCATAAACTCAACATAACGCGGACGTTTATAACCTGTTAGATTTTCTTTAGCAAAGCTCAAAACTTCTTCAGTCGTAAGTGAAGGATCTTTTTTCACCACGAATAGTTTTGGTACTTCACCAGATTTTTCATCAGGTACACCAATTGCAGCGACTTCCAAAACTTTTGGATGCTTTGCCACAACTTCTTCGATTTCGCTTGGATAAACGTTAAAGCCAGACACCAAAATCATATCTTTTTTACGATCTACAATTTTGACATAACCACGGCTATCCATGATACCAATATCACCCGTACGGAAAAAACCATCAGCAGTCATGACTTTAGCGGTTTCATCTGGACGATTCCAATAGCCTTTCATGACTTGCGGGCCACGAATCGAGATTTCACCTTGTTCACCCAAACCAACTTCATTACCATCATCATCTAAAATCGCAACTTCAGTTAATGGTAATGGGATACCAATCGTACCGCTGAATTCTTCTGATGCAGGTGGATTCGCTGTTGCAACTGGAGAAGTTTCAGATAAGCCATAACCTTCAATGATGTTAGTGCCTGTAATCTTTTTCCAAGCTTCAGCCGTTGACGGAAGTACCGCCATACCGCCACCCATCGCCATTTTCAATTTGCTGTGATCAAGCTGTTTGAATTCTTCATTATGAACCAATGCATTGAACAAAGTATTGACCGCAGGGAAGAATGAAGGCTGATATTTACGTAATTCTTTAATCACAGCTGGCAAATCACGTGGATTAGGAATCAGAACATTGGCCTGTCCTTTGTACATGCCATACATGGCACACACCATAAACGCAAAAATGTGATAAAGCGGCAATGCACAAAAAATACGATCATTTTTATCGCCATCTTTGTCACCAAATTTACTTTGGAAGATACCGTCGCATTGCAGCATATTTGCAACAAGATTACGATGGGTCAGCTCAGCGCCTTTGGAGACACCCGTTGTTCCACCTGTGTATTGGAGGACAGCCGTATCACTTAAAGTCAAACTTGGACGCTTATAACTGTTTGGACTGATTTTATTCAATGCTGTATTGAATTTGATATGTCCTGGAATATTCCAGTCAGGAATTTGTTTACGTACTTTGCGCAGTACAAAATTAACCAAAGTCCCTTTCAAGGTACCCAGCATATCGCCAACTGAAGCGACAACTACATGTTTTACTGGCGTTTTACCAATAATACTTTGATAAACGCTCGCAAAGTTTTCCACAATGACCAGCACTTCTGTACCCGAATCATTCAACTGATGTTCAAGTTCACGTGCTGTATACAATGGATTGACATTAACCAACACCAAACCTGCACGGAATATACCTAAAGCAACCACAGGATATTGCAATACGTTTGGCATCATCACCGCGACACGCGAACCTTTTGCCAAACCCAAACTTTGTAAATAGGCAGCAAATTTACGGCTTGCTTCTTCCAATTCACTGAAAGTTAGGACTTTATCCATAAAGATAAAGGCATCACGTGAACCAAACTTTTGAAAATTACGTTCAAATACATCATTTAATGAAGTATTTTCTGGGGGTAATTCTACTGTTTCTGGAATCCCTGTTCTGTGGTACTCAGCAAACCATATTTTTTCCATAACGCCATTATCTCCAATCAGTAATCCTTAAATCACAACTGTTTATCAATGCGTAAGCTTTTTTTTGCTGATCTGCGCCTACACATTGCATTCATTTCCGCGAATATGGGCTATATATAGCCTAAATATCGCAGCAGATGCCAGAACTATCTCTGAATCAACAGTCTATTTGCTTTTTGATATCCTCGTGGTAAGAGTTGCCCCTTCGTCGCACGTTTACCAGCATACTTGAGGAGATCATCACCTTTTAATTTTAATTGTTGCTGTCCTGCAACCACCTGAATTATTTCATTTAAATTCAGAGCTGTCATGGATAAAATCTGTTCTTTGCTATCAAGTTGTATCAACTTGTTACCCTTGCCTTTATTGAGTATTGGCAATTCTGACATTTCAACAATCAATAAACGTCCTGCAGAGCTAAGAATTGCAACATGGGTTGCATCCTGTACAGGAATGAGTGGCAAAGCATGTGCCTGTTCAGGGACGCTCAAGAACGCTTTACCCGCTTTGGCACTGGTATCCAGTTGTTTGACCTGACTCTTAAAGCCGTAACCTGCGCTACTCGCCGCAATCAACTCCTGTTCATCATCGCCAATATAAACCTGTATAAACGACACACCATTGGCTGGCGATAACTTGGAGCTTAAAGGTTCACCCGAGCCTCTGGCAGAAGGTAAATTCGCAATTGGTAATGCATAGCTTCTCCCCGTTTCATCCAGAATATAAGCGCGCTGATTTGATTTACCAACGGCATGACTTAAGTATTGATCACCTGCTCGATAGTTCAGATTTTCTGCATCCACGTCTGCGCCTTTGGCACAGCGAATCCAGCCTGCTTCAGATAAAACTACGGTCACGGTTTCAGCAGGCATAAGATCCTGCTCACGAATTTGTACCGCATCTTCACGTTGAACAATTGGAGAACGGCGATCATCACCAAACTTTTTCGCATCTTCTTTCAATTCATTAATAATCAGATTTTTCAGCGACTCTGGATTCCCCAATTGTTCACGAATCACAGCGGCTCTGGCTTCTAGCTCTTCTTGTTCACGGCGAATTTCCATTTCTTCAAGTTTAGCCAAATGTCTTAGCTTTAACTCTAAAATGGCTTCTGCTTGTATTTCATCAATGCCAAAGTGTGCCATTAACTCTTGTTTAGGCTGATCTTCTTCACGGATGATGCGAATGACGGTATCAATATCCAGATAAGCAATCAATAAACCTGCCAAGATATGTAAGCGTTTTTCAATCTTGTTTAAATGATACTGCAAACGGCGTGTGACGGTTGCCTTACGGATGTCAATCCATTCCAGCAAAATACGACGAATCGATTTGACTTGCGGACGCCCATCCGCACCAATCATATTCAAATTAACACGATAACTGGACTCAAGATCCGTGGTGGCAAACAAATGACTCATCACCGTTTCTGCATCAACGCGGTTGGAACGTAGAACAATCACTAATCGAGTTGGATTGGTATGATCAGACTCATCACGAATATCACTCACCAATGGCAGCTTTTTTGCCTGCATTTGATCGGCAATCTGGGTAATGACTTTGGAACCAGACACTTGATAAGGCAAATCAGTAATGACGATTTCACCTTTTTCAATGTGATAAATTGCACGGACACGATAACTACCACGACCTGTTGTCTGAATTTTGAGTAGTTCATTCCGTGGCGTAATAATCTCAGCTTTAGTCGGTAAATCTGGTGCTGGAATATATTCAGCCAGTTTTTCATCCGATGTTTCAGGGTTACGAATTAAAGCAATCGTACCTTTGACCACTTCTCGTAAATTATGCGGTGGAATATCCGTTGCCATGCCGACTGCAATGCCCGTGGTACCATTTAATAAAATATTAGGAACACGCGCAGGCAGATTGACAGGCTCTTTCATGGAACCATCAAAATTATCCTGCCAGTCACAGGTGCCTTGCCCAAGCTCACTCAATAATAATTCGCTAAACGCTGAAAGCTTGGCTTCGGTATAACGCATGGCAGCAAACGATTTGGGATCATCAGGGGAACCCCAGTTACCTTGCCCCTCAATCAAAGGATAACGATAACTAAACGGTTGTGCCATGAGTACCATCGCTTCATAGCAAGCCGAGTCACCATGCGGATGATATTTACCGAGTACATCACCGACTGTACGTGCAGATTTTTTCGGTTTACCACTATGTTTCAGACCCAGCTCACTCATGGCAAAGACAATTCGTCGCTGCACAGGTTTTAAACCATCACTAATATGTGGCAAGGCACGATCCATAATCACGTACATGGCGTAATTCAGATAGGCTTGTTCAGTAAATTCAGCAACGGAACGGTTTTCTGTCGCATGGTGCGCAAGGCTGGACATATTCGGAAATGATCCTAATCAATTTTTCTATTCATGGTTATGCTAAGTGGCAGTGCTTGAGGATACAAGACCCTGTGATCATGCACTGCGTCAAATCATGTCTTATGGACTAAAACTATCCATTTTATGCAGTATGTTCAACCTCTTTTTACTAGACTTCTTTCATCATTGTTTAAGCCCTCTTTATTTTTCTCCCATAGGGATAAATAAAAGGGACTTATGAAAGAAGTCTACTGTTATAAGCCAATCGACTCTAATGTTTTTCCTTGTGTTTCTTCGCCGAGAATAAGCACTACTGCTGCCACAGCCAACAAAACCACAGTAAACATCATAAAAACGTGATGAAAACCATTTTGAGCTACCATCATCTGTGTGACCACCAAAGGTGCTGCGATTCCCCCTATACGCCCAATCGCGGATGCCCAACCTGAACCAAAAGCACGAATATTGGCAGGGTATTGTTCTGGAGTATATGTATAAAGTACACCCCACGCGCCGAGGTTGAAAAAAGACATTAAGCAACCCCAGAACATAATCATATTGACGCTATGCGCCTGACCAAAGAAATATGCTGAAATCGCACAACCACCAATAAAGCCTGCAAGAGTTATCTTACGCCCCAAACGTTCTACCAACCATGCCGCTGCGATATAACCAGGAAGCTGCGCTAAAATCATAAACAAAACATATTCAAATGACTGAACGATGCTATAACCTTGTTTCACCAACAAACTTGGTAGCCACGTAAAAATCCCGTAATAAGAATAAACGATCCCAAACCAGATCAACCATAACATCAAGGTGCGTCGTGCAAACGGTGACGACCATAATTGGATAAAAGAAACCTTGCGCTGCTGTGCAACTGGTTTTACTTCAATTTTTTCAACCACAGCAATCCCAGCTTGTTGCTCAAGCTGTTGCACCAGTTCATGGGCTTCATCAATGCGCCCACGGTTGATCAGATATGGAATCGATTCGGGTACTTTTTTAATAATCACAAAGACATATAGTGCAGGTAAACCACCGAGCAAAAATGCCATATGCCAACCGAATTTTGGAATGACAAAATAAGAAATCAGTGCAGCCACCAGCCAACCTAATCCCCAGAAACTTTCCAACAAGACGATAAAACGACCACGCACTTGTGCAGGTACATATTCACTGACCAGCGTCACGGCAACAGGCAGTTGTCCACCCAAACCAAGGCCAACGATAAAACGGCAAATCAATAATGACGTTAGGTTGGGCGCAAAGGCACAGGCGGCGGTCGCAAGGCTATACAGCATCAACGTGCAGGCAAAAATGGTCTTGCGTCCAAAGCGGTCAGCCAATCCACCAGAAAATACGGCTCCGATCGCCATGCCAACAAAGCCGATACTCACGATCCAACCGCTTTCCGCAGGAGTCAGCGCCCAGTCTTTCACCAATGTCGTCATAATAAAAGCAATGATGCCCGTATCCATCGCATCAAACATCCAGCCTAATCCCACCACGCAAAGCAAAGTATAGTGGAACTTGCCAATAGGTAAGTTTTGTACACGAGAGACTAAATCCATAGACTGAGCAACCTTGAATCTTGAGCTTAATTTTTATTGATCGGCAGAATAATAGGTTTTTTTCATCATTAGGTAGATCCTCTTTTTTCATGAAGAAATAAAAAAGAAACTGATAAAAAAATCTAATATAAACTTATTTTTACATCAAAGTTCAAATTATATTTTTAATTTTCAGCATTTAAGTTAAATGTTATGTTTCGGTTTAAGTCAGCGATCATTTCTAAGCTATTTTCAATTATTTTAGCGCTGCTTTGGTTAAATTTAACACCGTTAAATCTTTCAACAAGGGCTGACCGACATTGGCATGAATCGGATAATCCTCGACTTGCGTTGTGAGCTAATAACCACGCCTTTGATAAAAAGCCAACAATTCTTTCCGTGCTGAAAGCACCGACATCTTAAAGCAATGAACTGAATATTTTTCGATTAAATAGTATTCCACAGCCTGAAGTAATTGTTTACCGATCTTTTGATTTAAACATTCACATACATAAGCTATTTTCTGACATATGATACGCGAAAACGTCATCTGCAACTGTCCGAGCCAAGAACCATCTAAAAAAATCCGTTTCTGCGATATATTGGATAGAATATGCTATATGGCGAGTTTTGCAGATGACAATGGTTTTGCCTACTTTTGCCAAAACAAAAGTAGGTCGGACCGAAGGTTAAGTTATTGCCTGAAGATAAAAAAGCTTTGTTGAATCTTATATTTATTAATGTCGATCTGTAGAAGACGCAGAATCACTGTCATCATCCTGATAAATAAATTTTGGCATTTCCAAACCAAAATATATTGCAATACAACGTAATGCAAAGCCAAAAACCAGTGTAAAAATCACCGTGAGCTCAAGTGACATGCCAATTTCAAGACAGACCCAATAACAGATCACCGCGACAAAAGAAATACTGGCATACAATTCACGGCGAAACACCAAAGGCACATCATTACACAGGATATCGCGCAAAATACCGCCAGACACTCCCGTCAATACCCCTGCAACTGCCGAGACAATAAAACCATGCCCCATTTGCAATGCAATCTGACAACCAATAATGGTAAAGCCAATTAGCCCTAATGCATCGAGTAATAAAAAGATATTGCGTAAATGGCGCATCCATTTCGCAATTAAAATGGTGATAAACGCCGCCGCACAGGTCAACATCAAATATTCAGGATGCTTGACCCAAGTCAGCGGATAATGCCCAAGCAATACATCACGTACCGAACCACCGCCAAGTGCCGTCACACAGGCAATCAACATCACCCCAAACCAATCCATACTGCGCCGACCAGCAGATAACGCACCTGTCATCGCTTCAGCCGTAATTGCAATAATATAAATAATGGTGAGTAACATTGCCCTTCATCCACGTCGGGGAAAAGATGGCAGATATTCTACGGTAAAGTTATAAGAATTGTGCACAACACTGTTTAAATTTTTTAGCTGAACCACAAATACACGGTTGTTTCATGGTGATGTGCTGATCTGTAGTCGGATCAAGGAAATACCATTGCTCTTTATGTTGAACAAAATATGAAAGTTCATGATGCACTTGTGCTGTATTGCCATCATGATAATGTGCCTTAAACTCAACGGATGCATGATTTTTATCTAACTTTGGCTGATGCTGTATCACTTCTAGTTTGAGCCATTGATTTTGACGGCTCCAATCGGCAATAGCGGCTCGATCTAGACTAGCCTGTTGACCGAGTGCTGTCGTTTCAATCAAATAATCAATCTGTTGCTGTGCAAAAGCACTGTAGCGTGAGCGCATAAGCTGTTCAGCCGACTGTGCCACTGCTTGTTTTAAATGCAAAGGCTCACAACAGTTTGCATAATCACCTTGACCACAAGGGCATTGAATTGCTGAACTCATAGCACTCTCGATTATAAAAAATTCAGTATAAAAAATAGCCCACTCAAGGGCTATTTCAATAATCTCTACTTAACAATCCCTAGCTGAAACATCAATCATTTTTCTGCGGAGATGTTTCATCTACAATCACATGGACTTTCTCAATTTTATGTCCATCCATGGTGACCACTTCAAAAATATAGCCATCCGCATGAACCTTTTGACCATTTTCAGGCAAACGCCCCAAGTGAAATAGGATATAGCCAGATAAAGTCGAATATTCTTCGGTTTCATTGACCAGATCACGATTCAGCAATAATGAGACATGACGAATGTCGGTTGATCCTTCCAGCATCAGCGAACCATCTTCCAGACTTTCAGCAACCGCTTCCAGTTCATCTTCATCTGGGAATTCACCTGCAATTGCTTCGAGTACATCGATTGGGGTCACAATTCCTTCAATCGAACCATATTCATTGAGCACAATCGCCATTTGTAGTGGCGCTTGACGCAATTGCTCCATCACCATCAATACTTGCGCATTTTCATGCACAATCACAGGTTCTCGTAAATGGTGACTAAAATTAATGGCCCCTGTTTCGATATATTCGTTTAAGACTTTATGGGTAAGCGCAATGCCTTCGATATTATCCAGTTCACCTCTGGCCACAATCAAACGTGAATGAGTCATAGATAACAAGCGCTGCTTTAAGGCTTCGGGTTCTTCTTCCAGATCAATCCATTCCAGTTCAGGCCGCGGGGTCATCACAGATTTAGCAGGTCGTTCCGAAAGCCCTAACACGCCCTGTACCATTACACTGTGGTAAGCACCATTCTCTTCATCAAACATCTCATCGGCAAAGGCTTGGGTCGCCAGTACATCTTCTTTTTCATTTTGCGAATTGTCACTACTGCCTGCGCTATTTTTACCACCCAGCATTTTTAAAACCGCAGAGGCTGTCCGATAACGCAAGTCAGTCGTGGTGACTGCTTTTTCCTGATTATGACGCATGGCTTGATTCGCCATTTCGATCAACACGGCAAAACCAATGGCGGCGTACAAATATCCTTTTGGAATATGGAAACCAAAACCTTCCACCACCAGTGAGAAACCGATCATCATCAAAAATGCCAGACACAGAATAACCACGGTCGGGTGTTTATTGACAAATTCCATCAGTGGCTTGGAAGCCCACAGCATGATTCCGACTGCGATAATGACGGCAATCATCATTACCGACAAATGTTTGACCATGCCCACCGCAGTAATCACACTATCTAGTGAGAATACCGCATCCAACACTACAATCTGTACGATCACCATCCAGAAAGTGGCATGTACTGGATTTTCTTCTTTTTGAAATTGTTTACCTTCCAAACGTTCATGCAATTCCATGGTGCCTTTAAATAATAAAAACACACCACCGAACAGTAGAATCAGGTCACGCCCAGAAAAAGGATGATCAAAAATATAAAACAACGGACTGGTTAAGGTCACGACCCAAGCAATTGAGGCTAATAAAATCAGACGCATGCCAAGCGCCAGAATCAAACCGACAATGCGTGCAGTATTACGCTGCTCAGGCGGTAATTTTTCAGCCAAAATGGCAATAAACACCAGATTATCGATACCCAGAACAATTTCCAGAATCACCAGTGTGGCAAGACCCACCCACGCAGAAGGATCAGACATCCATTCAAAAATCATAGACAAGTCTCCGACTGCGATGTGAGATTGTTCTTATTCTGAGGCAGCGCGATATTTTTCTCGCTAAAAATAAGGCTAAAATTTTGTTGTATAGACAAAGAAAAAACGAAGTGACGACAACCACTACCCATGGGCATAAATTTGTTGTTAAACAGGTTTTCAGTATAGGCAAGATTTTTTAAAAATTCATCTTTTTTTAAATCATCATCAGATGTCCGTCACCAACCCGATACAAAGCCTTGCAAAGTTTATGCACCACACGCATAAAGTTGTCATATTTCTTGCTTAATGTAGTGAAGTAGAAATGAACGTGATAAGGTAAAACGAAAACGAGATGAATAGCGTAGTAGAAATGACAGCAGATCTGAATGTAACTGTAAAAACAACTCAACCTTTAATTGCTTTATATTGTGGATCACGTAGCGGAAACAAACCGATTTATCGAGAAAAAGCCATTGAGCTGGCGAAGGGTATTGCTGAACAGGGTTTTGGCATTGTCTATGGCGGCGCCAGTATTGGGCTCATGGGACAAGTCGCCGATACAGTACTAGAACATCATGGTGAAGTGGTCGGTGTCATTCCAGAGTTTATGCTCGATTATGAAGTAGCACATGCGCAATTAACCGAATTGCATGTGGTACACACCATGCATGAACGTAAGTCCATGATGGCCGATCGTGCCAGTGCCTTCGTTGCCCTACCCGGCGGTTTAGGCACGTTTGAAGAAATTCTGGAAATTGCCACGTGGGGACAACTGAACCAACACCAAAAACCCATGATTTTATATAACGTCAATGGTTTCTATAATGCTTTGATCGCTCAACTTGACCATGCCGTTCAGGAAGGTTTTTTACCGCCACAACATCGTGCCAAGCTGATCGTCTGTCACTGTATCGAAGAAATTTACACTACCATTAAAAACTTAAACCAACCAAGTCGCTTTGTGGTTTAAGGTTGCTCATTTGATCGAAATGATACATGCGGATTTTTAAAAATCCGCATGTATGTAAAAGAACTCAATAAAATAAAAACGTAATGCTTCAACAGCAGTCTAACAACCTTTTGTCTGATTTTATGCTACTTTTAGGCAAAGCTCTCTGGATTTGTCTTCACGTCAATGAATGCTGCACCTACGCATCAAAAATTACAGCCTGAATTTCGATTATTGGTATTTCTGGTTTCCATCGGTTTTTTTATGCAGGCGCTGGATACCACCATCGTCAACACGGCTATTCCTTCAATGGCGCACCATCTCAATGAAGATCCGCTACGGATGCATGCTGTGGTGGTTGCCTATGTATTAACTGTTGCAGCGTGTATTCCTTTGAGTGGCTGGTTAGCCGATCGTTTTGGTGTAAGAAATACCTATTTTGCTGCAATTATTATCTTTACGCTGGCATCGCTCGGCTGTGGGCTTTCGCAAACACTCAATCAATTAATTTTATTTAGAATACTTCAGGGCGTTGGTGGTGCCTTATTGCTGCCTGTCGGACGACTGGCCATGCTGAAACTGATTCCACGTACCCAGTTCTTGGCGGCGATGAGTTTAATGAGTCTTGCTGGACTGATTGGCCCACTCATTGGTCCTACACTCGGCGGCTGGCTAGTGGAGGTTGCCACATGGCACTGGGTATTTCTAATTAATATCCCAATGGGGATCTTAGGTATTCTGGTCACCTTCAAAGCCATGCCCAATGCCACTGAACCCACAGTCAAAGCATTTGATTTCAGTGGTTTTGTCTTATTAGTGTTCACAATGGTCGGCCTCTCTTTAGGCATTGAGCATTTGGCTAGCCGTGAATATTCCAAATGGTTCAGTATTGGTTTACTAAGTACAGGATTCATTGCGGCTTTAATTTATGCCCATCATGCACATACCCATCAAAATGCGCTGTTCCGTAGTGATTTATTTAAAAACAAAATTTATGCGATTGGCGTATTAGGCAATTTTTTTGCGCGTTTTGGTGGCAATGCCGTGCCTTTTATTTTGCCTTTGATGCTACAGGTCGCTTTTGGCTTTGAACCTTTTTATACAGGTTTACTCATGATCCCTTTGGTGCTTGGGTCTTTATTTTCAAAGCCTATTATTCGTCCCATTATTCAAAAATTTGGCTATCGTCATGTATTGCTTACCAATACTATTTTGGTCGGTGCCTGTATTGCCAGTTTTGCCCTGATGACAGCAGAGACACCTATCTGGCTACGTGCCATTCATTTCTTTATTTTTGGCACTTTAAATTCCATCCAATTTGTATCGATGAACACCTTAACCCTAAAGGACTTATCTCAGCATGATGCCAGTAGTGGTAATAGTTTTTTATCGATGATCATGATGCTATCCATGAGTATCGGGGTTGCACTGGCAGGTACATTGATTAATTTTTTTACCCAATATTTTGGAACTCAGCATCTCACCACGGCATTCCACGCGTCTCTAATTTGTCTGGGATGTATTAATATTATTACCGCGCTGGTGTTCTCACGTATTCCACCTAACACGCCAGTTTAAATAGATTGCATTTTCATCATGGTATATCTTTTGGGTTCAAGCTAAGATGTAAATTCAATGATTAATCTTATTGCTATGCCAAAAACGATCAGCTCTCGAACATCTGCATATATCCCCTATTTGGGTGGAGGACTGGCCGCTGTTGTCATGGCAGCCTTGCTATATGTCGGGGTGTTTTATCATCGTCAGGCATCTGCGCAGGATTATCCAGTACAAGGGTTTGATTTATCGCATCATCAAGGGGATATTCAATGGTCAAAAATTTCTCCTGAAAAATTCCAATTTGTATATTTAAAAGCAACCGAGGGCGGTGACTTTAAAGACTCCAAATTTCAGGACAATTGGCTCAAAGCACGGGAACGTGGCTTCCATGTCGGTGCCTATCATTTTTATCGCCTTTGTCGTGATGGAAAAATTCAGGCACAAAATTTTATTGAAACTGTGCCAAAAAAACTCGATGCACTTCCTCCTGTCATTGATCTGGAATATGACAGTAACTGCATTAATACCTATACCAGAGAACAATTACTTCAAGAAATCAAGGTAATGCATGATCTGCTAGCGCAACATTACGCAAAACAACCCATTTTTTATGTCTCTAAGACCTTTTATCACATTGTATTGATGGGAAACTTTAAAGACACGCCACTTTGGATTCGTGATTATCAGGAAAAACCGCAATTGAAGGATCAACGCGACTGGATGTTTTGGCAACACACCAATCAGGGTCATATTCAAGGTATCGTCAAACCTGTCGATTTAAATGTTTTTTCAGGTTCACAGCGACAATGGCAAAATTTTATCGAGCAAAATAAACAAGCACCCAAGCCATGAGCATACGCAAAATCATTCATATTGATATGGATGCGTTCTATGCCTCAGTCGAGTTGCGTGAACGGCCAGAGCTAAAACATTTACCTGTGGTGATTTCATCACACCATCCACGTGCGGTGATTGCAGCCGCCTCTTATCCTGCGCGGGAATTTGGTTTACGTTCGGCCATGTCGATGGGACAGGCCCGTAAACTCTGTCCTGATGTCATCGTGATCGAACCTAATTTTGAAAAATATCGCGCTGTTTCAGCACAAATTCATCAGATCTTTCAGCAATATACAGCAATCATTGAACCGTTATCTCTGGATGAAGCTTATCTCGATGTCACTGAAAATTTTAAAAATCTTCCCAGCGCCACCGATGTTGCGATTCAAATTCGTCAAGATATTTTGAAAGTCACAGGACTCACGGCTTCGGCGGGTGTCGCCCCAAATAAGTTTTTAGCCAAAATTGCCTCTGACTGGAATAAACCTGATGGTTTATGTGTGATTAAACCGAGTCAGGTGCAGACTTTTATTCAGGATTTGCCCTTAAAAAAAATTCCGGGAGTTGGCCGGGTCACACAGGAAAAATTACAACAGCTTCAGCTTGAAACATTGGGCGATTTGCAACAAATTGAGGAAAATGTACTGATCCATCATTTTGGTAAATATGGAAAACAATTGTTTCTCTATGCGCAAGGCATTGATCATCGGACAGTACAGGCTGAACGGGAACGTCAGCAAATATCCAAAGAAACAACTTTTGATGGCGATTTATATTTAAATGAATGTCTGGCTTATTGGCCGCCATTGGCTGAAAAAGTCTGGAATAATTTACAGTATAAGCAACTGACTGCCCGCGGTGTAACCATTAAACTTAAACTCAAAAATTTTCAGATTTATCAGCACAGTAAAAGTTTCAAACGCCCCATTCAGTCTTTGGCTGAGCTTTTGGATGTTTTACAGGTTCTGCTTTATGAAATGCATTTACCGACGGAATTTCAATATCGTCTGATTGGTATAGGTGTGTATCAACTTGCCCCTCAAGCCGAAGAAAATCAATTATCGCTTTGGTAACCTGCGGTTTTTTTATTCAAATGTGCAAAAAATCAACCTTTATCCATTTCACTTCTGTTTTATTTTAGAGTAATCTAGCCTCGCAAATGCATTTACCCATGTATCTGCGGTTATGCTAAAACCTTACCTTTACTTTTAGCATGCTGTCCTGTAGTGAGCGCGACGAAAAAATCCGAATATTACAGGGCAACTGGTTTTAAAAAACATGGGATTCCTCTTGCATGCCCGCATCTTATTCTCCTCCCTCGCAAGCGCAACGCGCTCGTAAAGCCGCATTTAGTAGTTTCATTGGTGCTGTGGTCGATTGGTACGATTTTCTTCTTTACGGTATTGTTGCTGCACTGGTTTTTAATCATCAATTTTTCCCCAATGTCAGTCCTGCAATTGGCACATTGGCTGCATTTGCGACTTTTGGTGTCGGTTTCTTATTTCGTCCACTCGGTGGAATCGTTTTTGGTCATTTTGGTGACCGTCTAGGTCGTAAAAAGATGCTGTTTCTCACAGTGTTTTTGATGGGTACTGCAACCGTTTTGATCGGTTTACTGCCTAACTTTGCAAGTATTGGCTGGTGGGCGCCTGTATTGCTGGTTTTACTTCGTGCTATTCAAGGATTTGCTGTTGGCGGTGAATGGGGTGGAGCTGCGCTCATGGCTGTTGAAAGCGCGCCCAAAGGCCGTAAGGCTTTATATAGCAGCGGTGTACAGATCGGTTATGGGGTTGGGCTCATGCTAGCTACAGGCAGTGTCTCATTGGTCATCTATCTATTTGGTCAGGATGCTTTTGCAGACTGGGCATGGCGTATTCCTTTTCTAGCGAGCATCATTTTGGTTTTATTTGCCTTATGGGTGCGGGGCGGTCAGGAAGAATCACAAGAATTTTTGGAAAATGTCGTCAAAGCGAAACAACAACCTGCAAAAATTCCATTGTTTGAAGCAGTTCGTCAAAACCCCAAAGGCTTTTTTTACATTATCGCTTTGCGTTTGGCTGAACTACTGACCATGTATCTGGTCACCACCTTTGCCTTAAACTATTCCACGAAAAATTTGGGCATGTCCTCCAGTTTATTTTTAAATATTGGTCTGATGGTCGGCGCGATTAGCTGTTTTACCATTCCTTTTTTTGCCCATATTTCTGATCGCTTTGGTCGTCGTCGTATGTGCGTGATGGGTGGATTAATCGGAGCAGCGTGTGCTTTTCCATTTTTCTTTGCCTTAGAAAGTGGCTCAACACTCTGGATTGTACTCTTTGCAATTTTGTTGGCCAACCTTTCTCACGATATGGTGGTCAGTGTACATCAGCCTATTTTTACAGAATTATTTGGTACAGCTTATCGCTATAGCGGTGCGGGTGTCGGTTATCAGGTGGCCAGTATTGTAGGTGGAGGTTTCACGCCTTTTATTGCCGCAGCACTGGTGACACTGGCACATGGACAATGGCACTATGTTGCTGTTTATTTAACGGTAGGTTGTTTACTCACGACTTTGGTTGCAGCCCGAATGAAAGCCCACGTACAATCAGATGTATCTTCTGAATATATACAGGCAAAATAAATGAGCGTTCAACGTTTACATGTGAGCAAACGTTTTTCTGAAATTGCAATTTCAGGCAATCTTGTGCATCTAGCGGGTCAGCTTGCGGAAGATTTGAGTTTGGATATTCGAGGTCAAACCCAACAAACACTCGACTTGATCGATCGATTTCTGGCAGATGCAGGCACAGATAAAAGTCATATCCTATCTGTGATGATCTTTCTGAAAGACATCGAAAATGACTACGCAGGCATGAACGAGATCTGGGATGCATGGTGCGCAGATATCCAAGCGCTTCCACGTACCTGTGTGGAAGCAAAAATGTATCGCCCAGATGTTCTAGTTGAAATGACGGTGGTTGCCGTTAAACCTTAAGATTACTGACGGTATCAAGCTTAAAATTACGCTGCTGAACAGGCAATGTAGTCAGCGAATGGGGTTGTGAATAGCGTGTGAGCAGTTCACATTCAAATTGCTCACGCAGCTCATTTAACTCTGGAACAGTGTCATAACGAATGACCCGATAGCCTGCTAATTCCAATAATCGGTCCTGATAATAATCAGCATGAATGCGTCTGGCAGGGCTTAAATCAGCAAAAGCCACTATCGCAAAGACCTGATAATTTTTATCCAATAACACAAAGTCAGCCACCATAGATTGATACTTACTCCGCGTTCTTAAAAACTTTGTCGTAAGTAAGGCATCAAATGAAACTCGCGCCAATACCGTGAACTCTGGAAATATTTGTTTTAAACGTGAAAAAAATAGTTGTTCATGACTGCTCATCACAGCGCGACGTTTTAAGGCGCTGTCATAAATTTGTTCACGCTTAAGCCCTTTATAGGCCATCACTGAAATCAGCAATAATATGCCAATTGCTAAAAAATAATACATGAGAATCAATCCTTTAATATTTTTTATAGTTCGGTTTCAAGACCGATTTGTTCTACTTCACCTGTTTGTTTTTCATCTTACAGGTTTCCATTTCCTCTAAATTAAAAGTTTATATTCTTTTAATCAAGTTAGACCAAAGCCTAGAACACCATTCCATGGTTCCTATCATCATAATAAATTAAACTTGAGATGCAAGTGTTGTATATCGGATATTCTCTATATCAAAGGATGTCATATCCTAGATATCCTGATGTATTCATTTTATATTTTCTTAAATCACCAGACATCAATCTGATGAGTAAAGTTTTGTATATGTCAGCTTGGAGTATCATCTAAACCGAATTAAACGCCGCCTTATAAAATAATATGGATCATAAAAGTCTATCTCATATAACGTTAAAAACTCTATGAATAAAAAAAGCACTTCAGATCATGAAGTGCTTTTTTTCAAAATGGATAAATTTAAGCGCGCGTCTTGTTTTTTGATTTTGATCTAGATTTGGATGCATCAAAAGGCTTTTTTTGACCTGTTTCACGCGGAGGTAACCCTGTGTGCTGCGTCAAAATTTGACCTTTCTGTGGACGTTTCGCTGACTGATGTGATTGTGGTTGAGCGTTACGTTTAACCGAATCACCCGCATTACTTGAATTCTTCTTACGTGCAGATTTATATTCACCTTCTGCCGTGCCCTGCGGTTGGTAGGTCGGAATCAAATGCTGTTTGGAGTTACCAATCAAATCGGCACGTCCCATTTCCTTTAAGGCTTCGCGTAATAAAGGCCAGTTGTTTGGATCATGATAACGTAAAAAAGCTTTATGCAAACGACGACGTTTCTCACCTTTGACAATATCTACATTTTCAGTATAACGCGCCACTTTGGACAGCGGGTTTTTTCCTGAATAATACATGGTTGTCGCGGTGGCCATCGGTGACGGATAAAAGGTTTGTACCTGATCGGCACGGAAACCATTTTTCTTGAGCCAAACAGCCAGATTCATCATGTCATAATCGGTCGTACCCGGATGCGCTGCGATAAAATAAGGGATCAAATATTGCTCTTTACCGACTTCCTTACTAAAGCGTTCAAACATTTGTTTAAAGCGATCATAAGTTCCAATCCCTGGTTTCATCATTTTTGAAAGCGGGCCTTGCTCAGTATGTTCAGGCGCAATTTTTAAATAACCACCGACATGATGCTGCACCAATTCTTTGACGTATTCTGGATTCAGTACCGCCAAGTCATAACGTAAACCAGAACCAATCAGAATCTTTTTGACCCCTTTAATAGCGCGCGCTTTACGATAAAGCTGTACCAAAGGTGTGTGGTCAGTATGTAGATTTTGACAGACACCCGGATACACACAAGAAGGTTTACGGCAATTCTTCTCAATTTCTGGATCTTTACAGGCCAAACGATACATGTTGGCGGTTGGACCACCTAAATCAGAAATAATGCCTGTAAATTGTGGTGCTATATCTCGAATTTTTTCAATTTCACGCAAAATTGAGTCTTCTGAACGGTTTTGAATAATCCGCCCTTCATGTTCTGTGATCGAACAGAAGGTACAACCGCCAAAACATCCACGCATGATATTGACTGAAAACTTGATCATATCAAAGGCAGGAAAACGCGCATCCCCATAAGCTGGATGTGGCAATCGCGCATAAGGTAGATCAAACACATAATCCATTTCCTCTGTGGTTAGAGGAATTGGGGGTGGATTAATCCAGACATCACGTTCACCATGACGCTGCACCAGAGCCCGCGCATTTCCTGGATTGGTTTCAAGATGAAGAATCCGATTGGCATGTGCATAAAGGACTTGATCATTTGCAACTTCTTCAAATGACGGCAAACGAATGACCGCTAATTCACGCGGTGGTAATTTATGCTTAATGGCTTTGGATGGTGCAGGTTTTAATTGCACGATCTGTGTATTTTCATCCAGTTGATCGCCTTCTCTTACCACTGGATTAGCCACGAATTCCTTTTGGAAATTTTGATATTGCGCTAAAGAGTTGCCTTTTTCTTTTTCAACTTCACAACCATCAATATCTTCAGTCATCACATAAGGATTAATAATGGGATCAACCCGACCAATGCTATCCACATCATTACTGGCAATTTCGACAAATTGCGCTTTGGATGCTTTATTGTGTTTATTGATAATAAAAGCCGTACCACGGACATCAGTAATCTCGTGAACTTTTTCACCTTTGCCCAAACGATGCATCACCTCGATAATGGCACGTTCACCATTGCCATACATCAATAAATCAGCCTTCGAATCCATCAGAATTGAACGACGGACTTTGTCTGACCAATAATCATAATGCGCAATACGACGCAAGCTGCCTTCAATCCCCCCCAGTAAAACAGGCACATCAGGGAAAGCTTCACGGCAACGCTGACAATAAACGGTTGCCGCACGGTCTGGACGTTTATTCGCTTCATTGTTTGGAGAATAAGCATCATCCGAACGAATTTTACGATCTGCGGTATAACGATTAATCATCGAATCCATATTGCCTGCGGTCACGCCCCAAGCAATAGTAGGTTTTCCTAATACCCGAAAGCTCTCGACATTGGTCCAGTCAGGCTGTGCAATAATCCCAACACGATAACCTTGCGCCTCCAATACACGACCGATAATGCCAGAAACAAAAGATGGATGATCAATATAAGCATCACCACACACTAAAATAAAATCGCAAGCATCCCAACCCAACTGATCCATTTCTTCACGTGACATCGGCAAAAATGGCGCAGGTTCAAAACACGACGCCCAATATTTGTCGTAATCAAACAGCGCTTTTGGCGCGGTCTGCATAGTATAGGCAGTAGACATAGCTTGCGATTCTCGGCTTGCTGAAAAGGAGGGGTGACATCAAAGATGAAAGCCGATCATTTTAACATGAATTTCATTCAGTTCAGAGAATTATAAAAATTGAATAAACAAGGAGATAACAATTAATTTGTTTATTTTTTAGACTAAAACCTAATCTACATAAGCTTTCGATCAACAGCGATTCTATTTACAGAGTTAAAGTTGCTAGATGATTCAAGACTAAACAATTCCTTTTCTATACGGGAAATCAGATGTTGTTTAACCAAATGATGAATACGCTGTTTTGGATAACAACGACTTAATTCGATATGTCCAACCTGAGCACTTCGATCAAAAATAATATTTTCAATACTCTGATGATCCCTTGAAGATTGAATTAAATTATCTCGATAGCAACGATCAGCCCCCAAATGATCACTTAATGAAAAGAAATTTAGACTTTTCAATACATTCTCGGGAATTTGGCGTGGATTATACCCCCATTGTTTGGGTAATAATCGTTCTTTACCACCTGCTGCAATGGTAACCAGTAAATCCACGGGATATTGTAGACGTTTAAGTGCCTGAGCCACTTTGACCGCCTGAAAACCGCCTTGACTATATCCAATTAAAACTATTTTTTGTTTTTTACTCTGATTTAAGTCAATAATTTGTTTGGCAATTTTTTTAGCTGACGGTAAATGTCCATATAACTCTACATTCGGATAACCCAATTCAGCTAAATAATGCAACCAATGATGTTGCATGTGTTCACGCGCCATAAATCCATGAAATAAAACAATCTTTAAATTTTGTTTAGACATTTTTTGAATCAACCAGACCAATAAAATATAACTTAATCTATTCACTGATGATTCACTATGCCCTAAATGACAGGCAGAACTGAGTAAAATGATAATCATCGATAAGGCCAAGTTGGTGGGAAAAGAGCCTTTGGCACTCATAATTTTCAATGACCCAATAAAAAATACCCCCTCTGCATAAGCGGAGGGGGGATTTAGTATTTAAAAGCTGGCGATGACTTACTCTCACATGGCTAACGCCACACTACCATCAG
>OGQD01000079.1_pt1 | contig 78129 bp, 74 predicted proteins | sample 1553091 | NCBI WGS metagenome assembly OGQD01 (sample SAMEA2580290, study PRJEB22360) | human gut metagenome | biome: human gut; feature: human-associated habitat; material: faeces | place: Denmark | collected 2008/2010
GTACCACTGTGCCATATAAGCAGATCATTATTGCCACAGGTGAAGGGGCGAAAGCTTCTTTGTCAGCGTTTGATTATATTATTCGGAATAGTTAAACGCGCCTTTCAAAATAATGGAAAGCAAAGCAATTTCGACTGTTTTGCTTTCTCATTTAACGGCTTGTCAATTTAAAGGCATTCATATTTAAGAGCTTTCAGATTTAGATTTATTCTAAAATTCATTTTATAGGAACTTGATCCTCTAACAGTCAAGTTCCTTTTTTTTATTTTTCAATTAATGCGAAATTATATTGAGTTGTTTAAACTTATCCATGAGCTGTGTTTGATCTTCAATATGTGCAGGATCCACTATGATGCAGTTGATCGGACAAACTGCAATACAAGTGGGTTCAGGGTAAAACCCGACACATTCTGTACAGCGATTTGCATCAATTTCATAGACCTGTTTTCCTTCAAAAATTGCAGTGTTTGGACATTCTGGCAAACACATATCGCAATTAATGCATTCAGATGTGATCAATAAAGCCATTATTACTCCGCAGCATATGTCAAAGCAGAAGATGAAATCTGTTCTGTGGCATGCGGTAGGTTTCGAATCAGGAGTGCATATTTGATATCAATACTCGGATCTAATGGAATTTCAACCACATATCCCGAGCCTTTGGCACTCTCGATTTGCTGACCTTTATTGTCCAAAATTTCACTTAGGACAAAACTTAGGTTTCCTTGTGGGGTCATGAGCTCTAATGCATCACCGACATCAAAACGGTTTTTGACATCGATCTTGATATAATTGCCATTACGTTCCAGAACTTCACCACAAAATTGCTGATAATCAAAATGTGAAGAACCATCAGCATAATTTTGATAATCGCTATGCACATGACGACGCAAGAAACCTTCGGTGTAGCCGCGATTTGCTAAACCTTCGAGCAGTTTCATCAAACTTGGATCAAAAGGTTTGCCCGCCAATGTGTCATCAATGGCTTTACGATAAATCTGTGCTGTACGCGCACAATAAAAATAAGATTTGGTACGACCTTCAATTTTTAAGGAGTGAATACCCATCTGACTTAAACGCTCTACATGCTGTACCGCACGTAGATCTTTCGAGTTCATAAAATAAGTGCCGTGTTCATCTTCCTCAGCAGCAAACATTTCCTCATCATTGCGTTGTACCAAAACGGGTTGCGTGAACGGAGCTTGATGATCTTGTGGACGACAGCAACTGTGTGTGGAGGCGAGTTGCTGGGTAGGAATCACATCTCCAGTTTCATTTTCCAAGGCATCATGAATTTTATATTCCCAACGACAGGCATTGGTACACGCGCCCTGATTGGCATCACGTTTATTCATATAACCCGAAAGCAAACAACGGCCCGAATAAGCCATGCATAATGCGCCATGTACAAACACTTCGAGTTCAATATCTGGAACATGCTTTTGTATTTCCGCAATTTCCTCAATCGAAAGTTCGCGTGACAGAATGACACGAGTAAGACCGTAATCTTTCCAGAATTTTACCGTTGCCCAATTGATGGCATTGGCTTGTACCGATAAATGAATGGGCATCTGTGGAAAATGTTCACGAACCAACATGATTAAACCCGCATCAGACATAATCAGTGCGTCTGGTTGCATCTTGATAATAGGCTCTAAATCAGCGATAAAATTCTTGAGTTTACTATTGTGTGGCTGAATATTGACCACCACATAGAACTTTTTGCCTAAAGCATGTGCTTCATGAATTCCAATAGCCAAGTTGTCATGATCAAATTCATTATTACGAACACGTAAACTATAGCGCGGTTGACCTGCGTAAACTGCATCTGCCCCATAGGCAAAAGCATAACGCATATTTTTTAGTGATCCAGCAGGAGAGAGCAACTCAGTTTTCATGGCAATTGAAAAGGCATAGTAAATATAAGTGATTATTTTAAAATTACTCAGTGTTTTGCTCAACCTAGCAAATTAGTCAGGATTAATCGTTCTAAAAATGCATCTGATTGTTCTGTTTTTATTATTGTTGTTGCATTGATAATGCTTATTAAATATTAGACAATGATTGAATAAAACCTGAGGGAATATCCATGAAAATTGCAAATCATCGACAGCCTGTATTTTTTATCTCGCACGGTGGTGGACCATGGCCGTGGATGCCTGATTATCTGAATACGGTTTATGCCAATCTGGCCCAATCACTGGGTGATTTGTTAGATTCTGTAGTAGTACGACCTAAAGCCATTTTGATGATTTCTGCGCATTGGGAAGCGCCAGAATTTACAGTTCAGACGGCATCGCAACCCGATATGATTTATGATTATGGTGGTTTTCCTGCACATACCTATCAGGTACGTTATGAATCATCTGGATCACCAGAACTGGCTGAACGTGTTGTGGAATTGCTAGAACAAGCGAATATTTCAGTGGCGACCGATGCACAACGTGGCTACGATCACGGCATGTTTTCGCCAATGCAGATCATCAACCCTGCGGCGGATATTCCAGTGGTACAGTTGTCTTTGAAAAAAGGACTAAATCCGCAACAACATATCGAGATGGGACGTGCTTTAGCGCAGTTACGTGATGAAAATGTGTTGATTGTGGCGAGTGGACTCAGCTATCACAACTTGCGTATGTTCAATGCTCATGCGGCAGAGCCTTCACGTGCCTTTGATCAGTGGTTGTTTGAAACAGTGGTTGAGCATCAGGGCAATGCACGTAATGCATTATTGAACGATTGGGAACATGCTCCTGCGGCGCGCGTTGCGCATCCTCGTGAGGAGCATTTATTGCCATTGATGGTGGCTGTAGGTGCCGCAGAACAGGAATTAGCCGCACGTAATTATCACGAAGAGCAATTTATGGGCGGTTTGTCGGTTTCCAATTTTGCTTTTGGTGAGCTTAAATTATAGATTCAATGTATTGATCTAGTCTTGAATCTTATCAGCATAGTTAAATTAGTTAGAAGCGATCTGGAGAATTCAACAGATCGCTTTTTTTGTTCGTCTTATCATTATTTTATTTTTTGGTTGATGATTCATGTAATACCTAAAATAAATTGATATTTCTTTACAAAATTAAGCTTAAATTAAGTTTTTATCATTCTTTTTTGACATTACCATCAGTTGATAGCCACACTAATTCTAGACTGTTGGCTGTGTCATCAAATGAAAAATTATTAATCTAAATAATTGTTTTCATTTTTAATTTCGTAAGAATAAGGAGTGATCTATGGCTGCTACAAATGGAATGTTAGATCCAGACGATTCAGTTATTTTACTGATCGATCATCAAAGTGGTTTATTCAATACAGTAAGAGATGTTCCGGTCCCAGACTTACGCAATTACGTCATTGCCATTGCAAAGGCTGCATCCTTATTAAATATCCCCGTTATTACAACGGCATCTGTACCTGATGGGCCAAATGGGCCATTAATTCCAGAAATACATCATTATGCTCCTCATGCTGTCTATGTACCACGTACAGGTCAAATTAATACATGGGACAACCCATTATTTGTAGATGAAGTTAAAAAGACTGGTAGAAAAACACTGATTATTGCAGGTACGCTTACCAGCGTATGTTTGGCTTTTCCGGCAGTGAGCGCCCGTCAGGAAGGATATAATGTTTATTGTGTGATTGATGCTTCAGGTAACTGGAGTAAATTAGCAACTGACACAACCATTGCACGTGTGACTCAAGCTGGTGCAATTCCAACAGATACCTTTGCGATTGTGGCTGAGTTAATGCGTACTTGGAATCGACCTGAAGGTTCTCGTTTTGCAGGAATTCTTGCTGATCATGTATGTCCAGAATACAAGTGCTTAATGGAGAGCTTTGATAAAGCACAAGCGGTTGTTCGCGATGGTCCAGAAACCAACTTGGATAAATATCAATAAGATAAATTAATTTTATTTGATTATAGATAGAATCATGAGCCCAAATTCTCGCTAAGAATTTGGGTTTTTTATTTAATATTGAATAATCTTGATATTGTCTTACAGACAAAATTGTTTTGATCTGGAAAAAAAGCAATAATTTCGGTGGTGGATACAGCAACTTTTTTGGTACTTTCATTGAATTAAAGAGTGGATTAAGCTTTCTGGTGATTTTCATATTTGTTTATGTGAAGCCAATCATAATCCGATCGTGACAGGATATTTGCAAACTTTAATTGCCAGAACTTCCTTGTTAATCGGGATGTATGAAACCAAACCAAATCAGTGTTCGGTTGAAGAACATGAGGCAATTTTGCAGGCGATTGAGCAAGGTGATGAGCAAAAAGCCATTCAATTGATGGAAGCACATTTAGGTGAATATGCGCGGAGCTTTTTAGATGAACAGCCAAATACCAAGTCGCCAAATCTAGTGGATATCTTTCAAAATAAAAAGCTTCAAAAATAATGAATATAAAAAAACCGAGAAATTTTTCTCGGTTTTTTTGGTCATGAAGGCAGATTATTTTTCAACGAATGCACGTTCAATTACGTAATCGCCTAAAACGCCCATACGCGGAGATTCTTTAAGACCAGCTTTGTCTAAAAGTGCAGCTACATCAGTTAAGAAATGTGGGCTACCACAAAGCATCGCACGGTCAGTTTCTGGGTTAAATGGTGGTAAACCAATTTTTTCAAATAATGCACCCGTTTCAATGGCAGTGGTGACACGACCTTCATTTTCAAAGGGTTCACGTGTCACAGTTGGGTAGTAGATCAATTTGTTTTTGATGTCTAATTCTTCAAACCATTCATTATTTGGTAATTCATTCAAAATTAGATCTTGGTAAGCCAATTCACTAATCCAGCGTGTACCATGAACCAAAATCACTTTTTCAAATTTTTCATAAGTTTCAGGATCACGAATTAACGATAAGAATGGTGCAAGACCTGTACCTGAAGAAAGAAAATACAGGTTTTTACCTGGATTAATATCATCATGTACCAAAGTACCTGTTGGCTTTTTAGAAATCAAAATTTCATCGCCCACTTGTACTTTTTGTAAAATCGAAGTCAGTGGACCGTCTTGAACCTTAATTGAGAAAAACTCAAGTTCTTCTTCATAATTAGCACTGGCAATTGAGTAGGCACGCATTAATGGTTTGCCATTGACCTCAAGCCCGATCATGACGAACTGACCATTTTTAAAACGCAGTGCGGTGTCGCGTGTGGTTTTAAAACTAAAAAGAGTGTCATTCCAGTGGTGAACATGGGTGATGCGTTCAACGTTAAAAGCAGCCATTAAAGGTCTCAATCACGATCAAAAGAAAACAGGTTGCTATTCTAATCTAAAATCATTCTCGATAAACTGAATATATTTAATTGTGTTTATAAGAAAAAGTGATGATGAATTCTGTAAATTTACCAATCATCGGCAGCATGCATTCGCCTTACCGTGAAAAGTTTGGTATTCCGCGCCAGCCTAATCTGGTGCAAGTCGAATCGTATATTGAAATGTATGAACCCTATAATGATCCATTGGCATTTGAAGGTATCGAGGAATTTAGTCATTTATGGCTGATTTGGCAGTTTCATGACAATAAACATCAGCAGGAGCTTGAAAAATTTCGTCCGCAAGTGCGCCCACCGCGTTTGGGTGGTAATAAAAAAATCGGTGTATTTGCGACCCGTAGTATGTATCGACCTGCGCCGATTGGGTTATCTGTGGTGCAATTTAAATCAATTGAAAAAATAGACAAAACACTTCGTATTTATGTGACAGGCAGTGATTTACTGAATGGAACGCCTATTTTAGATATTAAACCTTATATTCATTATTCAGATGCCATCGAAAATGCGCAAAGTGGCTATGCACAGCATGAACCCGCGAGAAAAAAAGTCATGTGGACAACGGATGCTGATGCGCTACGACAAAAATATTTAGGTGAGAAAAAACTGACGGTTCAGATTGTGGATGAGCTTGAACAAGTATTGTCTCTTGACCCACGACCTGCGTATCAGGATGATCCTGAGCGGATTTATAAAATGAAATTTGCTCAGTTTGATGTTAGTTTCAGTGTGAATGAACAATACATTGAGATTGTTGATTTTACTGAATGAGCAGCATTATTTTAGTCTGCTTTACACTGTTGCTTATGGATATACATTTGCTGATCAGCGTGTTTACATGCGTCTTCCAGCCCCTGACTTGGATGGCGCATCGCGTAACCAATTGCAGCACTGATTTTAGCATCTGCCAAATGTTCCAGTAAGCGTTGTTTTAATTGTTCCAGATGATCATGGTCATAACCCAGTATCAGGATTCCAAATTCATCGCCGCCTAAACGTGCCAGTAAATCTTCCTGACGTAGTGAATTTCTTAAAATAAAAGCAGCTTGTTCAATAAAACGATCGCCCTCGGCATGTCCTTGTTGGTCATTGATTGCTTTTAAGCCGTTCAAATCAATCATGAAAACAGCAGCAGGATGTCCATAGGTTTTACAACGTTCTTCTTCTGTACAAATGAATTGATTCCAGCCGCGGCGGTTATAGACACCCGTCATGGCATCAATGACAGCTTCATTTTGCAGGCGTTCATGTAAACGAATTTGTTCATTTTCGCGGATTTCACGCTGTAAAATATGGCTGAGTAAATTACCAAATAATTCAACCAAACCACCATCTTCAATAATTTTTTCAGACTTTGGTTCTGGATCAATCGCGCACAAAGTGCCAAATAGACTGCCATCTTCTTTAACCAGAGGTTGTCCGATATAGGCTTTAATATTGACTTGTTGGGCAATAGGTGCAGAAGCGTAAAGTGGAACATCTTCAGAACGTGGCGCAATCCGTGGTGCGTGTCCTTGTACCATATGTGAGCAAAACGAATCTGCCCAATTAAAAACGCGGCCAGGTTTGACATCATAACCATGATCTTCGGCCTGTAATACGATCCAGTCATTGCCTTCTACACGTGTGATCATCCATAAATCAAAGCCAAATTTTTGACGTAAAAAATGCAGTACTGCTTGTCCTGCGTCATGAAAGTTTTTAAATGCAATTGAACTCATTTAGCCGCCTATGATCTGGATATTTTATTGGTGCTTTTTATGGCACTTTAAAACAATTTTGGGCGGCTGCATATCCCTAATTTAAAGACTAAAAAATACATTGCAAATGAACTCTGCTATATTGTGTAGAGTGTTCGGGGTATAACAATGAAGTTTAATTTTGAAATAGATACGGTTTGGTGTTTAGAACAATTATTAAAAGATGGGCGCATCACTGAGCGTGATAAATTATTGATTCAAACCACACATCGTCAGAAAGATCAGTTGAAATGGCACCCGATTCAATGGATTGCCCAATTCAATCTTAAAGACCAACAATCACCAGATAAAGTATTAAACAGCACGCGTTTAAGTCAATGGCTTGCGGAAAAATCAGGGCTGGCATTTTATGTGATTGATCCACTAAAAGCTGATGTTGGTAAATTAACGTCGGTGATGTCACAAGAGTTTGCTTTACGCAATAAAATCTTAGCGGTAGGTGTGACAGCAGATTCAGTTTTAATTGGGACAGACCAACCGTTTATGACAGACTGGTTGGTCAATCTTGAGCGTAGCTTGAGTCCGAAAAAAATTGAACGGGTGATTTTGAATCCTGAACAGTTACATCGCTATTTGGTTGAATATTATCAGGTCAGTCGCGCGGTCAATTCATCGCAAAATTCGGGTAGTTATGATCGGGAAAATAAAGGCGTCGAAGCACTTTTACAATTAGGCGATACGCAAGCCCCTGATGCCAATGATCAACACATCGTCAAGTTAGTCGATTGGGTGTTACAGTTTGCTTTTGAACAGGGTGCAAGTGATATCCACCTTGAACCACGTAAAGATACAGGCAAGGTTCGTTTCCGTATTGATGGTGTTTTGCACACCATTTATAACATGCCTGCAAATACTTTAACTGCGGTGATTGCGCGGATTAAAATTTTGGGACGACTCAATGTTGCAGAAAAGCGTAAACCACAGGATGGACGATTAAAAACCCGAACACCTAAAGGACAAGAAACAGAGCTACGTCTTTCGACTTTGCCGACTGCGTTTGGTGAAAAAATGGTGATGCGTATTTTTGATCCAGAAGTTTTGGTGCGTAGTTTCCAACAACTTGGATTTGAAGGACGTTTACTCAATGACTGGAATACACTCACTCAGCATAGTCACGGCATCATTTTAGTTACGGGACCGACAGGTTCAGGTAAAACCACGACACTTTATTCATCGTTAAAACAATTGGCAACTGAACAGGTTAATGTCTGTACCATTGAAGACCCGATTGAAATGTTGGAACCCAGTTTTAATCAGATGCAGGTTAATCCTGCCATTGAACTTGGTTTTGCCGATGGTGTCCGAGCTTTAATGCGTCAGGATCCCGATATCATCATGGTGGGTGAGGTACGTGATCAGGATACCGCCAATATGGCGATACAAGCAGCATTAACAGGTCATTTGGTACTTTCTACCTTACATACCAATGATGCACCCTCCAGTTTAACTCGATTGCATGATCTTGGTGTCCAGCCATTTCTGACTGCCGCAACCATTTTGGGTGTATTGGCACAACGTCTAGTCAGAAAGTTATGCCCGCATTGCAAAGTGCAAACCCAGATTAATGAACAGGAGTGGGAACACCTGACTTTTGATTACATTATGGATATGCCTGAAACTGTCTATTGTGCAGTGGGCTGTGAAGCATGTCGTAACACGGGTTACAAAGGACGTGTTGGTATTTATGAGTTTATGCCTGTAAGTACTGAAGTTAAACATTTAATTAGTGCCCATGCGACCTTAAATGAATTACGCGCCCAAACTAAAAAAGAAGGTGTAGAACCATTGCGGATTGCAGGTGCGCGTAAAGTGATTGAAGGCGTTACCACGTTAGAAGAGGTTTTGCGTGTTGTTCCACTCAGCTAAATAGCCTAAGCGCAAATTTTCCTAAGATTCACCTCATCTTGTTTGTTTAATTTATGCGTATTGAATGAATCAACTCGATACACCGACACCAATGAGGTCATTAAAATGAATATGATGCGTAATATCTTATTAGCTGCAACTTTAGCAACCACGGGTTATGTATCTGCACAGACACCTGTTAATCAGTCTGCTTTAGCGCCAACAAAAGTGACAAGTGTGAAGCAAGCTTTGACCATGAAAGATGATGCACCTGTAATGCTTAAAGGGCAGGTGGTTAAATCTTTGGGAGATGAAAAATATCAATTCAGAGATACTACTGGTACGATTACAGTCGATATTGATGATGAATTATGGCAAGGTCGTGCAATTTCTCCCACTACGACCGTCACTTTGATCGGTGAAGTTGATATTGACCGTATCCCAACAAAACGTGTTGAAATTGATGTGGATAGCGTTCAATTTTAACACTAGACCCTAAACGTTCTCCTCCAGAGAAACCGCATGTCTGATTTTGGATTTGCGGTTTTTTTACTTTATAGTGAAAAACAGATCTATTTAATGATAAAGCACTTGAGATCGCACATGCGCATATTAATAGCTGAAGATGATTGTTCCCAAGCCGAAAGTATCAAATCATGGCTTGAAATGGATGGCTATCGTGTGGATTGGGTTGAACGTGGCGATTATGCGATTGCCGCCATTGAACAACACCAGTATGACTGTATTTTGCTAGATCGAGGTTTACCTAAAGCGACAGGAGATGATGTATTAGTGGCTTTACGCAAGCATCAGCCGATCACGCCTGTTATTTTTATCACTGCCAAAGATACGATTGAAGATCGGGTGACAGGGTTGGATTTGGGGGCAAATGACTATCTGGTTAAGCCTTTTAGTCTGGATGAACTTTCTGCCCGCGTACGCGCCCAGTTGCGTTCTCAGCAACGTGCCAATAGCCATATTTTAGAATGGAAACAACTCAAACTAGATACCCATGCTAAAACGGTATTGCTAGATCAGCGTATTGTGGATTTAACCGCGAAAGAATTCCAGATTTTATATAAATTGATGCAATACCCCGAACGTATTGTAAGACGTGAACAACTTGAAGAATCGCTTTATGCATGGGGCGAGGAAATCGAAAGTAACGCCATTGAAGTCTATATTTATCAGTTGCGTAAAAAAATCGGTGCGACTTTGATTAAAACCATTCGTGGTTTGGGCTATCGAATGGGTGAGTAAATAATGAATCGTCCCGTATCTTTGTCATTACAGTCCAAACTAATTAGAACAACGCTATGGAGTGGCGTGATTGCAGGCGTAATTGCTTTTATGTTGCTGGTGTTTTTGACCTGTTATCACACCATGAAAGTACAAGATGAAATCATGGACGAAGTTTCAGATATGTTACTGCTTTCTGATGTGCATTTACCTTCAGGTCAGCAATTGGATGAATTAAGTGATGAGTTCGATCTGCAATATGTCTTGTACTGGAATCATCAACTGCTCAGCCAATCCGCAGATCATGATGCTATACCTCTAAATTTAGACGTTGAAACAGATTTTTCCTTGCGATGGAAAGATGGACAGCTTTGGCGTATTTATCGGCAGGATAAAGCTGAAACAGGACTCATATCTATTGTGATTCAGCCTTTATCTGCGCGCTTTGATGAATTATGGCAAAGCCTGATCTGGTACTTGGTGATTCTGATCATTTTATGGTTATTACAATGGGGACTGATGCGTTGGGGGATTCGCCGTGATCTGGCAAGTTTACGAAATTTATCTCAATCTATAGAACACAAATCGGCGCAGGATTTACAACCCATTGTCACGTCACACATGCCTACAGAAATTCAACCTGTAATCAACTCTTTAAATCAACTCCTGCATCGACTGGATCGATCCTTATTGGCAGAGCAGGCATTTACTGCGGATGCTTCACACGAATTACGTTCTCCTTTATCTGCCATACAAATGCGTCTGCAATTGATTCAGCGAAAATACCATGATATTCCTCAACTTAAACAGGATTTAAGCCAAATTCAAAATGATGTCAATCGTAGTACGCAGGTTTTGGAAAATTTATTAATTTTAGCTCGTTTAGATCCCACGCATGAACAACAACTCGCAAAAACGCGGTTATCTCTGGATGAAATTATAATAGAAGTCATCGCCGCATTATCTTTGTTTGCAGATGATCAAGGTATTGAAATTATTTCAGATTTTAACGCATCAAAGACTCAGATTTATGCGAATCATGAGCTGGTTTTTACCTGTATCCGTAATCTGCTGGATAATGCCATTCGTTATTCACCTAGTGATTCTCAAGTCCATATTCAACTTGAAAATATACCACCACAGCGCATTCGTTTAAGCATTCACAATCATGGCGAGAAAATGGATCAGCAAATTTTTGAACGTTTAGGGCAACGTTTTTTTAGGGGTTTGGGAACAGGGCAGCGCGGTTCGGGATTAGGACTTTCCATCACGCGAAAGATTGTGATGCTGCACCATGCACAATTGGATTTTCATATCGTTGAGCAGGGTGGTTTAACGGTAGAACTTATGTTTACTTTGGCAGAAGACTTAGATCCTTCTTAAAGTGGGAAATGCTGTTTTAAAAAGCATTAAGTGGATAATATCCAGACCGTTCACAAAGAAAAACAGTATGGCTCAAGCCATACTGTTTATATATTTTATTTGCCCACGAGTGTTATTATTTTAGACGGTTTTTCTAATTATTTGGTTAGAATCAAACGGTTGTTACGGGTTAAGCGTAAGCGGTATTCTTCACCTGCATGCATAATGCGAATTTCACGACCTAGGGCAAATAGATTGTTTGAATGCAACATTGGCAAAGATTGAGCTGTTTCGTTGCTACGAGTAAATAGGTTAAAAGGTGCGTTCATTTGTTGTGCTCCGTGGTGTTTTAGCTAACGATTTAAATGATAATCATTATCGAATAGGCCTGTCAATCAAAAAATGAATATTTTATAAAAAATAAAATTTGCTTACACTTGGGTAAAATTGAGGAAGATCTAAACGCTATGTCAAAACCTGTGATCGATATTGCTATTGGGCTGTTATTACATCGCGGAAAAGTATTGGTAGGCTGGCGCCAAGCAAAGCAACATCAAGGCAATAAATATGAATTTCCAGGTGGCAAGGTAGAATCAGGAGAAAGTCCTGAAGAGGCGTGTCGCCGTGAGATTTATGAGGAAGTAGGTATTGGGTTATCGCAGTGGTATGCGTTTGATCGTATTCAGCATGAATATGACGATATTGTGGTTAATCTTCATCTGTTTTATGCCTATGTCCCTGACGACTTAATGCAGCTGATTCAGCAACCGTGGACGTGGTATGCACGTGAACAATTAACGAAGCTCAATTTCCCCAAAGCCAATGATTCGATTATTCAGCGTTTAGTTTGGCCGCATTACATCAAAATTAGTCATCAATTATCCGATTTTCGACCAGAGGCAAAGTCACTTTTTTATTGGAGGGTAGAACCAGATCAGTTTTTGGCTGAAGATTTGCATCGATACTCATCAGAAGATTTACAAAAACTGATAATCAATATTGAGCATTTTCAAAAAGTGTCCAGCGATTTAACACCCTCGATAAAGACTTTGCATCTTAAGCAACATCAATTGATGCAACTGCGAAAAGGGGATTTGCAACAAACTAAGCGTTATATCGCTGCCTGTCATGATCTGGTTGCCTTACAACATGCCGAGCAAATTGGCTGCGATGCGGTGTTGATCAGTCCAATCCAGACCACACAAACCCATCCAGAGCGCAAAGCTTTAGGATGGGAAACTTTGGCGCAATGGACGAAACACACTCATATTTTAGTTTTTGCACTGGGTGGTTTGCATCCTGATGATCTTGTCAAAGCACAGCAGCATGGTGCTTACGGAATTGCAGGTATTCGTAATTTTTAAATTAATAAAATTTCAGATGCTTGCAATATCTACAACAAGCCTTAAAGTGAATTTAAGGCCTGTTGAGCTTGTTGTACGATTTGTGCATGATTTTGCTTTTGTCCAGCGACTAAAATAGCCTGCCAAAGTTGTTTTTTCATTGGCGCAGATTGAGCATAACTTAAACCGCGTCGTGCCAGTGATTCTGCCGAACTGTATTGTCCTTTTTGATTGGCGACTAAAGCCAGATACATAAAGGTTTCTGCCGCTTGTGGCGCTAAACGCTGAGCCTGTAAAGCAAAGCGTTCAGCATCGTCCCATTTTTGCTGACGATACGCCGTCTGAGTCTGTTGTATCAGATTTTTAAAAGCAGGAAGAGATCGTCCATCATTAAATTGCTGTTTTGCCTTTTGTTCAGGAACGACAACACGTACTGGTTTACGTTTGATTTCTTCCTGTTCATAGGGTGTGATTTTAACCCCATCAGGTGTTTCTACCGTTTTCTTGGTAGGTTCAGCAGGCTTTTGTGGTGCTTTTTTCTGTTCTTCATGTAAAGGGAATGTCGAACATCCCACAAAAGCAGCCATTGTTAATACTAAAAAACCTTGCTTCCACATACGTTTTAAATCTCTTTTACCAACCGTGATCATTAGTTTGAATAACTACCACTGGAAATGACGCGATTATTGGACAGATCATTTTGCATTTGATCTTCGCTGTCACGAATATAGTTGTCCATGCTATCGTTCGCAGGGGCACTTGTATCACCGTTTTCCGTATCAGAATTGTAAGTTGGCTCAACCTGATAATGTGGTAAGCCACACACAGTTGCCTGACGCGGGACATTGTTACGCATGAGTGGGATGTACATCGCACCTTCGCAACCCTGAGCGGATAAATGACCTGTAGCAGAGTCAATCCATTGCCATTGCACATCATCTGTTTGACGTAAGTTAACGGGCTGTTGACGCAATTGTTTCATGACATTGGTCCAGACAGGTAATGCACCTGATGAACCTGTTAAACCCGTGATTTTATTGTCATCCAGACCCAGCCATACGACAGCCAGATAATTACCAGAATAACCAGCAAACCATGAATCACGTGTATCGTTGGTCGTTCCTGATTTCCCCGCAAGATTCAGATCAGGGGATAAAGTATTATAAGCGGCTTTACCTGTACCTGAACGCATGACTTGTTGCAGACCATAATTCAAAATGTAGGCAGCAGATGGATCAATGGTTTGTTGAACATTTAAGCCAAAACGTTCTAATACATGACCATTGGCATCAACCACAGAACGAATTGCACGAGTCGGGTATTTAAAACCGCCTGTTGCGAAGTTTCCATAGATACTGAGCATTTCCATAGGCGACATATTTACCGCACCTAAAAATGCAGATGGATAGTTTGGAATATCTGAGGTGACGCCAAATTTTTTCAGGTTATTGCTAAAAGTGGATAAACCAAATTCCTGACCTAAACGCACGGCTGAAAGGTTATATGAGTGTGCCAATGCTTGTTGCAATGTAACGACACCATGTTCACCGCCACTATAGTTCTTAGGTGTCCAGCTTTTATCGCCGCCTACTGGGATATTGACCGCCGCATCTTGAATTTGACTCGCCCAGTTATAACGTCCAGACTCAATTGCACTTAAATAAATGACAGGTTTAAGCAATGAACCGACTTGACGTTTAGCATCTACTGTACGATTAAATCCTGTAAAGTCCTGAGTCGAACCAACAGCCGCAATTAGCTCTCCATTTTCTGGATGTTGAACCAATACAGCACCTTGTAAATCTTTAAGACGAGCTGGATTACGGTTTGCAATTTGTTCGACAGTCGATTTAAAGGCATTTTGAATACGAGTTTGAGCAATTGGATCAAGTGTTGTGAAAATACGTAATCCCTGATTGGTTAGGTCATTTTCTTGATATTCAGAACGAAGTTGGCGACGAACAATGTCCAGAAAATCTGGGAATTTCGCTGGCCCAAGACTTGGTTTAGCCACCACGCCTAAAGGACGTGCACTTTCTTTATCATATTGATCCTGAGTTAAATAACCCATCACTAACATATTATTTAGCACGATATTACGACGTTTAAGTGCCGCTTCAGGATTACGCCACGGATTATATAATGAAGGCCCTTGTACCAAACCCACCAGATAAGCTTGCTGCGCGATGTTTAATTCACGTAGGGGTAGACCAAAATAAAACTGTGAAGCCAAACCATAGCCATTAATAGAATAGCTGCCATTTTGCCCGAGATTGACTTCGTTTAAATAGGCTTCCAGAATTTCATCTTTACTATAATGTAGCTCTAGCAACATGGCCATAAACGCTTCATTGGCTTTACGTTTGAGTGTGCGTTCTGGACTCAAATAGAAGTTTTTGACTAATTGCTGTGTCAAGGTCGAACCACCCTGACGTCGGCCACCTGTGACATTACTCACCAAGGCACGTGCAGTTCCACGTATAGAAATACCATGATGACTATAAAAGTTACGATCTTCTGTTGCGACCAGTGCTTCAATCAAGGTTTTTGGCACTTTGTCCAGTTTAATCAGGACACGATCTTCATTGTGCTGCGGATAAATGCCGCCAATCAAGAGCGGTTCAAGTCTAGCAATGCCTGTTGATGATGGCTTGGTGGCGCGAATATCTGAAATTTGATCATTGGCAAAAGACACCTGCAAAACTTGTTCAGGTTCAGTACTATCACCAAAATCGAATCCGCGAGTATGCACATACATGGTATTGCCCTGAACCACGTAACTCCCAGATTTAGTGTAATTTTGGGTGCTTTTATAGCCAAGCAATCCTAGCTCTTGACTAAAGTCAGTCTGAGTCACAGGTGCATTGGTATAAAGTTCCAGAGGTCGTGCAAAAACCTTTGCGGGGATGTCCCAGCGTTTACCTTCAAATTTCTCGCGAATAATATTATCCAGTCGAATTAAATAAATACTAAATGCAAGAAAACCGCCAATAATGATCACTGAAAAAATAAGCGCAAAAAAGCCGATGCCACGTTCAAACTTCATAAATCTGTCATAAAAGCCAACAAAGTGTGCTAATCATGCGATAGCTTTTATACATTTTGCAATGATAAATCTGTGAACAAGCTAAAAAACTCATTTTTTCTGCTAAAGCTTCAAATTCTTTAGATATTATTGATTGATAATCAACATTTTTATAGAGATAGATGGGGTAGATTGATTCGAGACGATTTTAGAATTACTGTGTTATATTAGTCCCACAAATCGCATATGATATGTTGATCTTAGGGTTCATCGTGATTTTGCGATGGATGAGCCTCATGTATATGATGCTTCACAGACCAACCCTATACTGGCTTTAACTTATAGGCATCCAATGCAGTCTGCAAATCTTTCAGCCAAATCTTTTCGTAATATCGGTTTAATCGGCCGTCCTGATAAATCATCAGTCGTTGAAACATTAAGTCTGATTCACGACCATCTTTTGCATTTGGGATTACATCCTGTTTTTGATCAGGAAACGGCAGCACTTGTACCTGACAATAACACGCAAAGCGTAAGTCGTAGTTTATTGGGTGAAGTGGTCGATCTCGTGATTGTGGTGGGCGGTGATGGTTCACTGTTGCATGCTGCACGTGCATTGGTTCGACATAATACCCCTGTAATCGGGGTCAACCGTGGTCGCTTGGGGTTTTTAACCGACATTAAACCGTCTGAGGTGATCTTTAAACTCGATCAAGTTTTGCAAGGACATTTCCAGTTAGATCGACGTTTTTTACTGGAAATGGAAGTCCGTTCCAAAGGTGAAACCATTTATGATGCCATTGCGCTCAATGATGTGGTTTTACACTCTGGCCGCTCCGTGCATATGATTGATTTTGAGCTGAATATTGATGGTCAGTATGTTTATCGTCAACATAGTGATGGTCTGATTGTCTCGACACCAACAGGTTCAACCGCATATGCACTGTCAGGCGGTGGTCCGATTTTGCATCCGGGTATGGATGCGATTGCTTTAGTTCCAATGCATCCGCATACCTTATCTTCACGTCCAATCGTGGTCAGTGGACACAGTGAAATAAAACTCACGATTCGCGAAAATCGTGTTCTCCCGATGGTCAGTGCTGATGGACAAAACAGTATTTCCTTGAATGTCGGGGATACAGTGCATATCCGAAAGCATCCATTTAAGTTAAACTTATTACATCCACCCGGTTATGACTTTTATATGGCTTGCCGTACAAAGCTTGGCTGGAATCAGGATTTTGACTCATTTCAACAGCAGGATGACGCATGAATATTGAACAAATGCTTGCCGTTTTAGATCCAGATATCGTGGAGCGTTTAAAAACGGCAGTGGAAATTGGCAAATGGCCAAATGGTATCGCATTAACTCAAGAACAACGCCAAATTTGTATGCAAGCGGTCATTGCGTGGGAACATGAGAATGTCCCTGAAAAAGAGCGTACAGGTTATATTGATAAAGGTAAAAAGGAAGAAGGTGAGGAGTGTGATTCACACCTACCAGAACCTGAATTTAAACCGATCCGTTTTATTTAAAACGTATCGGTTTTCATGGTATTTAAAGTGCTTTGTCGAATCTAGTATTCCAAAGCACTTTTGCTTTTTGCATCGCTTGAGCATAATCGTCAACCACATTCATGGTATATAGCGCGATACCCATCGTTTCAATAATTGCCATTTCACCATATTCATGACTCGTCTGACCCAACCACACTTGTTTAAATGTGGCTAAATCAAGCTCATCTTCAGTTGGGCTACGTTCGGGAGTCAATTTAGGCAATTCGTATTCATATAATTCGCCATTTTTAATACCGCAAATAAGCGTTTTTGCATCAGGATTACGCTCAAATTCACCACCTTCGCCTTTAATCACCGCACTATTTTTATAGCCCAGTTGATACGCTGCTTGTTGGTGTGAATTACGGTAGGCAGGATGAAAAATGGCTTGCAGGGTAGCTTTGGCATTAAAGGGATTAATTAAGCGCGCTAAAGTATGAACAGGTGAACGAAGCCCCATGACATTCCGTAAATCGATCATATCACTCAGGACAGGGGAAATTACGTCCAAAGGTAAATAAGCAAAATGTTGTTGCTGTAACTGCTGCCGAACATCTTGTTCAGACTGACAAATTGCATAGTCCAAATATTGAAGGACTTGTTCAGTATACACACGGTTAATGGTATGACCCGCAGCACCATGCATGACAATGTTATAACCATGCTTTGCTAAGGTGAGTGCAGATAATAGAAACCACGGATAATGTTTACGTTTACCCGCATAAGATGACCAATCCAGATCGACATCTAATGGCTGAAAGTTCAGTTGATCTTTGGTGGCTTGTACAAATCCCGTGAGCTCTTCAACAGATTCCTCTTTCACCCGTAGCAACATTAAAAAGGCACCCAACTGAACATCCAAGACTTCTCCTTTCAAAATCATGGAAAAAGCAGCATAAGCTTCTTCATAATTTAATGATCGCGAACCTGTTTTTCCTTTGCCGAGTATTCGTACATATTGGGCAAAGGGATGTTCACTGTCTTTATATAGATTTTTCTTAGTGTTCATATGCGGTCAATATTTCGTTGAAAAATGAATAGCATCACTATGACATAAAAATAAAATGAAAGAATTATTCTTAAGGGTATTAGACTAATGTCTACACTATTTTTGATTAAAAAATAGCCGAAAAGAGGATTTTGTAACCGATAGAAACTGGAATTGCAGTACACTCTCGACGTTTTAAAACTGTTTAATTTTTATTAACGATTTACTCGTTATCTCCTGTTTTTTTACACAGATCAAGTTCTGGTTCGATCAGAATGTTGAAGTCATGAGACTTTTTTGAAAAACCAATTGTTTTTCGTCTTTAAGGAAAGTTTTCTTTTAAGAAAACTTCCACCATGCGTCATACAGACAAGTGGACTAAAGGGCTGTCTATATACTATTTATAGATATTTTTATGGATATATTTCTAAGGGCTTAGAAATATTTGTTGACGTAAAGTTATGGCTAAAAAACCGATTTATAAATCACTTTATTTTCAAGTGATCATTGCCATTATCGCAGGTGTTTTGGTTGGACATTTTTATCCAAGCACAACTCAAATCGTAGATGGTGTCAAAGAAAATATTCCGGGGTTAGGAGAACAACTCAAACCTCTGGGGGATGCATTTATTCGTCTGATTAAGATGATTATTGCACCTGTCATTTTCTGTACGGTGGTCAGTGGTATCGCGGGTATGGAGAGTATGAAGTCTGTCGGTAAGACTGGCGGAATTGCATTACTTTACTTTGAGATCGTTTCAACCATCGCACTGATTGTAGGTCTTTTGGTGATTAATATTGCCAAACCAGGTGTGGGGATGAATGTCGATCCAGCGACACTCGATACAGCAGGGATTGCGAAATACGTTGCCTCTGGTCAGTCCCAGTCTACCATCGAATTTTTGATGCATATCATTCCTGAAACGGTAGTAGGCGCATTTGCCAATGGTGAAATTTTACAAGTTTTACTGTTTGCTATCCTATTCGGTTTTGCACTGCATAAATTAGGTGATGCAGGTAAACCTGTGTTGAAACTGATTGATCAAATTTCACATGTATTTTTTAACATCGTGAATATGATCATGAAGCTTGCGCCGATCGGTGCTTTTGGTGCAATGGCTTTTACCATTGGTAAATATGGTGTTGGTTCTTTGGTACAACTTGGACAACTTATCTTGTGCTTCTATGTCACGTGTTTGTTGTTTATCTTTATTGTACTGGGCACGATCAGCCGTGTGTGTGGTTTCAGTATTTTCAAAATGTTACGCCTCATCCGTGAAGAATTACTGATTGTACTGGGGACATCTTCGTCAGAATCCGTGTTACCGCGGATGCTGAAAAAACTCGAAATCGCCGGTTGCGAAAAGTCAGTGGTCGGTTTGGTTATTCCGACAGGTTATTCATTTAACTTGGATGGTACTTCGATTTACCTGACTATGGCTGCAATTTTCATTGCTCAGGCCACCAACACCCAGCTAGATATTCAACATCAGATTACGTTGCTAATTGTGCTATTGATTTCATCAAAAGGTGCAGCAGGAGTCACAGGTTCTGGATTTATCGTCATGGCTGCAACTTTGTCAGCGGTGGGGCATATTCCAGTTGCGGGACTTGCCTTGATTTTAGGTATTGATCGCTTTATGTCTGAAGCACGTGCTTTGACGAATTTAACGGGTAACAGTGTGGCAACGATTGTCGTTGCGAAATGGGTGGGTGCATTGGATATGCAAAAACTTCAGAATGCATTGAATAACCCTGAAGAAGTTGATCGTCAAATGCTTGAAGAAAAATAAGCCTTCAGTTACTTAACTAAGCCAAAAATGTAGAAAAAGGGATGAGATTGATCATCCCTTTTTTATTGGAAATTTTGGGATGTAATGAATGTTTTATTGCTGATGCTTCGCGGTTTAGTGCGATATTTGTTTTGTAATTCTTAAAAATAAAGTGGAATTTTCAAATTTAAAGTCAACATTATTAAAATCATCTTAATTATTTGTATCTAAAATAATCAATTTGTATAAAAATATTAATGCAAATGAGAATATTTTTTATTAGTATTCGCTTGTTTTTATTTTACTAAATATTTTAAGTCTGAGTAATTTTTCTAATGAATCATTTAAATTTTAAAATGAGGCAAGTCGGGGCTTTTAAACTGAGTTTGTTGGCTATTATGATTGTGCAAAGCCAAGTTGTTTTTGCCAAAAATATTGAAGCATCATCACATTCAGAAATGCTAGAAACGGCTAAGGCGGTATTACCGACGATTAAGATCGAAGCGATGAGTGAGCTTGATCCTATCAAAAGTTATATTGACTACGACGAAGCCAATGTCACTCGTAATGGGCTAAAAAAGAAGGATATTCCGCAAACCATTGATACCATTGATGTGCAAAAATATAAAATATATGGCGCCAATGATCTGAGTATTATGCTGCAAGGGACACCAGGCGTTTCAACAAGTTATGATACTCGCGGTGATGGTATTTATTTACGTGGCTTTGCAGCAGATGCAGGCGATATTTATCGTGATAGTGTGCGTGAAAGTGGACAGTTACGCCGTAGTACCGCCAATGTTGAACGAATCGAGATACTAAAAGGGCCAGCTTCTGTTCTCTATGGTCGAAGTCAGGGTGGTGGCGTGATCAATATGGTCACAAAATTTGCCAATTTTGATTCGAAAAGTACGCTAGGGCTTTATACAGGATCTTATAACAATGTGGGAGCAACTGTAGATCTTAATCGAGTTTTAAATGATCACTGGGCAGTCCGATTAACAGGTGAGAAGGCCGATACCAATAGTTTCCGTAAAGGAATTGGTTCGCAAATAGAAATGCTTTCACCGAGTATTAGCTATCGCAATGATGATCAAACTTTGTTGTGGACGACACAATATACCTACGATAAATTGGACCGTACTCCTGACCGAGGGCCAAGTTATGAAAATTTGCCGAAAGATGTCTCATTAAAAACAGGATTTGCCCGTCCAACCGATTATATTGAAGATGAACTTCAAACTATTCGTACAGATCTCAAATATGAATTTGCACCTGAGTGGAAATTCCACTGGGCGGCTAGTTACCGCCAAGCCTATCAAAATTTTGACAATTTCTTTGGCGGAACATGGTGTGATTTGAACGGTAAACAAATCACGGGTGCAGCGTGTACTTGGAAGGGATATTTACGCCAAAGTTATGCATGGCAAGAAACCATGAATAAAACATTACTTAATACTTTTGATATTACAGGCAAATTCAATACAGGTCGTCTTGAACATCAAATCATGTTTGGTAGTGATTGGACACATGAAGATCGAGATCCAAAGCTTGGTAACTATTCAAGCGGTAGTCAAAGTTATTATGGTTATATCAATCCTTATAATCCTTCAGATTATTATGATGATTTGCCTGTAAATGCCCATAAAGCAACCACGACCATTAACCATCACGATGCTGAAAATCTAGCGTTTTTCTTACAGGATTTAGTGACGCTTACTCCAACTTTAAAAATGATGCTCGGTATTCGCTACGATACATTTGAGTTTAAAACACAGGCACAGGTTGCAAATAGTAAGCCTGTAAATGTATCGAAAAGCTATGATGGCGAAAGCTTAAGCCCAAATGTTGGCTTTGTCTGGCAGCCAACAGATCAGCATAGTTTTTATACCTCATATAGTAAAAGTTTTGCTCCTTATGGTGGGCGAGGCATGATCAGTATTGATCCAAATGTGAATAATACCAGTGTCTATGATGCAAAACCTCAATACAATGAACAATACGAAGTCGGGGTCAAAAGCGATTGGTTCGAGCAGCGTTTAAATACACAGTTATCGGTTTTTGATATTACCAAGAATAATATTCGCTATCAGCCAGATCCAACAAATCAACCTAATGAATGGCAAGTCGGACAGCAACAACAATCAAAGGGTGTTGAATTCAGTTTTATTGGTCGTGTCTTAGAGAATGTCTTTGTACGCGGTGGATATGGCTATACCGATGCCAAATGGAAAAAAGATACTCGTGCTACAGTAGCAGAAACCAGCCGCTTGAAAGGTAATCGTCTTGCCAATATCTCTGAAAATACGGGTAATTTATTTATACGTTATTTACCCGTTGAAAGAGTCTATGCTGAAATTGGTGGCACCTATGTGGGATCATTTTATACCGCAGATAACAATCTGAACAAGATTGAGGGTTGGACACGCCTAGACGCAGCTTTGGGCTATAAAGATGAGCATTGGGGGATTACTTTCGCGGTAAATAATCTCACCGATAAAGAATACTGGCGCTCTAACGCGATGCCAGGTGCGCCACGAAATTATTTGGTTCGTCTTAATTATCAGTTCTAAAGTTTCAGTTTAAAATCTCAAATAAGCTTTTAATAAAAAACCGTGCAAATGAATTGCACGGTTTTTTATCTCTTAGAGTGAGCGTTTTTAAATTCTGGCGTGTTTACCGTACTTATCGATCATGATCGAACTTGCTTCATTTAGGCCTTTTACAGTGACCTGTATATTATTTTTCTGAAACTTTTCAATAATGCTATCGAGAGAAGCGACTGTTGTCACATCCCAAATGTGAGAATGCGTTAAATCAATAACGACTTGTTTAACATTTTCCTGAGAATCAAAAGCCTGAGAGAAACGTTCCGAAGAGCTAAAGAATAATTGACCACGTACATCATAAATGCGTGTGTCGCCATGACGTGAAGTTTTAATATGTACATCATTTTCAAGTTTTTGCGCCAAAAATAATGCAGAAAGGAGAACCCCAACCAAAACCCCAATTGCCAAATTATGAGTTGCAACCACCACGATGACTGTGGCTATCATGACAATATTGCTGCTTTTAGGATTATGTTTAAAGTTTTTAATCGATCCCCAATCAAAAGTGCTGATAGACACCATAATCATCACGGCAACCAATGCTGCCATAGGAATGACTCGCAACCAATCACTGATAAACACGACTAATATCAGTAGAAAAACGCCAGCAACTAGAGTTGATAGACGTTTACGCGCGCCAGATTTTACATTAATCATGGATTGCCCAATCATGGCACATCCCGCCATACCACCCATAAAACCAGTCACGATATTGGCAAAACCCTGACCTTTACACTCACGATGTTTATCACTTGAACTATCGGTCAGTTCATCCACAATAGTCGCGGTCATCATCGACTCTAATAATCCTACTGCTGCCAATGCACAGGAATAGGGTAAAATAATCCATAAAGTTTCAAGATTCCACGGAATATCTGGAATAAAGAAATGCGGTAGGCTATTGGGCAAATTGCCCATATCACCGACGGTTCGTACATGTGAGTTTAAAAATAACGCCAAGAATGTAATGACAATAATACAGACCATGGGTGAGGGAATTAACTTGCCAATCTTGGGAACATAAGGAAATAAATAAATAATGGCGAGCCCTAAAATCACAAATACATAAACCTGATACGAAACATGTAGTAATTCAGGAAGTTGTGCCATAAAAATTAAAATAGCCAAAGCATTTACAAAACCAACCACCACAGATTTGGAGACAAAGCGCATCAGTTTGGCGAGTTTAAGTTGTCCCGCAATAATTTGAATAATACCTGTCAAAATTGTTGCTGCAAGAAGGTAGTTTAGCCCATGTTCTTTGACTAGGCTAACCATCAATAATGCCATAGCGCCTGTAGCTGCGGAAATCATGGCAGGTCGACCGCCCATAAAAGCAATGACAACCGCCATGGAAAACGAGGCATATAAGCCAACTTGAGGATCAACACCTGCGATAATGGAAAATGCAATTGCTTCGGGAATAAGAGCAAGTCCAACGACCAAGCCTGCAAGAACATCCCCGCGAATATTAGAGAACCATTCTTGACGAATTTGCTGAAACATAAATAGCCTGTAAGAGTATTTGTATATGATTAAAGGCTAGTGATGTGATATTTACACACACGACGACACCACATCACTAGACAGTGATGAATTGATAAATAAAAAACAATCAACTAAGGTGGCGTGATTTGCATAAAATGAAAGAGATTTTGAAACGAGCCGCTAGTGTAGCACCATTAGCCAGAGAAACCAAAGCGAGTAGATGGGTCACTTTTTGATTGCTAAACTTGAACTTAAAAAAGTGAAGAATAAAAAAAGATGTATCTGCTGACAAAAAAAGGCACTTTATGCCAATCTGAATCATCCTAAAAATATCGTGATATCAGGCCGAGGATTTGTCATTAAAACGGCAGAATAGCGATGCGTTCATTATTTTGTCACGATAATACAATAATTTATTAGTTGAGGCATTGCAGGACATACGCTGAGTATATTTGTATTTCTCAGCTTAAGTCTCCATAATTTAATACCTAAAGATCATTTGTTGTGCTTTTAAAAGTCTAAAAATGATAGTTTTGATACTTAAGTAACCAAAATTATACGAATACAATGAATAGCGAAACAATGAAAATTTTTAAATTGTCTCAAGGAGTTTCAGAATAAGATTGATGTTGACGAGATGGTTATCATAAATAGTTCTAAACTATTTAAATAATAATTTTAAATCAAAAGATTAACAATAAATGAGCGATCTGAAGGCTGTATTGTCCAGATCAGATCATGATGCACAAAGGGTTAAAAATTTCAAAAATGCATCACATATAAAGTATCAAGAGAATGTTTTATGTGTCGCTTTTTGTCTATTTTTGGTAAAATAAATCACAAATATGTGGATAACAAGAATATCGCTTATGAGAAATATACTTATTTTGATTTTTGCGAGCCTAGTGATTCTGCTTGGTTACAGTATTTATCTTGATTCTAAAGTAAAGAAAAGAGAACAGGTGAGTCGAGTAATCACAGAAGCAGAGCATAGTCTCAAGACACTTGAAGCGAATCCAAACTACAATCAACATTCGTCGCTTTCTGGTGTTCATCGTCAAGGGCTAATACAATAGCTTTAAGATTGTGATTTCAAGCTCATGATTTTAAACAAATTTCAAAGATGTATCGAATTGGATTACTAAAACAAAAATATAAATAATATGATATAATCTTTTCGGGGAAAGGCATTAAAGATATCAATTTATATTTTTAACATCATATTCCTTCAATTATATGTGAAGCTGCATACATCTATGCGGCTTTTTTGTGTTTTGGTCAGATGATTAAACCTTATACTTTGTTACTAATAGTGCGTATTTGGAAATAGGGAATTGCTTTTTAGTAATAAGCAAATGGCATATTGATTGCTTAATCCATTATACAATCGCAATGCGTCTTAAAAGTGTATTCAAATAAATATTTCCTTTAAGACCATATATAGCAACACAGTATGCTCAAACTTTTTGTAGGGACTATGTTATGTCAACTCCTAACCCTTCAGCAGACTTGTTAGAGCGCTTATTTAAACTAAGCGAAAATAAGACAAGCTTTAGAACTGAGGTGCTTGCAGGTGTAACGACCTTTTTGACGATGTGTTATATCATTATTGTCAATCCACTAATTTTGTCTGAAACTGGAATGGATCATGGTGCGGTCTTTGTCGCAACCTGCTTGGCTGCCGCAATTGGCTGCTTGGTCATGGGGCTAATCGCCAATTATCCAATCGCACTTGCTCCTGGTATGGGGTTAAATGCTTATTTTACCTACTCGGTTTGTCTGGGCATGGGTGTGCCGTGGCAAACTGCCTTAGCCGCAGTTTTTATTTCTGGTCTTATTTTTCTGGCAATCAGCTTTTTAAAAATTCGTGAAGCGATTGTGAATGCCATCCCGATGTCACTCAAATTTGCGATCGGGGGTGGGATTGGCTTATTCCTTGCGCTAGTAGCACTCAAAAATTCGGGCATTATTGTAGCAAACCCAGCGACGTTAGTCGGTTTGGGTGATATTAAACAGCCAACTGTTTTATTGTCACTACTTGGGTTTTTGATGATTGTAGTGATGCATCACTTTCGAATCCGTGGTGCGATTATTATTAGTATTCTGGTCATTACAGCCATTTCAACATTCATGGGTTTGAATAAATTTAAAGGTGTCGTTGGTGAGATTCCATCATTAGCGCCGACTTTCCTACAAATGGATTTTGAAGGACTATTTACCGCAAGTTTGATTGGCGTTATTTTTGTCTTTTTCTTAGTCGATTTGTTCGACAGTACTGGAACACTGGTTGGTGTTTCACATCGTGCGGGTTTATTGGTCGATGGTAAATTACCGCGTTTGAAAAAAGCCTTATTTGCAGATTCGACTGCGATTGTTGCAGGGGCTGCTTTAGGAACTTCTTCGACTACACCATATATTGAGTCTGCATCAGGTGTGGCCGCAGGTGGTCGTACGGGTTTGACTGCGGTGGTAGTCGCTTGTTTATTCCTTGCTTGTTTGTTCTTGGCTCCTCTTGCTCAATCAGTACCAGGTTTTGCCACTGCTCCAGCACTTTTATTTGTTGGTGTGTTGATGATTCAAGGGATCACCAATATTGATTGGGAAGATATTACAGAAGCTGTTCCTGCGTTTTTAACCATTGTCTTTATGCCATTTGCTTATTCAATTGCAGATGGTATTGCGATGGGCTTTATTAGCTATGCTTTGATTAAATTACTGACAGGCAAAGCTAAAACTGTCCCATATATGGTTTGGATCGTGGCAGTACTTTGGGCATTTAAGTTTGCTGTATTTGGCGGATAATTTTTATTGAAGAAAAAAGGGTGCAGAGTGTTTTCTGCGCCCTTTGTTATTTTGGAGTTATTATGAATCAAGTTGAGTTAATTCGTGCTTTACCCAAAGCCGAATTACATGTGCATATTGAAGGCACGTTTGAGCCTGAATTGATGTTTGAAATCGCACAGCGCAATCATATTCAGATTCCCTATCAGTCGGTCGAAGAAATTAAACAAGCTTATAATTTTCATAATTTACAGTCATTTTTAGACATCTATTATGCAGGCGCAAATGTTTTGGTACATGAGCAGGATTTTTATGATCTGGCTTGGGCATACTTCGAAAAATGTGCTGAAGATAAAGTCGTGCATACTGAAATGTTTTTTGATCCGCAAACGCATACTGAGCGTGGAGTTGAGTTTGCGACAGTCTTGAACGGGTTAAAACGCGCTTGTACTGATGCAAAAGACAAACTAGGCATTAGCTCTCAACTGATTATGTGTTTTTTACGTCATTTAAGTGAAGAAGATGCATTTAAAACGCTCGAACAAGCATTGGCATTTAAACATGAAATTATTGCGGTTGGATTAGATTCTAGTGAGGTTGGACATCCACCGTCCAAGTTTGAGCGTGTTTTTGCTAAAGCGCGTGAAGCAGGTTTTTTAATTGTCGCACATGCAGGTGAAGAAGGGCCGCCAGAATATGTGTGGGAAGCACTGGATTTGCTTCAGGTCAATCGTATTGATCATGGCGTACGATCAGATGAAGATCCAGCTTTATTGCAGCGTTTGATTGATGAAAAAATGCCGTTAACGGTTTGTCCGCTCAGTAATTTAAAGCTTTGCGTCGTAGAGGATATGGCTGAACACAATATTCACCGTTTACTCAAACAAGGCGTACATGTCACCATTAATTCAGATGATCCATCGTATTTTGGTGGTTATATGAATGATAATTTTCTTGCGGTTCATACAGCTTTGAATTTATCCAATGATGAGCTAAAACAATTGGCGATCAATTCATTTGAAGCATCTTTTATCGATTCTGCTGAAAAGCAGAAATGGATTGCAACTATCCAACAGCTATAAAAAAATAGAATATTGAATTAAAAAACGCATCTGAATGAGATGCGTTTTTCATGGAATTTGTTTAAGGGATTATTTGGGTTGTCTGGTCATGCTGATCAACACATGATCTTTGTCAATAAAATGATGTTTAAGTGCTGCCAAAATGTGTCCAACGACAAGAAGCCCTGCAAACCATGAAAGATAAATATGCATCGGTTTCACGATAGCCATCACTTCAGGGTTTTCACCAATCAGTTGAGGGATATTAAACAGATAAAGCACAGGTGCAGGGTGTCCAGCGCTCCAGCTAAATAAGCAGCCAGTAATGGGTAACGCCAATAAAATAAAATATAGGGCTAAATGACCTGCATGTGCCAGTTTTTTCATTAAAGGGGACATACTGTCTGGAAGTTGTGGCGCAGGATGGGTGTACCGCCAAAAAAGTCGAATCATGACAAGAAAAATAATGGTCGTTGCAATATTTTTGTGAAGAGTAATGACATCACCTTTAAAGCTGCCGTCAGTTTCATAGCTTAAAAAATTACCACTATAAAAACCAATGATCCACGCCGTAATAAAGATAATAGCCATAATCCAGTGTAAATATTGTGCCGTTCTGGTGTAGTACTGGCTAGAGTTAGACATGAAATGATGCCCTTTTACAATTGCGAATTATCACGCGAGAATAGACGAGAAGACACCTTGGAAAAATGGGGCTACTGTAACGAAGCGTTTTTTTAATGAAACGATCAAAACCGCCATACATACTGAACTATTGATGATTGATTTAATTTAGCGCTTTTCTACAAATTAGTTATTTCATCGTAGGCTGGCTTTAGGCAAAATAGCTAAAATTTTTTTGGAAACAGCAATGAAAAAATCACTATTTGGTTTGACTGCATTTATCTTGCTTTTAACAGGTTGTGCAACAGATGGTTCGATGAACACAGCGACAAATACCACAGAGCAATTAGGCATGACTGCCTTGAAAATTGCGGTAAATAACAAATGTATGAATGAAATCAATACTATTCCTGCTTGGCAAACTGCTTCTAAACTGATGACTGCTGATCAAAAACAGGATATTCAAACTGAAATTTGTGGCTGTGTCAGTGAAAAAGCACCTTATAGCGTTACCGCCGCAGATTTGGCAAATGCCACCTTTGATCCAAATGCTCGAGCTGCAATGGTAGGTCAAGTAGTGTCGAAAACGGTAACCGCCTGTGTAAATGAAACGTTCCAACAAACTTTGACGAAATAAATCATTATGATGATTGCTGGTGTAGATGAAGCAGGGCGAGGGCCGTTAGTGGGGTCGGTAGTCGCTGCGGCGGTTATTTTAGATCCGAATAACCCGATTCAAGGCTTAAATGATTCTAAAAAACTGACTGAAAAAAAACGTGAAAAACTGTTTGTTGAGATACAGGAAAAAGCGTTGGCTTGGTCAATTGCGGAAGCAACGCATACTGAAATTGATGAACTCAATATTTTACAGGCGACTTTTCTGGCGATGAATCGTGCTGTAAATAACTTGAAAATTCAACCAAGTAAAGTGATTGTGGATGGTAATCAAATTCCAAAAGGAATGAGCATCAGTTGTGAGGCGATTGTCGGCGGTGACGCAAGCCATGCTGAAATTAGTGCGGCCAGTATTTTAGCCAAAGTTGCGCGAGATCGACAAATGAAGGCATTGGATGAGAAATATCCTGTCTTTGGTTTTGCCAAACATAAGGGATATCCTACCAAAGCTCATTTTGAAGCCATTGCCAGTCATGGGGTGATCGATGAACATCGTCGTAGCTATGCACCTGTAAAGAAAGCACTCGCACTGGATGTTTGATCATCTAGGCTATAGAAATATTTAAAGCGGCTTGTAAGCCGCTTTAATCATCAACAACAATATATTCTTAACGATTAAAATTGTTTTGAGAGAAATTATCATCTTCAAATGAAGGCTGATAGTCTTGATCAAGATGTTGAAGGTGTTCATGCATGGCACGTTCGTGTTGAATACGTTGGTAGATTTCTTCACGGTGCACAGATACTTCTTTTGGTGCATTCACACCAATACGAACCTGATTACCTTTAACGCCAAGCACAGTTACACTGACTTGATCCCCAATCATTAATGTTTCTCCGACACGACGGGTCAGAATCAGCATGTTTATCTCCTTGCTAAAACGCTAAACCTGCGATAGTGGTTTAAGAAACCGAAATTACAACCTCAGAATTAGAGAAATAATTAACAGAATCAATAAAAAAGATGTTGTATTTAATGATGCTGCTTAATTTTTCTAAATACATAGGTGCTAATATAACAGAGCCACTATAGAAAAAACTACAGTGGCTCTATTTTTTTGACACAAATTGTTGAAAAGTGATCTATTTCACAATTTGTTTGATCAAAGTTTATGCACGTGCACTACTTTCACCATGTTCACGATCCAGACCAAATGCGGTATGTAGCGTACGAACTGCGAGTTCCAAATAGTTTTCTTCAATCAAGACAGAAATTTTGATTTCTGAAGTCGAAATCATCAAAATATTGATACTTTCATCTGCAAGAGCAATAAACATTTTACTTGCAACACCCGCATGAGAACGCATACCCACACCGACGATTGATACTTTGACGATATCATCACGTGTTGCAACTTCACGCGCGCCAATATTTGCTGCGGTTTCTTTCAGAATTTTTTCAGCTTTGGCAAGATCACCACGATTGACAGTAAATGTGAAATCAGTCGTACCATCTTCTTCGACATTTTGGATGATCATATCGACTTCAATATTAGCAGCACTGATTGGAGCCAAAATTTTAGCAGCAACACCTGGCTCATTAGCTACACCTAAAATGGTCAGCTTAGCTTCATCACGGTTAAATGCGATACCTGAGATAATCGGTTGTTCCATATCGTCTTCTGCCTCAGTGGTAATTAAAGTACCTACGTTTTGTTTAAAGTCTTCATCAAATGCACCGTCGTCGTCATTGTCAAAACTAGACAAGACACGCAGCGGTACTTGATATTTACCTGCAAATTCAACTGAACGAATCTGAAGGACTTTAGAGCCTAAAGAGGCCATTTCCAGCATTTCTTCAAAAGAAATACGATCCACTTTTTTGGCTTTTGGTGCAACACGTGGGTCAGTGGTATAAACACCATCCACATCGGTATAAATCTGGCATTCATCTGCTTTTAAGGCTGCTGCAAGCGCAACACCCGTGGTGTCAGAACCACCACGACCTAATGTCGTGGTATTACCTTCATCATCGACACCCTGAAAGCCTGCGACAACCAATACACGACCGACATCAAGATCGGCCGACATGACATCAGTATCAATCGCTTCAATACGTGCTTTGTTATACGCGCTGTCAGTTCTAATCCCAACCTGACGACCTGTATAGGATTTAGCTTCTACACCAATTGAATTAAGTGCCATTGCTAACATGGAAATCGTCACCTGTTCACCTGTAGACACCATTTGGTCTAATTCACGTGGATCAGGTGTTTCAGTAATGGCTTTGGCAAGTGCAAGTAAGCGGTTGGTTTCACCACTCATTGCAGAAACCACCACTACAACCTTGTGGCCGTGATCATGCCAACGCTTCACACGACGAGCAACATTTAAAATGCGCTCAGGAGTCCCCATTGAGGTCCCGCCATATTTCTGTACGATTAATGCCATAGTTGTTCCATATAAGCCATGACTCTGAGAGGCTTAATTCAGAGTCAGTTACACAAAAGTGAAGTCTTAGTGCTGTTCAAGCCAGACAGGGAGAGCTGTCATAACTTGTTCAAACTTCTCGTTTAGTGGCGCGCCACCTTGTGCTAAGTCAGGTTTACCACCACCTTTACCACCGAGTTCGGTCGCAAGATATTTAATGATATCGCCTGCTTTTAGATGTGCTGTATATTGTTTGGCAACCGAAGCAATCAGACTGACTTTGTCATCTTCGACACCTGCCAATACAATCACAGCATCCTCTAATTTTGATTTCACACTGTCGTGTAGGTTGCGAAGTGATTTCGCATCCATGTTTTGAACAGTGGTGATCAGGGTAGAACGACCCGCAACGGTTTGAACTTGGCTTAAAAGTTCAGTCGCCTGAAAGTTTGCTAACTTTTGGTTAAGCTGTTCAATTTGCTTTTGCAACGCTGAGGTATGTTCTACCGCAGCCTGAACACGTTCTACTGTTTGATCTTTTTGTGCTTTTAATAAGCTGTTGATCTGTTGAATGTCACTATCGGCTTTTTGCACGATTTCAAGCGCTTTGGTGCCTGTGACCGCTTCGATACGACGGATACCCGCCGCAACACCGCCTTCAGACGTAATTTTGAATAGGCCAATATCACCTGTGCGCTGTACATGAATACCACCGCAAAGTTCAATCGAGAAGTTACGCTCGTCAATGACTGAACCCATGGAAAGTACGCGAACTTCATCGCCATACTTTTCACCAAATAACATCATGGCGCCTTTGGCTTTGGCAGATTCAATATCGAGTAGTTCAACGCCAACAGCTGTATTGGCAATCACTTCACGATTCACCAATTGCTCAACTTGTTGCAATTGCTCAAAAGTCACGGGTTGGTCATTGGCAAAGTCAAAACGTAAAATGTCGCTGGCAACCAATGAACCTTTTTGTTGAACATGTGTGCCTAAAATTTGACGAAGTGCAGCATGTAAAAGGTGGGTAGCGGAGTGGTTACGCGCAGTTGCAGCACGAATGTCTGCTTTAACGGTCGCTTCAACCTGTTGAGAGGCTTTTAAGCTACCCATGGTGACGATACCCTGATGCACAAATGCACCACCAGATTTTTTGGTATCTTGAACTTCAAAAATCCCTGTCTCGTTTTTGAATAGACCCGTATCGCCAATCTGACCACCGCTTTCTGCGTAGAAAGGGGTTTGATTTAAAACGATTAAGGCTTCATCACCTTCAACGACTTCATCAACTTGCTCACCATCTTTATAGATTGCGATAATTTGACCTTGACCTGCGGTCGCATTGTAGCCATCAAATTGTGTTTCGCCTTCCACTTTAACAATGCTGTTGTAGTCGACTGCAAATTTACCAGCATCACGTGCACGGCGACGCTGTGCTTCCATTTCACGTTCAAAACCAACTTCATCGATTTCTAGATCGCGTTCACGAGCAATATCAGCAGTCAAATCAGTCGGGAAGCCATAGGTGTCGTAAAGTTTGAATACCGTTTCGCCCGCAATCACTTTGCCAGTAAGTTGCGCAAGTTCGCCTTCGAGAAGTTTTAAGCCTTGCTCAAGGGTTTTGGCAAATTGTTCTTCTTCTTTAATTAAAGTCGCTTCAATGCGTGCCTGATCATGTTTAAGTTCAGGATAAGCTTCACCCATGACATCAATTAAAGGCTGAAGCATTTTGTAGAAGAACGTGCCTGTTGCACCAAGTTTATTACCATGACGTACTGCACGGCGGATAATACGGCGCAACACATAGCCACGACCTTCATTAGACGGATTAACACCATCAGCAATCAGGAAACAGCAAGAACGGGCATGATCCGCCACAACACGAAGGGAAGGTTGACCTTGATCTTGAACGCCAATAATTTCACAGGCAGATTTGATCAGATGCTGGAATAGATCAATGTCATAGTTTGAATTGACATGTTGCAATACCGCACTAATACGTTCCAAGCCCATGCCAGTATCGACCGATGGAGCTGGAAGTGGGTGCAATACACCATCTGCAGTCCGGTTAAACTGCATGAAAACGTTATTCCAGATTTCGATAAAACGGTCGCCATCTTCTTCAGGCGTACCTGGTAAACCACCCCAGATATGATCGCCATGATCAAAGAAGATTTCAGAACAAGGACCACACGGCCCAGTATCACCCATTGCCCAGAAGTTGTCAGACGCGTATTTTTCGCCTTTATTATCGCCAATGCGAATAATGCGTTCAGGCGCTAAACCAATTTCTTTGTTCCAGATGTCATAAGCTTCATCATCGGTATGATAAACCGTGACATAAAGTTTATCTTTCGGTAAGCCTAACCACTGTTCGCTGGTTAAAAAGTCCCATGCAAATTTAAGTGCATTTTCTTTGAAGTAATCACCAAAAGAGAAATTACCGAGCATTTCAAAGAAAGTATGGTGACGGGCAGTATAACCGACATTATCCAGATCGTTATGTTTACCGCCTGCACGCACACATTTTTGTGATGAAACAGCGCGCACATAATCACGTTTTTCCAGACCTAAAAAGCAATCTTTAAACTGGTTCATGCCGGCATTAGTAAACAGCAACGTTGGATCGTTGGCGGGTACAAGTGAACTCGACGCGACACGTGTGTGGCCTTGCGATTCAAAATAACGCAAAAAAGCTTCACGAATTTCAGCAGATGTCATAAAACGAGTACTCACGACCAAGTCACTCCATAAATTCAAATAGGCTATATGCAGACAGCGCATCGTTTAAACAAAAACGATGAAGGATGAATGCGTGGCGTAGATTTCAAAAGTGCCAAATTATAACGGAAAAACCCTGTTCAACCAATGATTTTACCGAGAAATGATGACAATTCTATGCAATCGTTTGATCGAGAATTGTCAGCGTATGTGATCAAAAAAGCAGTAAATTTCCAGAATGCCTATATTTGTTAAGGCAATTCAGCTTAATCCACGAATTATAGGAAAACCAAATAATCGTTAATGTTAGTTGCTGATTGGTTAAAAAATAACAAACTCGTCTAAACTCTCGATTCAATTGTATCATCGTGATAATCAATGTTTTAACATAGAGCCTGATCGCTTATATAAAAGGATAAATCATGCAACGTATTGCCATTAATGGGTTTGGTCGAATTGGCCGAAATGTGTTACGTGCATGGTTTGAAAATCCAAAACGATTTCATTTTGATATCGTGGCGATTAATGACATCGCTGATGTCGAGACATTGGTGCATTTATTTAAATATGACACGACGCATGGTCGTTTTCACGGTGAGGTTGCGATAAAGATCGAAGATGAGAAAATCTTCTTGCATATACAGGCATTTGGTCGTGAATTAAAGCTACAGGTGTTTCGTGAAGAGGCGCCTGAAAATTTACCGTGGAAAACTTTAGAAGTAGATGTTGTCCTTGAGTGCACTGGATTATTTCGTTCACACGCCGATGCAATTCGACATTTAGGGGCAGGAGCTAAACGCGTCATTATTGGAGCGGCGCCATTCGATGAGGTGGATGCGGCGATTGTCTACGGAATCAATCAATCAGAAGTCAAAGCTACAGATCGTATTATTTCCAGTGTCTCATGTACCACGCAAGCGCTGGTACCTTTAGTCAAAATTATTGATGATGCCTTTGGGATAGAAACTGCGCTGATGACTGAAATTCATGCAGTGACTGCTGATCAGTCGGTACTCGATCATGCACATCGTGATTTACGTCGCGCTCGCGCATCGGGACAAAACATTATTCCGACCACCTCGAGTGCTTTAAATGCGCTGAAAAGAGTGATGCCTAAAATGGAAAATCGAATTGATGGTTATTCGATTCGAGTGCCAACGATCAATGTCGCTGCAATTGATCTTAGTTTTGTGTCACAAAATCCAGTCAATGTGCATCATTTAAATGAAGTATTAATAAAAGCGGCAAAAAATGACTATGCCGAAATTATGTCTGTGACAGATGAAGCACTTGTTTCAAGTGATTTTAATCATTCGCCTTATTCATTGATTGTCGATTTAAGTCAAACTATGGTCGTGGGTCGCCAAGCAAAAGTTTTTGCGTGGTATGACAATGAGTGGGGCTATGCCAACCGATTGCTAGATTTGTGTGAATCATTTCATTAAGCTAAGTTGAACGTGTTGCTTTTTTATATTTCAAAACTTAAAGCTTCTATGATTTAAATTAAATCTAAATCAACACGGATACTTTTGAGATATCTTTAATAGACTTCTTTTTATAAGTGTATAAGTGCCTTTTATTTCTCCCTATATAGGAGAAAAATAAAAAAAGGTTAAACAATGATGAAAGAAGGCTAATCAACATAATTTGAATAACGCAAGAAATTCAGGGGAAAACAATGCTTATCTGGCTATTTATTATTATTTTAATGATTTCGGTTCTAATTTTAGTTGTCTTGCAATTTCGCAAAGAGCAAAATTCATTCACTGAAGAAACTCAGCATCACAAGCTTGAAGAAAAAGTGGTGATGCTTGAAAGTAATTTGAAAAAGACTTTGGAAATTATGCAGGATCTTGCAAAAAGTGTTCAGGTTGATCGAGAATTGCTCAATCAAACCGTGCAAAAATCGAAACTTTTAGAGTTGCAGAATGCAGAACTGATTGCTCTGATCACTCAATATGTGGGGCATGCAGAAGATTTCAAGCGCCTCAATGAGTCTGAGAAAGATGACCTGAAATAATCATCAAATCAAAAGCCAAGCTATAAATTTCATTTTCCTAAAATTCTCAGGTGCATGGCAACTACGAACGTGTTAGACTTGGAGAAATCGGGTGTGTTCCCGATTTTTTTATGCGGATTGATTCCGCCTTGAGCAAATTTTAGGTTTGAAACATGCCGATTTCAGAGACATGGTTGTTACCTGATGGGGTAGCAGATGTATTACCAGAACAAGCGCAAGTCGTAGAAACTTTGCGTCGACATGCACTCGATTTTCTTGCATCTCGTGGTTATCAGTTGGTGTATACACCATTTATCGAATACATCGAATCGTTGTCTTTATTATCTGAATCAAATCATGATTTGGATTTAGTCACCTTTAAAGTGATAGATCAACTTTCTGGACGCTTATTGGGTGTCCGCGCAGATATGACCCCTCAAGTTGCTCGTATTGACGCTCATGTTCGTTCTATCGAAGGTGTAGCGCGCTACTGTTATGCGGGTACAGTTCTTCATACCAAACCACAAAATTTTAATTCTTCTCGTGCACCTTTGCAGTTGGGGGCGGAGCTTTATGGTCATGACAGCATCGAAGCTGATGTTGAAATGATCGATGTGATGTTGGGTTTAATTCAACAAGCCAAAGCTTTAGACGGTGTTCATCTGGATTTGGGACATGTAGGCTTGTTCCGTAGTTTGGTAGAACGCGCTGGGTTAAATAAACAGACGGAACAAGATTTATCTGATCTGTATCAACGCAAAGCACTTCCAGAGTTAGAAGAATTTACCCAAGATTTAGCTTTTGGATCAGACTTTTATGCCCTTGGGCGCTATGCCAGTGATCTTGATGCACTTGAGCGCCATTTAAGTGATGAAGTGCTGAATGATGTTGCCTTCCAAGACGCGTTAAACGCACTTAAATCGACACTGATCCAAATTCAGTCACGCTGGCCAGCGCTACAAATCGGTATTGATGTGGTCGAACTTCGTAGTTATCACTACCACACTGGTCTAATGTATGCGGTTTATGCTCCTAATCGTGCTGCACCACTGGCACAGGGTGGTCGTTATGATGGCATTGGTGAACATTTTGGTCGTGCGCGTCCAGCAACAGGGTTTAGTTGTGACTTGTACGCGCTTTGTGCAGGGCAATTTAAACAGATTGAAACGATTGTCGCACCAAATGGTCAGGATCAAAGTTTGTTAGAAGCCATAGCAGTCGCTCGCCAACAGGGTTTGGCTGTGATTCAGTTATTAGGCGAAGATGACTTAAGCTCAGTTCCTTACGCAACGCATCAGTTGCGACATGTAAACGGTACATGGCAGATCGAAAAGATTTAAGGGTTTATTTGTCAGACATGCACAGCAAATAAACGTTCAATTTTAACAGCATGATGTAATGAGGCTATTATGGGCAAAAATGTTGTGGTACTTGGTACCCAATGGGGCGACGAAGGTAAAGGTAAGATCGTCGACCTGCTCACAGATCAAGCGGCAGCTGTGGTTCGCTATCAAGGTGGGCACAATGCAGGTCATACTCTTGTCGTAGGTGGAAAGAAAACTGTTTTACACCTCATTCCATCAGGTATTTTACGTGATAACGTACTGTGCTTAATTGGAAATGGCGTGGTGCTTTCTCCAGCTGCTCTCATTGAAGAAATGGATATTTTGGAAAAAGAAGGCGTTCCAGTTAAAGAGCGTTTACGTATTTCTCCAAACTGTCCTTTGATTTTGCCAAACCATATTGCACTGGATCAGGCGCGTGAAAAGAAACGCGGCAATGCCAAAATTGGTACGACTGGTCGTGGTATTGGTCCAGCGTATGAAGACAAAGTGGCTCGTCGTGCTGTGCGTATTGCAGACTTGGTACGTGGTGGTGCAGCGCTTGAAGAAAAACTTCAGGAAATGCTGGAGCTACATAACTTCCAATTGACCCAATTCTACGGTGTAGAAGCTGTTAAGTTTGAAGATGTATTGGCACTTTGTAATCAATGGCGTGAAGTTTTGGCGCCATTAATTATCGATGTGACTCAGGTTCTACACGACTATCGTAAAGATGGTAAAGCCATCATGTTTGAAGGTGCGCAAGGCTCGTTACTTGACATCGATCATGGGACTTATCCATATGTGACCAGTTCAAACACCACTGCGGGTGGCGTAAGTTCGGGTTCGGGTATGGGACCATTGCATTTGGACTATGTTTTAGGGATCACAAAAGCATATACCACACGTGTCGGTGCAGGTCCGTTCCCAACTGAATTGCACTATGATGCTGCGACTGATACAGGTGATGCGATTGGTCGTCATTTGGGTACTGTTGGACATGAGTTTGGCGCTTCAACGGGTCGTCAACGTCGTTGTGGTTGGTTTGATGCTGAAATTCTACGTCGTTCAGTCGATGTAAACTCACTTTCAGGAATTTGCTTGACTAAACTTGATGTACTAGATGGTTTGGAAGAAGTCAAAATTTGTGTCGGTTATGAAAATACTGATTCTGGTTGTATTGGTTCATCGGATGCAGTTTCATTTGAAAGTTTAAAACCGATTTATGAAACCATGCCAGGCTGGACAGATTCAACAGTAGGTTTGACCAGTGTTGATCAACTTCCTGCAAATGCATTGGCCTATGTAAAACGTATTGAACAACTAATCGAATGCCCAATTGATATTATTTCAACGGGTCCAGATCGTGCTGAAACAATTGTGCTACGCCACCCATTTTCTGCGTAAACACGTTCTTACGACTAAAGAGAGCACCTAACGAGGTGCTTTTCTTTTATGATAAAACTGATTTTTTTTATAAAAATGGGAAAATAACGTCGGCATGAAGCTACAACCACATATTGCACAAACGATTTTTTATTCGCTGTTATTTGCAATTGGCGGTGCGCCCACGATTGCCATGTGGATTATTTCTTTACAGACCAATGATCCAAACCTATTTATGGCAGCTTTTATGGGCTTAACTGTGATTATTGCTTGTGTTATTTTACCTGTGATTTTATTACAAAATGCTTATTTGCTTTTTAAGCGAAACGATTTAAATCTTGAAGACAAAATTAAGCCACTATTGAGATTTTATTTTATTGTGAATGTGATTTGTTTAATTTCATGGATTTTATTTATTTTTCGATAGAATTACATAAATCTAATGATATTCATCTCATTTATTTCAAACATTTATCTATAATGCACGTCAAAACAGCAAGTTAAATAGTTTTGTCTTGTAAGGAGATGCTTTTAATGAATAAAAAAATAGTATTTAGTTTTTTAACCGCTACGATGATGACACTTGGCGGTTGTGCGACCTTTGCGGATATGGCAGGTGCAGACTCTGCAACCCTGAATGCGACAGCAGCACAGGGCTTCAGTAAAATGACAACTGAAGCGCGACAAAAGGGTCAGCTGGATACTTCTTCGATTACTTATCGTCGTATTAATACGGTGATGCAGCGTCTAGTTCCTTATGCAAACCAGATGAATCAAACGGGTCAGCCATTTCAATGGCAACTGGCAGTGTTGAAGTCAGATACAGTCAATGCTTATGTCGCGCCTGGTGGTAAAGTAGTGTTTTATACAGGTATTGTGAATAAACTGAACCTTACGGATGCTGAAATTGCTGCGGTGATGGGTCATGAAATGACACATGCGTTGGAAGAACATTCAAAAAGTAAAATTGGCGCTGAAGCTCTGACTGGTTTAGCACTCAATATCGGTAAAGCTTATGCAGGGGATAGCATTGGTCAGCTAGGCTCAGCTGCACTTGATTTGGGAAGTCAGGTTGGGGTGGGTTTGCCTTATTCGCGTAATCTTGAAAGCCGTGCAGATTTTGGTGGATTAATGCTAATGGCAAAAGCGGGTTATAATCCTCAAGCTGCGATTAGTCTGTGGGAAAAAATGAACAAACTTGATGGTGCAGGCGCAGGGCCATCATTCTTGTCAACACATCCATCCAATACACAGCGTATCGACGATATGCGTAAAAATTTACCCGCAGCGATGGCTGTTTATAATAATCGCCGTTAATTTTATTCAATGTCAGAATCAGAACATAGGATGCCATCAGGCATCCTATTTTTATGCTTAAGGTGCAGGATTAGGTTGTTGGGTATGAATCTCTTCAATCCCTTTTAACACTGCTTCATCCAACGTAATGTCGAAAGCTTGAATATTTTCTTTTAACTGATCCAGACTGGTAGCGCCAATGATCGTACTGCTTACAAAGAATTGTTGTTTGATAAAAGCCAGTGCCATTTGGGTCAAGCTGAGACCATGTTTTTCAGCCAATTGAGCATATTGCTCGGTTGCCCATTCACTTTGAGGATTACTGTAGCGGGTAAAACGCGAAAATAAAGTCACACGGGCGTTTGCAGGGCGAGCGCCATGACGGAATTTGCCAGTTAAATAACCAAAGGCTAATGGCGAATAGGCAAGGAGTCCAACGCCTTCAAATTTGGCAATTTCAGACATACCAATTTCGTAGGTTCGGTTTAATAGGCTATACGGGTTTTGTACACTGACGAATTTACTCACACCTAGCTTTTCCGCAAGTTGTAGAAACTTCATGGTTCCCCACGGCGTTTCATTGGATAAGCCAATATGACGAATGCGCCCACGCTCAATTTCTTTTTGGAGAGCCAATAAAGTGTCTTGCATGGCTTCGATTTCATAATGTGCAGCGGCTTCTGCGTTTGCATAGCCCAAACCACCAAAGAAGTTGGTATGACGCTCTGGCCAGTGCAATTGATAGAGATCAATATAATCGGTCCGTAAACGCTTTAAAGAGCCATCTAGTGCTTGTTCAATATGTTTGCCAAATTGGGTATGACCTTCACGAATATGGCTGCCACCGAAACCTGGTCCTGCAATTTTAGATGCTAGAAACACTTTTTCACGTTGGGCATGGTGTGCAAACCAGTTCCCAATAATAGTTTCGGTCGCCCCATAGGTTTCAGGTTTGGGGGGAACAGAGTACATCTCTGCGGTATCCCAGAAATATAAGCCATTTTCCAGTGCATAATTTAATTGATCAAAAGCTTCGGGCTGGGAGTTCTGTTCTCCAAAGGTCATGGTGCCTAAACAAATTTCAGGCACTTGAATGCCTGAATCACCCAATGCATGATATTGCATAACCTGATCCTTAACTTCCATTGAAAATTGACATTTTTGAACTTAAATGATTTGCTGTAGGTTGTATGTATGTTTTTGTATCTTAGATATTTTTCATAAAAAAAAGCAAACGATAAAGTTTGCTTTTCTTATCAGATAAAACGAAATTCTATTCTTCGTCATCAAAATCAGTATCATCCAGAGACTTCTCTTCTAATGATGCATCAAAAATGAGAATCGCTTTACCATCGGTTTCAATCATGCCTTGTTCTTCAAGCGTTTTAAGAACACGACCGACCATTTCGCGGGAACAACCAACGATACGGCCAATCTCCTGACGTGTAATACGGATTTGACGACCATTTGGTAAAATCATGGCTTCTGGCTGAGCAGATAAATCAATCAAACAGCGTGCAATACGACCAGAAACATCAATAAATGCTAAATCTGTGACTTTACGGGTCGTATTTTTCAGACGACGTACCAATTGGGCAAATACCGCGTAGCTTAAATCTGGATATTGCTTACTAAGTTCGTGGAAATTGTCATATGAAATTTCGGCAATTTCACAGACATCACGTGTACGAACTTCTGCTGTACGCTGTGGATTTGATTCAAAGAGACCCATTTCCCCAAAAAAGTCCCCAGGATTTAAATAAGCAACTACGATTTCACGTTCATCATCTTCACGTAAAATAATTGAAACGGAGCCTTTCAAAATCAAATAAAGCGATTTTGATTCGGTACCTGCGTCAACAATCGTCGTGCGTTTTGGATAGCGATTAATATGAGCACGTTTTAAAAGCGCCTTGACTGACTCTGGTAGTTGACCTGGAGACAAAGCATCGGTGCTGAGTTGTGAAAAGTTTGACGTCATGCTTAAGTTTTCCGATTAGGATATATAAAAAAGATCGCACAAGACCTAAATGAGCGTATTCACACACAAGAGATGAAATTCCTTATCAACTCATTTTATGCTAGTGTACAAGAACTATGTAAATTTATAATTTTTTTTGGGTAGTTGCAATGCAAACAAGTGTTCATTGGCTAGAGAATGTTGCTTTAGAAGCGAAATCTGAAAGTGGTCATCAAGTCGTGATGGATGGCTCTGCCGAATATGGTGGTGAAAACCGTGGCCCACGTCCGATGGAACTGATTTTAATGGGACTTGGTGGGTGTGCTTCGTTTGATATTGTGACCATTTTAAAGAAAGCACGTCAAGATGTGACCAATGTCGTATGTGAGTTAAAAGCAGATCGTGCTGATGCCATTCCAGCCGTTTTTACCGACATCCATTTGCACTTTGTGGTGACTGGAAAAGCAGTGAAAGAAAAGCAGGTGGCAAAAGCAGTTGAGCTTTCCGCTGAAAAATACTGTTCAGCCAGTAAAATGCTGTCGGATGGCGGTGTCAATATTACGCACGATTTTGAAATTATTGAGGCTGAATAAGTTTAGCTTGAAAATAATTTGATGAGATCTGTAAGGTTAAGGCTGACAAACTGTCAGCTTTTTCTTTTAGATAGCATAAAAAGATAAAGAAGGAATGACTGTGGTGCAAATACGTGAAGCAAAACTAGAAGATGCCCAAGCATTACAACCTCTACTGGATCAATTGGGTTATGCTCAATCGATTGATTTCATTTCACAAAAAATCAAGGCATTTATGCATGATCCTCATCAATATATTTTTGTAGCTCAAATTGAGCATGAGGTTGTAGGGTTTTTATCTTTGAGTATTATTGCGCAAATTGCTATAGAAGGTGATTTTGCACGAGTTGCTTATTTATGTGTCGATGAAAAATTTAGAGGACAAAAAGTGGGTCAGGCATTGTTAGCTTCTGCCGAAGAGATTGCACGACAGCGTGGCTGTGATCGGATGGAATTACATTCAAGTGATCATCGAAAGCAGGCGCATCAGTTTTATCTAGCTCAAGGCTATGAAGATGCGCCAAAATATTTTCGGAAGTTCTTGGATTGAATGGGGCGTATTTTCAATCAGAAGCTTTATTTATGCAATCTAACATTACGCTATGCTTTTCTGAATCACTTTTTCTAAAATGATTTTAGAATTGATATTCATAATACCTTTGACTTTATTGAGTTTATGTACAATAAACTGAGAAAAAGCATTTAAGTCTTGTGTTGCGACATGTAACACGTAATTTGAATCGCCTGTAATGATATAGGCATTGATGACTTCTTCGAAACGATCAATTTGAGCCAAAAATGCATTGTGTTCATTTTCACTCAATTGCGCCAGTTTAATTTCAACCATAGCCTCTATTTTGATGCCCAATTTTTCATAATTAATCTTTGCTTGATATTTTTCAATAATTCCATTTGATTCCAAAATTTTTACTCGCCGATGACAAGCAGAAGCTGATAGATTGACTAAATCTGCGAGTTCTTGATTACTTAAACGTGCATCTTTTTGTAGAAAATTAAGAATTTTATGGTCAATGGTATCAATATTCATCATTCGAATTAAATTTAAATAAATTTTATATTATTAGAATAATTTACTGTTTTAAAGTGTTTTTAATATAAATTATCGAATAAATCATAAAAAATGCCGTGATAAAATCGAATGGTAAGTTTGATTAAGATCAGGATGGAACCTTAGATGATTACACATGAACAATGCCGTTATTGGGATGAAGAAGACGAGTTAAAACATTTAAAAGATGAATTTGTATTGCCTGAGGGCGTGGTTTATCTGGATGGCAATTCTTTGGGGGCTAGACCCAAAAAATCACTGGCTTATGCACAGCATATTATTCAGCAGCAATGGGGTGAGGATTTAATTAATAGCTGGAATAAAGCAGATTGGTGGGGGTTGCCTATACGTTTGGGCGATAAAGTTGGGCAATTGATTGGTGCAAATGCTGGTGAAACCATTATTTCAGACTCCACAACTTTAAACCTTTTTAAGGTTTTGTCTGCTGCGGTAAAAATTCAGGCTGAAAAATATCCTGACCGGAAAGTGATTGTGGCTGAGAAAGAAGTTTTTCCCACTGATATTTATATCATTGAAGGTTTTATTGACCTGATCAATCAAGGTTATCGAATAGAATTAATCAATGGTGCAGATGATTTAGCTGAGGTTTTAGCCTCAGAGGTTGCGGTCGTAGTTTTGTCCCACGTGAATTATCGTACGGGTTATCTTTATGACATGACGGATATTAACCGTCAGATACATGCGACAAATGCTTTGGTCATTTGGGATTTGTGTCATTCAGTTGGTGCAGTAGCCATGGATTTAAATCAGTCGGAAAGTGATTTTGCGATTGGTTGTACTTATAAATATCTAAATGGTGGCCCAGGTTCGCCAGCTTTACTTTGGGTTAATGCCAAACATACCGAAAAATTTTGGCAACCTTTATCCGGGTGGTGGGGGCATAAGAAGCCATTTGATATGGCGCAACATTATCAACCTGCTGATAGTATTCGCCGTTATTTATGTGGAACGCAGCCAATTATTTCCATGAGTTTGATTGAATGTGGATTGGATATTTTTCTGAAAACATCAATGCAGAAAATTCGTGCAAAATCACTAAAACTTACCGATTTATTTATTGCTTTGGTGCATCAGGAATGTGCTGAATTCGGTTTTGAACTGATTACTCCATTAGATCATCATGATCGAGGGAGTCATGTCAGTTATCGTCATGCACATGGCTATGAAATTATTCAGGCGTTAATCGCGCGTGGTGTGATTGGTGATTATCGTGAACCAGAAGTATTACGTTTTGGTGTAACACCTTTATATCTTGGCTTTGAAGATATTTGGCAAGCCGTTAAACAATTAAAGGCCATTATGCTTCATAACGAATGGAAAAACGAAAGCTATTTGGTTCGGGCAGCAGTGACCTAAAGGTCACTTTCAAAATCTATATATGGCTAGGAGAGCCTTATGGATAATTTTAATAAGATTCAATCACGTGAAGCGGGATTACATAAAAAGTTAACTGCAAAGCAAATGGGGATGATTGCGATTGGCGGCGCAATTGGAACTGGGCTATTTATGGGAAGTAAGTTTGCCATCAGTTTTGCAGGGCCTGCGGTGATTTTGAGTTATGCCATTGGTGGATTGATTGCCTTCGCGTTAATGGCGTGTTTAGCTGAAATGACGGTCCAACATCCTACATCAGGTTCTTTTGGTGCTTATGCGGAACACTATATTGGGCCTTTGGCTGGCTTTTTAGTTCGCTATAGCTATTGGGCGTGTATTGTTTTGGCTGTGGGAACTGAAATTACAGCAGTCGCTGATTATATGAAAATGTGGTTTCCGCATGTATCTTCATGGGTCTGGATCCTATTTTTTTCTGGGACATTATTGGCAGTCAATGCTTATAGTGTTAAGGCATTTGGCTTGGTCGAGTACTGGTTTTCGACCATTAAAATCTTCGCCATTATTGCATTTATCCTTTTAGCGATCGCTATTCTGACCCAAAATCATCAACAAAGTAGCCATGTAGTATCCAATCTCACGGCACATGGTGGTTTTTTCCCCAACGGTTTTAGTGGTGTCTGGATTGGCGTGATTATTTCAATCTTTAGTTATTTAAGTATTGAAATGATTGCAGTGGCTGCGGGTGAAGCATCTAATCCTGAAAAAGCTGTCAAATATGCTTTTAAAAGTACAGCCATCAGATTAATTTTATTCTATCTACTTTCTTTATCTTTAATTGTGGCTTTAGTGCCGTGGACGGTACTGATTAGCAAAGACGCAACCAGCCCATTTGTGATGGTCATGAAAATAGTGGGAATTCCATATGCTGATAGTATTCTGAATTTTATTGTAATTGTGGCTGCTCTCTCTGCCATGAACAGTATGTTATATATCTCAACGCGGATGTTATTTAGTTTATCTCGTGCTGGTGATGCACCCAAAATTTTCGGAAAAATTCGTAGTAATGGTGTCCCGATGAATGCGCTCTTACTTTCTGCGACGGGGATTGGGGTTGCAAGTGTGGTTTATACTATAGATCCTGCTTCAGCTTTTCCGATCATGATTGCTTTATCCATGTTTGGTGCTTTATTTACTTGGGGCAGTATCTTTGTCACCCATTTATTTTTTAGAAAAAATTTAGCCAAAAATAAAATTGCATTGAAATTTAGAATACCTGCGAGCAGTTTAATTTCAATTTTTGGTCTTGTTAGTATTTTGAGTATTACCATCACCACATGGTTTACGCACGAATTTAAATCGACCCTGCAATTTGGCTTACCATTTATTTTGATTCTAGTGCTATTTTTTTACTTAAGACCAACCGCAACAAGGATAGGCCTTCCCAATAAAGAAAAGATATCGGAAAACTAATGCAGGGTTATCCGATGAAACTCTACGATAATTCCAGAACAGTGAGCAATGAGCAAGAGATCCTCATTGCTTTTCGAAAGCGTAGTCTTTTGAGTTATCAGCAGCATCACTGCATTCGGGATATTCAATATGCTGAACAGCAACGCGCTAATTTTGATTATTTCCCTTTAGATCATGCAAAGAAAACTTTAATTTTTCTACATGGCGGTTATTGGCAATGGTGTGATAAATCGGATTTTGCATTTATTTCGGCTGAGGTATTGGCTAAAGACATGCAATGCGTTTTGCTTGAATATGATTTAGCACCGCATAGTCGGCTTGGTGAAATGGTTGTTCAAGTGAAAGCAGCGCTGGATTTTCTTCAACAACAAGCTTGGATCAATGGTCAGGTGTTATTGGTCGGACATTCAGCGGGTGCGCACTTGGCTGCGATGCTACTTGATCACCCTTTAATCACCGAAGCGGCATTATTAAGTGGAATTTATGATCTGGCACCGATTCAAAAGACGCATTTAAACGCAGCACTGGATTTATCTGAAAATGAAATTATGAGGTTTAGCCCGATTTCTGTACATGATCGGTTTAATAAACCTTATCGCATTTATTGCGGAAAACAAGAACTGGATGAATTGAAATGGCAAAGTCGTCATTATTTCGAACAAAGGCGTGGCATTGATCAGGACTTGGTGAGTTTTACCGAGCTTAAAAACATTCATCACTACAATATTTTAGACGCTTATTTCTCACAAATATTGAAATAAAGCGTAGCAATACACAGGATAATTTTACAAATGGTTAAGTTCAATCTTCAGTACCATCGGTTACTTATTGCGTCAAGTTTTGTTGTTTCATCAACGGCGTTTGCCGAGCTAAGTCTTATTGATCAAAATTCCATTTTTACCGATCATGATCAGTTTAAATTGAGCACCTCGGGCAGCCTACGCTTACAAGCACTTAACTTCGATCAATATAATGAGTCAAATGAAAGCCAAAAATATCGACGTAACGGCTATAGTGCAACCAGTCGCATATATGCTAATGCCTATTATAAATTCAATGATGAATATAGTTTATTGGCGGGTTATCAAAATTATATTAATCCACCCAAAATACTGGATTGGGAAGGGCATTATGCGCAATCTGATAAAGATATCACAACTGAACAAGCCTATATGGGCATTTCAAGTCAAAGCTACGGCACCTTAAAGTACGGAAAAATTTATAGTCTGTATTACGATGTGGTTGGCATCAAAACCGATCTTTGGGACTATGACACCTTGGGTCAAGCACAAACTTGGAGCCCAGTGGCTTATTATGATGGTACGCAAGCCGCGAGTAAGACATTGAGATATGAGAAAAAAACAGGTCTGATCGATTATTATGCGGCTTATTTGTTTAAAGATGATACGCAGGTACAGGGTTTGAAATATCAGCGTCAATCAGGGCAAGAAGCCGCGATTGACATTCATCTGAATAAAAATACCAGCTGGGCAGTTTCATGGAAGCATAATGCAGCCAGCCTTTCAGCATTAGGTGAACAACAAAAATTTGATCAAGATTTAATAGCAACATCCTTATTTTATTTTAATGGTCAATGGATGTTTAGTATTGGCGGTGGCTGGTATAAAAATCTGTTGCCAAACTATGATGCGTTAAGCCAAATGCCATCAGTGTCATTGGAAAACTTTTTGAACACTGAAGCCTATGGCTTTGAATATTATGCAGGCTATCAATTTAAGATTGTTGATCATGGCATTAAATTTGTACAGCCTTATGTCATGGGCAATTATTTAAAATATAGTAGTGGCTATGATTTTTCACGACGTGATCATGGCGTGGGTGTTGCAGTCCGTTTTGAGCATGGATTTGGTTTTGATTATGAACGCTTATATACCAAGGATAGTGATGCTACACCTGATATGCATTTATTTAGATTGCGTTATGAATGGTAATCATCAACGCTTAACATAAAGCAGTCAATCAATATCTTTTCTTTGATTTTATTGAGGTATGCAATTCACTTATACAGCATTTGTTTGAGTGAATTGCATCCTCATTAAGTGTGATGAGAAAACTAACCTAAAAGAATGAACACTAAAATTAAGGCTTTAAAAACAATTGCGGATCCACTCGCGCATTATTTAAGCTCATTCCCCAGTGTAGATGTGACCCTGTGACACGCCCCGTTTTTCCGACTAATCCTAAAACTTCACCTTGATGAATCTGCTGACCTTGCTTCACCTCTATTTTACTTAAATGACAAAACATACTGATTAAACCTTGTCCATGATCAATCAGTACAGTTTTTCCATTAAAAAAATAATCGCCTGTTTGCACGACCATGCCGTCGGCAGGAGCAACGACTTTTTGTCCAATCGGTGCAGGAATATCCAGCCCCGAATGGGGTGCGCGTTCTTCACCATTAAAAAAACGTTTCCGTCCAAAAGAATTGCTAAATTTACCTGAAGTAGGTGCTTTAAAGTGAGGCATCGACTGCCATGAACTTGCTGTAAATGAACTATAGATGTCATTTTGTTGTTTGGCTTCTTGAGCATAACGTGCGAGTTGCGCCTCTGACGGATCTACATAATCCTGATTTTGGACCTTTATTCGTTGTTCAGCATACGCATAAGGCTTTATTTCAATTTGAATCGGCTGGGCATTTGTATCGACTGTTAAAGTGCCGATCGGCGTATTTAATGGAATCCCTAGAATGGCATAACGTTGGGTATTTTCATTGCTAATCAGAATATTTTGCTGATTAAAGCGAACACTTTTAATCTCTTGACCAAGTGGAATAACCGCGATCCCACCAGGACGACGTGAGTCTTGTGGTAACTCAGCATAGAGAGATTGTAAGGAGAGCAAAGATAAGCCTAGCATAAAACAGCTTTTTTTAAGCATAAGAAAATATCAGCAATAGTTTTTTAGGTTTTTATCAGATTATTTTGAAAAATTCTGCTGCTTTGCTGTGAATAACTGAATTTGTTAGGCAGATGAAATGGGTATGTATCTAAGAATTAACAAAAACAGCATACAGACTTACTTGAAAATCTTGCCTAAAGAACCCATATTATAACTGAGTTTTATATTATTTAATATTAATATAAGCTTATGAAAAATATAATGAAATTTTATAAAACTTATTTGAAATTTATAAAAGCGTTCCCATGTATTAAGCAAGTAACAAATTGATGATGAGGAATAACAATAATGCGTTTTGAAAAATTTACCAATCGCTTACAGCAAGCCCTGTCAGATGCGCAATCGTTAGCCACTGGTAAAGACCATACTTCTATTGATGGCATTCATATTCTTGCGGTTTTACTTGAAGAGCCATCCAATTTAAGCCTGTTGCAGCAATCAGGTGCAAGGTTGCCCGAGTTAAAGAAAAAGCTGGAACAGGCGATTCAGGATGCGCCAACCATTGCCAATCCTACAGGTGACGTCAATCTGAATCCAGAAGCTGTGAAGGTTTTGAATCTGGCAGATCGACATGCACAAAAAGCAGGTGATGAGTTTTTATCAACAGATTGGGTACTGCTGGCACTTACTGAAACTGGTAGTACCAAAAGTTTATTAAACAGCGTGGGTGTAACGACTGATGCACTACGCAAAGTGATTGAATCTATTCGAGGCGACGATAAAGTCATGAGCAATAATCACGAAGATCAACGTGACTCATTAAATAAATATACTATTGATTTAACCGAACGTGCTTTGGCAGGCAAACTTGACCCTGTGATTGGGCGTGATGATGAAATTCGTCGCACTATTCAGGTCTTGTCGCGTCGTACCAAAAATAACCCCGTGTTGATTGGTGAGCCAGGGGTAGGTAAAACCGCCATTGTCGAGGGTCTGGCACAGCGTATCGTCAATGGTGAAGTGCCAGAAAGCCTGAAAAATAAACGGGTTTTATCACTGGATTTAGGTTCATTGCTTGCAGGTGCAAAATACCGTGGCGAGTTTGAAGAGCGTTTAAAAGCGGTACTGAATGATCTGGCCAAACAAGATGGGAATGTAATTTTATTTATCGATGAATTGCATACGTTAGTTGGTGCAGGCAAAACCGATGGCGCGATGGATGCGGGCAATATGCTGAAACCTGCTTTGGCGCGGGGTGAACTGCGTTGCGTCGGTGCAACCACACTAGATGAGTATCGCCAATACATCGAGAAAGATGCCGCCCTTGAACGCCGTTTCCAAAAAGTATTGGTCGATGAACCAAGTGTTGAAGATACCATTGCGATTTTGCGTGGATTAAAAGAGAAATATGCCGCACATCATGGTGTACAAATTCTTGACTCCGCAATTATTGCAGCGGCGAAAATGTCGCACCGTTATATCACAGATCGTCAGCTACCTGACAAAGCCATTGATTTGATTGATGAAGCGGCATCGCGTATTAAAATGGAGATCGACTCTAAACCAGAAGCTTTAGATCGTTTGGAACGTCGTATTATCCAGTTGAAAATGCAGCTTGAAGCGGTAAAACGTGATGAAGATGCAGGCAGTAAAGCTGAAATCAATCATCTTGAAGAACAGATTTCAATCATTGAAAAAGAATACAATGATATGGAAGAGATCTGGAAAGCCGAAAAAACCTTGGTTGAAGGTGATAAAAAGGCACAGATTGAACTTGATCAGGCGCGTATTGCGTTCGATAAAGCACAACGTGAAGGTGATTTGGCAGAAGCTGCACGTTTGCAATATGGCGTCATTCCTGAGTTGCAAAAACGTCTTGAACAAGCTGAAGTTGCTGAAGAAAACGAAGAGCCAAAACTGATTCGTACCAAAGTAACGGAAAATGAAATCGCTGAGGTGGTCAGTGCTGCAACGGGTATTCCTGTGGCGAAAATGCTGCAAGGTGAACGTGAAAAACTTCTGCATATGGAAGAGTTTTTACATAACCGTGTTGTCGGGCAGGATGAAGCTGTCGTCGCGGTCTCGAATGCTGTTCGACGTTCACGAGCTGGATTATCTGATCCGAATCGACCAAGTGGTTCATTCCTATTCCTTGGGCCAACAGGTGTGGGTAAAACAGAGTTGACCAAAGCTTTGGCGAATTTCCTGTTTGATAGTGATGATGCCATGATTCGTATCGATATGAGCGAATTTATGGAGAAACATTCGGTGAGTCGTTTGGTAGGTGCACCTCCAGGTTATGTCGGCTATGAAGAAGGTGGTGTATTGACGGAAGCTGTACGTCGTAAACCGTATAGCGTGGTATTGTTTGATGAAGTCGAAAAAGCGCATCCAGATGTGTTTAATATCTTGCTACAAGTCTTGGATGATGGGCGTTTGACCGATTCACAAGGCCGCGTGATCGACTTTAAAAATACGGTCATTGTGATGACATCGAACCTTGGTTCGCAAGATGTGCGTGAGCTAGGGGAAGGTGCAACTGACGATGAAGTGCGGGCTGTGGTGATGTCGGCTGTGAGCCAGCATTTCCGTCCAGAATTTATCAACCGTATTGATGAGTTGGTGGTATTCCACTCTCTGAAAAAATCACAAATCCGTGGTATTGCCGATATTCAACTTGATCGTTTGCGCTCACGTTTGGCAGATCGTGAAATTGGATTGACCGTGGATGATACTGCTTTTGATCTCTTGATTGATGCAGGTTTTGATCCTGTTTATGGTGCGCGTCCGTTGAAACGTGCAATTCAGCAACAGGTTGAAAATCCACTTGCTCAAAAAATTCTGGCTGGAGAATTTCAAGCTGGAGATAATATCATTATCAAAGGTGATCATGGGCATCTCGTGTTTGATAAATTAAAACTGAGTTAATTTCTGACTAAATGTGAAGCTTTATAAAGAGGATGTAGTCAATACATCCTCTTTTTTACATCTTGATAGATGGATATAACCGACAGATTATCGGGAAGTTCTGTCTAAGCATTGCAGATTAAATCAAATCTTGTTAGCGTGAAATTAAATAAGAAGAACTGAGTAAATAAAGGAAGAATCACGTGATGGAACGTCAAGGAACTGCATTCTATATAATGATTGTTTTGTTAGGAGGTTTGGGGGGCTCAGGCTATACAATTTCTGCGACACCTTTAAATGAAAATGTCTTGAGAAATGAAAGCGATTCACTCGAACGTGTAACACCACCTGTAGTAAAGGCAGTTGAACAAGACGCAAAAAAACCAGTATCTGAGCAAAAAAATCTAAACCAGAATATTGCAAAAAAGCATAGCAAACAATTGATTCAGGATAATCTAGATGCCAGTGTCTTATCTGAATATGAGGAACAGAAGAAAATTACAGAACCGACGAGAACCAGTATCTATCTGCAACAACAAATTCCAGAATTACCACCTTATGAAGAAAAAGTCCGTATGGATAAGCTTAATTTAATTGGACCACAGCTTGGTAATGCCAAAGGGGATGTTACGATTACCATCAATAAATAAAGCCCATTGAAATTTCAACAGGCTTTATTAAATGGATTACATTTTCTCAAAACATAGGTTTAGTTCGGTAGATGCTGAATTTTCCAAGCACGGTGAATTTTTTGATTTCGTTTAAAATCAGGGCCAATCGTATCGTGGGTGATTTCTTCAGCATCAAACAGGGCTTCGATTTCTTCATCAAGTTCAAAACCACGATAGTTATTGGAAAAATATAGTGTCCCTTCGGAACTTAAACGATTCATTGCTCGTTTGAGTAATGACACATGATCACGCTGAACATCAAAAGTGCCATAAAACTTTTTAGAGTTTGAAAATGTTGGTGGGTCAATAAAGATCAAGTCATATTGTTCATGACCTTCTTTGAGCCATTCAAAACAGTCACTGGCAAAGAACATATGTTGTTCATCAGCATGGTCAACCGTGAGACCATTTAAAACAAAATTTTCTTTTGACCAATTTAAATAAGTATTGGATAAATCTACGCTCGTCGTGCTGGCTGCGCCACCCAATGCGGCATGCAAGCTTGCAGTCGAAGTATAACTAAACAGATTTAAGAAGTGCTTACCGCGTGCTTCTTTAGCAATGCGCAAACGCATTTGTCTATGATCCAGAAACAAACCAGTATCCAGATAATCTGTTAAGTTGACTAAAATCTTGGCTTGACCCTCCTGAACAATAAAACGCTTGGACGCAGTGCTTTGTTTGGTATATTGGTTTTTACCTTCCTGACGCGCACGAGTTTTAATAAATATCGCTTCGCGAGATAACCCTGTTACTGCACGAACGGCAGCCAATGCTAAATTAAAACGTTTCTTGGCTTTTTCAGGATCAATGGTTTTCGGTGGTGCGTATTCCTGAACATGCAGTCGATCACCGTATAAATCTACTGCGACATTAAAATCAGGCAAATCGGCATCATAGAGACGTAAACAGAATACTTGTTCTTTTGTAGCCCATTTTTTCAAGGCAGACATATTCTTTTGTAAGCGATTGGCAAAATCTTGTGCGCCTTCAATTTCGACAGGATCAGCATGCCAGTTACTCAAAAACGGCTGGTGATTGGCGACAGGTTTAACTTGACCAAAACGAATGTAAATAGGCAATTTACCATTCATTAAGCGTAAGGTTTCTGGGTCGCTCAATGCCAATACATCAGCTTGCTCAATCTGTGCGGCAATTACGGCGGCATGCTGATTTGGAAAATGTTGCTGTAATAGGGCAGATAAACCTAAATAAAAAGCACGGTTTGAGGCTTTATCGCCAAGACGTTCGCCGTATGGTGGATTGGTTACCACGAAAGCTTTGTTATAGGTGTTTTCAAAGGATGGCCAGTCTGCAAGTGGACGTTCTTCAATCTGAATTTGATCTAGTAATTTTTCAAAACCTGCCGCAATAATATTTTGGCGCGTCGCTTTTACGGCTTCCCAGTCTGCATCAAAAGCATAAAATTTGGGTAGGGTTTTTTCTAAAGCGATCTCATGACGCTGTGCAGCCTCGGCTTTAATTTCAAGCCAGAGTTCACGATCATGTCCATGCCAACCATTAAAGCCAAAACGACGAACTAGACCAGGTGCGCGATCGGTCAAAATCATCAAAGATTCAATAATAAAGGTACCTGAACCACACATCGGGTCGAGAATTAAATCGGGTTGTAATTGTTCTAATTTAGCTTTTTGTAAAATTGCGGCTGCCAGATTTTCTTTAATCGGTGCTTCGGTCATATAGTGACGATAGCCGCGCTTATGTAGGGAATCGCCTGATAAGTCTAAGCAAAAGGTGTGTTCGGTTTTACCTGCCAATACAAACAAGGTAATTTCGGGTTGTTTAGTATCAATGCTCGGACGACGGCCAACGGCTTCCATAAAAGAATCGACTACACCATCTTTCGTTCTAAGTGTCGCAAACTGAGTATTGACCTTAATTTCACGTTCGACATGCAAACGGATGGCAAAGGTACTTTGAGGTGCAAAAATCAGTGACCAATCAAAATTTAAAGCCCCTTCGTATAGTTCTTCTGCAACATCACGGGCATCATGACTAAATTCGATCTCGTAGGTATGAATTGGCTTGAGTACGCGTGACGCTAGACGTGACCACATACAAATTCGGTAAGCTTGTTCTAAAGATCCTTGAAAAATGAGACGACCTGCAAAGCGTTCAGTCTGCTCGATGCCTAAACCTTGTAATTCTTGTTGCAATAAGGTTTCCAGTCCATCTGCACAGGTAACCCAATATGTAGAAAGACGTTGCGGTGAATTCATTCAATTTTCCAGGAGCAGCTAAAGCAATCGGTTATTTTAGCGTATTTTCAAGGGGAAAACTTGTTCATTTGCCTAAAACTTCAACTGCCCGATTGAGAAAAATATCTGTATAATGCCTTAACTTAACGTCTAAGGAATCTCTCATGCACTTGGCGGCATTGCATACACCGAGTCAGATTCAGCTCAATCAGCAGGGCAATTTAAAACACTTTTTGACCATCGAAGGTCTTTCCAAAGAAACGCTTACAAAAATTCTCGATACCGCGCAATCTTTTATAAATGATCAAAATCAATTGATCACGACGCCATTACTTGAAGGGCGTACCGTGATGAATTTATTTTTTGAAAATTCTACCCGTACACGTACTACTTTTGAGGCGGCAGCGAAACGCTTGTCTGCCAATGTGTTGAATATTGATATTGCACGTTCAAGTACCTCTAAAGGGGAAACCTTGCGAGATACGCTCTGGAACTTGGAGGCGATGGCGGCAGATATCTTTGTGGTACGTCATTCCTCTTCAGGTGCGGCACATTTTATTGCCAAAGATGTTTGTCCAAATCTAGCGATTATTAATGCAGGCGATGGACGCCACGCCCATCCAACGCAAGCCATGCTGGATATGCTGACCATTCGTCGTGATACGCATAAACCTTTTGAAGAACTTAGTGTTGCGATTATTGGTGATATTAAACATTCTCGTGTTGCGCGTTCAGATATTGCGGCTTTGCAGACATTGGGTTGTCAAGATATTCGCGTGATTGCACCAAATACTTTATTGCCAGTTGGTTTCAGTGAATATGGTGATCATGTTCGTTTGTTCAATAAAATGGATGAAGGCGTTAAAGACTGTGATGTCATCATCGCTTTACGTATTCAAAATGAACGAATTGATTCGCCTGCATTGTCTTCTCAAGCAGAATTTTATCGTATGTATGGACTGAATCAAGAACGTTTGGCGTTGGCGAAACCAGATTGTATTGTGATGCATCCGGGGCCAATGAATCGTGGTGTTGAGATTGATTCCAGTATTGCCGATGGCCCGCGCTCTGTGATTTTACATCAGGTGACCAATGGTATTGCGGTGCGTATGGCGGTTCTGGCACTCACAATGCAAGGGCAGTTACAGCAACAGGGTTTAATTGAAGCAGTCGCGGTATAAGGGATCAACATCATGAGCAATATTAAACTTGAAAATGTACGTTTACTTGATCCTGTAGAGAAAATTGACCTAATTACAACTGTTTATTTAAAAAATGGTAAACGTGTTGAATCACTTGAGCATATTGATGAAAATATCGATGCACAAGGTAAATGGTTGATGCCAACGATGGTAGATTTGTGCGCACGTGTACGTGAACCAGGTCAACAACAGCATGGTACTTTGAAGTCCGAAGGTAAGGCTGCACGTGAAAATGGTATTTTGCACGTGATTACGCCGCCAGATTCTAAACCAATCGTGCAGGACAATGGGGCCTTGATTCACGGCTTAATTGAGAAAGCATGGACAGATGGACAGTTTCATTTACACATTATTGGTGCGCAGACCCAAGGCTTAATGGGTAAACAACCTGCCAATATGGCGGCACTTAAAAAGGGTGGTTGTACCGCCGTGTCAAATGCCAATGCATCTTTTGAAGATGATGATGTGGTGATTCGTACACTGGAATATGCAGCAGGTTTGGGCTTAACCGTAGTGTTTTATCCAGAAGAAGCACAAATTGCCAAAGATGGCTGTGTGCATGAAGGATTTATCGCTTCACGTCAGGGGTTGCCAATGATTCCTGCAATTGCAGAAACCATTGCGATTGCGAAATACCTCATCATGATTGAAGCTACAGGCGTTCGTGCACATTTTGGTCTTATTTCTTCTGGAAAATCCATTGAGCTGATTGAAGCGGCTAAAGCCAAAGGCTTACCAGTCACGGCTGATGTTGCCATGCATCAGTTACATTTAACTGAATCCTTAATTGATGGTTTTAATTCATTGGCTCATGTACGTCCGCCTCTGCGTTCTGAGCAAGATAAACAACAATTACGTCAAGCAGTAAAATCAGGTGTAATTGATGCCATTTGTACGCATCATGAACCGTTGAGTAGTTCGGCGAAAATGATGCCATTTGCAGAAACATTACCGGGGATTAGTGCTTTTGATACCTATGTGGCTTTGGGTGTCCAATTGGTCAAAGAAGGATTGTTTGAACCACTTGAGTGGGTAGAGAAAGTGACCATAGCACCTGCACAAGTGGCTAACATGTTTGAACGTTGGCAGGCTGAAAAAGGTTGGGTATTAGTTGATCCTGATTTAGCGTGGACGGCGGAAAAGAAAAGTATTCTGTCTAGTGGTAAAAATACACCACTTTTAAATCAGACTTTGACTGGAAAAGTAGTACAGACGTTCTTAATTTAAATTTTAAACAATCTTAAAAAAACTCGGTAAAATCATAGCCGAGTTTTTTATTGTATGAATAAATAAAAATAGAATAAAAACTCGATTTTTAGTGATAAAGATGATTAAAATATGCCCGCTATAAATAACGACAAACAATTAGTGGAAAGCGATGAAAAAATTTATCATTTTAACAACTTTATCAACTGCAATTTTATTTAGTGGCTGTGACTACTTTAAAAATAAGAAAACTGAGAATCAGGCTCAGGATGTTGCAGATTTTAGTTGTACTAATCAGGATAATCTTAATCAAATACAGGATTATTTAAAGTCTGAATATATTAAAGCTCTTGAAAAAAGTTTGCGTCAATCCTCAGGATATTATGAAGCTGACCGTACTCTGTTAGAAAAGATTAATAAAGGACTTCGATTTGAAATTAAAACCATTCGAACTTTGACAGAAGATCCTAAAACAGCAACCGAGCTCAACTGTGAAAGCCAATTGGTGGTGCATTTTCCAAAAGGTTTAATGCAACGTGCAGAAAATGCCTATCAAGCCTACATTGAGAATAATGAAGGAGATGGCTATGCCACTGTAAAAGATTATCTGGATAATAATGAATCAGGGTTGTCAGTAACGAATGATGAATTGCGTGGTAATTTATTATATGACATTACCAAGACTGATAAAGAAGGCATAAGTTTAAGTGTTCAAAATCAAAAAGAGATATTAGAGGGCGTTGCTTTTATCACTGAGCAAGCAGTTTTATTTGAAAGTTATATAGAAAAAAATAAACAATATCAATCTATGATTCAGGATAATGATCAGAAAGAAGCTGCTCAATATAATCTGGCAAAACAAGCGATGGATATCCGAAAAAAAGAGCTGGATGCTGAAAAACAGAAACAGGTAGAACGTTTAAATCAAACTTGGGACAATTTGACTGAGGAACAGCGAGAACAACTTAAACAAGATCAAACGGACTGGTTTGAAAAACGTGATATTGATTGTAAAGTTCTTGCACAAAAGTCTGCCCATGAAATTCCTGAAAAAGAAAAGGAAACTTATCAAAAACAATCGGATTACTGGGATCAGGCTTTGAACGATCAAAATACAGAAATGCAATACACCAAATGTTTTAATCAGCGAACCATTGAACGTATTGTCTATTTAAATAACGTATTTAACTAATTTTGCATCTTTTAAATTGATACAGGTAAAGGGCGATTGATTCGCCCTTTGTTTATTGGCATGCTTAAGCCTATTGCGATCAATGGGTTGAGTTATGCGGATTAGTTTTGTGGGTTCAGGCAAAGTGGCAACACATTTGGCCAAAACATTTTCATCCCAGCATCAAATTGTTCAAATCATGAGTCGTAATCTCGAACACGCAAAAAAGCTTGCTAATCAAGTTGGAGCACAAGCGGTTAATGATATAAAACAATTTAATTCAGAAATAGATTTAGTTGTTCTCGCAGTGAGTGATCAGGCTATTGCATCTGTGATTCATGAGATTCATTTACAGTTGCCAGATGTTTTAATTGTGCATACTTCAGGAAGCACCGACCTCAGCGTATTATCAGATATACATCCAAATGCAGGGGTATTTTATCCGCTGCAAACTTTTAGTTTTGAACGTGAAATTGATTGGGCTGAAACTCCTTTGTTTATAGAGGCAAAACAACCACAGACGCTAGAAATTCTAAATCAATTAGCAAATAGCCTAAGCAAACACGTTTATCATTATTCATCATCTCAGCGTCTAAGTTTACATTTGGCAGCGGTGTTTGCCTGTAATTTTAGTAATTATTGCTACGATATGGCCAAGCAAGTCGTAGATCAGCAACAGGTCGATTTTTCATTGCTTTATCCTTTAATCTTGGAAACAGCAAAAAAAGCGACTCAATATGACCCTGTTCAAGTTCAAACAGGGCCTGCACTTCGAGAGGATCATAATATTTTGCAAATGCATCAGCATTTACTCGAACAGGCTAGTCGTCCTGATCTAAAAGAAATCTATCAGCTTTTAAGTCAAGCGATTATCACCAGACATCATATTTAAACTCGATTAGATTTTTTCATAACAGCGTAGATCATCTTTATTTTTTCTCCGATTGTGAAATAAAAACAAAGATGAAATAAATCTGTTGATAAGGCATTGATCGAGATATAAAAAAGGGATAAATCATTATGGCAAAAGATTTTAGTTCACAGCAAGTGGTAGAAGGTTACGATCAACATATTCGTAAATTGATCCCCGGATATGAGGTGGTTCATCAACAAATACAAGCATTGTTAAAAACTTATTTGCCTGAGTCTGCGCATATTTTAGTAGTAGGTTGCGGAACGGGTTATGAACTTGGTTACTTATTACAAACTTTCCCCAATTGGCACTTCACCGCAACCGATTTATCAGCCGCTATGTTAGATAAAGCGCGAACCTCTCTCCAAGATTTGAATGTTGATCATCGTGTTGATTTTCACTTGGGTGATGTACATGAATTAGAAAATATCGTGAGTTTTGATGCCGCGCTTTCTATTTTAGTGACGCATTTTGTTGCATTCCCTCAAAAGTTGAAATTTTTACTAGCTATTCAAAAACGGCTCAAAACAGAAGGTTTATTTATTACTTTTGACTTAACTGAAATTTCTTCAGAACCCCAACAACGTGCTTTAAAAAATATCTGTGAAAGTAATGGACTGACACAAACTCAAACGACTGCCATGTTAAAACGGCTTGCAGATGATTTCTATGCGTTAACGGATGAGCAAACGTTTGAATTGCTCGAACAGGCCGAATTCGATCAAGTGGCACGATTTACCCAAATTTTAAATTACCAAGGGTTTTTAGCTTTTTCAAAATAACAAAATTCAATGTAGTCTGAAACAGATCTATGATTGCTTGCGCATTGAGGATGATATATAAAATGATGATGAGCTGGACTTGTTAGAAAGGTTTGAGCATTTAAAAATGATCCTATCACAGCTCAGTGATTGCTCTGATCTAGGAAAATTTTGAAGTATTTCTCATCTGTTGGTACGTTGTTTATCGATTGAAATGCAATCTTATTATCGAAAAAATTAACAATAAAAGAGTCTTGATACATTATGAGTCAACCTTCATCACAGGATTCATTTTTGACTGAGTTAGATCAGAGTCGTTCAAATTCATCTCGTGATGTGTCACAGCGTAACTTATGTTGTTGTGAAGAATGCGATGCAATTTATCAAAAAGTGAAACTGGGACGTGGCGAACGTGCGTATTGTCATTGTTGTGGTGCAGAACTTTATCGGCAAGTTAAACCATTTAATACGCTTTTGGCGCTGGTGATAACCGCATTAATTATTTTTATTGTCGCCAATAGTTTTCCCATCGTAAGTGTTGAGCTCAATGGCAATGTTTCCCAAACCACATTGTTGGGGGCAGCCTTGATGATGTTTCATATTGATCGAGCTTTTGTCGGGGTGCTTATTTTAATTACCACATTTATTGTTCCACTCACAGATTTATTGTTACTGGCTTATATCTTTGCATCAGTCAGTGTTTTTAAAACCAGACCCAAATACTTGATCCCTGCGTTAAGAATAATCTATGTATTTCGAACATGGGGCATGGTCGAAGTTTTTTTAATTGGTGTACTGGTCACTTTGGTGAAATTAGTGGGAATGGTGGTGGTGATTCCTGGGATTGCTTTATGGGCATTTGCAATATTGAGCCTATTATTGGTTTATATCGCGTCAGTTAAAGTCCAAGATATTTGGGATGAAGTTGATCGGTGCCAACCATGAAAAAAATCAAACACATCGGGGAACAAGTGCATCAAACAAGCGATGTTGCCGATGATGCCCGTATTCATCGAGTGAATCCAAGAGCGGTTGATCTCGGACTAGTGGCATGTCATTGTTGTGGTCTGGTGAATCCACAAAGTCACCACACGGATCAAACTCAATATTGCATTCGATGTAAGAGTGCATTGCATGTTCGTAAAGATCATAGTCAAAGCCGCACCTTGGCATTGGTGATTGCTGCGACGATTTTATATATTCCAGCAAATGTATTGCCAATGACCATTACCGATTCATTATTGGGACATCAGCAAGATACCATTATGAGTGGGGTCATTTACTTCTGGCAAAGCGGTGATTATTTTGTGGCAGCCGTGATTTTTACGGCCAGTATTTTTATTCCCATGGTCAAGTTGCTAATTTTATACTTTCTGGTTTTTGTGGTGCGAATGCAATCTACTGCGCAATGGACTATATTACCTTCACATTGCAGCGTGTTATATCGTATTGTGGAGTTTGTGGGGCGCTGGTCCATGATAGATGTATTTGTTGTGGCCTTACTAACCGCGCTGATACAAATTCAATCATTGGCCACGATTTTGGCAGGGCCTGGTGCCGTGGCTTTTGGTGCAGTGGTGGTATTGACCATGTTTGCTTCAATGAGTTTTGACCCACGTATTATTTGGGATAATTATTATTTATCCCAACAGCGAATAAATACCTCAACCAATGCTTCAAAAAACAACATGGTGAATCAGGTCAATCATTTGCCATCTAAAAATGATTTTTTTCAGCCTCGTTAAAAAGAACATGCATGATGACGGAAAATAATACAACGAATAACCCCGCAGAAGCTGATCCCACTCAAACGGATCATCAGACTGAGCAACGTGTGCCACAGCCTCAGAAAAAAAAGGGCAAATGGCGACCTGCATTAATTTGGTTGATTCCGTTTATTGCCTTATTAATTGGGCTGTCTTTGGCAATCAAATCTATTCTTGCAATCGGGCCGACGATTTATGTTTCATTTCGAACGGCTGAAGGATTGGTGGCTGGCAAGACGACTGTTAAATATCGGCAAGTAGATATCGGATTGGTTCGTGAAATTGTACTGTCGGATGATCGCTCACACGTTATTGCCAAAATCGAATTACGCAAAGATGCCAGTAATTTTGCAGCGAAAGATTCGCGATTTTGGGTGGTGCGCCCTAGAGTAGGAACCAGTGGTATTTCAGGCATAGATACTTTATTTTCTGGCTCATATATTGGCGTCGATGGCGGAAAAGCAAAGGAAAAAAAAGAAGAATTTAACGGATTGGAAGTCCCACCTGTCGTGACCTCGGATGTACCAGGTAAAAGATTTTTCTTAAAAGCAAAAGATTTGGGATCGTTAGATATTGGATCTCCTATTTATTATCGACGGATCAATGTTGGTCAAATTACTGCGTATAATTTGGCTAAAGATGGTCAGCATGTTGAGCTACAAACCTTTATTCGTTCACCTTACGACAAATTTGTCACGCAAGATGCGCGTTTTTGGCAGGCCAGTGGGATTGATGTGAGTTTAAATGCATCTGGATTTAATCTGGATACGCAGTCTTTGGCAAGTATCGTGGCGGGTGGTATTGCATTTGGATACCCTGATAATTCTGATGCGCCGATTGCTCAGAATTCGAGTCACTTTAATCTATGGGACTCTAAAACAGAGGCTTTAAAAGATCCTGATGGTAAAGCGATTAATATTGTCATGTATTTTGATCAGTCGTTACGTGGTTTAAGTGCAGGTGCGCCAATTGACTTTATGGGGATTGATGTCGGAGAAATTAAAGCGATCAATGCTGAGTTTGATCACAATTATACACATGTACGTATGCGTGCTGAAGGCGTGGTTTATCCATCCCGTTTAACGCATGGTCAGGAGATGGATCCTGATGGAGAGATTTTTAAACGTTTTGTGCAAAATGGTTGGCGAGCACAAATGCGAACAGGTAATTTAATCACAGGTCAAAATTATATTGCTTTCGATCTGTTCCCTAAGGCTAAGCCTGCATCCGTAAAAGTATTGCCGAGTGGTCGCTTTGAAGTTCCAACCATGCCATCTGAATTAAAAGGATTACAGGCTCAGATTTCTCAGATTGCAGATAAATTGACTAAATTCCCACTGGTAGAAATTGGTCAGGATATGCGAAAAACACTGGGGAATATGAATAATGCGATTAACTCAACCAATCAACTGGTTCAACAGTTAGATGGCAAAGTTGCGCCAGAATTACAATCTACCTTGAATGATGTACGTGGGACTTTACGTTCGACCCAATCTATTCTCTCTAGCGATGCGCCAATGCAACAAGACGTTCGCCGAGCTTTACAGCAAATGACTCGTGCAGCAGCATCTTTACAATTAATGTCAGATTATATTGAACAACATCCAGAATCGTTGATTCGCGGTAAAACTCCTGAGGTAGATCGAAATGAAAAATAAAAATAATTTCAGATTAGGTGTCGTCATCCTGACAGGAGTATTTCTGAGCGCCTGCTCAAGCTCACCAACACCCAACTATTACACCTTGCAGGCTAAAGCAACACCGATTACACATTCGGGGGTGAGAGTCATTGAAGTTATGCCTGTTGGATTGCCTGATCGCTTAGATCGGGCATCTATTGTGGTACAGGATCATCAAGGCAGATCTAAAGTGCTGGACAATGATCGTTGGACCTCGACTTTAAGTACCCAATTAAGAGATGGTTTGTCGGCAGGATTACAGCAAAAATTGGGTGCGGTCGATCGATATAATAGTGGCATGTCTGCTGGTCAGGTGTCTTATCGAATTGCGACTGATTTTTCAAATTTTGATGTGATTGAGGATTCTGCAAATCATCCACTGACAAGTACGCATGATCACTATATGAATGTCATGGTGACATGGATCATTAAAGCAGATATTCCGCTAGCAATGGAGTCATCTGCTACGAATCAAGCTACAACTACTTTACAAAATCGTTCAATCAGTTGTCGAACTCATTTCACTGTGCCTGTTCAGGGTGAGCGTCGAAATATTAATAATATTGTGGCGGCCTCCACACAATCACTGAACCGAATTATTGAAAATATTGCTGATTCTGTAGTGATGATGAATGCGAAAAAAGTAGTGAGCATCGATGGTGTGACTTGTAGCTAAAGCTTTGATTGTTTTTTTAATGCGCTTATCGTTGTTTATTGATAAGTCATCTTCAATGGGGAGTAGCGCATAAATTGTTATTTGTGCGCTCTGATCGGTTTGTAAGTGTCACATTTGGATACATCTGAAAAAACCTATTGCAAAGTACTAAAACGGTTTATTTTTATTCAGCTTAGCTTTAGCTATGGTTTAATCGGATTAAGAACAAAGATATAAATTGGGCTAATTGTTGAATAAGATGAGAGAAATCCATGCTCTCCATCTAGCTGATTTTGCCTTTTCACAGTAGAATATGCGCTCTCTCTAAAGTCACATTGCGGTAAAGTTCAAAAGACTTGCCCGTGGAGCCAAAATCAACATGTTTATCGTGGCCGGTGCACCAGCACATTCTTCATTCAAGAAAGCTCAACTATTAACACGTTTATCGTCAATCAGTTCAGTCCAAACCTTTGACAGCCAATGGGTTTACCTGTTTGATCAAGCGCTCGACGAGCAGCAGCATCAATCTGCATTGCAACTTTTAAATGATGGTACATCGTTTGAGTTGCGCCAAGTGGCCAATGATGAACTTCAAGTTTTGGTCACTCCACGCATTGGAACGATTTCACCGTGGTCTTCTAAAGCGACTGATATTTTTAAAAACTGTAATACGCCAGTGCATCGTTTGGAACGCGGTATTTTATATACCTTAAAAGGTGTTTCTGAACTGAGTAATGAGGTTAAACAGGCTCTACATGACCGTATGACTGAAACAGTTTTCAGCCAGATCGAAGATGCCCATCGTTTATTTTTAGAAACGCCGCCAAAACCTTTAAATTCAATTGATATTTTGGGTGAGGGAAAACAAGCACTGGTCAGAGCCAATAATGAATTTGGTTTTGCCTTGTCTGAACAGGAAATTGACTATTTAACTCAAGCATTTACAGACTTGGGGCGCAATCCTAACGATATCGAATTGATGATGTTTGCTCAGGCGAACTCTGAACATTGTCGTCATAAAATCTTTGGATCAGAATGGACAATTGATGGTGAAAAACAGCCATTATCTTTGTTCCAGATGATTAAAAATACGTATAAAGAATCACCGAATGAAGTGTTGTCGGCATATAAAGACAATGCTTCTGTGATTGTAGGTTATGACACTCAGCGTTTTTATCCAAAGAAAGACAATGAAACAGGTCATTTTATATATAAATATAAGAGCCAAGCTGCTCACATCTTGATGAAGGTGGAAACCCATAACCATCCGACTGCCATTTCTCCTTTTGCAGGCGCTGCAACTGGCTCGGGCGGTGAAATTCGTGATGAAGGTGCAACAGGTCGCGGTGGTAAACCAAAAGCGGGTTTAACGGGCTTTACTGTTTCTAACCTGAATATTCCGGGTTTTGAGCAGCCATGGGAAGATAATTACGGCAAACCTTCACGTATGGCATCGCCATTACAAATTATGATTGAAGGGCCATTGGGCGGCGCGGCGTTTAATAACGAATTTGGTCGTCCTAACTTAAATGGTTATTTCCGTACTTTTGAACAAAACGTCAATGGCGAAGTCAAAGGCTTCCATAAACCGATCATGATTGCAGGTGGTTACGGCAATATTCGTCCTGACCATGTCGAAAAAGATGCCATTCAACCAGGAGATCTACTGATCGTTCTGGGTGGCCCAGCGATGTTGATCGGTTTAGGTGGCGGTGCAGCATCTTCTGTTGATAGCGGTACGATGGGTGAAAATCTGGACTTTGCTTCGGTACAACGTGAAAACCCTGAGATGGAACGCCGTTGCCAAGAAGTGATTGATACTTGTTGGCGCATGGAAGACTTTAACCCAGTTGTATCGATTCATGATGTCGGTGCAGGTGGTTTATCCAACGCTATGCCTGAACTTGTGAATGATCATGAGTTGGGCGCGATTTTAAACTTGCGTAAGATTCCATCGTTGGAACGTGGCATGAGCCCGATGGAAATCTGGTCAAACGAAGCACAAGAACGTTATGTACTTGCGATTCGCCCAGAATCGTTAGAATTGTTTGAAGAAATTTGTGCGCGTGAACGTTGTCCGTTTGCGGTCTTGGGTGAAGCAACTGAAGCACGTCATTTGACTGTTGAAGATCCATTGTTCCATGACAATGCGGTAGATATTCCAATGCAAGTCATGCTCGGTGGTACACCACGTATGCAGCGTTCGTATGAAACTGTTGAACGTACAGGCAACGAGTTTGATACATCAAAAATTGATTTAAAAGATGCAATTTTCCGTGTTTTGAAAAATCCAACCGTTGCATCCAAATCATTCCTCATCACGATCGGTGACCGCTCAATTACGGGTATGGTTGCGCGTGACCAAATGGTCGGCCCATGGCAGGTTCCAGTTGCGGATGCCGCAGTAACCACGACCAGTTTGCAAGGTTATACAGGTGAAGCAATGGCAATGGGTGAACGTCCCCCTGTGGCATTGTTAAATCCTGCTGCATCGGCACGTTTAGCGGTTGCGGAAGCAATTACCAATATTGCATCGGCAAATATTGAACAATTGGGTGATATTAAGCTTTCTGCAAACTGGATGGCAGCAGCAGGTCAAAAAGGTGAAGATCAAGCCTTGTTTGATGGCGTAAAAGCCATTGGTATGGAAATGTGTCCAGCACTTGGAATTGCAATTCCTGTAGGTAAAGATTCACTTTCTATGCGTACTACATGGAATGATGATGGCATCGAGAAAGCTGTCACTTCCCCAATGTCTGGCGTGATTACGGCATTTGCACCAGTAAGTGACGTGCGTAAAACATTAACACCTGAACTTAAACATATTGATGGTTCTGTACTGGTACGTATTGATTTATCTAAAGGTCAATTCCGTATCGGTGCATCGATTTTGACCCAAGTGTATAAAGCCATTGGTACGGTTACGCCAGATGTAGACAGTTTTGAAGATTTAAAAGATTTCTTTAATCTGATACAAGATTGGAATAATCGCGGTCTGGTACAAGCTTACCATGACATTGGTGATGGTGGTTTGTTGGCTACTGTGGCTGAAATGATGTTTGCATCACGTTTAGGTGCAGCTTTAGAACCTCAAACAATTGAAAGTTTATTTGCAGAAGAAATTGGTGCAGTTTTACAACTTAAAGCCACTGATTGGGATGCGTTACAAGCTGAAATTGAAAGCTCGAATTTAAGAGATGCTATACATTTGGTTGGACGTGTGAATAACACTGATCAACTGAGTATCAATGGTTTAATATTAGCGCGTGCCGAACTACAACAAGCATGGGCAGAAGTTTCACATCAGATCCAGCGTCTGCGTGATAACGTAGAAACAGCCGATCAGGAATTTGCACTTATTGCAGATCAAAACCATAAAGGTTTAATTGCACAAGCAACTTTCGATCTAAATGAACCTGTTGAAGCGCCATTTATCGCAACACGCCGTCCTAATATGGTGATTTTGCGTGAGCAGGGTGTCAACGGTCATGTTGAGATGGCAGCAGCATTTGACAAAGTTGGGTTCAATACTGTCGATGTGCACATGAGCGATTTATTAGCAGGTCGTGTCGACCTACAAGATTTTGAAGGTCTGGTCGCTTGTGGTGGTTTCTCTTATGGTGACGTGCTTGGTGCTGGTGGTGGCTGGGCGAAGTCAGTATTGTTTAATCCAAAATTACGTGATCAGTTTGAAAGTTTCTTTAACCGTGAAAGTACCTTTAGTTTAGGGATTTGTAATGGTTGTCAGATGTTGTCACAACTTGCGCCACTGATTCCTGGTGCAGACAACTGGCCACGTTTCCATCGTAACGTATCAGAAGTTTTTGAAGCACGTGCAGTCAATGTGCGTGTAGAAAAATCGGTATCGGTATTGCTTCAAGATATGCAGGGCTCAATTCTGCCAATCGCTGTAGCACATGGAGAAGGGCGTGTGGTTGCAAGTAATGAGCACTTGGCGAGCTTGAATAGCAATAATCAAGTGACCTTGCGTTATGTAGATAGTTTGGGTCAACCGACGCAACATTATCCACTGAATCCAAACGGTTCACCTGAAGCAATTACGGGTGTAACTTCGAAAGATGGCCGCGCGACGATTATGATGCCGCATCCAGAGCGTAATTTCCGTGCTTTACAACACTCATGGAAACCAGAAGACTGGAATGAAGATGGGGCATGGTTACGTATGTTCCGTAATGCGCGTAAGTTTATTGGTTAATATAAATCAGTGATTAGAAAAAACATCTTTGATTGACTCAATCAAAGATGTTTTTTTATTAGGTCTACAATGATTAAGAAAGTCGTTCCAATTCTTATAAGAAGAAAAGCACAGACCTTAGAGATATTGGCTTTCAGGCATCCTTTAGCAGGAATGCAATTGGTGAAAGGAAGCATAGAGCCAAATGAAACCTATGAGCATGCTGCAATTCGTGAGTTATTTGAAGAATCAGGTTTGATTGCACGAGATAATCCCAAATTTATAGGGAACTTAGTACTTAAATCTAATCATCAAGATTGGTATTTTTATTGCTGTGAAGCGACTCAAGTTATACCAGATACATGGGTTCATTATTGTCTTGATGATGGTGGTTTAGAGTTTAAGTTTTTCTGGCATTGCATATACCAAGAACCAAGTGAAGACTGGCATGAGATTTTTCGAGAAGCGCTATTTTTCCTAAGAAAATTTGTCAATGATGATGAAAATGACTCAGTATTTTAAAACTTAAAGTTAGCCCACAGACTTTTTAAATTTAACTGGCTCTAAATTGGTATAGGTTTTGCTTTTATTTTATACAAGTAAAATAAAAGCAGCTTGGAGTATAGATATGGAAAAAAATAAGCTAATGCTTACTCGAAAACGTAAAGGTTGGATGTGGTTTTGCGCAGTCATTACTGCAGAATTATTATGGATTTTGGGAAATTATCTAGTTTTACAATCATAACGATTAATCCTGAAACTAAATTGTTTAAGATAAACCTAACGTGTTCATCTTATATCGGATTATGCTTAAACTGATTTATTACGTACCTGAATCTCATCTTGAAGTGACTAAACAAGCTATTTTTGAAGCTGGAGCAGGGGGGATTGGTAATTATCAACACTGTGCATGGCAAGTGAAAGGAATCGGGCAGTTTAAGCCAGTCTGCGGTGCAAATCCATTTTTAGGCAAATTGGATGAGTTAGAACAGCTTGAAGAATGGCGCGTAGAAACCATTGTTTCAGAAGAAAAAGCCAGTACCGTTGCAACAGCATTAAAAGCAAGCCATCCTTATGAAGAGCCTGCTTTTGAATTTATTCAGATTTTAGATATTCAATAATTAAACTTTTTGAATAAATAAATCACGATCAAAACGGTACTGCGGGAAAAATACACCATCACTAGCACGTTCGCCTGCACCAATGACCATCACAGGAAATTGCTGATCATTGAGTTTTAATATTTTACGTACCATAGGTTCATCAAAGCCTTCCATCATGCAACTATCAAAACCATAAGCGCGTAGTGAAAGCACCAGATTTTCACAAGCCAATGCGGTGGTTTTACTTGCCCAAAGCTGTGCATCGGCAGGGTTAAATGCGGTGACAGGAAGTTGTTTATCTAAGCTTCGTGCCACTTTAAAGGCGACTTTTTTAAAGTTGCCGAGTGCATTGAAATAACCAGTTTTATAGTTATACGGAATGAAACGATAGTATTTTTTGACCATTGCAGGGGCTTCAGGAAATGGAAACTCACTAATGTTTTTCTTGGCCATTTCATCGACACGATCTGTTCGCGCTACACAAACAATGAGTTCGGAAGCCGTTTTTGCTGCTAATTGTCCCAGACAAGCTTTAACTAACTGTTTTTTCTTCGCAGGATTTTGGACCACATAAAATGTCCAAGGTTGTAGATTGGACGAGTTTGGTGCAAGAAGTGCCAAGTCAAGACATGCATCGAGCACTTCGGTTGGAATGGCTTTATCTGTGAATTTGCGTACGGAACGACGACTTTCGATCACTTTACGAAAATTTTCAACATCAATATCTTGGGGGGCAGGCTCAAAATAACGTTTTTTATCTGAAACCTGCTGAGAATTTTTTGGGAGATTTTCTGAATTTGCCATCACTATTTAAATATTTCGTTATGAAGATGATGAATGAGAATAACATTCAATCATTTTATCTAGGTAAAAAAGTGTATTCCTGAGATTAAGCTGCATCTTATTCATTGGTTTTTCAATGCAGACATTCAATCTCAGGTTTTTTTAGTGTTAGACTTCATTCATAATTGTTGAAACCCTCTTTATTTTTCTCCCATAGGGAGAAATAAAAAGGATTTATGAAAGAAGTCTATTGATTTTATCCAAATTGGGAAAAATCGGGCTTACGCTTTTCCATAAAGGCTTGAACCGCTTCTTTCATTTCAGGCGAACGGACACGTTGCATGAAAATCTCGGCTTCATCATCAACACATTGCACAATTTCATCAAGATCATGCTTCATGAGAGCTTTGGATTGTCGAATGGATGCAAGTGGTAATGCAGCCAATTGCTGAGCAGTTTGTTCGGCCAATGCGTAAACATCATCACTGATTTGATTGACCAAACCTGCTTTTTCTGCAATCTCTGCGTTAAATTTTTTGGCGGTAAATAAAAGTTCTGCGGCACGGTGATAACCTGCTTGTTTCACCAATAAACGACTTGCAGCGCCTTCTGGCGATAGACCAAGACTGACAAATGGAATCTGGAATAACGCTGTGTTGTCTGCATAGACAATATCTGCATGCAGTAAAATCGTGACACCAATCCCAATCGCAACCCCTTTAACTGCAACAATCAGCGGTTTAGAAAGTTTCGCCGCTGATTTGAGTAAAACAAAAGGAGGTTGATCTCCAGCTTTGCCTTGATAAGGTTTTTGAATAAATGACATAAAGTCTTTCATGTCATTACCCGCAGAAAAGTCTGCATCTGCGCCACGCAAAATCACCACGCGAACCTGACTGGATTGATCTGCTTCATCCAGTGCCTGTGCAATCCACAAATACAATTCACCATATAATGCATTTTTTGCTTCAGGGCGATGAATGGCTAAAGTCAGTATGCCATTTTCAAGTTTTGCATTTAAATGTTGATGAGGTTGTTGAATACAGCGAAGTGTCATCGTACTATCCTTGCTTTCAATCTTGGGTTTATGTCTGCCATTATGTCGTAAATTTGATTATAAATGACTACTGGTGAGTTCATAAAAAATTAAGTTGGTTTATGTACATATTTGATTATCTCGTTTTTATTGGACGTTTTCAGCCTTTTCATCTTGCACATTTGCAAACTGTAGAAATAGCCCTCCAACAAAGTCAAAACGTTATATTGGCTTTGGGATCGGCGCAACCTGAGCGTAATATTAAAAATCCTTTTTTGGCAGCAGAAAGGGAGCAAATGATTCTTTCTAATTTTTCCGAGGAAGATCAAGAGCGGATTCACTTTGTACATGTCATTGATGTCTATGATGATCAAAAATGGGTCAATCAAGTCAAAACACTGGTCAATCAGATCACGCCACTTCATGCAAAAATTGGTTTAATTGGGCATTTTAAAGATGAATCCTCGTATTACTTAAAGCTTTTTCCTGAGTGGACCATGGTGGAGTTAGAAAGTTTGAAAGAGTCGATGTCTGCTACTCCGATCCGAGAGGCTTATTATCGTGGTGAAATCCAAAAACAGGCATTTCCACAGGGAACGATTCAGTTTTTGGAGAATTTTCAGAAAACTTCAATCTATCGGCAATTACAAAATAAGTTTGTATTAAATGACAAGTCGAATCTGGTTTAGGAGATTAAAGTAAAGTCTCTTTTCCTGTCTTGGTGTTTATGATGACTGTCATTGCAAATCAGCGATTAGCAAAAAGTTTATGGATTGGTGCGTTGATTGTGGTATCAATGAGCCAAGTTCATGCGGCAAATTGGGTATTAGCTCCAACAAGCAATGTCGGATTTCATATCGATTCAGCTCGTGAGTCTATGGTCATCGCTAAGTTTAATACTGTACATGCGACTTTGAACTTTGATGAAAATGCGCCACAGCAGGCATCTACATGCTTTATAATGGATGTGGATAGTTTAAGTTTGAATAATCCTGCCATGAAAAGTACATTATTGGGAAAAGATTTATTTTATGCTGCACAGTTTAAGACGGTAAGTTTTAAAAGTGATCAATTTAGAGTTTTGGGAAATAATAAGTATCAAATTATAGGGCAATTAACCATAAGAGGGATTACTCGACCTGTCATTTTTGATAGCACACTAAAACCTGTTACCAACAATCAAAAGTTAATGAATATGGTGTCTTCAACAACGATCAATCGAACTGATTTTGGTATGAAAAAGGCACCAGACGGGATGGGTGAAAAAATAAATATCAAGATGAACGTCGATTGGAAAGTAAAACGTTAATTGTTCATCATAAAAATTCAGATGTAGCTTATGAGCAATCAATAAGCTACATCATTCGAAATCTAATTATTTTGCTGAAGAGTTTTTAAATCTTCCAGAACTTGTTCGGCATGTCCTGCGGCTTTGACTTTACGATAACTTTTAACCAATTTTTTGTTATGGAAAATAAAAGTTGAACGTTCTATGCCCATGACTTTTTTACCATACATATTTTTTTCTTTAATCACATCAAAATGCTGGCAAAGGATTTCATCTTTATCGCTAATTAAATCGATCGTCAATGCCTGTTTTTCAGTAAAATTTTGATGTGCTTTGACTGAATCACGAGATACACCAATTACAGTTGCACCCAATGCATCAAATTGATCCTTCAGGCATGAAAACCCAACGGCTTGAGTGGTACAACCAGGTGTCGAATCTTTCGGGTAAAAGTAAAGAATTAACCATTCAGCAGAGACATCTGCCAGATTAATTTCACCATGTGTTGTGGGGAAAGTTTGATTAGGTAATGAAATATTGTCGTTGCTCATCTATTTTCTCTCCAGAAAAAACAAGCCACATAAAGTGGCTCATTTTAAATTGATCTTTTCTGCTTATTTTTTGCCTTGAGCAGATTTCATCGCTTCTTCAGTCAAACCTTTTAACTTGCCAGTCAACTGTGGGCCAAAGCATGCTTGAAGATCTTTATTCTGCTGTTGTACAAAAGCTAAAGAACTTGGGCTTTTCTTGGCATTAATAGCACTTTGTACTTCCCATTTTTGTGCGTTGGTCATTTTTCCATCGGCTTCGACTGCACAAGTACAATACTTACTCACTTCTGCCGCAGTTAATTTATTGCCTTTACCTGTTTCATCTTTACACAGATTAATTAAAGCACCTTTTACATTTGTACTTTTGTAGGCTTGTTGCAGTTTATTTTCATCAGCAGCATGTGAAACCGTTGCAGTAAAAGCAGCAGCAGCCATAAGTGAAGAAAGAAGTAGTTTTGTGTTCAATATTTTCATAAATATTACCTGATTATTATGGTATATAGCGTGTAGGATCTGCAATGCCAGCTTCCATAAACCCTTGTTTACGTAAACGACAGCTATCGCATTTCCCACATGCACGACCTTCAGCATCTGCCTGATAGCAAGAGACAGTTTGACTATAGTCTACGCCATGTTCAATACCTAAACGTATAATATTCGCTTTGGATAAATGTAACAAAGGTGTTTCAAATGTAAGAGGTTTTCCCTCTACACCTGCTTTAGTAGCCAAACGTGCCATATTTGTAAATGCTTCAATATATTCTGGTCGGCAATCTGGATAACCTGAATAGTCTACCGCATTGACCCCAATGACAATGGCTTCCGCTCCAAACACTTCCGCAGCAGCTAGCGCGTAAGATAAAAAGATGGTATTGCGAGCTGGCACATAGGTAATGGGAATGCCTTCTTGTTCATGATCTGGCACATCAATATTATGATCGGTGAGTGCAGAACCCCCTAAATTACCCAAATCAATATTAATGACACGGTGCTCTACACCTGCATTTTGAGCAATCGCTTTAGCTGCATCAAGTTCAGTCGTGGAGCGCTGTCCATACATAAAACTGAGCGCCATACATTCATAACGCGCTTGTGCCCAAGCTAGGCAAGTCGTCGAGTCTAAGCCGCCTGATAATAAAACAATGGCACGAGGGCGCATATGATATTCTCCAAAAATAACTAACAAAATAAAAGTAGATTAACGTCCCGTTTCATCATTCCAGAGCAATTTATGCAATTGCAATTGAAACCGTACAGGGAGGTGGTCATCTAGAATCCATTGCGCCATATCACGCGCTAACTGGGGTAGTTTAACCGAAGCTTTTTCAACTGCAAAAGCAGGGGAAAACCAGACGGTGCTGACTTTCTCATCCAACTGATAATTCTCTAATTGCTGTTTAGACCATTCATAATCTTCACGATTACAAATCACAAATTTGATTTGGTCATGCGGAGTTAAATAATCCAAATTACTGAGCAGATTACGCTTTTCTTCACCAGACGTTGGAGTTTTTAAATCCAGTACTTTAGATACACGAGAATCGACTTTGGACACATCTAGCGCACCACTGGTTTCCAAAGATACCTGACAGCCCAAATCTGACAATCTGGTTAGTAAATGCAAACAATTAGGTTGAGCAAGAGGTTCTCCACCTGTGACGCAAATATAAGGTGTTTTAAACGATAACGCTGTTTCGATAATTTGATCGAGTGACTGACGTTCACCGCCTTCAAAAGAATAAGTCGTATCACAATAGGTGCAGCGTAGTGGACAGCCCGTTAAACGAATAAAAACAGTGGGTAAGCCTGCGGTATTGGCTTCTCCTTGCAAGGAATAAAAAATTTCCGTAATACGAAGACCCGCCGCAGGATCTGATACCGGAATAGTCGTTGAGCGTAGAGAAGTCATTGCAGAAATACCACATCTTAGAAAACAAAAATCTCTACGATCAGATTTGAACGTAGAGACGAGGAACAATTAAGCTCCGCAAATAAATGCAATTAGTCAGCGCGAAGCAAATCGTTCAAACTGGTTTTAGCACGAGTTTTGGCATCCACTTTTTTTACGATTACCGCAGCATAAAGGCTATAAGTACCGCATTTTGATGGAAGACTACCCGCAACAACCACAGAACCTGCTGGTACACGGCCATAGTGAATTTCGCCAGTTTCACGATCAAAGATTTTGGTTGATTGACCAATGAATACACCCATTGAAATCACAGAGCCTTCCTCAACAATCACACCTTCAACGATTTCAGAACGGGCACCGATAAAACAGTTGTCTTCAATAATCGTTGGGTTGGCTTGTAAAGGCTCTAAAACACCACCAATTCCTACACCACCAGACAAGTGAACATTTTTACCAATTTGAGCACATGAACCCACAGTTGCCCATGTATCCACCATAGTGCCTTCATCTACATAAGCACCAATGTTGACATAAGAAGGCATTAACACGACATTTTTTGCCTGAAAACTACCACGACGCGCTACAGCAGGAGGTACAACACGGACACCTGCCGCTTTAAACTGTTCTTCAGTCCAGCCTGCATGCTTAGTATCAACCTTGTCATAGAAACGTAAATCACAAGATTCGATTGGTTTGTTATCATTCAATTTGAAAGATAATAACACGGCTTTTTTTAGCCATTGATGAACCACCCATTCGCCATCGATTTTTTCAGCAACACGTAATGTACCGTTGTCTAAACCCGTAATCGCTTGCTCTACAGCATCACGAATTTCTGCTGGACAAGCTGCTGCACTTAAATTTGCACGATCTTCAAATGCTTGCTCAATGATTGTAGAAAGCTGAGACATGTTCTTCCTTCCAAAAAATTTGCATAATTTTACACTAATTAGTGTCAATAATGTTGTGAAAGAAAAGATTCATTTGAAAAAAGCTATTTAAAATCTTGATAAAAAAAATTACGAATAACTGCTTTAAAAACAAGAACCAAACTTATTTGTATCAAAACTTAACAGAAAATGATCAATTCTCGTATAAAACCAAACCATACTTTCTCCTAAGATACATCTACGCAATAAAAATTTAGATTTGAATAAAAGTCTTTTGAGGAGAGAGTAATGAAAACATTAAAACTACTTGCGGTTGCTGGTGCTTTAGCTGCTGTGGCGGGTACTACTATGGCTGATGATTCTGTAGTCCATGATCATTATGCATTTGATCAGAAACAACTTCTTCCAGTGGGTGTTCGTGCTGAAGTAGGTACGACTGGTTATGGTGGTGCTTTCCTTTGGCAAGCCAATCCATACGTCGGTTTAGCACTGGGTTATAACGGTGGTGACATTTCTTGGACTGATGATGTCTCAGTAAATGGCACAAAGTACGATTTAGACATGGACAATAATAATGTCTATCTAAATGCTGAAATCCGTCCATGGGGTGCAAGTGCTAATCCTTGGGCACAAGGTCTATACGTAGCAGCTGGTGCGGCTTATTTAGACAATGATTATGATCTTGCTAAACGTATTGGTAATGGTGAAACTTTATCAATTGATAATAAAAACTATCAGCAACTTGTAGCAGGTCAAGAGGGTGGTGTACGCGGTAAGATGAACTACGAAAACAATATTTCTCCTTATGTTGGCTTTGGTTTTGCACCAAAGTTCAATAAAAACTGGGGTGTATTCGCAGAAGTTGGCGCATATTACACAGGTAACCCAAAAGTAGAGTTGACTCAATATAACCTTACTCCTGTAAATGGTAATACTACAGGTGCTCAAGAAGCTGTAGATAATGAAGAAAACAAAATCCGTAACGACAATAAATATGAATGGTTACCTGTAGGTAAAGTCGGTCTAAGCTTCTATTGGTAATTCAAACTTAATAAAAAGAACCGCAATTGCGGTTCTTTTTTTAACTTTGAAATAAATATTATGTCAAAAGATCTGTAAGCATCCAGTGAACCGCACTTGAATTCAAGCAGGCTTCCAGTTATGCGGCAGCAACTCTTCAATGTCTTTCATTTTATGCGTTGGTAACCTTCTAAGAACATCGGTTAAATAAGCATATGGATCAAGACCATTGAGCTTGGCGGACTGAATTAACGTCATGATATTGGCTGCCCGTTGACCACTTCGCAATGAGCCAGCAAATAACCAGTTCTTACGTCCCAAAGCCCATGGTCGCATTTGATTGTCGGGTAGTCAGACGCAGTTACCTACGTCCAACCCCCTAAGAACCGTGCATG